>Ga0207865_100155_pt1 | contig 83468 bp, 65 predicted proteins | sample HigsolmetaAR204D_FD_184836 | JGI IMG/M metagenome (GOLD analysis project Ga0207865, IMG submission 184836) | Ionic liquid and high solid enriched microbial communities from the Joint BioEnergy Institute, USA - AR20-4-D (SPAdes) (version 2) ... | reverse complement strand
GAGTTCACGGAAGCCAAGTCCAAACGGGATCAGTCTGCCGTTTTTCGTCAACTCCAGCATTGGATTTCGAGTTTGCCCAATTATATCAAGGGTTTGTTTGGAAAATTAAGCTGCGAAAGTTGAGTTAAAGTGAAAATGACCTACGTCGAAGGCACGGATAAGCTCCTGACTTCGATTGCCGGCGGCAATCCGCCGGACGTGGCGCAGCTGGACCGCTTCATGGTCGGCTCCTGGGCCGCCAAGGGCTCGCTGGAAGATTTGACGCCGCTTGTCGAGCGGGACGGGATCAACAAAGACGATTATTACCCTGCCGTATGGTCGGAAGCCAACTACGAAAATAAGGTATTCGCCATGCCGTGGGGTACGGACGCCAGGGCGCTGTACTACAACAAAACGCTGATGAAGGAAGCGGGCCTCGATCCGAACAAGCCGCCGAAGACCATAACCGAGCTGGATCAAATGGCGGAGAAAATCTTCAAGAAAGGAAGCAACGGCAAATACGAGCGCGTGGGCTATATCCCTTGGATGAACCAGGGCTTCTTCTACACCCAGGCCTGGAACTGGGGCGGGAAATTCGAGGACAACGGCGAATTGACGCCGAACGATCCCCAGAACGTCAAGGCGCTGGAGTGGATGGTCGGCTACGCGAAAAAATACGATATCGCCAACCTGTCGAGCTTCTCCAACGCTATGGGGCAAACCGGGCTGAACCCTTTCTGGACGGGGAAAGTGGGCTTTATCATCGACGGAAACTGGATTCTGAACGACTTGGCCAAAGCGAAGCCGCAGTTCGAATGGGGCGTGACGCCGATGCCCCCCGCTGACGGCTACCAGCCGACGACCTGGTCCGGAGGCTTTTCCTACGTCATACCGAAAGGGGCCAAACAGAAGGAAGCGGCATGGGAGCTGATCAAATTTATCGCCGGCTACGAGGGAACGCTGCTCTGGGCGAAACGGCCGAACGCCGGCAACGACATTACCGCCATGCCGAAGGTGAACGAAGAGCTCAAAATGAACGAGAACCCGAATTTGAAGGTGTTCCTGGACCTGATGCCGACCGCCAAATTCCGTCCGGTTACGCCGGTGGGCCAGAAGCTTTGGGACGAAGCGCTTCGGGTGCAGGATTTGGCGATCAACGGCAAGGGCGAGCCGAAGGCGCTGCTCGACGAAGTGAAGAGGAACGTGGACAACGAACTGGCGAAAATTTCGAAACCATAACGTAAGTGGCGTTCTGGAGGAAGGAGGCAAAGATGGCCGCAAACAAAAAGCTGGCGACGTCGTTCAGCGCCTACCCGCAAGCAAAGCGCCAAACCTCTGGGTACAAGCGAAAAATGTCGCTGTACGGTTTTCTTTTCGCCTTGCCGTGGATTCTCGGCATTCTGATGTTCAGCGCCTATCCGCTCGTCATGTCCATTTATTACAGCTTCACCAGCTACAGCGTTCTGGACCCGGGGCAGTGGGTCGGTACCGGCAATTACAAGGAGTTGATGTCGGACCGTACTTTTTGGACCAGCATCTACAATACCCTTTACTATACGTTCATTTCCGTACCGCTCAACATCGTGGTCGGCGTCGGACTCGCGCTCTTGTTGAATACGAGGATACGGGGACAGGGCATCTACCGGACGTTGTTTTTTATGCCCAGTCTCGTTCCCGCGGTAGCGACGACGATCATTTGGCTGTGGCTGCTTAACCCGCAGTTCGGTCTCGTCAATTATTGGCTGGAACAAATCGGCATCCCCGGGCCGCCCTGGCTGGGCGACGAGCATTGGTCCAAACCGTCGCTCATTCTGATGAGCTTATGGGGGGTGGGCCAGGCCATCGTCATCTACTTGGCGGGACTTCAGGATATCCCTCAAGACTATTACGATGCCGCGGAGGTGGATGGGGCGAACACGCTGAGGAAGCTGCGGTATATTACGCTCCCGCTCATGACGCCGGTCATCTTCTTTAACCTGATTATGGGAACGATCGGAGCCATGCAGAACTTTGTCCTGCCGTACACGCTGACGAACGGAACCGGATCGCCGGCCAACTCTCTCATGTTCTATGTCATGTATTTGTACCAGAATGCGTTTACGTACTTGAAAATGGGGTACGCTTCCGCCATGGCATGGATTCTGTTCCTCATCGTACTCGTCCTTACCGTGCTGATCTTCGTCACGCAAAATCGTTGGGTCCATTACCAGGGAAAGGATTGAGCCACGGATGAAAAACCGAACCCTGCAAAGGATCAAGAACCTGGCCACGCATCTTTGTCTCATCGTATTCGGGCTCTTCTTCCTTTCCCCGTTTCTGTGGCTGATCTCGACATCGCTGAAACCGGATGAAGAGCTGTTCCTTTGGCCGCCGAAATGGATTCCAAGCACGCTCATGTGGAGCAACTATCCGGAAGCGATCGACTATTTCCCGTTTTTTACGTATTTGCGCAATACGCTGACGATTACGGGACTGGCGACGCTCGGCGTCCTGCTGTCTTGTCCGCTTGTCGCCTACAGCCTGGCGCGCATTCCGTGGAGAGGCTCGAAACCGCTGTTTGGTCTTACCCTTATTCTCATGATGCTCCCTTACCAGGTGACGATGATTCCGATCTTTATCGTGTTCAAACAACTGGGCATGGTCGGAACGAATGTTCCGCTGTGGCTGCCGGCTTTTTTCGGGGCTCCGTTCTTCATCTTTTTGCTGCGGCAATTTTTCATGGGCCTGCCGAAGGAGCTCGAAGATGCGGGACGGATCGACGGCGCTTCGGAGTTTCGGATTTACTCCCGGATCATGCTCCCGCTTTGCAAGCCTGCCCTGCTTACGGTCGCGCTGTTTCAAATTATCGGCAGCTGGACCGACTACCAGGGACCGCTTATTTATCTGTCGGACGAAGCGCAGTATACGCTCATGCTCGGCCTGACCTCGTTCAAAACGCAGCACGGCGCGGAGTGGCAAATGATGATGGCGTCCAACGTCATGATTACGCTGCCGATTATCATCCTTTATTTCGGCGTACAGAAGGCGTTTATCCGGGGGATCACCTTCTCCGGGATCAAATAAAGACGCAAAGGGAGTGTACGTATGGGCAAAGTTCGCGTTGGTTTTATCGGAACCGGAGGAATCGCGGGCCTGCATGCAAAACAGCTTCTCGAGCTGTCCGCGGACGCGGAAATCGCCGCCATCGCCGATCCGAGCGAAGAGAGCAGGTGGCGGTTTCTGGCGAAATTTCCGCTGGAGCAGGTACGGCAGTATTCGGATTACGTTCAGATGCTGGATGAAGCGGGACTGGATGCGGCGATTATCTGCTCGCCGCATACGCTTCATTTTCGGCAGGCGGCGGACGTATTGAAAGCCGGTCTGCACGTGCTGATCGAAAAGCCGATGACCTGTTCGTCGTCCGAGGCCGCCGAGCTGATCCGTCTCGCCGAGCTGTCCGGCAAGGTGCTGCAGGTGTCCTATCAGCGGCATTTTCAACCGGAATTTCTGTTCATCAAAGAGACGATCGAAAGCGGCGCCATCGGCCGGCTGACCTCCGTCACGGCATCGCTTTATCAGGAGTGGGCGCAGGGGGGACGCGGCGCTTGGCGGCAGAACCCTTCGCTGTCCGGCGGCGGGATGCTGATGGATTCCGGAAGCCACATCGTGGACGTTCTGCTGTGGACGACCGGATTAACGCCGCTGGAAGCGAAGGCCGTTATCCATCAGCAGGGAACGCCGGTCGAGATCGATTCGTTTACGTCGATCCGATTCGCCGAAGGCGCAGTCGGCGGGCTGAACATCGTCGGCTACGCCCCTTGCTGGCACGAGACGTATGTATTCTGCGGAGAAGACGGCGGAATCTTCTACGACAACGGCCGTTTGACGGTTCGCCGTCTGCGCGAGGAGCCGGTCGTGCCGGAGTTGCCGGAGCAGACGACCAACCAGGATAAAAGCTTTATCGACGCGGTTCTCGGCAGGAGAGAGGTGGCGGTCTCCGGCAGCTTTGCCCTCAAGGTCGTAAAGCTGACGGAAATGATCTACCAGGCGGGCGGATACCAGCCGCTCCCGGTTTCGGAGGAATCGGAAAGGAGCGGGAGCGTATGAGTTTGCCCATCGGCATGCGAATCCCCCCGAAGATCGGGGGGCAGGGCATCGGGAAAGCGGCGGAGCGGGCGGCCCGGATCGGACTGGACGTCCTGGATGTGCCCCGATTGACGCCGGAAGTGAAAGCGGCTTGCGAAAGCGCCGGAATCGGGATCGGAAGCGTCGATGCGGCGAACGTCCCTCAGCTGCTGTCGCGGGACGAAACGCGCCGCGCGAATGCGCTGGAAGCCGTCAAACGGCAGATGACGGAGATGGCCGATCTTGGCGGCTCCGTGCTGTTTATGTGCCTCGTTCCCGAGGATCACACGTTGCCGAGAAGCGAGACGTTCGGCATTTTCAAGGAGACGTTTCCCGAAGTGGTCCGCCATGCGGAGCAAACGGGCGTATACATCGCCATCGAGGGATGGCCGGGGCCCGCTCCCCATTACCCGACGATCGGATGCACGCCGGAGATGTGGCGCGCGATGTTCGCCGCGGTGCCGTCCAGGCACTTCGGCCTCAACTACGACCCGTCGCACCTTGTCCGGCTGGGGATCGATTATTTGCGGGCGTTGGACGAATTCGGCGAACGCGTGAACCACTGCCACGGGAAGGATGCCGAAATCTTGCCGGAGGCGTTGTACGAAAGCGGCGTTTTGCCCGCTGCGTTCGGCGCGAAATACGATTTTTCCGAGGGCCCCTGGCGCTATACCATTCCGGGGCAGGGACTTGCGGAATGGCATCGGGTGGCCGTCAGGCTGGAGCGCATCGGCTACCGGGGCGCCGTCAGCATCGAGCTCGAAGATCACCGGTTCTGGGGGAGCCTTGAGAAGGAAGAGGAGGGAATACGGAAAGCGGCCGATCACTTGCGGGCGGCGTTTCACTAGCCGCTTAGCCGCTGTTTGTACACATCGCCGGAATGTCTGCCGAACAGGCCGACGCCGGCTTTTTTTTCGGCGATTGACCCCTTAACATCCCCTATTTGTATTTCCGCTCAGTGCTTCTCTTTACCGTCACCACTGTCGCCAACCCACTCCAGTACCTCACATGGTCCCGAGCGGCTATATTGGATTTTGTGCTGGATACGGACTCCTTTCGCCCATTTCCGGAACGTATGCTGCATTTTCTCCAATGAAATGGCCCGAGAACCGTGCGGATTCGGCTGATGATGCTGAAAAAATTGGATATATGCAATATAGACCGGCTTCCGGTCTCTGAACGGCGCATTTGGTTGGATTTTTCCAATATAGGCGCACAGTATAGACGCACAGGCTACGGTTGCGCATAGGCTACGATTGCTCATCGGCTACAGTGGCTATATGGCCACGGCTGCTAAATTGCGAAGTTGCGGTCACACTGGTTGCGGAATTGGCAAACTCCCCATCCCGGTTCATAATGAAAGGGAGCGGCGGAACCCTGAAATCCGTGCGGACGGCCCGTTTGGGAAATGGCGCCGCCGATCAAAGCCGCAATAGAGCCTCAGACGGCGCATTTCGTGCCGCAGCCGCGACACGGACGCGGACGTCCTGCCAGGGGTTGACTGTTTCCTTTACAGTCCGAATGTTGACCGGATTCGGAACGGTCATTTCGATCCTATATGTTGGCTATAACCAAAGAAACCGAACGACAGGGTGGTGAACATGGATTATTTGGACATGACGCCTCTCGGAGACTCCGCCGTGCTCGTCAAGCTGGGCGACCGCATCGACCTGGACACGCATCGGAAGGTGCAGCTTCTGTCCGACTACTTGGAACGGCATCCGTTCGAAGGGATGGTCGAATATGTTCCGGCTTTTACTTCGGTTACGGTCTTTTACGACGCGATGAAGCTTTATTGGAACCGGGTCGACGCACGGAAAAAAATCCTGAATCAAGAGGAGATTCCGTTCGACATTGCGGTGCGGCGATTGAAAGATATCGTGGAAAGCCTGGAGGTAACGGGCGAATACGAGCCGCAAACCGTCGAAATTCCGGTTTGTTACGGCGGCGAGTTCGGTCCGGACTTGGAGGAGGTCGCTTCGCGAAACGGTCTGTCTCCCGACGAAGTCATTCGGATTCATGCCTCCGGCGAGTATCTGGTTTACATGATCGGGTTCGCTCCCGGCTTTCCGTATATGGGCGGAATGGACAAACGGATCGCGGCGCCAAGGCGGCCCACCCCTCGTCTTGCCATCCCGAGGGGGACGGTGGGGATCGCGGGCGAGCAGACCGGCGTCTATCCGCTGGAGACGCCGGGAGGCTGGCAGCTGATCGGCCGTACGCCGATCCCGTTGTTTTTGCCGGAGCGGATGCCGCCTACCCTGCTTCGGTCGGGCAACTTGGTGAAGTTCTATCCGATCACCCGAGCCGAATACGACCGATGGGAGGCCCGAAGCCGATGAGCATACGCGTGTTGAAGCCCGGTCTGCTGACGACCGTGCAGGATTTAGGGCGCACCGGATTCCAGAAGTACGGCGTCATCGTAGGCGGGGCGATGGATCCGTTCGCCTGCCGCGTCGCCAATGCGCTTGTCGGCAACGACGAATCGGCAGCCGCCTTGGAAATCACGCTGGTCGGCCCCACCCTGCGGTTCGATTCGACGCTGCTTATTTCCATATGCGGTGCGGATCTGTCGCCGACGATAGACGGCCAAGCGGTTCCCTTATGGAGGCCTGTCGTCGTGAAAGAAGGCGGCCTGCTCCGCTTCGGGGCCGCCCGGCACGGGGTCCGCTGTTATTTGGCGGTCTCCGGCGGATTCGATCTTCCCCAAGCCTTAGGCAGCTATTCCACTTATTTGCGTGCCGGAATCGGAGGCTTCCAGGGACGGGCGCTCAGCGAAGGAGATGTGCTCGAGGTAAGACCTTCGAACAATTTGGGGCAGGCCATTGCGGACAAGCTGGCGGCCGCCGCCAAAGACGCTCCCTTTGCGTCCGCCCGATGGCACGTGTCCTCTGCCATGATGCCCGACTACAGGCCCGATCCGGTCGTGAGGGCCGTGGAAGGCCCGCAGATGCATGGGTTCGATCGGGAAAGCGTCGCCGATTTTTTTGCCGGAACGTTTCAAGTGCTCCCTCAATCCGACCGGATGGGCTACCGCCTTAAAGGAGAGCCTCTCCGGCTGGCCGATCCGGCCGAACTGATATCGGAGCCCGTCGCGTTCGGCACGGTTCAGGTTCCGCCGGACGGGAATCCGATCGTGCTGATGGCGGACAGGCAGACGACGGGGGGATACCCGAAGATCGCGCAGGTGATCACGGTCGATCTTCCGTTAATCGCGCAGGTGCAAATCGGCGGCAGCATCCGGTTCCGGCCTGTCAGCCTGCGGGAAGCGCAGGAGCTTTACTGGATCGCGGAGACGGAATGGGAATGGTTGAAAAAAAGCATCTTCATGCAGTTTCGATAAAGGAGATCAGCAGATGAAGCGAGTGGATTTGAACTGCGACATGGGCGAAAGCTTCGGAGCCTACCGGCTAGGCCAGGACGCGGAAATGCTGAAATTCGTCACGTCCGCCAACATCGCCTGCGGTTTCCATGCGGGGGACCCGGGCACGATGCGGAGAACGGTGAAGCTGGCGCTGGAAAACGGCGTGGCGATCGGCGCGCACCCCGGCTTGCCGGATTTGAACGGGTTCGGACGCAGGGAGATGCGCATTTCGCCGGCGGAAGCCTACGAGATGGTCGTATACCAGATCGGCGCGTTGTGGAGCTTCGTCCGTTCCGAAGGCGGACGCATGAGCCATGTGAAGGCGCACGGGGCGCTGTATAACATGGCCGCCGTCAATTTCGCCTTGGCGGAAGCGATCGCCGAAGCCGTATACAAGGTCAATCCGGAGCTTATCCTGTTCGGCTTGGCGAACAGCGAATGGATCCGGGCCGGGAAGAAGGCGGGACTTCGCACCGCAAGCGAGGTGTTCTCCGACCGGACCTATCAATCGGACGGCACGCTTACGCCCAGGCGTCAGCCCGATGCGCTCATCACCGATGACGACGCGGCGGTTCGCCAGGTGATCCGGATGATCGAGGAAGGCAAAGTGCGTTCCAGGCAAAACGTCGACGTGTCGATCCAAGCCGACACCGTCTGCATCCACGGAGACGGCGCCCATGCTTTGGCATTCGCGCAAAAGATCAGGGACGCCTTGGAGAAAGCCGGCATTGCCGTTCAGGCGGTCGGCCGGACGGAGTAGGACAAACAGGAGAGCGAAAGACGGACGAGGAGGGGGACTTTATGGAAGCGGACAAGGTGTGGATGCTGATCCTGGCCGCCGGTCTGTCCCGGCGGATGGGCCGGCCGAAGCAGCTGCTGCCCCTCGCGGGGGAAAGCATGATCCGTCATGTGGCAGGCAGAGCGCTGCGTGCGTCGGCAGGTCCCGTTGCGGTCGTCTGCGCCAAGACGCAGACCGAGGTGCACGATCAGCTGAGCGATCTGCCCGTTGCACGGATTGAGAATCCGAATCCGGAGGCGGGTCTCAGCTCATCCCTGCGCGCCGGCGTCCAATTTGTCATGGAACGACAGGGAGAGGCGGCCGTTATTCTTCTCGGCGACCAGCCGGGGATTCGGCCGGATGTCATCCGGCGGGTCATCGAGACGCACCGGAATGGCCGCTGCAGCATCGTGCAGGCGCGCTACATGGATCGTCCCGGTCATCCCGTCCTGTTTGGCCGGCGCCTTTTTCCCGATTTGGTAAGGCTTGAAGGGGATGTCGGCGCCAAAGAAGTATTGGCCCGCCATCGTTCCGACATTAACTGGGTCGATGTTCCGGAGACGATGCCCCCCGATATCGATACCCCCGAGGAGTACGAGCAGGCGGTGAAATCGTTCACGGATCCAAAAAACTGAACGCGCGGCCGCCCCATCCGGCGCAGATCGTCGAAGGCGGCTTTATCGGCCGGCGGCTTCTGCAGCCCGAAACTTTTATTCGGCTTGTCCGTCTAAATCTAAGGGAACATATTTCCTATTTGATCAGGAACAGGAGAATTTCGAATGAAAAGGGACTATTCCATGCAGAAGTGGATTGTATTTTTCAGCGTGCTCCTTATGTTTTCCGCCGTTCCCCATTCTCACGCAGCCGCCGCTTCCTCCGGTCCTAGTATTCTCGCCTTCTGGCCCAACGCTCTCGTCAAGGCCGACGGAACCTATTGGGTATGGGGAGGCAACCGTTCGGTTCCGACTCAAATTCACGGTCTGGATCATGCGGCGGTCTCGTTCGACCGGCGTCTGGTGATGAAACAGGACAAAACCGTATGGTATTGGGAAGGCAACTCGCCGTCCGAAATCCGGGTTCGGCAGGTGGAGAAGCTGAACAACCTCGTCGACGTCCTGTTTGCCGGAAGAACGCTGGCCGCATTGGATGCGGACGGAAACGTACATACGGTTCAGTGGACGGAATCGGGACTGGACATGTCGCGGTTCGCTCCGCTGGCCGGCATCGACCAGGTTGCGGACATGACAAGCTATTACGAATTCCGTCCGAAAAGCGGCAAGCAGCGCTGGATCTTTCTGAAGAAAGACGGTACGGTGTGGAGCAGCTCGAATGAGCCGACCTCGTTCACGCCGGTTGCTTCGCTTGCCGACATCGTCGCAGTCGAGCGCAACTTCGCGCTGAAAGCGGACGGCACCGTCTGGACTTGGCCCGACGAGGCGGCGGAAGAAGCGCCGGACTCGTTAACGGCCGTTCCGTTTAAGGGATTGACGGACATCCGAACGATCAAGACCGACGGCTACACGCACCTGGCGATCGACGGCAAGTCCCGCCTCTGGTTCTGGGGATCGACGCTGACCGGTTACTCCGACGGCACGCAAAGGCATGAGCATACGGCTCCCATCCGATTGACCGGCATCCAAAACGTCAAGGATGCGTTTGTGGTGGAACGGTCCCTGGTCGTGCTGACAAACGACGGCAACGTATACGAGACGTCCATCAACCGGGAACGGATGCCGGAACATCCGGTCTTCGAACTGCTGACCTCCGATGTCGCCCAAATCAAGGCGGACGTTCGGCACCTCATCATGCAAAAAAGCGACGGATCGCTGTGGGGATGGGGCGTAAACAAGGACGCGCAGCTGGGGAACGGCGATTACGAATTTATGCATACGACCCCGGTGCCCGTGCAGCAGCCGATCGAGGTCCGGCTGAACGGCGAATCCGTCGCTTTGCGCAGCGGCGTCGTTACCCGCAACGGCCAGGCGTTCATTCCGCTTCGTTCCGTCTTCGAGAAGCTCGGCGCCAAAGTCGAATGGGACGAGACGAACAAAGTGGCGACGATCAGCCGTTCCGAAGGCGGGGCGCCGTCCGTGGAGATTACGGTTAATACGAAAACGGGCGAAACGAAGCTGAACGGCAATACCGTGCAAATGGCAAACGCCCCGTTCGGCATCAACGGCACGTCCTACTTGCCGCTCCGGTTCATTAGCGAATCTCTCGGCGCGAAGGTCGACTGGCTGCAGCCGGAAGGCGTTATCGCGATCACGATGGACTGACTGCGCAGCCGCTTGAAAGCGCGCTCGTCTCCAGCATTTAGCCGTCCTTTTCCCATGCTCCTGGCGATTCGCAGCGCGCTTATGGCCGTTGCGGCTTTTTCCCTGAAGAAAAGCGCGAAAGAGCCGTCAAAACGGCGGCCAAAAATGGTACAATGAAATACGTACCCACCAATCCGACAAGGGAGGTTCGCGGCATGAACTCGTTCCAATTACATAATCCGACGAAGCTTGTTTTTGGAAAAGGGACGGTCGATCAGCTCGGCGAGCTGGTCAAGCCTTACGGAACACGGATTTTGTTTGTATACGGGGGAGGCAGCATCAAGCGCTCCGGCTTGTACGACCAAGTGTTGGCCCAGCTTAACGGAATCGGCGCGACGGTGTTCGAACTGCCGGGCATCGAGCCGAACCCGAGGCTGACGAGCGTCAACAAAGGAATCGACATTTGCCGCCGGGAGCGGGTCGAATTCATTCTTGCGGTCGGGGGCGGCAGCGTCATCGACGCGGCCAAGGCGATTGCGGCGGGCGTTCCTTACGATGGCGACGTATGGGATTTCTGCGTGAAAAAAGCGGTGATTCAGGAAGCGCTGCCGCTCGGAACCGTGCTGACGCTGGCGGCCACGGGCTCGGAGATGAACGGCAACGCCGTCATTTCCGACTGGGACAGGAAGCTGAAGCGGGGGATGGGCGGCAAGCCGATCTACCCCAAGTTTTCCATCCTCGATCCCGAGCTGACGTTTACGGTGCCGAGGGATCAGACCGTGAACGGCATCGTCGATATGATGTCCCACGTGTTCGAGCAATACTTCTCCAAAACGACCGATACGCCGCTGCAGGAGAGGTTCGCGGAATCGATTCTGCAGACGATCATCGAGAACGGGGAGATTGCGCTGGAGGACGGTTCGAATTATGCGGCGCGCGCCAACTTGATGCTGTGCGGCACGTACGCGCTGAACGGCACGCTGCCGATCGGGGTCGAAACCGACTGGGCGACGCACGCCATCGAGCATGAAGTGAGCGCGATTTACGACATTGCGCACGGGGCGGGGCTTGCGATCATTTTCCCGAACTGGATGAAGTATGTGTACAAGGAGCGGGTCGACCGCTTTGTCCAATACGCGGTCCGCGTGTGGAACATCGACCCGGCCGGAAAGAGCGACGATGAGGTGGCGCTGGCCGGCATCGAGGCGACCCGGGCGTATTTCACGCGCATCGGCGCGCCGGCAACCCTCGGCCAACTCGGCATCGGCGACGAGCACCTGGACCGGATGGCGGAGGAAGCGGTTCGCTACGGGCCGCTCGGCTCGTTCAAGAAGCTGGAGAAGGACGACGTCAAAGCCATTCTGGAGCTTAGCCTGTAACGCGGCCGAGCCGCTTGGGCGCTAGGCAAGGGCGGTCCCTTCGGGTCGATTGGACCTGAAGGGACCGTTTTGGTATACAAAGTTTGCGGAGCGGGTCTCTTGGCGTGCGGTTTGAATTCAATGCGTTAAAAAATTCCCTTTTGTCCCGCCGATTCTGTTAGAATAAAGAGAGACAACGAGGAAATCGGGTGGCACATGAACATACGCAGACGCGCTTTGCGATCGCCGGCCATCGCTGTACTTCTGCTGTGCAGCGTTTTGTTGCTTGCTTCCTGCGCCCAAGGGGAAGCGCACGTCACGATCAACCGGGACGGGACGGCCGATGTCGATCTTAACCTGTCGGTCAGCAAGCAAATTTTGACGGCGATCGGCAAGGCGGATATCATGAACGAGCTGGCCGAACGTTTCGAGCAGCAGGGGATGAGCGTCCGGATTGTCGATAAGGACGGGCAAGCCAAGGTGACCGCTTCGAAACGGCTTGACCTGAAAGCATTCGACGGCGACATGACCCAGCTTCCGGAAGGCGTGAAGGTCGAGGACGCGCAGGAAAAGAACTTTTTCTACACGAAGCACCGGGTTGCCGTAACCGTCGATTTGGGTCCGATGCTGCAGGAGGGCCAGCAGGAATGGATCAAACAGTTGTCCACCCTGCCCGATTTGATGAAGAAGCTGATCCAAAGCCAGCTCCGGTTCGACCTGCTGGTGACGCTTCCGATCAAGGCGGACGGCAACAACGCCGACGAAGTGCGGGACGGCGGGCGCACGCTGCTGTGGAATGTCGATCTTTTCGAGGAAAACCGCCTGGAGCTGAGCGTGAACGTCCCCAATATCGAGCATATCGCGTATACGGCCGGCGCAGCGCTGCTTGTCATTATCGCCGGAGGGATTTGGCTCTACCGGTCGATCCGGATGCGAAACCGCGCCAGGAAGTGATCTCCAGTTCCATTCTCTTGGAAACGAAACCGGTACGTATTGCGGCTCGGCGTGGATCGCCATTAGGAGGCTGTGGTCGGATCGGCGCAGAATCTTGCTTGCGTCCGGCGCGAAGATGGGCGCGCAGATAGGCGTGCAGATAAAGGAACAGATGGAGTCCGCCGGACTTCGTCTGTTCCTTTTTTAAGTTGGAAGATTTCCATCATAGACCTCAAGATTCGCGATAAACAAATATACAAATTAATCCAATCTTAACTTGCGTTTAAGGCCGGTTTAAGAATGGAAATTATGATAGGAGAATGAAACCAGTTCCAAGAGATGGCTGCATGAAACGTATCATGACTTTTGGCGGGAGGAATCGATATGATGTTTCGCGGAAAATGGAAAAAGACCCTTGCAGGCGTTGCAGGCGGCGTAGTCGGCGCGATCCTGATGCTGGTCATGGGCTTGAATCCTTTTGCCGGCGGCCAGTCTCCGGAGAACGTCTTCGTCAATCCGTCCAATCGCCAGCAGAGCGATCTGAAGACCGCCTCTCTCCAATCGGCCGAATCCCGATCGATTCCCGACATCGTGCAGGCTTCGAATCCGGCCGTCGTCCTGATCAAGACGTATGTGAAGCAGGGCAGCAGAAGCGGCCAGGGCAACCCGTTTTACTTCAACGATCCGTTTTTCCGGTATTTCTTCGGGGATTCTTCCCAGGAGCCGAACAGCGCCAATGACGGCAAAATGCAGCTGCTCGGGGCCGGATCCGGATTTTTTTACAAATCGGACGGCTATATTCTGACCAATGAACATGTCATAAACGGGGCCGATCGCATCGAAGTGACGGTACAAGGCGAAGACGAACCGTATGTGGCCAAAGTGCTGGGGAAAAGCGCGGAACACGATCTGGCGGTGCTGAAAATCAAAGGAGACAAACCGTTCTCCACGTTGTCGTTCGGCGATTCCGACCAACTGAACGTGGGCGATTGGGTGGTCGCCATCGGCAATCCGTTCGGGTTCGAGCACACGGTTACGGTTGGGGTCATCAGCGCCAAGGAGCGGGATATCCCGGTCAGCAACAGCAACGGTCAAAAGGAATACAAGCATCTGTTGCAGACGGACGCTTCCATCAACTCCGGCAACTCCGGCGGGCCGCTGATCGATTTGAACGGCAAGGTGATCGGCATCAACACGGCCAAAAGCATGGAAGCGCAAGGCATCGGCTTTGCGATTCCGAGCAGCGTCGTCGTTCCGCTGATCGACTATTTGGAGGCCGGAAAGCCGATTCCTTCGTCCTATATCGGAGTATCCGTCGTGGATATTGACGCCAACTGGATGAAAACGCTGAACCTTGAATCCCGCGAAGGCGCGATGGTCGTTCAGGTGCTGCCGGGCTCGCCCGCGTATAAAGCCGGACTCCGGCAATACGATGTGATTGTGCAGGTCAACAATCAGAAGATTAAAAACAAGAGCGATCTGGAAGACCGCATTTCGGCGGCCGCCGTCGGCGACAAGCTGAAGCTGACGGTGATCCGCGACGGCAAGCCGATCGAATTTACGGTAGTCGTCGGAGACCGGAACGCCGCGGCCAAAACCAACTCGTAACGCCGAAAGCGCGTCGGCGTCAGACTTTGATGGTTCCGTGATGGATTTTCGGGGATTCCACCTGAATCGTCGTGTGCTCGATCCGAAACCGCTGCTCGATGAGCCGGATTGCGCTCTGCAGGACATCCTGACAGTCGGTGCCGTCCTCAACGAGCATATGGCAGCTGAGCGAATCGAAGCCCGACGTAATCGTCCAGATGTGCAGATCGTGAACGTCTTTGACGCCTTCGATGGACAGAAGTGCCTCTTTCACTTCCGCTTGGTCGATGGTCAAAGGCGTTCCTTCCATTAATATGTGAATCGTATGTTGAATGATTCCCCAGGCGCTTTTCAGAATAAGCACGGCGACGAGGACGGAGATGATCGGATCGGCCGCGTACCACCCGAACGCCATCATGACGATCCCTGCGGCAATGGCGCCGACCGAGCCAAGCGCGTCTCCGAGCACATGTAGATAGGCGCTTCTTAAGTTCACGTTGCGCTTGACGTCGCCTTGTCGCATGAGCGTCCATGCGCTGGCCAGATTCGCCGCCAGGCCGACGGCGGCAATCGCCATCATGGAGCCGCTCGCAACTTCGGGCGGATGGTTAAAGCGCTGAACCGCCTCCCAGACAATAAATCCCGCAATGACGAAAAGAGCGACGCCGTTGAACAGCGCGGCCAATATTTCGAAGCGGTAAAATCCGTACGTTTTGCTCGGGGAAGACGGCCGGGCGGCGAACCAGAACGCGACGAGGCTTAGCGCCAGGGCGCTGGCGTCGCTCAGCATATGTCCCGAATCGGACAGCAGCGCGAGGCTGTTCGTCAGCAGTCCGCCGACAAATTCGAGCGCCATAATGCCGACGGTAATGGCCAGGGCGATGGCCAGCGCCTTCTTGTTGCCGCTTCGCGCGTGATCGTGATGGTGATGATGCCCATGATGATGCCCATGGTGATGTCCGTGATAATGTCCGTGGCGATGCCCATGATGATGCTCATGATGATGTCCGTCGTGATGCCCATGATCATGGTCATGGGCATGGTCGTGCAGGTGTCCCTGCCCGCAGGCAGGGGCCGTTTTTTGTTCAGGCTTCCCTTCGCGATCTCCGTATCCATTTGAAACTTCGAATCGATTGTCCATGCTCGCCTCTCCTTTGCTGCCCGGCATCGTGAACCCACATACCCAACGTATGTGATGCGCCCCAATCCGTTCCGCAACGCAAGTATTCGGGTTCATTTCTTATATACATATGAACAATTGTTCATATGTATATCTTAATAGCCTGGCAGCAAACCTGTCAAGTTTTGGGTTCGAAACGACCGGATTTGGGCGGGAGCGTTACGCGAGTACGAGGGTGACGTGAGAGGGATTGGCGGGACTCAAACCGTCGGCATCATCAAGACAAATAAGCGGAAAAGACTATATTCGAAGAAATCCGGGGTTCCGATATAGTAAATGTATCCCATTCGAGGAGACGATTTTCCCATATGCTCGATGGGGCGACCAAAAAAAGGGGGACCGAAGCTTGATTGACTTGCATCCGGACAGAAGAAGATCCCTGGACTATATCGGCATTACGGAAGAAGATTTATCCCTGCTGCGAAGCAGCGAGCCCCAATTCCGCGCGATCGTGGACCGGTTGGTGGATGAGCTGTACGAGCAGATCAGCGCCGTTCCCGAGCTTTTGGATATCATCAACAAGCACAGCACAATCGAGCGTCTGAAAGAGAAGCAGCGCGGGTACTTTATGTCGCTGGCGTCCGGCAGGATCGACGAGCCGTTCATCGAGCAGCGGCTTTTGATCGGCAAAATCCATTCCCGCATCGGGCTGAATTCCTCCTGGTATTTGGGAACCTACATGATCTATCTGGACCTGGCCGCCGCTCATCTGGAACGGGTGATGCCCGATAAATGGAAGGAAGTCATTCACGCGCTGTCCAAAATGTTCAATTTCGACTCCCAGCTTGTGCTCGAAGCGTACGAAATGGAAGAGAAGGCGAACATCGAACGGCTGGCGAACCGGCAGCACGACCTGCTGACCGGCATCAGCGCCGCCATTCAGGATTTGGCTTCCATGATGGTCGAGCTGAGCGGCAGCAGCGAGCGGGTGGCCGACGCGGCAGACCGGACGGCCGAGACGCAAAAGCTTACCCACCGCAACGTAGAAGATCTTGTCGGGGAAGTGCAGTTGGTGCAGGCGCTGGGAACGACGATCCGGGAAGTGGCCGACCAATCGCACATTCTCGGGCTGAACGCGGCGATTGAAGCGGCGCGGGCGCAAGAATACGGCAGAGGATTCGAAGTGGTCGCGGCCGAAATCCGCAAGCTTGCCGGCTTGTCCAAAGACGCGCTTGAATCGGTCGAAGACAGGCTGAAGCGCGTAAGCGACCTGCTCGAGCAGGTCAGGCAAGAGTCGGAGCGGGCGTACGGCTTTGCCGAAGAGCAGGCCGCCGGCGCAAGAAGGCTCCTTTCCTTCGTCCGGATGATCGAGGACGTGACGAAACAGCTTGAACAATTGAGGGAAGCTTCAAACGCGAATCAGGCCGTATTGTCCGAAGTATAAATCCGCAGGGTTCAATCGAAAGAACATCCTTCAGGGAGGCCGGGCGAACGCCCGGCCTTATAAGTGGGCCTGCGCCTTACGATTCGGCGTTGGCCGTTCCGGTCGGAACCTCCGCTTGCCGCTTCCGGGACCAGGCTCTGTACGCGGCGCCGAACAGGATCCAGGCCAGTCCGGTGACGAGCGCGTTGACGTCGAGCAGCGTCAGCATCCAGCCTACGATAATAGCGCCGATCAGCGGCAAGACGAGATAGCGAACGGTCTGGGCGGGCGAGCGCCGGCGGTCTTTGATGTAGTATTGCGAAACGACAGACAGGTTGACGAAAAAGAAGGCCGTCAACGCGCCGAAGTTGACGAATTTGACCGCCGTATCGAGCGGTATGGCCAGAGCGAGCAGCGAGAAAACGTTGACGAGCACGATGTTGAGCGCCGGGGTTTTGAATTTCGGATGCAGGTAGCCGAAGATGTTTCTGGGCAGCACCGAATCGCGTCCCATAGCGAACAGCAGGCGCGTGACCGTCGTCAGCGAGGCAAGCCCCTGGGTGAAAATTGCGAATACAAGCACCGTTACGAACAAAGCCGACAATCCGGCCCCTCCGACCATCCTCATCAGTTCAAAGCTGGCGTCATCCCCGGCCAGCGACAAATTCGGAAAGTTCAACTGGGTCAGATAAGAAGTGGAAATATAAAGCGCGCTGGCGATCAGAATGATGGCCAGAATGGCGCGCGGCATCGTCCGTCCGGCATCGACGGTTTCCTCGGCCATCGTCGTGACCGAATCGAACCCCAAAAAGGAGAAGCAAATGAGCGAAGCGGCGGTGAGCAGCACCGAAAGCGGAACCTCCGTCTGGAGAAACGGCCGGAGAGGGTCGGTAACGCCGCCGGCCGTCAGGTGTTTGACGAGAATTGCGCAGAAAAAGAGGATAAAGCAGATTTGCAGCAGCACGAACGCTGTGCTCAGGCTGGCGGAGAATCGGACGCCGAGAATGCAGATGACGCACAGGACGATATTGATGGACAGAATCCATATATAGGCCGGAACGTTCGGGAACTGGGCATGCATAAAAATGCCGAACATCAAGTAAGCGATCAGCGGCGAAAACAGGTAATCCAGCAGGGCCGACCAGCCGACGAGAAAGCCGACTTTGGGATGAATGCCCTTCCCCGCATACGTATAGGACGAACCGGAATTCGGAAACCGGCGGGACATCGCGCCGTAGCTGAAAGCCGTGAAAAAGATGACGGCGAAGGCGAGCGTGTAGGCTTGCGTCAGCATTCCTTTGGAGGCTTCGAACGCAATGCCGTAAGTGGTGAAGTAAATCATCGGGGTCATCCAGGCCAGGCCGATAAAGACGACTTGCCATAAGGTTAAGGTCCGATTCAGCTTGATTTCCGTTTTCATGACGGTCACTCCTCTGGGCTTGGTTTGAAGAAAAAATAAAGCCCGAAGAGGTATCTGAATAAGATAACCTCCCGGGCTTTTGTCCCTCCGTGGACACGGCCTTTTGCCGTGCGTTCCCTCTCGGACCGGTCCGGCTGTTCGAACGCTTTCGCATGCCGCGGAACCCTAGAGAACAATTTTGAATCGGTTATGGATGATTATGTTAGATAAAATAACACATATGCGGCAATTTGAAAAGAGATCGTCGAAAAAAAGGATCATTAACGGATTTTTATGATATAAATGTTGACTTCATAGATGTGTTGCGTTATATTTATTTACACAATCTCATCATTAAGGTCCGCTAGGGTTCCGCCGATGCCTTGCTTCGGGACTGGTCCGAGAGCGGCCCGCCCCGCAAGGGGCGACACGGAAGGACAAAAGCCTGGGAGATGTCATCAAGACCTGCGTCTTGTGATGTCTCCCTTTTTTGTTTCCCTTCCGATCCTCAAATTCCCGGCAAAGGAGTCGTGACGATGGAGGTTCAATGGAGCAAGACGCTGCGCCCGGGCGGCAAATGGTCGGGCGCAATCGGCAGAGGGAAGCTGCTGCGGTTCACCGCGTTGGGCGACGGAGCGAATGTAGCCCTTCTATTATATAACGCGCGTGATCTGACGGAGCGCTACAACATGCCGGACACGCTGAAGGCCCAGCACGTCAGCCGCCTGACCCGCGGCAACGTGTTGATGAGCGACAACGGCCGCGTGCTGGCGGGCATCGTGGAGGACAGCCTCGGCTGGCACGATACGATCTCCGGCCTGACGACGCGAGAGCTGACGGACGCGAAATACGGCCGGACCCGGTTTCAGGAGCGGCGCAACGAGTGGCTGCGGAGCGGTTACGAGAATGCCGCCGTCGAGCTTGTCCGCAACGGACTTTCGGCCCGGGATCTTGGACCTGTGGTCAATCTCTTTTCCAAAGTGTATTGCGACGAAGAAGGGCGAATGCATTTCCAGGAGGACCATTGCCGCGAAGGGGCGACGGTGACGCTGCGGACGGAAATGGATGTGCTGGCGGTCCTATCCAACACGCCGCATCCGCTCGATCCTCGCAGCGAGTATCCGTCGGTCCCGGTTCTTCTGGAGGTGCTGCGGGCCGATCCGCTCGATCCGGACGATTCGCGGGACGAATGTCTGAATTTCCGGCCGGAGAACCGCCGGGCGTACGAGAATACGTGGGAATACCAGCTTTTGCTGGAGTAACCGAAGCCGCCGGTCCGATACGCGAAACGGTGAGCCGTCCGACCTTGGACCGAACGGCTATACGACTATGGCGACCCATACAAAAGGAGGAAATGCCGATGACCGCATTTCATTGCGTCGAAAGTCCCCGCCGACCGGCCGACGCTTTCTACACGAAGACCCTGCCCGCGGGCGAGGGCTGGATGTACGATCTGGAGCCGGGTCAGGTGCTGCGCATCGTCGATCTGGAAGGCAACCAGGCGGTGGATACGCTGTTCTTCGACGCCGACAACCCGGAAGACCATTACAGCGCGGTGCAGACGATCGCATCGCAAGGCCAAATCTATTTGACCGCCGGATCGGTGCTTCGGACCGAAAGCGGGGCGGAGCTTGCGCGCATCGTGGCCGACACGTGCGGGCGGCACGACACGCTGGGCGGCGCGTGCTCGGCGCAGAGCAATACGGTGCGATATGCGCACGAAAAGCTGCACATGCACAATTGCCGCGACACCTTTATGCTTCAGCTCGCCCGCCGCGGCGGTACGCTCACGAAGCGCGACCTGGCCCCGAACGTCAATTTCTTCATGAACGTGCCGGTTACGGCCGACGGTTCGCTCGAATTCGCTGACGGCGTGTCCGCTCCCGGCCGTTACGTCGAATTACAGGCGCAGCGCCGCACGACGGTGCTGATCAGCAACTGCCCGCAGCTTAACAACCCGTGCAACGCCTACAATCCGACGCCGATTCAACTGATCGTCTGGGACAAGTGAAGCTTGGATCGGGCATGCGCCGGTTCGCCCAGGCGAACTTGGGGCAAACGGCCCGATCGCGGGCTTGAGTCCGTCCTGCCGGCGCGGAGCCGGCGGCGTCAAGAAGGGAGAGGTGACGATGTTCAAAAAAGTGTTGATCGCCAACCGCGGCGCGATCGCCGTCCGCATCGAACGCACGCTGCGCAAGCTCGGCATCCGGTCGGTCGCCGTCTATACGCAGGCCGATCAGGACAGCCTGCACGTCGATATGGCGGACGAAGCGGTCCGGATCGGGGACGGGCCGGCGAAGGACAGTTACCTGAATGCGGACCTGATTTTGCGGGTGGCCGCCGAGACCGGTGCGGAAGCGATCCATCCGGGGTACGGCTTTCTTAGCGAAAATGCGGCGTTTGCCCGCGCCTGCCGGGAGCGCGGCATTGTCTTCATCGGTCCGACGCCCGAGCAGATCGAGCTGTTCGGCCTGAAGCACTCGGCCCGAAAGGTGGCCGAGCGCGCCGGCGTGCCGCTGCTTCCCGGCACGGCGCTGATCGGCCGGCTGGAAGACGCGGTTGCCGAGGCGGCCCGCATCGGCTACCCCGTCATGCTGAAGAGCACCGCCGGCGGCGGCGGGATCGGGATGCGCGTGTGCGAAAACGAGGAGGCGCTCCGCCAGGCTTTCGAAGCGGTCACCCGTTTGGCGGAAACCAATTTCAAAAACGGCGGCGTTTTTCTCGAACGGTATATTCCGAAAGCCCGCCACGTCGAGGTGCAAATTTTCGGCAACCGGTTCGGCGAAGTGGTCGCGCTGGGCGAGCGCGATTGCTCGATACAGCGGCGCAACCAGAAGGTGATCGAGGAAAGCCCTGCGCCCGACTTTCCGGCCGATGTCCGTGCGCGCATGCTGGAGGCGGCGAGGAACCTTGCGCGGGAAGCCGGCTATCGGAGCGCGGGGACGGTCGAGTTTCTATACGATCCTGCAACGCGCGAGTTTTATTTTCTCGAAGTGAACACCCGGCTGCAGGTCGAGCACGGCGTAACCGAGGAAGTGCTGGGCATCGATCTGGTCGAATGGATGGTCTGGGAAGCGGCCGACGAGCTGACGGATTTGGCTTCCCGGTTCGGCGAGCCCCGGGGACACAGCATTCAGGCCCGCGTCTACGCGGAGGACTGCCTGCAGCAGTTCCGTCCCAGCGCCGGCCAACTGGACTGCGCGGTTCTGCCGGAGGGTGCGCGGGTGGAAACGTGGGTTCGCGACGGCATCCAGGTGACGACGCTGTACGATCCGATGCTGGCCAAGATTATCGTACACGGGTCCGACCGGCAGGACGCCATCCGCAAGCTGGCCTCGGCCCTGGCCGCGACGCGCTTTTACGGCGTGACGACCAATCTGCAGTATCTGGAGGCGCTGCTTCGGGAGGAGGATTGCCTCCGGGGGTGGGTGTACACGCGCATGTTGGACGGCTTTGAGCCGGACGAACGGGCGATCGAGGTGCTGGACGGCGGCGTTCAGACGACGGTGCAGGATTGGCCGGGCCGCCAAGGGCATTGGGACGTCGGGGTTCCGCCGTGCGGGCCGATGGACGCGTATTCGTTCCGGATCGGCAACAGGCTGCTCGGCAATCCGAACGATGCGCCCGGGCTGGAGCTGACGATGCGCGGCGGCGAGTTCCGCTTCCGCTCCCGGATGCGCTTCTGCCTGACGGGGGCGGACATGGACGCGACGCTGGACGGCGCGGCGGTCCCGATGTACGCGCCGATTCGGGCCGAGCGCGGGCAGGTGCTTCGCTTCGGCGAAGCGAAAGCGGGCATGCGCGGGTATTTGCTTGTGGAAGGCGGCCTGGACATGCCGCGCGTGCTCGGCAGCGCCGCGACGTTTACGCTTGGCGGGTTCGGCGGGCACGGCGGCCGGGCGCTGCGCGTCGGCGACGTGCTGCGCGTGCGGGAAGCGGGCGAAGAGGCTTCCGGATCGGCAGCGGCTGTCGGCTTGCCCTCCCCTGCCGAGGCCGACGCGGAATCTGCAGCGGCTTGGGCCGCAGCCGCCGGCGCGGCTTCGTCCGAGCCGCTTGACCCCGCGTATTGGCCGGAGATTTCCCGCCGCTGGACGATCGGCGTCATTCCGGGCCCGCATTGCACGACGGAGTATTTGCGGCCGGAATATTTGGATCAGCTTGCGTCCACGGTATGGGAAGTCCATTTCAACAGCTCGCGGACCGGCGTGCGCCTGATCGGCCCCGCCCCGCTCTGGGCCAGAGAGGACGGCGGCGAAGCGGGACTGCATCCGTCCAACATCCATGACAACGCCTATGCGATCGGCGCGCTGGACCTGACCGGCGATATGCCGATCCTGCTCGGTCCGGACGGGCCGAGCCTCGGCGGCTTCGTCTGCCCGGTCACGACGGCGTCGGCGGAGCTTTGGAAGCTGGGGCAGCTTCATCCGGGCGACAAGGTATCCTTTCGGCTGCTGACCGTGGAAGAAGCGGAACGGCTTTGGCAGGCGCAGGAGAAGCAGCTTGAAGCGATCGGCAAAGGCGCAAGAAGCGGGTTGCCCCGCGTAATCCTGCCGGACTCGGCAGCCGTCTTCGCGCCGGATTATCCGATCGTCGCCCGCGAAAGCGAAGGACGGCAGTTCCCGGTGACCGTCCGCCTGAGCGGCGACGAAAATCTGCTGATCGAATACGGCCCGATGGAGCTCGATCTGCGGCTGCGGTTCAAGGTGCACGCGCTGATGCAGGCCATCCGGGAGAGCGGGCAAATTCCGGTGCTGGACCTGACCCCGGGCATCCGGTCGCTGCAGGTGCATATCGACCGTTCCGCCATAACGATCCGCGAGGCGGCCCGCATGGTGCTGGAATTGGACCGCAGTCTGCCGCCGCTCGAATCGATGCGGGTGCCTTCGCGGATCGTGCGGCTGCCGCTGTCGTGGGACGATCCGGCCACGCGGCTGGCGATCGAACGTTACCAGCAGAATGTGCGTCCGGACGCTCCGTGGTGTCCGAGCAACCTGGAATTTATCCGCCGGGTGAACGGGCTGGACAGCATCGAAGACGTGCGGCGGATTGTCTTCGACGCCAACTATCTGGTGCTTGGCCTCGGCGACGTCTATTTGGGCGCTCCGGTCGCGACGCCGATCGACCCGCGCCATCGCCTGGTGACGACAAAGTACAACCCGGCCCGCACCTGGACGCCGGAAAACGCCGTCGGCATCGGCGGCGCTTACCTGTGCGTATACGGCATGGAGGGGCCGGGCGGGTACCAGTTTGTCGGGCGCACCGTTCAGATGTGGAACAAGCTGCGCTCGACGGAAAGCTTTGAACCGGGCCGGCCGTGGCTGCTGCGCTTTTTCGACCAGATCCGCTTTTACCCGGTAAGCGCCGAGGAGCTGCTCAGGCTGCGGGAGGACTTTCCGCGCGGGCGGTTTGAAGTGGACATGACGGAAACGACTTTCGACTTGGGGGAATATCTGCGTTTTCTCGAATCGATCGAAGACAGCGCGAAGGCGTTCCGCGCGAAGCAGCGGCGGGCTTTCGACGAGGAGCGGCAGCGGTGGCGGGAGCTGGGGCTGGCCGAATACGTGTCCGAACAGGACGCGCACAAGGCGCCGGAAGAGGACGAGCTGCCGGAAGGCGTCGTGGCGGTGCGCTGCAACATGCCCGGAAGCGTATGGAAGGTGCTTGTCGAGCCGGGCCGGCCGGTCCGCAAGGGCGATGTGCTGATGATCGAGGAGAGCATGAAAATGGAGTTCAACCAACTGGCGCCGTGCGACGGCATCGTCTCGTCCGTTCATGTCAGCGCGGGAGACGAGGTGCAGGCAGGGCAATTGATCGTCGGCATCGCCCAAACGCCGGTCAAGGAGGCGGCGCGCGTATGATCCGGACCGGCGAAATGACGATCGCAAGACTGAAGAAGCTGTATGCGTCCGGGGAGGCGACGCCCGAAGGGATCGTTCGGGAGATCGTCCGCAGGGCCGAAGCCGACCGGGAGATGAACATTTGGATTACGCCTCCGTCGGAGGACATGATCCGGCCTTATCTGGAGCGGCTGCGCCGGCTTGATCCGAACGTTTCGCCGCTGTGGGGCATTCCGTTCGCGATCAAGGACAACATCGACATGGCGGGCGTGCCGACGACGGCCGCGTGCCCGCAATACGCCTATACGCCGGACGAGCATGCGGCCGTCGTGCAGCGGCTGATCGACGCGGGGGCGATACCGGTCGGCAAAACGAATCTGGACCAGTTCGCCACCGGCCTGGTCGGCACGAGGAGCCCGTACGGCGAGACGCGCAATGCGCTGCGTCCCGAGCTGATCAGCGGCGGCTCCAGCTCCGGCTCCGCCGCGGCCGTCGCGCGGGGGCAGGCCGCCTTCGCGCTCGGCACCGACACGGCCGGCTCGGGCCGCGTCCCGGCGGCGCTGCACGGGCTGGTCGGCTACAAGCCGAGCCTCGGGGCGTGGTCCGTCCGCGGCGTCGTGCCGGCCTGCGCCAGCCTCGACTGCGTGACGGTATTCGCGCGCAGCGCGGAGGACGCCCTTCTGGTCGACAGCGTGGCGCGCGGCGAGGACGGCCGCGATCCCTGGTCGCGCCGCCTGCCCGAGCCGTCGGTCCGCATGCCGCACCGCATCTTGCTGCCGGAAGAAACGCCGTCGTTCTACGGCCCGTTTGCCGGCGGATACGGCAAGGCGTGGGAGGCGGCCGCGGAGCGGATCGCGGCATTGGGGCTGCCCGTCCGGTACGTGTCCGTCGGACTGTTCGAGGAGGCCGCCGCCCTATTGTACGAAGGGCCGTGGGTGGCGGAGCGCTGGGCCGCGCTCGGCGATTTCGTCGAATCGTCGCCCGGCGCCGTGTTCCCGGTGACGGAGCGGGTTCTCCGTTCCGCCGTCACGTCCGGATACGACGCCGCCTCCGTATTCCGGGCCCGGCACCGGCTGCAGGCGCTCAAGCTGGAGGCCCGGAAGCTGCTCGAGGATGCGGTGCTCGTTCTGCCTACATGCGGCGGAACGTGGACGCGCGAACAGGTGCGCGAAAATCCGATCGCCTCCAACCGGGAGATGGGGCGCTACACGAACCACTGCAACCTGCTCGATCTGTGCGCCGTTGCGCTGCCGGCCGGGGAAGCGGAGGCCGATACGCCGTTCGGGATTACCGCGTTTGCGGCGTTCGACCGCGAGGACCTGATTCGCGGCTTCGCGCAGGCGTGGACGGGCGAGCGGCTGGAAGGCATCGCTCGCGCCGGCGGCACGCCGGACGGGCGGCAGGTCGAGCCGCCCGCCGCGGGCGGCGGCGAGACGACGCAGGTAGCCGTATGCGGTCTGCATATGCGCGGCTTCCCGCTGGAGAATCAGATGCGCGAATGCGGGGCCGTCTTCGTCAAGGAGGCGGCGACGGCGCCCAAATACAAGCTGGTGAAGCTGCCGACGACGCCCGCCAAGCCGGGGCTCATCAAGCGGAACGGCCCGGGCGCTTCCATCCGGGTGGAAATCTGGGAGATGCCGGTTTCCTCGTTCGGCGGATTCGCCGCTTCCATTCCGGCGCCGCTTGGCATCGGCAAGGTGGAGCTGGAAGACGGCACGGAAGTGCCGGGCTTCGTCTGCGAGGCGTACGCGGAAGCCGGAGCCGAAGACATAACGGCCAGCGGCGGCTGGCGGCGTGCGGTTCAAGCCTGAGACGCCCGGCAAGAGACTGCCCCACAAGTTGTCCAAACGACTGTGGGGCGGTTTTTGTTGATGGCAATAAGCAGGGGAAGGAAAGCGGATCTCGCCTTTGGCGTGTGTGTCCCGCGTTCCGTTTTCGGTTCGCTTTCGTCTTACGGCTTCATTCCTTTCTCGAAGCAGCCGGCGAGCTGGTCGGATGAGCCGAAAGCCCGATTTAGTTGCCGCTAAGGCAACTGGATCGGGGGCATGCGCGAAAACGGGCTGTGCAGTTGCGGTTATCGCAACTGCTGTTCCGCCCGACCGGTCGGACGAGCTGGAAGCCCGATTTAGTTGCCGTTAAGGCAACTGGATCGGGGGCTTGCGCGAAAATGGGTTGTGCAGTTGCGGTTATCGCAACTGCTGTTCCGCCCGACCGGTCGGACGAGCCGAAAGCCCGATTTAGTTGCCGCTAAGGCAACTGGATCGGGGGCTCGCGCGAAAATGGGTTGTGCAGTTGCGGTTATGGCAACTGCTGTTCCGCCCGACCGGTCGGATGAGCCGAAAGCCCGATTTAGTTGCCGCTAAGGCAACTGGATCGGGGGCATGCGCGAAAACGGGCTGCGCAGTTGCGGTTATGGCAACTGCGGTTCCGCCCGACCGGTCGGATGAGCTGGAAGCCCGATTTAGTTGCCGTTAAGGCAACTGGATCGGGGGCATGCGCGAAAACGGGCTGCGCAGTTGCGGTTTCGCAACTGCTGTTCCGCCCGACCGGTCGGATGAGCCGGAAGTCCGATTTAGTTGCCGCTAAGGCAACTGGATCGGGGGCATGCGCGAAAACGGGCTGTACAGTTGCGGTTATAGCAACTGCGGTTCCGACGCCCGGGCACGGCTGTTCGCGCGGTCCGGCGCCCATCGCAAAACCGTTTACATATTTATACAAAAGTGATATCATATAAATATCAAAATGATTTAATGGAGCCGCGAGCAAGCGGCAAGCCAAAAGGAACGCTTCGGGAGGAATCGGGGATGAAAGAAGTCAAAGGCTACAGCGGGAACGGCTTTATCGCGCTCGTGATTTTGCTGGCGTCATTGGGCTTTTCGGTGTACGCGTTTGTGGAGGAATGGTGGGTGTGGGGCTGCATCGCGCTGTTTGTTTCGTTGGTCCTGATGACGTCCATTACGGTCGTTCAGCCGAATCAGGCGGCGGTCGTCACGTTTTTCGGCCAATATCTGGGCACCATTCGCAAGAGCGGGATTCATTTCGTCGTTCCTTTCTCGATCCGGCACAAAGTGTCGCTTAGGGTTCGCAACTTCAACAGCTCCACGCTGAAAGTGAACGACATTGACGGCAATCCGGTGGAGATCGCGGCCGTGGTCGTGTTCCGGGTCGTCGATACGGCGAAGGCGCTGTTCGATGTCGACAAATACGAGCAGTTCGTGGAGACGCAAAGCGAATCGGCCCTTCGCCATGTGGCGACGAAATATCCGTATGACAACGGCGGCGGAGAAGGCGTCTCCCTGCGCGGGGATACGGAGGTTATCGCGGTCGAGCTGACGCGGGAGCTGCAGGAGCGGCTTTCGGCGGCGGGCGTGGAAGTGATCGAATCGCGATTGACCCATCTCGCCTATGCGCCCGAAATCGCCGGCGCCATGCTGCAGCGGCAGCAGGCGTCCGCCATCGTGGCCGCGCGGCACATCATCGTGGAAGGGGCCGTCGGCATGGTTCAAGCCGCGATCGAGCAGTTGGAAAAAGAAGGATATGTACTGGACGAGGAGCGCAAAGCCGCGATGATGAACAATCTGATGGTCGCGATCGTATCCGACCGTTCCGCCCAACCGGTCGTCAATGCCGGCAGCCTGTACTGACAAGGAGAGACGTCGGGAACGATGGCGTCCAAAAAGCATTTTCCGCTTCGCATCGATCCGAAGCTCTACGAAGAGTTGGAGCGGTGGGCGGCAGACGAGCTGCGGAGCGTGAACAGCCATATCGAGTATTTGTTGCGGGACGCGCTTCGCCGGGCAGGCCGGGGAGAGCGCCGTCACCCGGCGCTCCCGGACAAGGACGGCGAAGCCTGAAGCGGGACGCCGCGTTCGGGCCTCCGCGGAAACAGGGGGGCCCCGCTGCGGCTGCGGCGCGCGCTCGGGCGCACGCGGAACTCGCCGCGCAGCGGGGGCGGGCGAAGGCGGCTTGCGGCCTTCCGGCAGACGTTCCATCATGAGCTTCATACGTCAATTCGACAAATCCTGTTCCTAAAGACGATTTCGAAGAACGGGGGGGATCCCCGTCGATCGAAGGCGAACCGGCGCCGTTCGGGCGGCCGGTTTTTGTTTGTTCCGGGGCGCCCGAGCGGCTTCGTTATGCGAAGCGCCGGGCGTATTCGTACATAAATTCGTAACGGCTTCGGTCTTTAAGTCCGTTAACGTCCGCGAACATCCTTTCGATGAGAAGCAATCTTAAAAAGAAAATGAAAAAATTTTAACCTGATTTCGGCGCCGGACGACGGGGCGACGCGATGATTTTTCCCTGATAGAAAGGAAAAAGTTTCCGGTTGCATGGTTTTTGGGAATGAAAGGATTTTTATTTTTCAGGCGTCAAAAGATGAGAATTTGTTCTCCGCTTCTTAAAAAATTCTCAAGTAAGCCGCTTTTGAACGGGTTTATGATTACTGGTGTGCGGCAGGCGGGACAGTCCGGACAGCCGGAGCCGCCATCGCTGCCGGCCTGAAGCCGACCCGCAATACGGGAGACTTCGGAAACGACAGATTTCAGCAGATTTCAGATGACAACGGACATCAGGGTACGACAGACAATCGAAAAGCTGCGGGCTTCGGAAGCAACTCAGAGCGATCACCGACGCCGAAGCCGAAGAAATACGTCGAAAGCTTAAGAAATACGATGGGTACCGGGAGTGATGACATGTGTGCGGAATTATCGGTTACATCGGGGACAAGGCTTCCCCGCGAATTTTGCTGAACGGTCTCAAAAAATTGGAGTACCGCGGCTACGATTCGGCCGGAATCGCGGTGTGCACCAAGCAGGGGCTGAAGGTCGTCAAGGCCAAAGGCCGGATCGCGGACCTTGAGCGCCGTCTTGAGCAGGAGGAGATCCCGGAAGGCACGGTCGGCATCGGCCATACCCGTTGGGCAACGCACGGCAAGCCGTCCGATCTCAACTCTCACCCGCATACGTGCAGGGAAAACAACATTTCCGTCGTTCATAACGGCATTATCGAAAACTACATGGAGCTGAAGGAGGAGCTGATTGCCCAGGGCGTCGAGTTCGTCTCCGAAACGGACACGGAGGTCGTCTGCCACCTGATCGCCTCGCTTTACGAAGGCGATATCGTCCGGGCCGTGCAGGCGGCCACGCGCCGGATACGGGGCGCTTACGCGCTGGCGGTGCTGTCCGCCCGCGAGCCGGACCGGCTGGTTGCGGTGCGGCTGCACAGCCCGCTGATTATCGGCATCGGCGAAGGCGAACACTTCATCGGCTCCGACATCCCCGCCATTTTGGAGCATACCCGCGACGTATACATACTCGACGACGGCGAGATGGCGGTGCTGACCCGCGAGGGCGTCAGCCTGATGACGTTGGAGGGCAACTTCATCAAGAAAGAGCCTTACCGCGTCGACTGGGATCTGGCCGTCGCCGAGAAGGCCGGGTTCGACCATTTCATGCTGAAGGAAATTCACGACCAGCCGCAGGCGTTCCGGGATACGCTGAGCTCCCGCCTGCTGACCGGCTACCCTTGGGTGTACTTTCCGGAGCTGAAACTGACGAAGGAGAAGCTGAAAACCATCTCCCGCGTCCATGTCGTCGCCTGCGGCACCGCCTACCATGCCGGACTGGTCGGCAAGCAAGCGATCGAACGGTGGGCGCGGCTGCCCGCCGAGGCCGATGTCGCCTCGGAATACCGGTACCGCGAACCGCTGATCGGACCGGACACGCTCGTCATCGTCGTCAGCCAATCGGGCGAGACGGCGGATACGCTCGCGGCGCTGCGCGAAGCGAAGCGCCAGGGCGCGCACGTGATCGCGGTCACCAACGTGGTCGGCAGCACCGCGGCCAGGGAAGCGGACGACGTGCTGTTCACCTGGGCCGGTCCTGAAATCTCGGTCGCTTCGACCAAAGCGTATACGACGCAGCTGCTCGTGCTTTACGCATTCGCGCTTCATCTCGCTTGCGTGCGGGAGACGATGGCCAACGACGAGATCGGAGCCATCATCCAGGCGATCCGGGCGCTGCCGGATCAGGCCGAAGCGCTTCTGGCCAAGGCCGAAGAGATTAAGGCCTATGCGAATGAGATCGCAAGCCGCGAGCATCTGTTCTTCATCGGCCGCGGCATGGATTACGCGGCCGCGATGGAGGCGTCGCTCAAGCTGAAGGAAGTGTCTTATATCCATTCGGAGGCCTACGCGGCGGGCGAGCTCAAGCACGGGACGCTGGCGCTGATCGAGGAAGGCACGCCGGTTGTGGCGATCGTGACCGATCCCGGCCTTGCGGAGAAGACCGTCAGCAACATCCGCGAAGTGATGGCGCGGGGCGGACAGGTGCTCGGCATCGTCCCGGCATCGCAGGCGGACGGGCTGGCCGGACGGATCGGCCGGACGCTGTCCGTACCCGACAGCCACCCGATGCTCATGCCGGTGCTTGCCGCCATTCCGCTGCAGCTGCTCGCTTATTACGCCTCGGTTGCGCGGGGCTATGACGTGGACAAGCCCCGCAATCTGGCGAAAAGCGTGACGGTAGAATAATGGCCGCCGGACGAAAGGGAAGCCGGAACCGGCGCGGAAGATGGCTTCTCGGCATCGGGCTGTTGGCGGCGGCCGTCTGCGCGTCCGGTTTTTATCTGTGGAGTCATTTTGTTTATGCGGACAGGGAAGTGGAGCGGCTGACGGCGGAGGACGGCACGCAGCTGAAATTCCGCACGAAGGGAGAGACGATTCAGATCTACCGGCACGGGGCCTGGCAGCCGTTGTTCGTGCAGGGCGTCAACCTGGGCGCGACGCTGCCGGGACACTTCCCCGGCGAGTTTCCGATTACGCGCGACGATTATATGCGGTGGTTTGCGGAGATCAAGGAAATGGGCGCCAACGCGATACGGGTGTACACCCGCCATCCGCCCGTTTTCTATTCGAGCCTGGTCGACTACAACGAGAAGCATCCGGACGACCCGCTTTATTTCATCCAGGGCATCTGGTCTCCGGAGGAGCAACTGATCGAGAAGCGGGACGCCTACGACAAGGAAATTACGGCGGCCTTCCTGCAGGAGATCGAAAACGACGTCAAAGCCGTATACGGCGATTTGGAAGAGCCGCAGTCGCGGGGCAAAAGCTCGGGACGCTACACGGCGAACGCGGGGCCGTATTTGCTCGCCTGGAGCATCGGCACCGAATGGGACCCGGAAATGGTCGCGAATACGAACAAGCTTCATGCGGACAAGAAGGCATACGACGGCAAATATTTCTCCGCGGCCGCCGGCGCCGCTCCGTTCGAAGCGTGGCTGGCCCGGATGCTCGATCATGCGGCCGCAACGGAGAGCGCCTACGGCTGGCAGCATCCGATGACGTTCACCAACTGGGTGACGACGGACGTGCTGAGCCATCCGGAAGAACCGCTGTTTACCGAAGACCTGGTCAGCGTGGACGCCACGCATGTGCGGCCGAAGAACTGGCGCGCGGGATATTTCGCTTCGTACCACGTGTATCCGTATTACCCGGACTTTTTCCGCCTGAGCGACAAGGACGGGAAAACGGACACGTACCTGGCTTACCTGAAGGAGCTCAAAGCCTATCACAAGGGCATGCCGCTGATGGTGACGGAATACGGGGTGCCCTCTTCGGCTGGCGTCTCCCATGCCGGTCCGCTCGGCCGTTCCCAAGGCGGCCATAACGAATTGGAGCAGGGCCGGATCGATGCCGATCTGACGAAACTCATTCACGGGGAAGGGTATGCCGGGGCGCTCCTGTTCATGTGGCAGGACGAATGGTTCAAGAAAACGTGGAACACGATGCCGATGGAGCTGCCCGCAGACCGCCGCGCCTATTGGCTCAACGTGCTGACGAACGAGAAGCAGTTCGGGCTGCTCGGCATGTTTCCCGGGAAAGAGGACAAGCTGCGCATCGACGGCGAACGCCGGGATTGGGACAAGCTGGACGATTCGGAAAAAACCGCGCTCGACGCGAACGTGCCCGGAATCGAGTCGATCTGGGCGGCGCACGACGAAGCGTACGTGTACCTGGCGATTCAACTCGACCACAATTTCGACCCCGGCAAGGAGATCGTCTACATCGGCGCGGACACGCTTCCCGGGGGCAACCGCCACGGCAAAGAGCTGCCGGGCAAAAAGCTGGACGAAGGGCTGGAGACGCTCATTACGATCGGCCGCGACAAGGAGACGGGCGTGCGGATCGCCGCCAATTACGATATGGAGAAGCGGCTGTACGGCTACGTCTACGGCATGATCGACATGTCCGCCGCGGAGCTGAAGGACGACTCCGGCTTGTTCAACGACTGGCATCTTCCGCTCAGCCTGAAGATGGAGCCGCCGGATACGCGGACCGCCCATCCTTACGAGAACGTCGCCGTCGGCGGCCTGAGGCGCGGAACGAACAATCCGGCTTCGGCATCGTTCGATTCGCTCGCCATGTGGCAATACCGGGACGGCTTTATCGAGCTGCGCGTGCCGTGGATGCTGCTGGGCATCGCCGATCCGAGCTCGCTGCAGGCGGTCAGCTACGATATGCCGGACAAGGCGTTCAAAACGAAGAAGATCGACGGCATCCGGTTCGTGCCCTGGATAGTCGACCGCAAGACGCAAAAGGTCGCCGGATTGGAAGCCGAAGGCGAAACGGCGTACCCGGTATCCCGGATCCGGCCCTACGTCTGGAAAGGCTGGGATACGGTTCGGTACACGGAGCGCCTGAAGATCGGCTATTACATGATGCAAGAAGTGTACCGCGAAATCGGCGGCAAGCCGAAGACGGGAGGCTGAGGCGTGTATTCCAATTTGCAGATCGCCCATTATTACATCGTTGCCGTGACGGCGCTGATCGCCGCCGGACTGGCTGTTTTGTTTACGCTCAAATATTCGAATATAAGAAAACGAAAGCTTGCCGAGCAGGTAAGCGCGAAATACGAAGACTGGTTCACGTATTTGCTGGCGAATCTGGACGGCGACGGGAAGCTGCATCCGCCGCCGGAGCCGCCGTCCGCCGCGGAAAGCGGCGTCCTGTTGGACCGGCTGCTCTTCTGGATCGACCGGCTCAAAGGCAAGCAGCAGGCGAAACTGATTTCGCTTTGCGAGGAGATGGGCTTTGTCGACCGCCAGCTGGCCCGGATCGAAAGCCCGTTCGAGTGGGTGCGGCTCGACGCCGCGTACCGGCTCGGCGGCATGCGCGCCCATCGGGGCGTTCCGGCCATGCTGAAGCTGCTGGAGGCGGTCAAGCCGGGGCCGCTTTCCTTCATCGTCGCCCGCGCCATCGCCAAGAGCGCCGCCCGCCCCGGCGAGCTGCGCGAGATGGCGCTGAAGCTTCTGGCCGGCAAGCCGGACTCGTACGAGCTTGCCGCCGATATTTTGCAGGAATCGGAGCTGGATTACGCGCCGATGCTTGCCGAATTTCTCGCCAGCGAGGACGAAGGAAAGATTTTGCTGGCGCTCGCGGCCATGAAGCAGCGGACGATCGAGGGGAGCGCGGACCGGCTGTACGAATTGACAGTCTTCAAACGGAAAGAGGTTCGCCTTCAAGCGGCGAAGCTGCTGACGCAACCCGGGTCGGACGTTTCGCCGGAGCGGCTCGAGGCGCTGCTATTTCACCGGGACGGGGAGGTGCGCGCCATGGCTGCCGAAGCGCTTGGCCGCGTCGACGCTTCCGGAACGGTCGCGGCGCTGCGGGTGGCGCTGAACGACGAAGAATGGCATGTGCGCTACCATAGCGCCAAAAGCCTCGCCCGGCAAGGCGAAGCGGGCCTTGCCGCATTGCGCCTGGCGGCCGCCGAGGGCGAAGACGGGCCTGCCGCCGAAGCGGCCCGGGCCGTCCTGCGCGAGCGTTTCGGCGGGGACCCTTCTGCCGGCGAAGAGGCGGAAAAAGGTTCGGAATCCGCCAAACGGTTCGCTGCGAGCGCAGCCTTTTTCGAACGAAAAACAGAATTGGCGAACGAAAACTGAGCGAATGCTTCCGGAGAGTTTTTGCTGCGCAAAAACGTAAGGAGGTTAGGGAATGAGAGAGCTTTTGCTCGGTTACGGCACGGTCATCATGTACTATGTGATGGCGGTGAGCCTGATTTATTTTACGTTGATGTTTTTGTCCTATCGGGGCATTTACAGCATGATCAAAGGGGCGGTTTACTCCCGCTTCCAGTCGCTGTCCGGATCGGCTCACGCGCCGCCGGTTTCGCTGCTCGTTCCCGCCTACAACGAGGAACTGACTATTATCGAAAACGTCAAATCCCTGCTGACGCTGAACTATCACACTTACGAAGTCATCGTCATCAACGACGGCTCCAAGGACAACACGCTTCAAGTTCTGATCGACGCATTCGAGCTGAAGCCCAAAACCGACGAAACGGTGCATTACGCGATCGACAGCACGAAGATCAAGGCGGTTTATTACAATCCCGCTCATCCGAATCTCTACGTTGTGGACAAGAACAACGGGGGCAAGGCCGATTCGCTGAACGCGGGCATCAATCTGTCGCACTATCCGCTGATTTGCTCCATCGACGCCGACTCCCTGCTGGAGAAGGACGCGCTGATCCGCATGGCGCGGGTGTATATGGAAAACCCGGCAGAGACGGTGGCGATCGGCGGCAACGTCCGTATCGCCAACGGCTGCGTCATTCGCGACGGAGACGTTAAGGACGTCCGCCTTCCCCGCAAAATTTGGCCCATGTTTCAAACGTTGGAGTATTTGAAAGCATTCCTCGGCGGCCGGATCGGCTGGAGCCATATCAACGGGCTCATCATCGTATCCGGCGCGTTCGGGATGTTCCGCAAGGATTACGTCGTCAAGGTCGGCGGCTACCGGGAAGGCTATCCCGGCGAAGACATGAACATTATCATCAAGCTTCATCGCTACATGCTGAAAAACAAGCTGCCGTACCGCGTCGCCTACTGCCCGGACGCCGTCTGCTGGACCCAGGCGCCGGACACGTACCGGATCCTGAGCAGCCAGCGCAAGCGTTGGGGACGCGGCAACCTGAAGAACATGCTGGAGAACCGGGACTTGTTTCTCAATCCGAAGTACAAGGTGTTCGGCCTGCTGACGGTTCCGTACAACGTGCTGTTCGAAACGCTGAACCCGTATTTTAAGCTGACCGGCCTGCTCGCGCTGATCGGGTATGTCGCGATGGACATGACACACTGGCCGATTTTGCTTACGTTCGCAGCGATCAATTTTCTGAACGGCTATCTGCTGGCCGTAGGTTCGCTGCTGCTCGAAGAGCTGGCGTTCCGGCGTTATCCGCGCATGCGGGACACGCTCAAAATGGTCGGCTTCGCGGCGCTTATGTTTTTGGGCTATTACCAGCTCGGCGTCCTTTGGAGGCTGCAGGGCCACATTGAATTTCTGCGCAAGAACAATTCATGGGGGGTGATGACAAGGCAAAGCTGGAATCAAGAGCCGATTGGCAAACCATCGACGGTGACGACAGGAGGAGAAGCATAGTGAACAACGTTTCGGCCGTGCGCAAACTGAATGACCGGATGTACCAGGCCGTGCTGGAAAAATTCTGGTTCGGGGATCGGAAGAAGCCCGTTTCCTGCGGCATTTTGCTTGTCCGCAGCGTTCACGCCTACGACGAGATGCTGGCGGCCGTTCGCGGGCTGATCGAGACCGAAAGGCGATTGCCGGCGGAGGTGCTGGCCGATCCGGCCGGCCGGCAAGCCGCTTTTCTGCTGTTCGATTCCCCTTGGAGCGAGACGCATTATTTGGCGCTGATGGTCAAAGGTCTGCTGAAGAACATCGCGGACGGCGAATACGCCGTCATGCTGGCCCGCGTGAAAGATCGCGCGGAACGGAATCCGCAATGGTTCGAAGAGGTGGTGGAGCTGTTCGAGCAGCTGCCGGCCACGGAGGAAATCGTGTTGTTCCACGAGCGAAAAGCGGCAACCGAAAGCCAATCCGTACTGCTGGTTGACGGGGACGAGGAAGTTCGCGGCTATTTGCAGCTTCGGCTCAAAATGAAGGGCTACCGCGTGCTGGCCGCGCGCGACGGCCGTCAGGGGCTCGATCTGTTCCGCCGGGAGAAGCCGGACGTCGTCGTGACGGACCTGAACCTTTCGGGCATCGACGGCTATCATCTGCTCACCCGGCTGCGCGGGGAGGACCCGGACGCCGGAAGCAAAATCGTCGTGTTTACCGACAACCGGGTGGAGGAAGCGAAGCGGAAATGCTTTGAGCTCGGCGTCGACGATTACGTCACAAAGCCCTTCTCCCCGGCCGATCTGGAAGCAAGAATCGAACGTCTGCTTTAACAAAGGAGGAATGCATAATGAACGCAAACTACAAACGCCTATATCGGGCGATCGAAACCAAGCAGGCCAAGCTCGGCGTCGTCGGGCTCGGCTATGTCGGCTTGCCGCTGGCCATGGAGATGACCCGCCAAGGGTTTACGGTGTACGGCATCGACGTGGACGAAAACAAAGTGGAACGGCTTCGCCGGGGCGACTCCTACGTCAAGGACGTGCCGGACGCCAAGCTGCGCGAAGCGCTGGAAAGCGGCCGTTTCCATCCGACGACGGATTATTCCGTTTTGTCCGAGCTTGACGCCGTATCCATTTGCGTGCCGACGCCGCTCAGCGCCAACCAGGACCCCGATACCTCCTATATCGTGTACGTGGTCGACCGGATCAAACAGCATATGCGCAAAGGGCTGCTGATCATCCTTGAGAGCACGACGTATCCTGGCACGACCGAGGAACTGATCGAGTTCGAGCTGAACCGGATGGGACTTAAGGTTGGCCGCGACTATTTCCTCTGCTTTTCGCCGGAGAGGGTCGACCCGTCCAACGCGAAATATGCGACCTACAATACGCCCAAGGTGCTGGGCGGCACGACGCCCGAATGCTCGAAGCTCGGCGTGCTGCTGTACGAGAATATCGTCGAGACCGTCGTTCCCGTATCCTCGCCCAAGGTGGCGGAAATGTCCAAGCTGCTGGAGAACACGTTCCGCAGCGTCAACATCGCCTTCATTAACGAGATGGCGATGATGTGCGAGCGGATGTCCATCGACATTTGGGAAGTGATCAAGGCGGCCAGCACCAAGCCGTTCGGCTTCATGCCGTTTTATCCGGGACCGGGCATCGGCGGGCACTGCATCCCGCTCGATCCGATGTACTTGTCCTGGAAAGCCAAAGGCTACCGTTTCTACAGCAGCTTTATCGAGCTGGCCCAATCGGTCAACTCGAATATGCCCTATTTCGTGGTCAACAAGACGGCCGCCATCCTGAACCGCGACGCCAAATCGTTGCGCAATTCGAAAATCTTGATTCTCGGCATGGCTTATAAGCCCAACGTGGACGATTTGCGCGAATCGCCGGGGCTGGAAGTGTACGAGCTGTTCCGAAAAGGCGGCGCCATCGTGGACTATTACGATCCCCACGCGACGTCGTTTAAGGATAAGACGGGCGAAACGGTCCATTCGGTCGCCTACAATCCGGAGAAGTTCCGCGCTTACGACTGCTTCGTGCTCATTACCGATCACGACGCGTTCGCCTATGGCGAACTGGCTGCCCTCGGCGTGCCGATCGTCGATACGCGCAATGCGCTGAAAGACTTTAATTATCCGCATATCCACCGGCTGGGCGCGCCCGTGGCAGAGCCGCAGCTTGCGGCCGCGCATCCTCCCGCCGGCTGAAGCGGCGCGAGGCCGGCCCTTGCGCGCGAAGGCGCATAGCGCGCAAAAGAACCGCCAACCCCTTTGTGCAGCGGGTTTGGCGGTTCTTTTGCGCATGCGTCCGGCGGGTGCCGCGTTCGGCCGGCAGCGGCGCCGGCCGGCCAAGCGCTTGCCCGGAGCGCCGCTCCCCCGAGGTCCGCCGCGGCGGGACCCCGCGCCATGCGCCCGGGCGGGTTTACTCCGACGGCGGGTCTATCCGCATCCAATTCGCCAAATCGTGCACGGCGATGCCGCCGAAGGCGGGAGAATCGCCGTATTTCCGGCGAATGCGGTCTGCGACCCGGCGGAAGCTTCCGTTTCCCTCCTCGCGGAAGGTCAGGATGTTGTCGCTGTCGGGGGCGACGTTGAGGCCGACCCATACGGTCCGGCCCGCGGCCCGCGCATGGTCCATTTCGTCCTGAACCAGCGCCAGGACGCCGTTGTTGCCTCCCGCTTGGTCCCGATAGGACATGAGCGCGACCGAATCGACGGCGGACATCATCCACCGATCCAGCGTAACCGCCTCGCCGTCTTCGGCAGAGGCCGGGACGCGGTCGAGCCAGAACGGAAGATCGACGCCGGTCTCAAGCCCGCGCATGCGGGCAAAGGACGTAAATTCGTCCATCATCCCGATCCAATGCCGGACGACGGATTCCGGATCGGTCTTCCATTGCTTCAGCAGGTAGGGTTCCACATCCAGGTGGATTCCCGTAAACCTTTCCTCCGGCTGCGCCGAGTCGTTGTATTCGGCGACGCGGGCCAGAAAGTCGTGAAGCCGCGAGCGCTTGTCCGGCAGCACCCAATCGCGCTCGCCGCCGAGCGCATGAACCTCGATGCCGGCTTGACCGGCTTTCCGGATGAAGGAGCGGAACCGGTCGTTCGTCTCGCCCCGCGTCATGTTGTCGTCGGTATGCAAATAAACGTATTTGACCTCGCGTTCCCGCAGAAACGCTACGACGTCATCCGGGCTGCCTCCGCTGCCGTCGAGCAGCGCGTTCAGGTCCCAGACCCAGGTCGCGTGGCTGCGGTTTACGCCGTCGGACGCCTGTCCGCACCAATGCGCGAGGCCGGCAATCAGCAATACGGTCGACGTTAAGACAGCTAACGCATAGAAGTACCTTTTTCGCATGAATCTGCCTTTCTTCAATTGTATTTGGTTTATTCATTATACTTTAAATTACGACATCCATGGAAAGGACGATGAAACATTGCGCAGCTTCATAGGACGAATCTCTTTCCTGCTTGTTGTCGCCATCGCCGTCGGAATCGGCGCCCATTCGCTTCCGGCGCGGGCGGCTTCGCCTTCGGTCAAGGCCACCTGGTTCTGGGACACGCCGCAGATTCAGACGGACGCCGAAGGCATCCTCGATTTTATGGTCGCAAGCGGCGTCAACGCCGTGTATTTGCAAATCAACCGGGACGTCAAGCCCGATGCGTACAAACGCTTTATCCGCGCCGCCGGAGAAAAGGGAATCGAAGTTCAGGCTCTCGACGGCCGGGCGTCTTGGGGGCTTGAAAGCGGCCGCCCGGGAATCGACGCGTTCCTGAACTGGGTCGAGGCGTATCAGGCCAAAGCCGCGCAGGAGGAAAAATTCTCCGGCATCCATGTCGACATCGAGCCGTACGCGAGTTCGTTCTGGAATATCGAAGATGCGGCGCATGTCGCGCAGTGGCAGCAAAATGTCTCCCACATCGTGCGGCGCGCTTCCGATATGGGCTTGAAGGTCGAGGCGGATTTGCCTTTCTGGCTGGGCAATTACAGCTCGGCGGACGGCACGGAGCCGCTCGGCCGCTGGATGATCCGGCAGTTCGACGCCGTGACGATTTTGGCCTACCGCAATACGGCGCAGGCGATCGTGAATGCGGCGATCCCCGGCTTGACCGAAGCGGCCGGGCTCGGCGTGCCGGCGACGATCGCGGTAGAAACCAAAGCGAGCAGCGAAGGCGCGAACATTTCCTTCTATACGAAAGGCTTGGCCGCCATGGACGAACAGCTCACGCAAGCGGGCTCCCTGCTGGCGGAGTACGGCTCGTTCAAAGGGCTGGCCGTTCACGATTACCGCGGCTGGAAAGCGTTGAAGTCGTAATTTAAAGCCCTAGGTTGACTCGCTGCGGGTTCCGAACCCATTACCCGTTTGGGAAGCAGAAGAAACGCCCAATTTTTTCAAGAGGATTACGTTCATGCCTTTTCGGGCCCGCAAAAACCCCGGACCGCGCCTGCGGCCGGGGTTTTTGGCGTTCGCGTTTTTTCGCGTTCGCGATTCAGTGATTGTTGCCGGAGCTGTTGCCTTTTTTGTCGGACGTTTTGGTCTGGGTGTTTTTGACGCGGTGCCCCTGCTGTTTGGACAATGGTATCCCTCCTTTTGCGGTCCGGATTGCCGCTAGTTTTCCCGAACGGCTTCGAATCATGAATCCGGGCCCATTCTCTGCTACAATGTAAGGTAACGGGAAAACGATTAGAAGGAGGTTATCGAACATGAGCGAGAAGAACCCGCAGGAACAACGGTTTGAATTGGCCACGTTCGCCGGAGGCTGCTTCTGGTGCATGGTGTCGCCTTTTGAAGAGCTGCCGGGCGTCATCCGGGTGGTGTCGGGCTATACGGGAGGGCACGTGCCCAATCCGACTTACGAGGAGGTATGCTCCGAAACGACCGGCCATGCGGAAGCGGTGCAGATTACCTACGATCCCGAGCTGATGCCGTACGAGAAGCTGCTCAGCCTGTTCTGGCGCCAGATCGATCCGACGGATGCGGGCGGGCAGTTCTACGACCGGGGGTCTTCCTACCGGACGGCGATCTTCTATCATACGGAAGAGCAGCGCCAGGCCGCCGAAGCGTCCAAGCGGGAGCTCGAAGCCAGCGGGCGCTTCGACCGTCCGATCGTGACGGAGATCGTGCCGGCCCAGCCGTTTTACCCCGCCGAGGACTACCATCAGGATTACCACAAGAAAAATCCGCTCCGGTACAAGTTGTACCGCAAAGGTTCGGGCCGCGACGATTTTATCGCCAAGCACTGGAATACCGATGAGGACAAAAGACGCTTGAGGGAGCGCCTGACCGAGCTTCAATACGAAGTGACCCAGAACAATGCGACCGAACCTCCTTTTCAAAACGAATATTGGGACAACGACCGCGAAGGCATCTATGTGGACATCGTTTCGGGAGAGCCGCTGTTCAGCTCGCTGGACAAATACGATTCCGGCTGCGGCTGGCCCAGCTTCACGAAGCCGCTCGAACCGGGAAATATCCGGGAGAAGGAAGATTACAGCCACTTTATGATCCGCACGGAAGTGCGCAGCCGCGAGGCCGACTCCCATCTCGGCCACGTGTTTCCGGACGGGCCGGCGCCGACGGGACTGCGCTATTGCATCAATTCGGCGGCGCTTCGCTTTATTCCGAAAGAGGAATTGGAAGCGAACGGATACGGAAAGTATCTGGCCTTGTTTGAACAAGCGAAAAAAGAATGACGGCGTTTTTTGCGAAGGATTAAGCCAAAGGGTGTGAACGATTTGCCGATTGTTTATGAAGCTTCGACCCGCACGTTTCACGTGCAGTCCCGCAATGTCAGCTATGCGATGCGGATCGTGAAGGACGGCTACCTGGCCCATCTGTACTGGGGCCGAAAAATCAAACCGACGGGCTTGAAGGACCCCATTCCGACCACCTTCAGGCCGTCCTTTCAGCCAAATCCGTTTCCCGAAGACGAGCGTTTCTCGCTCGACACGCTTCCGCAAGAATATCCGGGGTACGGCACGAGCGATTTCCGTTCCCCGGCGTACCAGGTTCGGCTGGCGGACGGAACGACGATCAGCGAATTCAAATACGTCCGGCACCGCATTTTGCCGGGCAAGCCGAAGCTGAAGGGGCTTCCCGCGGTTTACGCGGAAAGCGAAGACGAAGCCGAGACGCTGGAAATCGTGCTGGAGGACGCCGTCGCGAAGCTGAGGCTTATCGTGCGCTACACGGCGTTCCGCGATCACGACGCGATCGCGCGGTCGGCGGAGATCGAGAACTTGGGCGACCGCCCGGTCCGCGTGCTGCGCTTGTTGAGCGCCAGCGTGGACTTCCCCCGCGCCGATTTCGACGCGGTGCATTTGTGGGGAAGCTGGACGCGCGAGCGGCACATTGCGCGCCGGGCGTTGATGCCGGGCGTTCAGGCGATCGAGAGCCGCCGGGGGGCCAGCAGCCACCAGCACAATCCGTTTCTCGCCGTCGTCTCTCCGGACGCGACCGAGGATCAGGGCGAGGTATACGGATTCAGCCTGGTGTACAGCGGCAGCTTTCTGGCGCAGGCGGAAGTCGACCAGTTCGCGTCCACCCGCGTCTCCATCGGCCTGAATCCGTTCGATTTCGAATGGCTCCTGGAAGCCGGAGAATCGCTCCAGACGCCGGAGGCTGTGCTTGTCTATTCGCATGAAGGCCTGGGGGGCATGTCCCGCACGTATCATAAATTGTACCGCACCCGCCTGTGCCGCGGCGTCTACCGGGATAAGGAGCGGCCGATCCTGATCAACAACTGGGAGGCCACGTATTTCGACTTCGACGAGGAGAAGCTGATGCGAATCGTCCATGCGGCCAAGGAGCTCGGCATCGAGCTGTTCGTGCTGGACGACGGCTGGTTCGGCCGGCGCAACGACGACAAGCGCTCCTTGGGGGATTGGTTCGTCAACAGGGAGAAGCTGCCGGGCGGTCTTGAGGGGCTTGCGGCCAAAGTCAACGAGCAGGGCTTGCAGTTCGGCCTGTGGGTCGAGCCGGAGATGATCTCGCCGGACAGCGAGCTGTACCGCGCCCATCCGGACTGGTGCCTGCATGTGCCGGACCGCCGGCGGACAACGGGACGCATGCAGCTTGTGCTGGATTATTCCCGCCAGGATGTGCGCGATGCGATTTACGAGCAGCTGGCGGCAATCTTCTCCAGCGTGCCGATCGCGTACGTCAAGTGGGACATGAACCGCAACATGACGGAGATCGGCTCGGCCGCGCTTCCGCCGGAGCGGCAGCGCGAGACGGCGCACCGCTACATGCTTGGGCTGTACGAGCTGCTCGAGCGGATTACGTCGGCGTTTCCGAACATTCTGTTCGAAAGCTGCGCCGGCGGCGGCGGACGCTTCGACCCGGGCATGCTCTATTACATGCCGCAGACGTGGACAAGCGACGACACGGATGCGATCGAGCGGCTCAAAATCCAGTACGGGACGAGCCTCGTCTATCCGGTCAGCGCGATGGGCAGCCACGTCTCCGCGGTTCCGAACCATCAGGTTCACCGCATCACGTCGCTCAAGACGCGGGGCCATGTCGCCATGTCCGGCAACTTCGGCTACGAGCTCGATCTGTCCAAGCTCAGCGAGGAGGAAAAGGCCGAAGTCCGGGAGCAAGTCGCCGAATACAAAGCGATTCGCAGACTGGTGCAGCAGGGCGATTTCTACCGCCTGCTTAGCCCGTTCGAGGGCAACGACACCGCATGGCAGTTCGTGTCCGAAGATAAATCCGAGGCGTATGCGGTGTTCGTGCGCACGCTTGCCGTTCCCAACGGCCCGCTCACCCGCTTGCGCTTCAAGGGTCTGGATCCCGATAAAACGTACGCCCTGCGCGGCACGGACCGGGTATACGGAGGCGACGAGCTCATGTACGCGGGCTTGCCGATTCCCGATCTGGAGGGCGATTTCCGCAGCGTCACCTTCCGCTTGACGGAGGTGCGGGCGTGATCCGGCCCGCCTATTATCCATCCGCTCCGCGCTTTTAGCGGCGGGCGGATGACGGGGGAAGCGCCGGCTCCCGGCTCGTCATCGGCATCTTGATGAAGCCGTCTCTCTTGTCCGCTTGCGACAAGGAAGGCGGCTTTTTTCCGGAATGTATAAATGTTCGGTGTAGGGCCGTGGGGAGTTCAGTCGTATTTTCGCGGTGTAGCTTCGTAGTCCCATTGGTTCAGGAACTTTCGTGTGTTCGCGGTGTAGCTTCGGTATCCCATTGATTCAGGAACTTTCGTGTGCTCGCGGTGTAGCTTCGGTATCCCGCTGGCTCAGGAACTTTCGTGTATTCGCGGTATAGCTTCGGTATCCCATTGGTTCAGGAACTTTCGTGTATTCGCGGTGTAGCTTCGGTATCCCATTGGTTCAGGGACTTGCGTGTGTTCGCGGTGTAGCTTCGGTATCCCGCTGGCTCAGGAACTTTCGTGTATTCGCGGTGTAGCTTCGGTATCCCGCTGGCTCAGGAACTTTCGTGTGTTCGCGGTATAGCTTCGGTATCCCATTGGTTCAGGGACTTGCGTGTGTTCGCGGTATAGCTTCGGTATCCTGCTGGCTCAGGAACTTTCGTGTATTCGCGGTGTAGCTTCGGTATCCCGCTGGCTCAGGAACTTTCGTGTATTCGCGGTGTAGCTTCGGTATCCCATTGGTTCAGAATGGCTCCGGTTTTTCCAAAGCGAAGATACCGTCTGTGTTTGGCGGGGAGCTCTGAGCGAAAGGGATATCGGCGTTAGGCAGCGGTATGTGGAGTTCTGAGTGGAAGGGATATCGGCGTTAGGCAGCGGAAATGGCGAGTACTGAGCGGAAGGGATAACGGCGCTAGGCTGCTCTGCGGGCACGACTTTTTTGCCAAGTTTTAAATTGAACGATGCGGACGGATTCGAAGGCAAGAAAGTGCGCAACGTTTCATGTTTCGGACCGTACGAACGTTATTTTCCGGAAAAAGCCGCTTTTACCCGGTTTATCGGACCTCAGAGCTTTTATTTGATCCGAACGGGCGCTTTTCCTCCCGGATTCCGGCGAATAAGGTCTCTCGTGTCCGATTGCAAGTCTAAAATGGTGCCGTTTCCTTATTATAACATCTCCTGTGTCCGTTAAGTTTGCCGGTTGGCGAGGACCGTCAGCTTTGCGCAGTCTATCGGCGCGAAGGAGTGCGTCAGCGTCACGAGGGCCGTCAGCGCTCACATCGTCAGCGTTACGAGGGCCGTCAGCGCTCACATCGTCAGCGTTACAAGGACCGTCTGCGTTGCAAGGTCCGACATCGTTACGAGGGCTAGTAAACTTTGTTGGTTCTGCCATCGCCAGCGCTGCGGATAAGGAGCGAATCAGAAGCGAGTCGGCGTCACTGGGCGATTGGCGTTACCGGCGCTTGGCTTGAGCGGATCGCGAATTCGTGCGCCTGTGGCGGACGGATTTTGATATAATAAACACACGAATGAAGCGGCGGGACGCATGCTTCCGTACCCGTGCGCAGGAGGCGGACCGAAATGAAGCCGAACATGCCGGAACCGAACGGCCATAATCTCCCCCCCGCTCTTTGCCCCCTCTGCGGGCGGAACAACGATTGCGCCGTGCTCGCCGGCAGGCCGGTGGAGGCTTGCTGGTGCGTGGTCGTCCCGATTCCGCCGTCGCTTCGCGCCCGGATCCCCCCGGAAAGGCGGGGCAAGGCGTGTATTTGCCGCGCCTGCGCCGAACGGCACCAGTCGGGTATGCCGACTTAAGCAACCGTTCGCGAAAGGCGGCTCGTTACGTATCCGCAGAGGCGGCATGGCGCCGTGTCGAAGCCGGGGCGCTTCCGAAGACGGCGTGCGCGATGTTACGCAAATTGCGGAGCGATTTTATGCAGTTTCATGACAACGCTTACTTTTCCGGCGTTCTTTCGCCATACTGGGGATTAGGGGAAGAACGACGTGGAATTGAGGGAATAACGACTGGATTGGGAAGGAATGACTGGAAGTTGGGGGAAGAACGACGTGGAATTGAGGGAATAACGACTGAATTGGGAAGGAATGACTGGAAGTTTAGGAAAGAACGACGGGATTGAGGGAAGACCGACTGGGGTTGAGGGAAGAACGACTGGATTGAGGGAAAAACAACTGGGGGTTGAGGAAAGAACGGACGGCTGATTGCGGAGTCGGCTTAAGCGCGAAAGACGCGAAAGGCGCGATAGACGGGGGGACGCGAGATGCGGAAGCGGCTTTCGAATCCGTTGACCAAAATCAAGCTCAAGCAGCAGCTGATTTTGCTTTTTTGCGTGCTGGTCGGTCCCGTGTTTTTGCTGAATTGGTATGCGAATGCGAAGGCGGCGCAGCTTTTGAAGCGCCACGTGACCAATGCCTACGCCGAGCTGAACAAACTGAACTTCACGCTGATCAACCGGGATCTCGATACGGTGAACCGGATCATGGCGACCATTATCCAGTACCCGATTACGCAGGAGATGAGGCCGCGCGCGGGGGAGACGTTCGACCGGGTGCAGAAATACGCCGCCGCGGACAAGCTGTTGGCCAGCTATTCGCTGGGCATGACCGAAGGAGAAGCGGTCTATTATTATCTGTTCATTTACGATCCCGACAATGCGTATTCGTTCGCGCCGAACACGGCGACCCGGTTTAAGACCGGCGGCGTCTACTTCTATAATGATCGGAACAAGCCGGCGTGGATCGGCGAGGCGATCGCCAAAAAGGGCAAAGGCTATTTGCGCCTGCTGCACGGGCTCGGCACGTCGACGGATGCGACGACGCTCGGCTACGTCCGCGCGGTCAACAGCATTACCGAAGGCAACGTCGTCATCGGGGCGCTCGTCGCCACGAATATGGACAAAAAGATCGAACAGTCGCTTGCGACGATATCGCTGCCCGACGAAGGCGAAATCTACTTGACGGATTACGACAATACGGTGCTGGCCGCATCCGTTCCGGCCATCGGAACGAAGCTCGAGCTGCCCCCCGGTCTCAATGCCGCCGGCAGTCCGGACGGCACGGCCGACGCGATCGCCTCTGGGTATATTTACGTGATGCATTACAACGATTTGCTCCAGCAGAAGCTGATCTACAAAATTCCGACCCGGTCGATGCTGCAGCAGCAAAACGAATTGAAGCGGGCCATTCAGCTTATCTCCATCGTCTATTCGCTGTTTGCCATTGTGGTCATGGCGTATTTTTGGCGCTCGCTGATTGCGCCTCTTCAGCGGCTTGCGGTTTTCACGCGCTCTTACGCGCCGGGACGCCGGCTCCCGAAAGAACCGGCCAAGGACCGCAACGACGAAGTCGGCGTGCTGATCCATTCGGTCTACGGCATGGCGGGACGGCTCAACGCGCTGATCGAGGACCGCTACATGCTGGAGATCAAGCAGAAGGAAGCGCAGCTGCAAATTTTGTATCAGCAGATCAACCCGCATCTGCTTTACAATACGCTCGAAAGCATTTACTGGAAAAGCTCGCTGGAAGGCAATTCCGAATCCGCCGAGATGATCAAGGAGCTTGCCAAGCTGATGCGGATCAGCTTAAGCCGGGGACGGGAACTGATTACGCTGCGGGAGGAACTGGAGCACGCCAAGGCCTATACGCGTCTCGAACAGAAAAAATACGAATACGAATTCACCGTGGAATGGCGGATCGACGAAGAGGTGCTGTCCGTCCTGATTCCGAAAATCACGCTGCAGCCGCTGATCGAAAACGCCATTATTCATGGCGTGCGCAGCATGGGCGAGGATGGAGAAATCGTCGTGGCCGCCGTTCGGGACGGGGAGACGCTGGTGCTGACCGTAGCGGACAACGGGTACAAAACGGTCGACTATGAAGCGATCGAACGCCTGCTTCGCGATAAGGAGAATGCCGCTCCGTCCGGCTACGGCATCCGGAATGTGCAGCAGCGGATCGAGCTTCATTTCGGGGCCGCATACGGTTTGAGTTATTCCGCAAGGGAAGGCGGCGGGACGCAGGCCGCCATCGTGCTGCCGCTCCGGTACGAAGCGGAGTCCTCCGGGGCGTGAAAGGAGAGGAAATCGGATGTACAGCATTTTGATTGCCGACGACGAGCCGCTCATTTGCAAGGGTCTCAGCAACTTGCTGCAGACGTCCGGCCTGGACTTGAACCATATTTACATCGCCCACAACGGGCACGAGGCACTCGACTACTTGCGGATGGAGGACATCGATTTGCTGGTGACCGACATCCAGATGGGCGAGATGAACGGAATCGAGCTGATGCACCAGGCCAAAATTTTAAAACCGTGGGTGCAGGCCATCATCATCTCCGCTCACGAGACGTTCCAGTACGCCCAGCTTGCGATCCGGCTGGGCGCCAAAGATTATTTGATCAAGCCGTTCGGCAGCGAGCAGTTTCTCGATTCGGTCCGGAGCGCCCTGCTGCAGATGAGCAAGCCGGTTCCCGCCCAGGAGGAATTGCTGTCGCAGCTGCGGGAGCACTTTCAAATGCAGTCGCCGGACCCCGCCAAAACGCAAGAGTTGAACCGCCTGCTTCAGGAACGGAGCGCGAGCGGAGATAAAGCCGAAGCCGCGGCGAGGCTCGGTTTGCGCGGACCTTATTACGCCGTCATCCGGGTCCGCCTCGATCCGGCCGGCGAGGCATTTGCCGCCCGGGGCTTTCGCGACGGCGAGGTGCGGCTGATGCAGTACGCCGCGCTGAATATCGCAAGCGAGCTGCTCGGCCGCGAATGGAGCTTTGCCGCATTCGACTCGCCGGACCGGGAAATCAGCGTCATCATGGAATGGGATGAGGCGGCCTACGGCGCCGCCGGCGTCGACAAGATCAGCCAGCTCGACATGATCGCTCGGAGCCTCCATCACAACATCAGCAAATATTTGAATATTCCGTGCGTTATCGGCTTCAGCCAAATTTTGCGCGGCGCCGAGTTCTTGCCGCTTTTGGGCGAGCAGGCCCGCAAAGCGATTTTGTGGAACCGCAATCACCAGGATCATTTCGTCTTTTACTATGGCGACATGAAATGGAACCTGTACAACGAGGAACCGACCGAGGAAGAATGGAACGAACAGAACAACGCGATCGTGGAGCGCGCGGTCGAATACATTCAGCGCCATTACGCGCAGAAAGGCCTCACCCTGAACGAGGTGGCGCAGCGCAACCACGTCAGCCCCAACTATTTGAGCTATTTGTTCAAAAAACATACCGGACTCAATTTGTGGGAATACGTGATCAAGCTGCGCATGGAAGAAAGCCGCCGGCTTTTGCTGCATACCGATCTGCGCCGTTACGAAATCGCGGAAAAGGTCGGGTACGAATCCCCGGAGCATTTCAGCAAAATTTTCAAAAAATATTTCGGCATGAGCCCCAGCGAGATGAAAGGAAAATGAAGAAGTAAAATCGGCCATGATCCCCATAGAAGCGCACATGTTCAGCTTCCCTCCCGGTTTCTACAATGAAAATGGACCGATCGAAAAGGAATGAGGGAGACTGCATGAACGAAACCGCCGTTTCCGTCTCTCCGCCGAAATCTGCCGTCAAGGGGCCGAAGCGGGGACGATGGAGAAAACACTTCTGGGGATACGCCTTTGTGCTCCCGGCCGTCGTTATTTTCTTGCTGTTTTTGTGGCTGCCGATTTTGAAAGGAATCGTGTACAGCTTCTACCATGTCGATTTTGTCAAAGGCAACACGTTCGTCGGCATGGACAACTACGAAACCGTTTTTCGCGATCCCGTTGTTTGGAAAGCCGTAAAAAACACCCTATACTATGTGCTGCTGTGTCTTGTCATCGGGTTCTGGGTGCCGATTCTGTTCGCCATTGCCATCTCGGAACTGAAAAAGTTCCAGGGCTTTGCGCGGATCGCCGCTTATTTGCCCTATGTCGTTCCCGTCGTCGTTCTCTACGGGCTGTGGCGCTGGCTGTATGATCCGGTCGGGCCGTTTAACGCCGCGCTGATGAAGCTGGGCATCGGGCAAATCAACTTTATGACCGATACGAAATGGTCGATGATTTCCCTTGTCGTCATGGAGACGTGGCAGCAGTTCGGCTCCGCCATGCTCATTTATTTGGCCGCAATCCTGAGCATTCCGAAGGATTGGTACGAAGCGGCGGAAATCGACGGTGCGGGCGTCTGGAAGCGCATCCGCCATATTACGCTTCCGTCCATACGCAACCAGATCGCGCTGCTGCTGGTGCTGCAGCTGATCGCCACTTCCCAGGGCTATCAATCGCAGCTTGCCATGCTGGACGGAGGCCCGAACAACGCGACGCTGACCTACGCGCTGTATATCGTCAAATATGCCTTTAACAACTTGAATTACGGCGTGGCATCCGCGCTCGGCGTCCTCATGTTCCTCGTGCTCGGGGTGCTGGCCGTCGTGCAGCACAGACTGTCGAACAGGGGAGGGGACGCGTCGTGAAACAAGCGGAGCGCGGCATTTTGTCCGCCTACGATCTGAAGAAGCCCGCGAACAAAATCGCTTACGCGGCGATGTCGCTCGTCATTGCCGCCATGGTCGTCTCGATGCTGTATCCGATCGCCGCCGCTTTCTTCAACGGCGTGAAGGCGAACGTGGAAGTCAACACGTTTCCGCCGCGGTTTTTGCCGAAGGAATGGCATTGGGACAATTACGTCACCGGTTGGAAATATATCGATCTGACCTTGTATTTGCGCAATACGATCTACATTTTCCTGGGCAATATGGTTGCGACCGTGCTTGTGCTGGGGCTCGCTTCCTTCAGCCTGTCGCGGCTCAACTGGCCTTACCGCAAGGCGGTGTACTACTTTTTTCTCGCCACGCTGTTCATTCCGCCGACGACCTATATTATCCCGAACTTCATCAACCTGAAGGATCTGGGGCTGATGGACACGTTCTGGGCGTTCTGGCTGCCGGCCGGGGCGAATGCGTTTTTCCTGCTGTTGCTCAAAAGCTTTTTCGACGGCCTCAACCAGGAATTGTTCGAGTCGGCCCGGATCGACGGCGCTTCGGAGCTGCGCTGCTTCTTTCAGCTCGCGTTCCCGCTGTCGGTGCCGATTTTCGCCACGCTTGCGATTTTCGTGTTCTCGAATGCCTGGAACGAGTGGTTCTGGCCTTCCATGGTGCTCGGGGGCGAGCATTACCCGCTGTCGACGGCGATCAAGCGATTCGTCATCGACGCCCGCAGGCTCGACACGAACATCCGTTTTGCGATTTTGACGATGGTGATGATTCCGCCGATTTTCGTTTTTCTGATCTTCCAGCGCTATATTGTCCGGGGACTTCATCTGGGCGGAGTAAAGGGCTAAACGTAAAGCAACACACAATCGGAATAGGAACGCACATCGAACTTTCAAAACGCCTCCTATATGATGAGCGTGTAAACCATTTCATAGTTGAAAAGGGGAAATACCGATGCGTAAGATTTCGACGTTGCTGTCCGCTTTGATCGTATTCGCGCTTGTTTTATCCGCGTGCAGCGGGGGCTCGAAGGGCGGAAACGCTTCTCCGTCCGCATCTTCCTCGCCTTCTTCCTCCGAGCCCTCGGCTTCGTCCGGCGAGCCGCCGGCGTCCGATGATATCACTTCGAAGAAGGTGACGATCAGCATTTATTATCCGACGCCCGACAAACCGGAGCTGCGGGCTTTGGAGGACGACAAGATCAAACGCTTCAACGAAAAATACCCGAACGTGACGATCGTCAAAAGCGACTGGCAGTACAATCCGAACGAGATCGGCATGAAGATGGGGGCGGGCGAAGCGCCGACGCTGTTCAACACGTACGCGACGGAAGGCAAGTTCCTTGCCGAAAAAGGCTGGGCTGCCGACATTACCGAACTGTTCAACAATTATGAGTACAAGGATCAGATGAATCCGATTCTCCAGAACCAGTTTATTATTGACGGCAAGGTGTACGGCATCGCCCAGCAGGGCTACGTAACCGGTACGGTCGTCAACAAGAAGATGCTGAGCGACAAAGGCGCGGCCATTCCGGATTACGACTGGACGTGGGACGATATGCTGAACGCCGCCAAGGCGGTCGCCGATCCGTCCAAGGGCATTTCGGGCATCGCCCCGATGGGCAAGGGCAACGAAGCCGGCTGGAACTGGACGAACTTCCTGTTCGAAGCGGGCGGGGACATTCAGAAAGTCGAAGGCGGCAAGGTAACGGCGACGTTCAACTCCGAAGCCGGGGTGAAGGCGCTGGAGTTCTACAAGAAGCTGCGCTGGGACGCGAACGCCATTCCGCAGGACTGGGCGCTCGGCTGGAGCGACGCGGTCGGCGCTTTCGCGCAAGGAAGGACGGCGATGGCCATCGCGGGTCCGAGCGACATCGTCGACCAAGCGCTGAACCAGGGCGGCATGAAGCCGGAGGACGTGGCGGTGTACCCGATGCCGGCGGCAGAAAAAGGCGGCAAGCATACGGGTGTGCTGGGGGGCGACTTCCTCGTCATCAACCCGAACGCTACGCCGGAGGAACAGGAAATGGCGTTCCGCTATGCCACGTTCGACTACTTCTCCGACCGCGGCCTGCAGTCGCTGGAGGAAAACATTCAAGCCCGCAAGAAGGACAACAAGTACTACGTTCCGCCGATCATCCAATATTTCAAGGACGATTCGGAATACGGCAAAAAGGCGCGCGAGCTGTACGCGAAATATGACAACGTGTATCAGTTTGACAGCGCGGCGCTGGCGCTGCTGGACGGCAAGCCGGAGGCGCAGTTCAATACGCAGGATTACTACGCGACGATGACCAACGTGATCCAGGAAGTGTTCTCGAAGAAAAACAGCGACCCGAAGTCGCTGCTGGATTCGGCCGCCAAGCTTGTGCAAGAGAAATTCTTCGATACGATCAAGGTGCAGTAAGAAGCGATGATGGCTCCGGTTCCGGCGCGAAGGCGTTTGGAACCGGATTTTATTTTCGCAATCTGCGGAGGTGGCCGGCGGATGAACGGCAACATGCGTCTTATGAAGGGGATTCGGGCGAAGAAGGGGAAATGGGCGTGGATAGGCGCCGCGTCGCTGCCGGCGCTGCTTCTGATCGTTGCCGCCGCGCTGTATGCGCCGTCCGTTTTCGGGAATTCGGCGCGGCTCAAGCACGATGGGGGACTGCTTGTCGTCCGCGGCCCCGGGTACGAGACCGCGTTTCGCGCCGACAATGGCGCGATCGTCTATGTGCGCGATAAGAACGAGGACGGCGCCTTGACGGAGGGCAACCGCGCGGAAGCGCTGTGGTGGGCGTTCGCGGAAGACGACACCGCCTATCACGGCGCGAAGGCGGACAGTTTCGCATACGAATGGAAGAAGCGAAAGGGGGAGCTGGTGCTGCGTTACGGCGGTCCGCTGGAGGTCGAGGCCACCGTCCGGTTTGCGGACGATCGCAGGATCGTGATGCAAGCCCGTGTGAAAAACGGTACGGGCAAGACGATCAAGTCGTTCCGCTTCCCCTACGAGCTGAAGCTGCCTGCCGCTCAGGTGGAGGACGCCCTGCTGCCGATGCTGCCGGGAGCGAGGCTGAAGGGGGCATTCTTTCGGGAAAACAATTCGTACGAAGCGCCGTATCCCGGCATCCTGTTCGCCACGTACGCGGCGGTCCGCACGAGCAGCGGCAATCTGGCCGTCTACGACGCGCACGGGGAGACGACGGCGACGACGAACATCGGCTTCAAGAACCAGGTCGACGACGCGGGCAAAACGGCGTTCGTCCACGACTATTCGACCGCGCTTGCGCCGGGCGCGGAATGGACGACTCCGGAGATCGTCCTGGAGCTGGGCGGCGATTACAAGGATTCGATCGCTTCCTATGGCGAGCGGAACGGCATTTTCGACTATCGCTCCCTCGAAGACAAGCTGGGCAAGGAGCTTGCGGATTACGTCCGCCTGCCCATGTACAAGATGGACATCTCGGCGCTTAAGGACGCGAGCTGGAACGCGCTGACGGACCGCTACGCGAGCCGGCTGGCGTATCCGGGCATCCTGCATCCGGTCGGCTTCCAGACCGGCGGCCACGACGAGAACTATCCGGATTTTATGCCTCCGGACGCCAAGTGGGGAGGGGACGATGCGCTTCGGGCTTTCGTGGACGATGCGCATGCGAAAGGGCATCGGATCGTCCCGTACACGAATTTCTCCTGGTGGGGCGTGAACTCGCCGACCCTTGCCGCGCTGCCGCCGGGAACGGCGCTGAAGGACATCGCCGTCGTGCAGAAAAACGGCGAGGCGCTTAAGGAGGATTACGGCGAGCACAGCGGCTACGTCATGAATCCCCATCATCCGTTCGTGACGAAGCGGATTATGGACGAGCATAAGAAGCTGCTTGCCGCAGGCTTTGACGGCATTTTCGAGGATCAGTGGGGCATTCGCAGCGCTCCGTATATGTATAACGGCAATCTGCCGGAGGGGACGGACGCTTCGACGGCCTATTTCCGCGGCGTGCGCGATTATTTCCGCTCTGCCGGATACCGCCTGTTTACCGAGGACGGCATCGACGCGCTGGCGGACGATGCGGTCGGCTTCATGGGCACGAATCTTTTGTGGGATCTGCTGGGCTACCGGCCGAAGACGGCTGCGTACACCGAATATTACCCGATGATCGGCATGCTCGTCCGCGACAAGGTGCTGCTGTACCAGCACAACCTGGCGGCCGAAACGATGACGGACGACCAGGCGATGCTCCGCTGGAACGCGGCCATGGGCTACAACCTGAGCGCGGACCTGTATAACGGCGCGGACAATCCCTGGGTCGAGGTGGCCGGCGTGTTCCAAAGCCAGGTGCTGTCCCGGTATGCGACCGCGCCGGTGCGAAATTTCGAGCAGCTGAACGAGACGGTGACAAGGACGGATTTCGGCGGCTACGCCGTGACGGCCAATTGGGACGATGCCAAGCCGTACGCGCTCGACGAACGGACGGAGCTTGCGCCCGGCGGCTTCGACATCGCTTCGGAAGACGGCAGCGTGCGCGCGGGCAACTACGTCAAGTACAACGGGTACGCGCTCGACCCGGGCGAACACGATCTGGTGGAGGTCCGGGAAAAAAACGAAATCCGCGTGTACCAGCCGTTCGGCTCGGATACGACGGTTCGGATCGTCAAGGGAAAAGGCTGGCCGCATGCCGCGGCGGCGGCCTATACGGCGCAGGGAGAGAAGATCGCCGACCTGCCGGTGAAGGAAGAGGGAGACGGGCTGCTGTTTGACTATATCGCGAATATCCTCGGCCGCAAAGTCGGCTATGTGGCGCTGACCCGTTCGGAGAAGCCTAGCGAAGTGACGGCCGCTTTCGAGAAGGCGAAGCTCGAGGAGAACGTCGCCTTGTCGGGAGAAGCCGTATCGTCGACCAATACGGCGCAGGAATTTGCCGCCAAGCTCGCGATCGACGGCGATCCGTATACGTACTGGGAAAGCATGGCCGACAAGTTCCCGCAGACGCTGACGATCGACTTGGGGCAGGAGCGGGACATCCGGCGGCTCGTGCTGCGGCTTCCGCCGCAGGAGGCGTGGGAGAAGCGGGAGCAAACGATCGAGGTGCAGGGAAGCGCGGACGGCAGCAGTTTTGCGGCAATCGTCTCCGCGAAGGCCTACACCTTCGATCCCGCCGCGGGCAATGCGGCCGAGATCCGGCTGGAGCCGAACGCGGCGAAGACGCGGTTCGTGCGCCTTGTGGTCAGCGGCAACACGGCGTGGCCGGCGGCGCAATTTTCCGAAGTCGAAGTTTATTGACGGCGTGAAGGGTCCCGTCTCGCCGACTCTCGGGCTTTACGAGGGCTCGGTCGTGCGCGCGAGGAGGCGGGCGGGACGGAAAGGGCGGGCTGCCTTCGAGGCGGCCCTTGATGTATACGGTCGGGCTAAAGTGAAATCGATGGCGGGTCCGGAGATCCTATTAGAATAACGTTAGAGAGAGGAAAATGCTCTTGCAAAAACTAATGCCATTAGTTATGATGAAACTAATGATATTAGTTTTGGAGGCGGTTCAAATGAGAGTCATTCACGAACAATCGCTATACCAGCTGACTTTTATGCCGCGGGCATTTCCGGTTAACGTCTATATGGTTGAAGAGGCGGACGGACTGACGCTGATCGATACGGGTCTCCCGTACAGCGCCAAGGGCATTTTGCAGGCGGCCGGACGGATCGGCAAGCCGATTGTCCGCATTGCGCTGACCCATGCGCACGGCGACCACATCGGCGCGCTGGACGCGCTGAAGGCCGCGCTTCCGGACGTTCCCGTCTTCATTTCCGCGCGGGATGCGAGGCTCTTGGCCGGCGACCGGTCGCTCGATGCGGACGAACCGGGGACGCCGATCCGCGGCGGCGTGCCGAAGCCGGGAAAAGTGAAGACCCGCCCGGATGCGCTGCTTCGGGACGGAGACCGGGTCGGCTCGCTGCTCGCCGTTGCCGCGCCGGGACATACGCCGGGGTCGATGGCGTTTCTGGATACGCGGAGCCGGGCGCTGATCGCAGGCGACGCCTTGCAGACGCGCGGCGGAGTGGCGGCGTCCGGACAGCTGCGGCCCTTGTTTCCGTTTCCGGCGTTTGCCACCTGGAACAAGGAGGCCGCGCTGGCGACCGTCCGCAGGCTGATCGAATTGAAGCCCAGCCTGCTCGCCGTCGGTCACGGCCGCATGCTGAAGGCGCCGCTGCCGGCAATGGAACGGGCCGTGCAAAAAGGCTAAGCAAACGAAAGGACAGATCGAAATGCCCAGAATCGGACTTGATTTGCCTACGCTTATTCAGGCTGCCGCCGAACTTGCCGACGCGCAGGGACTGGAAGCCGTCACGCTCGCTTCCGTCGCCCAGAAACTGCGCATTCGTTCCCCCTCGCTATACAATCACGTGAATGGATTGCCGGACCTGCGCCGCCATCTGGCGCTGAAGGGGCTCGACCTGCTGACGGCGGAGCTGAACGGCGCCGCTCAAGGCCAAACGGGCGATGCCGCGGTTTATGCGCTCGCCAATGCCTATCTCGCGTTTGCCCGCAAGCATCCGGGGCTGTACGAAGCCATCCAGCGCGCCCCGGATGGCGGCGACGAGCTGCTGGCCGCCAAAAGCGGAGAGCTTGTGGGCAGGATCGTCGGCGCGCTGAGCGCGTACGGGCTGAAAGGCGACGCCGCCCTGCACGCCGTGCGGGTATTCCGCAGCATGCTTCACGGCTTCGTTTCGCTGGAGCGCCAGGGCGGCTTCGGTCTCCCGCTCGGTCTGGACGCGACTTTTCAAATGATGATCGAAATCTTTTTGACCGGCATCCGGAAGCTGTAATCCGGCGGGGACGGCAGAGGCGGGGATGACAAGGGCGGGGACGACAGGACCATGGCGATGGCGGATTCCCGTGCGGTCCGTGTGCGATTGACGGATTAGCTTCATTACGGTATGATACTTACTAAAAGTAACTAACTTATCACCATGATCCGTCGTCGCATCGCTTCGGATCCGACAGGAGGACAATCGCCATGACGAGCCGCATTCATCCGGAGACGGAAATCGGTGTTGTTCATTTGAAGGTCAGCAATCTGCAGCGTTCGATTCAATATTACGGGGAAGTCGTCGGCTTTAACGTGCTCAGGCGGGAAGGGAACGTCGCGGAGCTGGCGGCGCAAAACGGAACGGAGCCGCTGCTGGTGCTGAAAGAAATTCCGGATGCGCTCGTGAACGAGAGAAGAAGAACGACCGGGCTTTATCATTTCGCCATCCTCGTTCCGGACCGCAAGTCGCTCGGTTTGTCCCTGCGCAATCTCGTGCGGCGGAACGTTTATTTCGGACAGGGCGACCATCTGGTCAGCGAGGCGCTTTACCTGACCGATCCGGACGGCAACGGCATCGAAATCTATGCCGACCGTCCCCGGGAGACCTGGAACTACAACGCGCGCGGGGAAGTGGAAATGGCGACGGAGGCGGTCGATGTCCATGGCCTGCTGGAGCTTGCCGGCGGGGACGAATGGACGGGGCTGCCTGCCGGAACCAAAATCGGGCATATCCATCTGCATGTCGCCCATTTGGACGAAGCCCGGAAATTTTATTGCGATGTGCTCGGCTTCGGTCTGATGGCCCATTACGGAAGCGCGGCGCTGTTCGTTTCGGCAGGCGGCTACCATCACCATATCGGCCTGAACACGTGGGCGGGAGTCGGGGCGCCGCCCGCGCCGGAGAATTCGGCGGGACTCGATTATTTCACCGTCACGTTCGCTTCCGAAGAAGCGCTGGAGCAGACGTTGGCGGGCATTCGCGAAGCCGACGTTGCGGCAATCGAGCGGGATGGCGGCTGGCTGGTGGAAGATCCGTCGCATAACCGTTTGCTGCTCGTCGTCAAATAACGTAAAGGGCTGCGCCCGAACCGCCGCTTGCGGTTCGGATCGCAGCCCTGTTCGTTTCCGCCGGCGGAAGCCGGGCGGAGCCTATTTTGCCGGCCGATCGCCTCGCCATATCCCGCTGCGCCAAGAGGCACCGGTCCGGTGGGGCCGGTCAGTCGCCTTGGTCGGTCAGGATGAGCGGCCCGTCTTTCGTAATCGCGATCGTGTGCTCGAACTGCGCGGACAGGCTGCCGTCGGCCGTCCGGCACGTCCAGCCGTCCGGGTCGATCGTCATTTGCCACGTTCCGGCGTTGACCATCGGCTCGATCGTGAACACCATGCCTTCCTTGAAGCGGAAGCCTTTGCCCGGCGTGCCGACATGAATGAAGCTCGGTTCTTCGTGCAGCTCCCGCCCGACGCCGTGGCCGGCCAGATCGCGCACCAAGGAGAAGCCGTGCGACTCCGCGTGCTTCTGCAGCGCGTGCATCGCATCGCCGATGCGGTTGCCGATGACGGCATGCCGGATGCCGATATCCAGGCATTCCTTCGTGACCCGCATCAGCTTCTCCGCCTCGGGCGACAGCTCCCCGACGCCGTAGCACCAGGCGGAATCGCCGATCCACCCGTCGAGCTGCGCCACGATGTCGATTTTGACCAAATCTCCGTTTTTTAACGGCGTCTTGTTCGGAAATCCGTGGGCGATCACATCGTTGACGGAAGCGCAGGTCGCGTATTTGTAACCTTTGTAGCCTTTGGTATAGGCGCGCGCTCCGGCCTTCGTGAGCATATCTTCGACGAATTCCTCAATGTCCCACGTCGTAATTCCCGGCCGGATCATTTTGGCGATTTCTTTGTGGCACTTTGCCACGAGCGCTCCGGCCGCCTTGAGGCCCTCGATTTCCTGAGGGGATTTTAACGTAATCATCGTCTCTCTCCTTCGTTTCCGAATCCGGCGTACAATCGATTGATCCAGTCATCCGCATCTATATGCGAGCGGCCGTGATACAGCCACAGGTTCGCGCAGCCGATCAGCGCGCCCAGCCATACGTTTGCGGTCCGCTCGGCTTCCTCCGCGTCCAGTTCGCTGCGCAGCGCGTCTTCGAGCGGCTCGTACAGCGCGCTTTGAAAGGCTTTGCCCAACTGCGCCGCATCTTCGTGGGGAAGCTGATGGAACTTTTCGGACGCCATCCGGTACAGAATGAATACGGCCGGGTCGGCGTTCCACAGCTTCAGCAGCCGCCTTCCCAGTTCGCGCATTCTGCGGTGCGGGGGAGCCTGAAGCCGCATGACGCTGTCCGTCAGGGACGCTGCGCGTTCCAAAGCCTGGCCGAGCATGTCGCGGAACAGCCGGTGCTTGTTCGGGTAATAGTGATAGGCCGTTCCGTAGCCTACGCCCGCCTTGAGCGCGACATCGCGCATTTCGAACGCCATGCCCTTTTCGAGATACACGTCCGCCGCAGCCGCCATGATCTGCCTGATCCGGGCCGAACGGATTTCTTCGTTCTGTTCTTTGGTTCGGGGCGACATTTTCCGTTCCTCCGTTGTTTTTGACCTGCTCGTATGTCGAAATAAAAATACGCCCAAAAAGAAGCCGTGTCAAGCCGGAGCGGCGGTAAGCGGGTTTTCTCCTTATATTTTATGCGGAATATTCGAAAAGAGGCGCGGCTGCCCGAAACGTGATAAGCTGGAACTAAAGAAGCAAGTACGGGAGGAAGACGGAATGTCATCGTTGCCCATCGATCAATCGATCCCCGAGCTGCTGGAGGCGTTAAAACGCGAGCGCCATGCCGTGCTTTCGGCGGCGCCGGGCGCGGGGAAGACGACGCGGGTGCCGCTCGCGCTCCTCGGAGCGGATTGGCTTCAAGGGAGGAAAATCGTCCTGCTCGAGCCGCGGCGGCTTGCGGCCCGGGGCGCCGCGCGGTTTATGGCGGCTTCGCTGGGCGAAGCGGTCGGGGAAACCGTAGGCTACCGGGTGCGGACGGATACCCGCGTCGGCCCCCGCACCCGAATCGAGGTGGTGACCGAAGGGGTGCTTACGCGGATGCTGCAGTCCGATCCGGCGCTCGAGGAGGTCGGAATCGTCATCTTCGACGAATTCCACGAACGGAGCCTGCACGCCGATTTGGGGCTGGCGCTTTGCCTGCAATCGCGGGAGCTGTTCCGCGACGATCTCAGGCTGCTTGTCATGTCGGCGACGCTGGAGACGGAGTCCGTCGCGAAGCTGCTCGGCGGGGCGCCGGTGATCGAATGCCCCGGCCGGGTGTATCCCGTGGAGACGCGGTATGCGGCGAGGCGGCTTGAAGGAGCGATCGAGGACGCCGTCGCCTCGAGCGTGCTGGAGGCGCTTGTCGCCCATCCCGAGGGCGACGCGCTGGTGTTTTTGCCCGGCGCCGGGGAAATCCGGCGCACGGAGGCGAAGCTGCGGGCGGCGCTGGCGGGCCGCCCGGTGGACGTGGCGCCGCTGTACGGCAGTCTGCCGCAGGAGGCGCAGGATGCGGCGCTTGCGCCGAGCCCGGCGGGGCGGCGCAAGGTGGTGCTGTCCACCTCGGTCGCCGAATCGAGCTTGACCGTGCCGGGAGTCCGCATCGTCGTCGACAGCGGCCTGATGCGGGTGCCGCGCTTCTCGGCGCGCACCGGCATGTCCCGGCTGGAGACGGTCCGGGTGTCCAGACCGTCCGCGGACCAGCGGAGAGGCCGGGCGGGACGCGTCGCGCCGGGCGTCTGCTACCGCCTGTGGACGGAAGAAGAGGACCGGCAGCTGGCGCCGGTTGGCACGCCGGAAATACGCGAGGCGGATCTTGCCGCGCTTGCGCTCGACTTGGTGGTGTGGGGCGTTGCCGATCCGCTGGAGCTTCGCTGGCTCGATCCGCCGCCGGCCGCTTCGTATGCGCAGGCCCGCGAACTGCTCCGCTCGCTGGGCGCCCTGACGGACGGCGGCGCGCTAACGCCGCACGGACGCCGCATGGCCGCGCTCGGAACGCATCCGCGGCTTGCGCACATGCTGCTGAAGGCCGAATCGCTCGGCATGGCCGAGCTGGCCGGCGATCTTGCGGCGCTGCTTAGCGATCGCGACTTGCTGCGCGGCGAAATGGCGCGAAGCCCGGACATCGGGCTGCGCATCGAAGCGCTGCGGGGCGGGGCCGCCGCCGCGTTTGCGGACGAGCGCGCCCGCGAGCGGCTGCTTGCCGAAGCGAAGGAGCTTCGCCGCGCCTTGTCCGCCACGGCGGCCGGGGAATCCGCCGCAAGCGGCGCAGCGGCGGACGCTGCAGCGCGCAACCCAGCCGCACCCGCCGCAGATCTCGCGCACGCTTGCGGCATTCTGCTCGGGTTTGCCTATCCCGACCGGATCGGGCGCAGCCGCGGCGGCGGACGCTATACGCTAAGCGGCGGCCGGGGCGCGTTCATCCCCGAAGGGCAGCCGCTCGCCCAAGCCGAATTCATCGTGGCCGCCGAGCTGGACGATCAGGGCCAGGAGGGTCGGATACGGCTTGCCGCTCCGCTGGACGAAGCCGAGCTCGACCGGCACTTCTCGGACCTGATCCAAGAGCAGGAGACCGTCTCCTGGGATGCCGGCGCCCAGGCTGTGCGGGCCCGCAGCGTGCGCAGGCTGGGCGCGGTCGTCCTGCGGGAGCGGCCGCTTGCCCGTCCCGATCCGGCCCTGGTGACGCAGGCGCTGCTGCAGGGCATCCGGGAGGAAGGGCTGGACATGCTGCCCTGGACCCGATCTGCAAGACAATTGCAGGAGCGGGTTCTGTTCCTCCGGCGTTACGACACGGAATGGCCGGACTGGTCGGACGAGGCGCTGGCGGCTTCCGTATCCGAATGGCTCGGTCCGTATATCGCCGGAATGAAAAGCCGGGCGGACCTGCAGCGGCTTCAACTGGCCGCCGTTTTGGAAGCGTCCCTGACCTGGGAACAGCGGCGCCGGCTGGACGAAGACGCTCCGACGCATATCGTCGTTCCGAGCGGCTCGCGTCTGCCGGTCGACTATTCCGACCCGGAGTCCCCGGCGCTGGCGGTGCGGCTGCAGGAGATGTTCGGCCAGCCGGAGACGCCTCGCATCGCGGGCGGCCGGGTGCCGCTGACCCTGCATCTGCTCTCCCCGGCCCAGCGGCCGGTGCAGGTGACGAAGGATTTGGCAAGCTTTTGGCGCAGCGGATATTTTGAAGTGCGGAAAGACTTGAAAGGCCGCTATCCCAAACATTACTGGCCGGACAATCCGCTGGAAGCCCAGGCGACGCGCAGGGTCAGGCCGGGTTGACCGGAAACGCCGTAATGCAGGCCGGGTACGAAGGGCAGGTACGATTTAAGGAGGAACCCGAATGAAAACCTTTTTTCTGTTCGGTTTGTTGTGGGCGCTGCTGGGCAATCCGTTCGCGGCGCTGATCGTTCTGCTGATCGTCCTGTATGTTCTGGAAAGGCGTTTTGTCGGCTTGACGCCCAGCCTGCTTCGTCCTTTTCGCCGCCAAAGCGAGATTGCAAAGCTAAGAAGACAGCTCGCGCTCAACCCGAACGACGTATCCGCCAAATCCGAGCTTGCGCGGCTGCTCATCGAAGCGAAAAAATACGGCGAAGCCCGCGAGGTGCTGGCCGGCATCGAGGCGCAGATGGATCATTCGGCCGAATATTGGAGCGATCTGGGGCTGGCGGAGCTTGGTTTGGGGCAAAAAGAGCGGGGAGAACGCGCCATGCTCCGGGCGCTCGAGATCAGTCCGCGCGTGAAGTACGGATTGCCGTATTTGCGCCTGGGCGAAGCGTTCGCCGATTCGGATGCGGAAAAAGCGCTGAACTATTTGCAGCGGTTTCGGGAGATTCATTCGTCTTCCTGCGAGGGTTATTACCGGCTGGGGAGCGTTTATGCGCGCCTCGGCCGCGCGGAGCAGGCCCGCCAGGCGGATCGGGAGTGCCGGGAGATCTACCGCTCGCTGCCAAGTTACATGAAGCGGCGCGAACGGAAATGGGCGCTCAGAAGCTGGCTTCGCAGCCGGTAGCGGCAGCCGCTAAAGGAGGCGAAAAGGCCCTTCCCGAGCCGGACAACAAACGCCCATTTGACAACGGTGCGCCGATCTCGTATAGTGTGTGCGAAACTGGGGATCGGGGTGGATGAAGGATGAGCGGACCGGGCAAAAGCCGGCAGCAAAAGAAGGAACGAACCGGCCGGACGGATCGCGTTCGGGCGAAACATCATGATCAAGCGGGCAGCCGCCCGCACGGGCGAAGAACCGCTCCCTCCGGCGGCAAAGCCGCAGCCGGGACCGGCGCGGGAACGAAAGCCCGGACGGGCGCGGCGGCGGCCGGCGGAACGGGAGCCCGGACGAGGGGGGCGGCTGGAACGGGCGCGTCCGCAGGATTGCGGGCATCGTCCGGCCTATCCGCGGGACCCCGGCTTAAACTGGGCCGGCGCCGGGGCGACTGGATGGATATCCGCCTGCCCGATTACCTGGCGAACGCTACGCTGCAGCAGGCGCTGAATGCTACGCCGCTGCCGCCCAAGCTGATTTCGAAGCTGCTTCAGACCAAGGGCGCCCAGCTGAAAGGCGGGATGCTCAGACTGCAGCTGTTCCCGCGGGAAGAGCGGGATTTTCCGCCGGACTGGATGGAACTGAACGTGCTTTATGAGGACGATTTTACGCTTGTCGTCAACAAACCGGCCGGCATCGAAGTGCATCCGAGCGAGAAGGGACAGCGCCGCACGCTTGCCCATGCGGTGTCCGCGTATTACGAATTGTCGAACCAGGATGTGAGAATCCGTCATATCCACCGTATCGACAAGGAAACGACGGGGCCCATTTTGTACGCCAAAAACGAATTCGCCCACTACCAATACGACAAGGCGATGCGCGAGAAAAAGATCGAGCGCGTGTACTTGGCGCTGGCGGAAGGCGTCATCCCCCAGAACAAGGGGACGATCGACAAGCCGATCGGACAGGACCGCCATCACTCCACCCGCCGGCGCATCAGCGAAACCGGAGATCCGGCGGTAACCCACTACGAGGTTGTGGAACGCTTCAAGGACCATACGCTCGTCCGGCTGCGGCTGGAAACCGGGAGAACGCATCAGATCCGCGTCCACTTGTCGTCCATCGGGCATCCGCTTGCCGGAGACGGGCTATACGGGGGCAAACGCGGGCTTATTTCCCGCCAGGCGCTGCACGGCGAACGGCTCATCTGGCATCATCCGTGGACGAACGAGCGCCTGTCGGTGCAAGCGCCGCTGCCTGACGATTTCGCGGAAGCCCTGAGGCGGCTTCGCGGGTAAGGCGGGAGCTTCCAAAAGCCCGGAAAGCCGCCGGCAAACGGACAGCGGGCCCATTAAACGGACAAGCCAATCAGCGCCGGGCGACACCGCCCGGCGCTCTCGTTCAGGCTGAGCTTGCCGCCCGCCAACGATCCGATTCTTCCTAGGCTTGGTTCCCCCGCCTGCGGTCATAGCATATCGCTTCCGTCATCAAGTAGGAAAGCGCCGCTTCCGCCCCGCAATTGACGTTCGGGCCGTTCATCTGCAGCCCGTCGCAGCAGGAGCCGTCGTCCTCGTCCACCATCGGCACCCGCAGATCGTTGTCGCCGTAGAACCAGTCGAGACAACGGTCGCGCGACGCCCGCAGCGCCGCGATATGCTCCCCGATGTCCACCACTCTCGGCTTCCGTTCGCCGGCGGCCGTAGCGGCCCCGCCTGCCGCCAACGCGGACTCCGGCGCGCCTGGTTCCGTTCCGTCCGAGGCGCGGCCGAAATCCGGCTTCGAGGCGGTCGTCTGCGAACCGGCCGCGAGCGAACCGGCTTCTTGGCGCCGGCGGGTGCCGAGTCCGGAAACGTCGGGGGAGATGACGAGAAACACGCCATCCTTCCGCGCCGATTCCAGCGCGGCCGCCGCTTCCTCGAGCGCCAGCGCAAGCTTGAACATCTCCAGCGGCTGCTGATCCCAGCGGCTGCTGACATCCCGGGTGTGCCAATGTTCGTTGCCGATCGGCCGGTACCAGCCGCCTTCGGATGTCATCGCCGCCTGAAGGGAGGACAGGCTATCCAGCCCGGTTTCCAGCGACGAAGGACGCCGCGTCGTGCGGTAAGCCCGAAGCATCGCCCACGGCAGCACTCCGTTGCCGTACGTCATGACCGGCTCGAACCAATGCCAGCCTTCCCGGGAAGCGTCCCGGTATGCCCCGTCCAGCAGTTCCTCCAGACGGTAGAGATGATCCTTCAGCTCCCCGCGCCACCCTTTCGGCAGAACGATCCGGCCGCTGTCTTCGGCCTGAAGCAGCTCGGAGCACGCGGCGAGGGCGAACGCCCGCCCGCGGAGCGAGTCGATGCGTCCGATCGTCCGCAGCGACTGCTGAAACAGCATGAACGCCGTCTCCCGCTGCCCGGCGGCAAGACGCACCCAGGCGTTGGCGCAGCCCCAGATCGCGCGCCCTTGGCAATCGTGCGACCTCGTCTCCGGCTCCGGCGTCCGGTCATAGGCGATGTTGTTGTGAAACCAGCCGTCGTCGCCCTGGCACCACAGCATAAAGGCCAGATAAACATCGGCAAGCGACGTCAGCCGCTCGCGGTCGCCAGGCGAAAGAAGCGCCGCCCGTTCCGGCGCCAGCCATTCGGAGACGGCCCACAGCGCGCGGGCGTTGTCGTCGGTCGTATACCCTTCTTTGCGCCGCGGAATGCGGCCGAGCGCATGTTCGATAAGACCGGTATCGTCCGTCAAACGGCGCAGGTGTCGAAAAGACGGCGCACCGGTCTGCCTCTTGTTTGCTTCAGCCCACATCCGCCATGCTCCACGATTTTTTTGCCGCCACCTTCTCGAGCAGCCCCAAGTACTGCGCCCCCACTTGAGGCCACTGCATGCTGCGGCCGATCTCCACCATCCACTTCTCGCAATTTGCGAGCAGTTCCGGGTACGTAAACAGCTCGATGATTTTGCCGCTCCACGCTTCCGTATCCCCGTAAGGGAGCAGCAGTTCTTCGTAGCCTTGCACGAGGTCCTTTGCGTAGCTGTACGGCGTGCTTAAAATCGGGCGGCCCAAGCCGGCGGCGTACGCCAGCGTTCCGCTCGTAATTTGCTGCATGCCCGGATAAGGCGTAACGTACAGATCGCAGGCGGAAATAAGCGCGGTCAGCTCCTCCTCCGGCAAATAGCGGTTGATCATCCGCACGTGATACCGAAGGTCCAGCTCGTCGATCAGCTTGGCGAGCTCCTCGCGGTACGCTTCGCCTTCGTGCTTGCGAACTTCGGGATGCGTCTGGCCGGCGATGATATACAGCAGGTCCGGCACCGCTTTCACCGCGAGGGCGACGGCCTTCAACAGCGATTCCACGCCTTTGCTGCGGCTGAGCAGCCCGAACTGGAACAGCACCTTGCGGTTTTCCCAGCCGTACTGCCGGCGCGTGATCTTCCGCTCCTTAAAGTTCGGAACCGGACTGCCGTGGGGAATAAACGAAATTTTGTCCAAGGGAATGTCGAATCGGTCGTGCAAATACCCGATCGCCCGCCGGTTCATGACATGAATATGCTCGCTTCGGGCGGCGATTTGCGCCTGAACGGACGCGTACGGTTCGACCGGCTGCTCGAAGACGGTATGGAACGTCGTGACGACCGGCTTTTTTAACCGTTCGAGAAACTCCAGCACGTAATGGCCGGCTTCGCCGCCGAAGATGCCGAATTCGTGCTGCAGCGAAACGATGTTGATCGAGCTCCGGTTGACGACGTCGGCCATTCGGGCATAATCGTCTTTTACGTGCTTAAGCAGCGGAAAATGAAAATCCTTGTCGTATACGCTCGCTTCATCCGGATCGCAAACCGCGATAACGGGATCGGGAGAAGGGGAGTTTTTGGCCGCCGCCACCTCTTCCCTGAGATGGTGGGTATAAGTGGCCAAACCGCATTTCTTCGGTACGTAGGTACTGACGTATCCGATCTGAAGCGCCTGCTTGTTCATTGCGCACCTCCACAGCGCGGCTGTTAACCGCTTGATGTAAAATGGATACGGCTAAAAAGCCCGGATTATGATAAAAATACAGGTGGCGGGTTTGGCCTTCGGGATGGAATATGTTATCCTGAAATGAGAGGATGAAAAGAAATAAGAACTGGACAGGGAGGTGAGACAGATGAGGCTGGCTAGGCATAACCGTTTCATGACAAGATGGCTGCTGCTGATTTCCATGCTGGTTATGTCGATTTCGTTCATTCCTTTGCCCGAATCCGAAGGTTCCGCAAGCGAGAGCGGCCGGGTGACCGTAGCCCAACTGGTCGCTTCCAATACGAAAGCCGCCGGCGCGGCGAACACCGTTTACGCGAAGAAGCTGATGGCCGCAAGCGTTCTTTGTGCGCTGCTGCTTTGCCTTTTCGGCCCGGAACGCAACGCCGATCGCCCTAAAGTCCAACGGCTTTATCTATACCCGTGGATTCCCCTTCGTTTAAAGCAGCTGTATTTATCCCCTCTTAAATTTACTTCCGATTTCGTCTCCTAAGCGATTTATATCCTTTTTCATTTCCAGTTTCAACCATTTCATAGTTGAAGCTTTGTTTGCTGTACCCATTTTTTGAGCGATCGGTACATTTATTGGTGCTGCTTCTTTTTCGGTTTTCCTAAAAAATGAATATAGTGGAGGTTTTTTGACCATGAACATTCGCGAGTCCGAACTTCCTGCTATCGGAAGAAAATTTCAGATGGTGACGGATAGCGGAGACAAATTGGTGATCATCGTTCATGACGACGGAAGGCGGGAAATGTACCACTTCGACCATGACGACCCCGACGATTCGATCTCCATGGTGACGCTGACCGACGAGGAAGCGCGCCAGTTGGCCGGCATTATCGGCGGCATGGCCTACAAGCCGAAAGCGCTGGAAACGATCGAAATGGCGTTCGACGAGCTGGTCATCGAATGGTACAAGCTGGAGCCCGGAAGCAAATGCGTCGGCAAAACGATCGGCGAGCTCAACGTCCGCAAAAATTCCGGCGTCACCATCCTCGCGGTCGTCTGCAAAAACCAGACGAAACAGCTTAATCCCGGGCCGGATTACGTGCTCACGGCGGAAGCGACGATCGTGGTTATGGGGGAAAGGCGCCAGCAGAAAGCATTCCGGGAAATTCTCGCAAAAGGGGGCGGTTAAATGGATCTGACGCATATCGTTCTTGAAATCGGGATTGCGATCGCCTTGATCGCGGCGGCGGGTCTGCTGTCGTCCAAACTGCGGTTTTCCGTCATTCCCTTTTACATCCTGATCGGCATGGCAGTGGGCCCGCACGCCTTTCACTGGGGACATTTCGATTTGCGCTTCATCAACAGCGCGCCGCTGATCGAGTTTATGGGCCGGATCGGCGTCCTGTTCTTATTGTTTTATCTGGGGCTGGAATTTTCCGTCGGCAGATTGCTCAAAGCGGGAAAAAGCATTGTCGTGGGCGGCACGATTTATATCGGCATCAACTTTACGCTCGGCCTTGTATTCGGCTTCGTGTCCGGCTTTCCGCTGGAAGAAGTGCTGATTATCGCCGGGATCACGACAATCTCGTCCAGCGCGATCGTCGCCAAGGTGCTGGTCGACCTGAAGCGGACGGCCAATCCGGAGACGGAAATGATTTTGGGCATCATCATGTTCGAGGACGTGTTCCTCGCCGTCTATTTGTCCATTTTGTCGGGGCTGGTGCTGAGCGGTTCCTCGACGCTGGGCGGCGTGCTTTTGTCGGCCGCGGTGTCGCTCGGGTTCATGCTGGCGCTTCTCCTGATCGGCCGCAAAGCCGTTCCGGTCCTGAACAAGCTGCTGAATATCCGTTCCAACGAAGTGTTTTTGCTCGTTATTTTCTCCATTTTGTTCATCGTTGCCGGTTTTTCGGAGACGCTTCACGTGGCGGAAGCGATCGGAGCGCTGCTTGTCGGGCTGGTCCTGGCGGAAACGGTTCACAGGCAGCGGATCGAGCATTTAATCGTGCCGTTCCGCGATTTTTTCGGCGCCATCTTCTTTTTCAGTTTCGGGCTGACCATCGATCCGGCATCCCTGATCGAGCCCAAAACGATCGTCCTCGCGCTGGGAGCGGTCATCGTGACGCTGATCGGCAATTTCTTTGCCGGCATGCTTGCGGGACGCACCGCCGGGCTGTCTCCGAAGTCGTCGACCAACATCGGTCTGACCATCGTGTCCCGGGGGGAATTTTCCATTATCGTCGCCAATCTGGGAAAAGCGGGGGGACTTATGGCGATTCTGCAGCCGTTCGCCGCCCTGTATGTTCTGATCCTGGCCGTTCTCGGCCCTTTGCTTACGAAAGAAACGAAAGCCATCTACAAGCTGCTTGACAAAGTATTCCATTTCAGCAAGCGGGCCGCGCAGGAAAGAAGCTCGCAAAGTTGAGTTGCCATATACCGCAGCAGATTTGCAGCAGACGAACGAATTTGCGTCACCCATGGATTCTCCATACACCATAACGGAAGGAGTCGTGCCGCATGACCAGTCGCGATGCCGCCCTTCCTGCCGCAAGCGCGGTCCGCAAATGGGCGGGGGTAGCGGCCGGCGCCGTTTTGGCGTCGGTCGGGTTGGAGATGTTTCTCATACCGCACCGGATCGTCGTGGGAGGCTTGACCGGAATATCGGCCCTGTTTTCCCATTTCACCGGAATGCGGCTCGGCCTGTTTCTGTTTATGTTCAATCTTCCTTTCGTGCTGCTTGGCTACCGGAAAGTCGTAAAACGCTACGGCGCGCGGGGGATATTTTCGATCTTGCTTTTCTCCGCGGGGGTGTTCGCGCTGCATCCGGCTCCGATGCTGACGATGAACCCGCTTCTTGCGTCGCTGATGGGCGGCTCCTGCCTTGGTCTGGGCATTGGCTGGGTGCTGCGCTTCGGCGGCTTTCTGGACTTGTCCGATTACGTTGTCGGCCGGATCTCGCAAAGCTGGGCCCGTTACGGCCTGTACGGGCTGAACGGTGCGCTTATTCTGGTCACGGGCTGGCTGATCGGTTGGGAGCAGTCTTTTCATTCGCTTGTCGCGTACGTTCTCGCGTTATGGTGGATGGGCGCCGGACTGAACGGTTCCCTGATGACGAGAACGCTGTGGATCGAAAGCGTCCGCGCCGAGGAAATCGTCGAGGTTCTGCAAAAAAGCTTGAACCGTAAGGCGACTCCGCTTCCGCCCGAAAGCCGCGGCGGCGAGGTTCCCGTCGTGCTCTGCACCGTCAATCGGCTCGAAGAAGCGAGGGCGAGAGCGCTCGTCAGGATGATCGACGGGGAAGCGGTGATCGGCGTCGCGTCGGGAAGGGAACCGCCCGTCTGCGATGCCCGGACCGGCCGCCGGCAAAAGAAGTAAGGCGCTGCATGATTATGCCTGCCTCGGAAGGGCAACCCTATTCCGTGTCCCGAATTTGCGCGTCCGGACAGACGTTGTCGCGGACCGGAGCTCATGACGAGGAGGAGAAAATGGCAACGACGATCGGCATTTTCGAACGGGAGGGGCAGGTGCTCGATGCGGTGGAGCGGATTCGCTCGTCCGCCGGGACCGCGAAAAGCTTGCGAATCATTGTGAAAAACGGGGAGAACGCCCCTCTGCTTGCCGGACACGCGGAAGCCCCGGTGGAAGAGGTTGCCGGCGTGCAGGGCACGCTGACCCGCAGCGATGACATGGATGCGGGATTTGCCGGGGAGGACGCGGGCATTGCGGCGGCGGCATGGGTCGCTCCTCTTCAAGGCGGCGGCTCGTCCGGCAATGCGTCGGCTTTACCGGTATTGGGGCTGCTTCGTTGGAACCGGGACGATGCGGACATCGGCGGAACGCTGAAGCAAATGGGCATTCCGCCTCATGCCGTCCGTTCGTGCGCCGAAGCGGTGGACGAAGGGAAGTTTGTTCTCGTTGCGGAAGGCGGCTCCATCGAGCGGAACGACGCCCTGTTTCGCCAGGCGGGAGCCGTCGACGTGCTGTACTGACACCCGAAGGACAGAGCGGTTGTTCCGGAACGGCTGTACCAAGACGGCGGGCGTCAATCCAAATGTAAGAACACAGAACAACGGAACCTCCAACAATCACCGCAAAAGTGAGGCTGGAGGTTCCGTTTTAGCTTGATGTCTCGCCAGCCCCGGAACAGGCGGCGTGCACCGGCGGTTGCGGGCACTTCCCCCCTTCCGTAATCGCTTCGGACCATTGCGGTTCATCCCAAATTGCCCAAACTCCCTCGAACTCTCCAAAACTCTCTCAAACTTCCCGCAGCCTTTAAACTCTCTCAAACTCCCCACGGCCTTTGTAGCTTCGTCGATAAAAACATCGCCGGACCGCTTCCGGACGATGTGCGACGACCCCGAAATACCGGGCAGGTTCCCTTCCTGAATCGGCAATGGCAACGATATTTTTTCTTTCGGCACATCCAAGCCGACGTATTTTGTGGTATCCTTCATCGTAAGCAGCTCCTTTGCATGTATCTCTGAAAGGGTTGTGTTGCAACTCCATTTTAACCTACGGATGTGCAAATGGGGCTGTTTTACGTTCATCATAACTTTTATAGCAATTGGAAGACCCGGTTCAGCGGACGGCAACCGAAAACAAGGTTGTAGTTGCGCAAAAAGCAATTGCACGGCCCTTTTCTGTTTTTTCGCGCCAGTAGTTGCTTTCATAGCAATTGGAAGACCCGGTTCAGCGGACGGCGACCGAAAACAAGGTTGTAGTTGCGCAAAAAGCAATTGCACGGCCCATTTCCGTTTTTACGCGCCAGCAATTGCTTTAATAGCAATTGGAAGACCCGGTTCAGCGGACGGTGACCGAGAACGAGGCTGTAGTTGCGCAAAAAGCAACTGCGTGGCCCTTTTCTGTTTTTTCGCGCCAGAAGTTGCTTTTATAGCAATTGGAAGACCCGGTTCAGCGGACGGCGACCGAAAACAAGGCTGTAGTTGCGCAAAAAGCAATTGCACGGCCCATTTCCGTTTTTACGCGCCAGCAATTGCTTTCATAGCAATTGGAAGACCCGGCTCTGCGAAGGGTGAGCTGACGAGGCTGGAGGATTTCGGCGTTTTTGGCTTTGATGCTTGTCGAGAGTCAGCCTTGAAACCGGATGGCTTTCGCTTGCCCGCAAGAAAGCGGTGATGGCCCAAAAAAGAAATGAGATGGAGCAGAAATAACGTCTGCGCGATCCCATTTCGGATTGTTGAATGGATGCATCCGGTTGACCGTGCTGCCTTCTCGGCAGATTAGGTTGCTTGCAGGACAGCTTTTGCGGAGGACGCGGTTCGGATTACGCGGGCTATAGAGCGTATAATTCGAGCGTGACCGTGCTGTTGGGTAGAGCCGGGAAGTCCAGCAGGGATTCCGGAATGATCCGGCCATTGTAGCGGATTCTTACGCCAACATTCGCGCCGATCGGGATGCCGGAGACGGAAATGATCCGCCCGAAAGGTCCGAAGCGGACCAGCCCGCTGAACAGCAATGCCTGACGGATCGTGATTCCGGGGAAGAACGGAACGTATGCCGAACGGGTTGCTCCCGGGAAAGTAAAGCCGCCCAGAACACGAACGACGATGAATGACGGCCAAGGTCCGGGCGGAAACGGTCCGGGACCCGGAGGGAACGGCCAAGGTCCGGGCGGAAATGGCCCGGGGCCTGGCGGAAACAGCCCGGGCCCCCCCGGTCCGCCGGGTAATCCCGGTCCTCCGGGACCGCCAGGCATACCGGGTCCTCCGGGACCGCCAGGCATACCCGGTCCTCCCGGACCTCCCGGACCGCCGGGCATACCGGGACCTCCGGGACCGCCGGGCATACCGGGACCTCCAGGACCGCCGGGCATACCCGGACCTCCCGGACCGCCGGGCATACCGGGTCCTCCAGGTCCGCCCGGAGTCATCATGCGCTGCTCCGCCGGCAGCACCCACCAGGGGATTTGCCTGACGGGGGCATTTGTTTCGTTTTCGCTTTGGTGCAGACGAACCTTTTGGGCCTGCGGCTTCTTGTTAGCCGGCTCCGGCGTCTTGGACTTTTGCGAACGGGATGAAAGTTTCGCTAACGTGCCGCCGGACGATGGATGACTTTTCGACCGAACGTTTGCCGGCCGTTGTTTTGGCATGGGGTTCTCCTCCTCGTTGCGGGGGAAATGCTGGCGATTGATTGATACTGCACAATATGCGAATGCCTATCCGCAGGTGCCTATACGCGAAGGAGAACGTCCGCCGGAAATACGGTGTCGACGATAAAAAAAGAACCTGCAGCACCGCTGCAGGTCAGTGGAGAGATATATAAATGAAAAGGGGGGTCATGAATTTATTGTATCCTCCTTTTATGAAAGATAGATGAAAGCGATATTACGGTTTCATTACAAAACGGTTGCTTTTTTTTGCGAATGCTATCGCCGAATCCGGATGCGAAAAGAGCGGAAATGTTGCAATCGTGCCTCTTTTCATCCGTCTTCCGAACGTTTAAAATTAAAGCGTTTCCAAAATCAGGGGTTGTCCAGATCCGGGCAACCTTTTTCTGCAGTTCAGCAAGTATGAGTTCCCCTCCATTTCTCAGCCGGGACGGAGATGCGGTCATGCCGAAAATCAATCTGTTTACCAAAATCGTCCTTATCCTTGTTGCCATGCTGCTCCCGATCATGGGGCTGTACTTGATCTCGAACCGGACAAGCACCGGGGTGCTGCGCAGCGAGCTGGATCGCTCCAACACGAACCGGCTTGTCTTTTTCCAGAATCAGATCGACACAAATATCTCGACGATGGCGTTGTGGACGAATCTGCTGATCCACGACCCTGATATTGCGGAGTTAAGGGATACGTTCGACAATCCCGGGCCTTCGCTGCCGCTCGACATGATCACGCTGATCAACCGCATTCAGCGCAAGCTCAGCATTCAGGAGAACTCCTCCAACTGGCAAAACTCGCTGTATATTTATTCCCCGGCTCTCGGACGGGTCGTATCCTCGAACGACGTGAGAACGTACGACGACGCCGAGTTGAAGAAGCGGATGAAGCGGGGCTGGCAGGTCAAGGAAGAAAGCGACGGCCGGCTGCTGTTTTCCTTGTTTACGGCCACGCCCTACGGGTCCTTCGATCACCCGCAGGATGCGAATCTGATCATCGAAGTCCGGTTCGACAGCCGCAATATCGCGCAGATGCTGGACGAATTCAAAAGCGACGGACGGAGGGATCCCTTTTTCTATAAAGAAGGCGTCGGCGCGATCTTCAGCAGCGATCCCAACCGGGCCATCGCAGAAGAACTGATCCGCAAGCTCGAAGCGGAAGGGACGATGGACGTCAGCAACCAGACGGTTCGGCTCGGCGGCAAGCCTTATCTGGTCAATTCGCAGTGGTCGGCCACAACCGGGTGGCATCTGATCGATTATATCCCGCTGTCCGACGTCGTCGGCCCGATCGTCGAGACGAACCGGATGTTCTATGCGGCGGTCGGCTCGCTTCTGCTGATGGGCTGCGTGCTGGCCTACGTGCTGTACGCCCAGGTCCAGGCCCCGCTGAAGCAGCTTGTCGGCAGCTTTCTGAAGCTGAAGCTCGAGGACTATTCGGTCAGGCTGAAGCCGAAGGGGACAAACGAATTCAGCTTCGTCTTCATGCGCTTCAACTCGATGGTCGAGCAAATTCAGGAGCTGTTCGAAAAGGTGTACCTGGAACGGATCCACGTGCGGGAAGCGCGGCTGAAGCAGCTTCAGTCGCAAATCAATCCGCATTTTTTCTACAACTGCTTCTCGTTTATATCCAGCATGGCGAAAATGCAAAACTATCCGGCCGTCGTCGCGATGGCGGAAAATCTGTCCAGCTATTACCGCTATACGACAAGGCAGGAACGGGATTTCGTGCCGCTGTCCGAGGAACTGGATTTCGTGGGCAGCTACTTGGAAATTCACAAGCTGAGACGAAACCGGCTGGAGGTCCGGATCGACCTGCCGTCCCGCTTGCGCAGAATCGAAATCCCGCCGCTGGTCGTGCAGCCGCTTGTCGAGAACGCGATCGTGCACGGCATTGAGAAGAAAGACGGGGAAGGCATGATTGCGCTCACCGTATCCGAACGGGACGGCGAGCTTCGGATCGTCGTGGACGACAACGGCAAAGGGATGGACGAGAAAGCGCGGGAGGAACTGCTCAGGCGGCTCGGTTCCGCCATGGACGAGACGACGGGCTGCGGGCTGTGGAACGTCAACCAGCGGCTGCAGCTCCGATTCGGGGAATCCGCCGGCCTGAACGTCGAAGCGTCCCCGCTCGGCGGACTGCGGGTGACGCTTCGCTGGCGGCCGAAAACCAGCAATCCTGCGGAGGCGAGGGCATACGCATGATCGAGATTTTGCTTGTGGACGACGAGACGTATTTGACGGAAAGCCTGCGGAGAACGATTCCGTGGGAGCTGCTGGACATTCGCGAGGTCTACTGCGCGTCTTCGGGGCCGGAAGCGCTGCGCATTCTGGAGGAGAAGCCGGTCGATATTCTCGTATCCGACATCCGCATGCCCGAAATGGACGGGCTGGAGCTGATCGAAACCGTTCAGGCGCGATGGCCGAATATCCGCTGCCTGCTGCTGACCGGCCATTCCGACTTCGAATATGCCAAGCGCGCCATTCGCCTTCAGGTGTCCGACTATATTCTGAAGCCGGTCAACGACGGGGAGTTTATGGCCAGCGTTTCGGCCGCCATCGATGCTTTGCGCGACGAATGGGCGGAAACCGAGCGGCTTCACCGGCTGATGTACGATATGAAGTCCGATCTCCCGGCGCTGAGGGAGCATCTGATGCGGGATCTCGTGCTGGGACGGCAATGGCCCCGAAGCGCGATCGAAGCGAAGCTGAAGCAGTACGAAATTCCTCTCCGGGCGGGGGAAATGGCGTTTATGATGCTGGTGCGGCTCGGCCGGCAGTTCGACCGCTACGACGCGCAGTCGCTGCCGCTGTTGGAATACGCCGTCGGCAATATCGCCGAGGAAGTGTTCTCGGACCGGCTCCGCATCTGGCACGGCAAAGCGCCGCACGACGCGCTCGTCCTGCTGGCGTCGCTGGAGGGAACGGGCGGAAGCCATCCGACGAAGGCGCAGCTGGAGCCGCTCGTCAGCGAATTCCACCGGCAGGTCCGCCATTACCTGAAGGGCGATATTGCGACGGTCGTGACGCAGTGGTTTGTGTTCCCGGACGAGCTGTCCGTCACGTACCGCAGCGCGCTGGCGGCCGTTCTCCGTTGCGGCCGGGGAGAAGGCCCGGCCATTTTATTTCAGGAGGATTTTGCGTCCGGACATATAACCGTTAAGCCGCTGGAAATCCTCTACAAGCCGCCGACCCTCATCCATTTGCTGGAATCGAAGCAGTGGGCCGCGGCCAAAGCGAAAATCGAAGCGGTGTTCGGCGCGCTGGAAGGGATGCCGGCAACCGGCGAGCATGTGTACGAAGCGTTTCTGTCGATTTCGAACGCGTATTTGTACCTCGCGCACAGGGAAGGGCTGCTGCTTCATCAGATCGACGGCAGCGGGCTCGACCCGCTGCTCGATCCTTCGTCCGTGCATGCCCCGGACAAGCTCCGGAAGTGGGGGCTGGACATGCTGGAAAAGCTGGAGCGCGAGCTGTCGGAGAGCGACCGCAATCAGAGGAGCCGCATCGTGGGGCGCGTTCAGGAGCTGGTCATGAACGACATCGGACAGGAAACGTCGGTCAAGACGATCGCGGACAAGGTGTTCCTGCATCCCGTCTATTTGTCCAAGATCTATAAGATGGAAACGGGCGAAAGCCTGGGCGACTACATTATCCGCATCCGCATGGAGAAGGCGCAGTACCTGCTCCGGTCGACAAACAAAAAAATTTACGAGATTACGACCGAGCTTGGCTATCAAAACCCGCAATACTTCAGCAAAATGTTCCGCAAATATTACGGGATGACGCCCAACGAGTACCGCGACCAATAACGGGTGCGACGTGAGGGACGGCGGCCCCCCGTGCGGCAAAAAGCTGCGAAAGGTGCAGAAATGTTGGAAGCGCGCCATAGGCTCTCCCGGCGGGCTCCCCTATAATGAACCGTGAAACCGATTACTTTGAAGCGAGGGGGAACCGCATGAAAGCCCGCAAACAACGAAAAGGGTTGCTGTGGCCGACGCTGGCGCTGGTGACGGCGCTCGTGACGGCCTGTTCGGGAAACGGCGGCAAAAACGCGAATTCGCCCGCCCCGGAAGGATCAGCGTCCGCTTCCGCAACCGGCTCCGGCGAAACGGCAAGCGGCTACAAGGACAAGTACGATCCGCCCGTCACGATCACGACGGTGTGGGGCGTCGATCCGGCGCTGAAATTCAAAAACGGCGAAACGATCGAAAACAACGTCGCGACCCGATGGGCGCTCGAGACGCTCGGCATCGAGATTAAATCGCTGTGGTCCGTGACGGACACCAACAACGCGTTCGTCACGAAGATGCGGCTGGCGATGTCGTCCAACCAGAAGATGCCCGATGTCGTGACGATCGGCGATGCGCAGCTTGCGCAGGACTTGATCGATACGGGCATGTTCCGCGAAGTCGGCACCCTGTTCGACCAATATGCCAACGACAAATGGAAGCAAGCGATGAACCTCGATCCGAACGTATGGAATCCCTATATGCGGGACGGCAAGAAAATGGGCATACCGGTGCTCGACTACGCCTACAACCACGACTATCTGCTCTGGATTCGCCAGGACTGGCTGGACAAGCTGAACCTGGAAGGGCCGAAAACGCTCGCGGATCTGGAAACCATTATGGACGCGTTCAAAAACCGCAACCCGGACGGACTGTCCCCGGACAAGGTCACGCCGCTGTCCATCGGCTTCAAGACGACCATGAATACGTGGATGGGCGATCCCTCGTGGGTGTTCGGCGCCTACGGCACCATTCCCGGGCAGTGGAACGTCGGCGCAGACGGCAAGCTGGAATGGGGCTCCATCCATCCGGCGTCGAAGCAGGCGCTGGAGACGCTCAAAAAGTGGCGGGACAAAGGCTACATTCCGGCGGAAGCCGCGCTGTGGGACGAGAACAAAACGGCCGAGCCGGCGGTTGCCGGAACGGCGGGGATCATACCCGGACCTTACTGGATGAGCGGCTGGCCGCTGCTGGATACGGTCAAAAACGTGCCTCACGCGGTGTGGAAGCCTTACCCGATTCCGACCGGACCGGACGGCAAGGCGGGGCGGCACGGGACGCACTTTACCTCCGGCGTAACGCTGATCCACAAAGACATGGAGCATCCGGAGGCGCTGTTTACGTATCAGAATTACTTGTTCGATCATCTGGCGGACCCGGAGCCGGGCAGCCAGTGGGACATCGGCGTGTTCAAAGGGTACGACTACGATCTGGACGCAAACGGCAACCCGGTTTATCTCGACAAAATTCCGGGCGGCGAAGTGAACATCAACCGCTACTGGCTGGTCAAGGACGGGGCCCGCATTCCGGATGCTCAGATGAAGGCGCTGCTGAACCTGGCGGACGGCAAGGAGCCGGTTACCCGGCTGGAGAAGGAAGTCAAAAACAATTACGGCCCGGAAACGCCGGCCGCCGCCAAGGTGCTGATGTCGCAGCCGGACATCTCCTACAAGGACATGTTCACCGGTCCGGCCACGCCGACGATGCAGTCCAAGCTGGACTATTTGAAAAAAATCGAGCTGCAGACGTTTAACGAAATCATTTACGGCAAAAAAGGCCTGGACGAGTTCGATAAATTCGTCGGAACCTGGAAGTCCTCCGGCGGCGACCAGATTACGAAGGAAGTCAACGAGTGGTACGCTTCGGCCCATTGACCCGGCCGGGCGGACCGGAAAGGAGGCAGCCGGCTTACCGGCTGCCCTTTTCGTTCGCGGCCGTTTTCAATCGGCACCCAAGTGACGTAATCGCAATTGCAGCGGCATTTTTCTATGGGAAATAGAACCGGGCTTCCCATTGCCGGCCAAGCGACGGTGTGCGCGAATGAGCTGCAAATAGGCGGAAGCATTGCTTTTCAGGCCATCAGGGTTTAACGGGAAGCGTACGTGGATAAAGGAGGCGGAATTCGATGGCAACGTGGACGCGCACCTGGCCGTTTCACCTCATGGTGTGGCCGGCGCTTCTGTTCTTGATCGTGTTCAATTACGTTCCGATGGCCGGCATCGTGATGGCTTTTATGGACTACAAGCCCTGGCTCGGCTTTACCGGATCGCCGTGGATCGGGCTCGACCACTTCCGGGCGCTGTTCGAGAGGGACGACAGCATCCAAGTGATTTGGAACACGCTCGTCATCTCGGTGCTCAAAATCGTGTTCAACCTGATCGTACCTTTTACGTTTGCGATTTTGCTGAACGAGGTGCGCAAGCGGCTGCTGAACCGGACGATCCAGACGCTCGTGTATTTGCCGCATTTTTTGTCATGGGTTATCCTCGGCGGCATTCTCGTGAACTTCCTGTCCACGGACGGAGGCTTCGCGAACCGGGTGCTCGGGTTCTTCGGGCTCGGTCCGGTGTTTTTCCTCGGCGACGGGAACTGGTTCCGGGTGACGGTCGTCGTGTCGGAGGTGTGGAAGGAATTCGGATACGGCACGATCGTCTTCATTGCGGCGCTGGCGAACATCAATCCTTCCCTGTACGAAGCCGCGGAGGTGGACGGGGCAAGCCGCTGGAAGCAGACGCTGCACATTACGATTCCGTCGCTTCTGCCGATGGCGATCGTGGTCGGCACGCTGTCGCTCGGCAATATTTTGAACGCGGGGTTCGACCAGATTTTTAACCTTTACAATTCTCTCGTCTACGACAAGGGCGACATTATCGACACGTTCGTGTACCGGACGGCCATCATCGACGGCGATTTCGGTTTTGCGACGGCGGTCGGCCTGTTCAAATCCGTCATCAGCATGCTGCTGATTATCGTCGCGTACCGGCTGGCTTACAAGCTGGCGAATTACCGGGTGTTTTAGGGAGGAGGCCGGTTTATGTACCATAAGACGACGCCGTACCGGATTTTCAGCTTTTTCAATACGACTTTTCTATTGGTGCTGTCCGTCCTCTGCATCATTCCGCTCGTGCATGTGTTCGCCGTATCGTTCAGCGCCAAAGCCGCGGCCGATGCCAACCTGGTCGGCTTGTGGCCGGTCGATTTTTCCGTGGAGGCGTACAAAAAGACGATCAACAACCCGGTGTTTCTGGGCTCGCTCTGGGTCGCGGTCAAGCGCACGGTGCTCGGCACGTTCGTCATCCTGCTGATCGCCTGTCTTGCCGCTTACGCGCTGTCCAAGGAAAACAACCAGTTCAAGGGACGCTCGGTTTACGCCTGGATTTTCGTGTTTACGATGATTTTCAACGGCGGGCTCGTTCCGTTTTATATCGTGATTCAGAAGCTCGGCCTGACGGACTCGTTCTGGGTGCTGATTCTTCCCGGAGCGGTCAACGTGTGGCTGACGATTCTGCTCATGAACTATTTCCGCGGCGTGCCGAGGGAGCTCGAAGAGGCGGCGCTGATCGACGGAGCCGGGCAGTTCGGCATTCTGTTCCGGATCTACCTGCCCCTATCGCTGCCGGCGCTCGCCACGCTCGGCCTGTTCGCGATGGTGTGGCACTGGAACTCCTGGTTCGACGGACTGCTGTACCTCAGCAACAAGGAGGACTATCCGCTCGCCACGTATTTGCAGACGGTGATCGTGTCGCGGGATATGAGCTCGATGAGCTTCAGCAAGGAAGAGTTCGATTTGCTGTCGCAGAAGACGATCAACGCGGCGCAAATTTTTATCGGCGCGCTGCCGGTGCTGATCGTGTATCCGTTTCTGCAGCGTTTTTTTATCAAGGGGCTTGTGCTGGGTTCGGTAAAAGAGTAGCGGAAGCGAGGAGGCGAAGCGCTTGGAAAACCGTTTGTTGATCGGCATGGATATTTCGTTTGCCGACGAGATTGAAGCGGCGGGCGGGGCGTACTACGAACGCGGGGAAAGACGGGACATAATGGCCATTCTGCAAGATGCCGGAACGGACTCGATCCGCCTGCGGATCTGGAACGATCCTCCCGGAGGCTTCTGCAATCTGGAACGCACGCTCGTTATGGCCAGGAGGATCAAAGCGCGGGGACTGCACTTTTTGCTGGATTTCCATTATTCGGACGGCTGGGCCGATCCGGGGAAACAATGGAAGCCGAAAGCCTGGGCGGGGCTGGATCTGGACGGGCTGGGGCGCGAGGTGTTCCGGTACACGTCCGAGGTGCTGTCGGCGCTTGCGAAGCAGGGCACGCCGCCCGATATGGTGCAGGTCGGCAATGAGATTACGAACGGCCTGCTGTGGGATGAAGGCCGGGTGGACGGCGAGTTCGACACGGACGGACAGCGGGAGGCGCTCGCGTCCCTCTTGAAAGCGGGCGTGCTGGCGGTCAGAGAGACGGCGCCGCAAGCCGAGGTGATGCTTCATATCGACCGGGGCGGCGACTGGCCCGGAACGTTCAAGTTTTTCGATCGGATGCGCAGGAGCGGGGTCGATTTCGATGTGATCGGGCAGTCGTTTTATCCGTGGTGGCACGGCACGCTGGACGATCTGCGCGGCAACCTGGAGCAAACGGCGCGCGAATTCGGCAAGCCTATTTATGTCGCGGAGACCGCTTATCCATGGACGCTTCGGGCCCCAGAGGGGGACGGCCTGATCGTCGGGCGGGAGGACCAGCTTCATCCGGGCTATCCGGCTTCGGTCGAAGGGCAGTCCGCTTATTTGCGCGATCTGATGGCGGTTATCCGCGGGGTTCCGAACGGATTGGGGCGGGGGCTTTACTGGTGGGAACCGGCCTGGATTCCGGCCAAAACGTCGTGGTCGGTCGGCCATGCCAATAACTGGTCGAATCTGACACTGTTCGACTTCGCCGGCCGCAAGCTGGCGTCATGGGATGCGCTGCGTTCGTAGCCGGATGCAGGCAGGCGCGGTCCGTGCAGGCAGGCGTGGCATGTGCAGGAAGGCGTGGTATGTGGAGGCAGAGGTATAGCCCGTGGAAGGCAGGTACATCCCATGCAGGCAGGTGTCTCCGTGCAGGCCCGGCCCGGCGGCCGCACCGCCCGGCAGCGCCGCGGGGGCGGCTGAAACCGCCCCATAACGCCGCGTGCGAAGGCCGCGGAAGACTTGGCGGTCCGCGCCTCGCGTCCGCATCCGACAGGTTATGAAAACATCCTGATTGTTTCCATAATGTCCTGTTCGCATTTTTAAAAGCGCTTACAATTAGGGGTGAAGAGAGGAAAGGAGGGACGTTAAACGGCGTAGGAGCCGGAGGCCTGCTGAATCGAAACGAGAGGAGAATCGGGATGAGAAGAAAAACGTTCGGATGGCTGTTGACGGCGCTGCTCGGTTTGGCCCTGGCGCTCGGCAACGCCGTGTCTCCCGGCGACGCGAAAGCCGCCCCGGCATTTGCGAAAGGCGCGGACATCAGCTGGGTTCCGGGCATGGAGGCGCAAGGGTACAAATGGAAGGACAAAAACGGCGTGCAGCGGGACATCATTGACATTTTGAAGCAGGATTACCAGATCAACTCCGTCCGGATCCGCGTGTTCGTCAATCCGTCAAGCGATTACGGCAACGGCTACTTGAACAAGGAACGCGCGGCCGATTTGGCCCAGCGGGCGAAAAACGCCGGCATGAGCGTCATGCTGACGCTGCACTACAGCGATTCGTGGGCGGACCCCGGCAAGCAAACCAAGCCGGCTGCGTGGCAAAATTATACGTTCGAGCAATTGATGGACGCCGTATGGAACTGGACGCGCGATGTGATGACGACGATGCAAAGCAGAGGCGTTACGCCGGACTGGGTGCAGATCGGCAACGAGACGAACAACGGCATGCTGTGGGATGACGGCAAGGCGTCCGTCAACATGCGTAATTACGCCTGGCTCGTCAATACCGGCAACAACGCGGTCAAGTCGATCAGCAGCTCCACGAAGACGATCGTCCATTTGTCCAACGGCTACGACAATTCGCTGTTCGTCTGGAACATCGGCGGGCTGATCAGCAACGGCGCGACGTTTGACATTATCGGCATGTCGCTGTACCCGTCCGCATCCGACTGGCAGACGAAGGTCAATCAGACGATCAGCAACGCGAACGATCTGATTTCGCGCTACGGCAAGAGCATCATGATCTCCGAAATCGGCATGGACTACAACCAGCCTTCGGCCGCGAAGAGCTTCATCTCCGACATCAAGACGAAGGTCCGGAATCTTTCCGGAGGCAAAGGGCTTGGCGTGTTTTATTGGGAGCCCGAGGCTACCCCCGGCTACAACGGCGGCTACAATAAAGGCGCCTGGCAGTCCGACATGAAGCCGACGATCGCGCTGGAAGGCTTCCTGAACTGAGCCTGGCGTGTCGTCGGGATGTAACGGCTGAAAAAGGCTTGAGCCGGCTCGTCGGAGCGGGTAGGCGGCGCTGCAGTTGCTATTACGGCAACTGCTGCGCCCGAAATCGCGTTCCCCCTCGATGTAAGTGCTATAACAGCAATTCAATCCGGCCCGTGGCCCGCCGGAGCGGGTAGGCGGCGCAGCAGTTGCTATAACAGCAACTGCTGCGCCCGAAATCGCGTTCCCCCTCGATGTAAGTGCTAAAACAGCAATTCAATCCGGCCCGCGGCTCGTCGGAGCGGGTAGGCGGCGCTACAGTTGCTATAACAGCAACTGCTGCGCCCGAAATCGCGTTCCTGCATGTAGACTAAAAAGTGGACACGCCGTAGTAGTGGCCCGTACAATATAACCAACCAAAAGGTCGAGGTGTGTCATGGGGGATATCCGTCAACATTTTGACGACGAGTTTAAACGTCAAACCGTTAAGCACATGCAAGAAAGCGGCAAAACCCCGGCTGAA
>Ga0207865_100153_pt1 | contig 83924 bp, 57 predicted proteins | sample HigsolmetaAR204D_FD_184836 | JGI IMG/M metagenome (GOLD analysis project Ga0207865, IMG submission 184836) | Ionic liquid and high solid enriched microbial communities from the Joint BioEnergy Institute, USA - AR20-4-D (SPAdes) (version 2) ... | reverse complement strand
CTTCACGAAAATAAATAAGGGGAGGAATGATTTTTATGGTTTTACCTTTCAAACATGAACCTTTAACGGATTTTACAGACGTGGCAAATATAAAAGAATTCGAAGCTGCCTTGAAAAAAGTTGAAGGGGAACTGGGAAAAGAATACCCTTTAGTAATTAATGGTGAACGAATTTATACAGATGACAAACTCGTTTCCGTAAATCCAGGCAATAAAGCACAAGTTATTGGGAAAGTATCCAAAGCAACGAAAGAACATATTGATCAAGCAATGAATGCCGCTCTTGAAGCGTTTCAAACTTGGAGAAAAATGACACCGTTTGCCCGGGCGAATGTACTGTTTAAAGCGGCTGCCATTACCCGGAGAAGAAAACACGAAATCTCCGCATGGCTTGTTTATGATGCAGGCAAACCATGGGATCAAGCCGATGCCGACACAGCGGAAGGAATTGACTTTTTAGAATATTACGCCCGGCAAATGCTTGAGCTGGCAAAAGGGAAGCCGATGAATCACCGGCAAAACGAGCATAACGATTTCTTCTATCAACCGATGGGCCCTGGTGTTGTTATTCCGCCTTGGAATTTCGCCTTTGCGATTGTTTGCGGAACGACGGTTGCACCGATTGTAGCCGGTAACCCTGTATTACTGAAACCTTCAGAAAATACTCCTGTTATTGCTTACAAGCTCGTTGAAATTTTGGAAGAAGCCGGTCTTCCTAAAGGAGTGCTTAATTTTGTTCCCGGTGATCCTTTAGAAATAGGCGATTACTTAGTCGATCATAAGGAAACAAGATTCATTAACTTTACGGGATCCCGTGCAACCGGAGTCCGAATTTTTGAGCGGGCAGCTGTAGTCCAAGAAGGGCAAAAACATTTAAAACGAGTGATTGCTGAAATGGGAGGCAAAGATACGATTATTGTTGACGATGATAGCGATCTTGACCTGGCTGCGGATGCCATTGTTTACTCGGCTTTTGCCTTCTCCGGTCAAAAATGCTCAGCCTGCTCAAGAGTCGTAGCCCACGAAAATGTATATGAAGAATTGTTGGAAAAAGTTGTCGCTCTTACGAAACAACTTTCCATTGGCAGTCCATCTGAAGGTAATATTTACGTTGGTCCGGTTATCAATCAAAAACAATTTGACAAAATTAAAGATTATATTGAAACAGGAAAATCGGAAGGAAAACTTGTTTATGGCGGAGAAGCAGATGATTCTAAAGGTTATTTTGTTCATCCAACGATTTTCAAAGACCTGGATCCAAATGCACGAATCATGCAAGAGGAAATTTTCGGACCGGTTGTGGCCTTTACAAAAGCGAAAAACTTTGATGAAATGCTTGAAATTGCCAATAACACCGACTACGGTTTAACAGGAGCCGTCATTTCCAGAAATCGGGAACATTTAGAACGTGCCCGTTATGAATTCCACGTTGGCAATCTTTATTTTAACCGTGGATGTACTGCGGCGATCGTTGGTTACCAACCTTTTGGCGGTTTTAAAATGTCCGGAACCGATTCAAAAGCAGGAGGTCCTGATTATTTACAACATTTTATGGAAGCAAAAGTTGTTTCTGAAATGTTTTAATCTACTATTTGGAAAGGGACTGTCTAAATCAAGATGAGCCTCATAGCTAAAGCTTATGTTGAATAGCAACTTTTAAAAAACAGCCCCTTTCCGAAACCTGTTTGTTAGAAAGAGGGAAAACAAAATGACGAATTTGACAAAAAATTTCTTTTACAGTTTATCCCAAAACAAATTATTAAATGAATCCGCTAAAAAGTGGGGATTTAAATTCGGTGCCGATAAGTTTGTGGCAGGAACCGACTTAAATAGCGTGACAAAAACAATTAAAAAATTGAATCGTCATGGTATTAGCGGAACCGTTGACAATCTTGGAGAATTTGTATCAGACCGCCAAGAAGCAATGAAAGCGACAAACAATATCATCCGTCTTCTTAATCGAATTAACGAAGAAAATTTAGATTGTCACGTTTCCGTAAAATTAACGCAGCTAGGCCTTGATATAGATGAGCAATTTTGTATCCACAATATGAAGAAAATTATGGAAACAGCTTCAGAATTCGGGATTTTTGTGAATATTGACATGGAAGATTTTTCCCGTTATGAGCAGACACTTCGCATTCTTCAAACATTACGGGAAGAGTTTGAAAATGTGGGAACGGTTATGCAAGCTTATTTATATCGTGCAGAAGAAGACCTCGAACAATTGAAAGACGTTCGAATTCGTCTTGTAAAAGGGGCATACAAAGAAAGTGAAGCGGTCGCATACCAATCAAAAGCTGAAATTGACCGAAACTATCTTAAACTGGCAAAAAAACGTCTTTTAGGGGATGCATTTACCTCGATTGCAACCCATGATCACGATATTATCAATGAATTGAAAGCGTTTATTAAAGAAAATAATATTAGCCATGATAAATTCGAATTCCAAATGTTATACGGTTTTCGCACAGAATTACAATATAATTTAGCTGCGGAGGGTTATCGATTCTGTACGTATATCCCTTTTGGAACGGACTGGTTCGGCTATTATATGCGCCGCTTGGCTGAACGTCCGCAAAACATAAACCTGATTGTCAAGGATGTATTTTATGATAGCAATAACAAGCTGAAGAAAAAACCGCTTGTCATTGCGGCAGGGGCTGCTACATTCCTTTGCCTATTAAGAAAAAGAAAAAACAGCGGAAAGTAGTAAGACATTGATATATTTTTATAAAAGAATAGTGATTGAGTATTTCATATTCGTAGTTAACAATAAAAACAGATCCTGCAAGGCTTTTTTTCGGGTCTTGCAGTGATCTATTCCTTTTTGAAAAGGAAAAAATGAAACGAACAAAGGGCTTCTTTGAAAACACCTCATAGTTTGGAAATATTATTCAGAAAAAATAAAAATATTCTAATGTTTATGTGATTATATATCATATAATAAACGACACTCAAAAAGCACATATTTTAAAAACTTTTGCCTCTACTTAATACAACACCTTTTGTTGTACAAATGATAATTAATACTATATCTAGTGTATTTTTTGTGCACAACCTTTTTGGGTGACCATCAGCAAATCATTCATCAAAGGAGAGATAATATGACGGATACTATGTATCAACTATTGGCGGTTATCATTTACTTCCTCGGAATGATCGGAATTGGCTTTTATGCGTACCGCCGTATTTTCAATTTAAATGATTATATGTTGGGGGGAAGAAGTCTCGGCCCCGCTGTTTCAGCACTGAGCGCCGGGGCGGCTGATATGTCCCAATGGTTATTGATGGGCCTTCCCGGAGCGATTTATGTTTCCGGTCTCGTTGAAGGCTGGATTGCCATTGGACTTACGATCGGTGCTTGGTTAAACTGGAGGCTTGTTGCTCCACGCCTACGCGTATACACCCATGTATCAAATGATTCTATTACAATTCCAAGTTTTTTTGATAACCGCTTTAAGGAAAATGCAAAAATATTACGCATAGTAACAGGAATTATCATTTTAGTCTATTTTACATTCTATGTATCTTCCGGACTTGTCGCAGGGGGCGTATTTTTTGAAAGCTCTTTCGGTTATGATTACCATTTAGGTCTTCTTGTCGTTGGTGGAGTTATCGTACTTTATACGCTATTTGGAGGCTTCCTTGCTGTAAGTTACACTGACTTTGTTCAAGGTACGATTATGTTCCTTGCCCTTGTTTCAGTACCTATTATCGGAGTATTTGTCACAGGTGGAATCGGTGAAACGATTGAAACAATTAAATCTTTTGATCCGAACTTATTAAGTTTAACCGCAACAGCTACGGCAACAGGGGTTATCTCATCTCTGGCATGGGGACTGGGTTATTTTGGACAGCCTCATATTATTGTACGTTTCATGGCCATCAAGTCTGCAAAAGAAATTAAGCAAGCACGCAGAATTGGGATAGGCTGGATGATTTTAACGTTGGCAGGTGCAGCAGCAACAGCGTTAGTAGGTGTTGCTTATTTCCAAAAACATGCCGATGTGAAATTAATAGATTCTGAGGCGGTCTTTATACAAATGGGACAAATTTTATTCCACCCATTCATCGCCGGGATTCTACTATCCGCCGTCCTTGCAGCTATTATGAGTACTGTTTCTTCACAGTTAATCGTGACCTCTTCCGCTTTGGTGGAAGATATTTATAAAGCGATCTTTAAATCAGATGCAGATCAAAAAACCTATATTTTCCTAGGGAGAATCGCGGTTCTCGTGATCGCAATTATTGCCGGAATTTTCGCTTGGGAGAAATCTGACACGATTTTGAACTTGGTTGCTTTTGCATGGGCCGGATTTGGTGCAGCATTTGGACCAACTGTGCTTCTTTCCCTATATTGGAGGAAATTCACAAGTCAAGGTGCCCTCTCAGGAATGATCATCGGAGCAATTACTGTTTTCGTATGGGGCAATTCATTCCTTTCAGAGTACCTCTATGAGATCGTACCGGGATTCATCTTGAACCTGATTGTTGCCGTTCTTGTTAGTAAAATAACGTACAAATCAATTCCAGAAGTGGAAAAAGAGTTTGATGAGACATTGCGGTTATTAAAGGAAGAGCACGAATAAAGGTTAAATTCAATCAGTAGGAGAATCGACATTCCCCTACTGATTTCATTTTAAGGTTATAATAAAAAGAAAAGAATTTAATTTCCTTATTCAGGTGGTATAAAATGTATAGATTAACCGCAAATTTAGCTCAAATGATAGTTAACAAAATGATGAAGGATATTCCTTATAATATCAATATTATGGATAAAAATGGGGTAATTATCGGAAGTGGGAATAAAGAACGGATTGGTATCTTGCACCATGGGGCTGTCGATGCGATTAGGTATAGAAAAGCAGTCGAGATTAAGAAAGATGAGGAGTTTGTCAAGAAAGGGATTAATTTACCGATTGAAATGAATGGGGACATTATTGGGGTGGTCGGAATTAGCGGAGAAATTGGAGAGACGCGGCCGTTCGGAAATCTTGTTAGGTCAACTGTGATTTTATTAATTGAACAAAGTGTAGCTTTGGAGAAAGCCAATCAAGAAGAAAAGCGGAAATACGACCTTTTTAATCGAATTATGGATACGGATACACTCTATACAAAGGAACTGGCGGAACAAGCGAAAGTTTATGGCCTTGAGTTAAACAAGCCATCGCAAATTGTCTATGTGGAATCCCAATCAAACATCGATGAAATAAATCTAAATGACCTACCTACTTTTAAAATTACCAATGATTCGATTTGTATTGTCGTACAAGAAATAGAACTGGTGGATCCACTCATCACTAGGATACAAAAACAGAATCAGGACGTGCGGATATCAATTAGCGGAGTCAATGATCGACCTTCCAACGGTTATATTCAGGCAAAATCAGCCATGCGTGTTTTGAGAGGACTATTTTCTGACAAAAAAATAATTTTCTATACCGATTGTGAAGTCATTGCAGATATTTCGGAATGGCTTAAGCAAAACAGGAGTATTGAAAAAATAACCACATTGCTCGAAAAAAATGAGGAGCTGTGCAAAACACTGCAAGTTTACCTGAATTCAAACTTAAATTCCAATGAAGCTGCCGGTCTCCTAAACATACACAGAAACACGCTAAATTACCGATTGGAAAAAATCCAAAAAATCACTGGCAAAGATCCGAAAAATATATTAGAACTTGTTGAACTGCTTTTTATTTTAATCAACCGGATAAAGTAGAGAAATTTGCAAGGTTAAGCAAATTAAGGGTATTCCGATACGCCCGTATCTGAAAAAAAGCCGGGTTCAATATGTCACCGGCTCTTTTTTAATGGTTTTTCTATTCTTTATCGCAACAATCGTGCCACACTTTCCGCTGTCCGAGCAACGTTCTCGGAACCTTGTTTTAATAATGTACTAAGTTCGGCAGCGCCCGGAACGATTCCAAAAATTGCGTCAAAACCTTCTTCATACAGTACCTCAACATCTTTGCCAATATAACCCGCTAAAGCAATCACTTTCATATTTGGGTTCACACTTTTTGCAACTTTTGCAACTCCATAGGGGGTTTTCCCAAATTTTGTTTGAAAATCGATGCCACCCTCACCTGTAAAACAATAATCTGCATGTCGAAGCTTTTCTTTTAAGTTTGTATATTCGATAACAATTTCAATTCCTTTTTTCATCGTGGCATTTGTAAAAGCAAGTAATCCTGCACCGAGACCCCCGGCAGCACCGGCACCGGGTACATTAAGCACGTCAATTCCAAGCTGATCTTTCACCACTTGTGCATAGTGTCGTAAATTATTATCGAGAATTTCCACTATCTCAGGTGTGGCTCCTTTTTGCGGACCGAAAACTCTGGATGCACCATGTTCGCCACATAATGGGTTCGTTACATCTGATGCGACCAAAATATGAACATCTCTCAATCCGGGAATCACATTAGACGTGTCGATGGTGGCGAGCCTATCTAAAAAGCCACCGCCAAGTTTCAACTCTTTTCCATCTTCATCCAAAAATTTATAACCAAGAGCGGCTGCCATACCCGTACCGCCATCATTTGTCGCACTTCCGCCAATTCCTAAAATAATATCAGTAATGCCTTGCTCGATACAATCCTTAATCAATTCACCGGTTCCATAAGTCGTAGTAATTAACGGGTTTTTCGTTTCTTTCGTAACAAAATGAATCCCACTTGCAGCCGCCATCTCAATGACAGCTGTTTTGCCATCACCAAGAATACCGTACCCGGCAACCACTTTTGTACCGAGCGGTCCGGTCACTTCTTTTTTCTCTAAAGTTCCACCCGTTGCATCAATAAGCGATTGAACGGTCCCTTCACCGCCGTCTGCCATTGGAACATGAATACATTCAGCATCAGGAATCGCTCTTTTAATTCCAATTTCCATTGCTTTACATACTTCTTTTGCCGTCATACTTTCTTTAAATGAATCCGGAGCTAATACAAATACTTTCCCCATCTACCGTCACCCCTAGAATAAAATTGTTTTGTCAAAGAATGATTTTGATTTTGACTGATTGTTGTTTGGAGTAGAAGGCATGAGACACATGTGTGACTAGCTGGACAGTAAAGACACCATAAAGCTATTGCCCCACAAGGCTTACCACATGCCCCACTGAATGCAAGTACTTGAGCGGTTATCAACAATCAAATTTAATAGCGCCTATAAAATAAATCCGTAAAGAATTGTTGCAACGATTGTCATTGTTAAACCGACAATGCTTTCATATAAAGCCACAGTCATTCTATCTTTCATACTTATGTTCATTGCATTTCGAGTAACGTGGAAGTAGGTTCCATGCGGCAAGTGGTCAATTACTGTAGCCCCGGCATGTGTCATAACTGCTGCTGATAGCGGTGCCACACCTGTATTTAATATTGCTTGTGAGAATGATCCGGTTGCCAAAATTACACCTGTTGATGTAGAAGCTGTAGCGGCCGCCATTAATGTCCCTGCAATTGGTGCTAAGAACACTCCGGAAATACCGGAAGCCTCGACAAGGGATACTACTTTTTCAGGTAAATTAGAGGCTGTAATTAACCCACCAATCGCACCTGCACCAATAATAATTAAGATTGTTGGTGTCATTCGGTCTAATCCGGCTGAGCAGTAGTCCAAGATTTGCTTTTTCTTCCCTAAGGCAATTGATCCAACAACAGCTGCAAATGGTAAAATAAATAAGGAATCAATTTTCAAATTTGCTAGGAAATCAACACCGAGTATCGAACCTACCGGACTGATCATTAAAAGAACAATCGCAATAATTGGGGTAATCAATGCTTTTGAAAAAGATGGCAAATTTGTCGTATTAGCTTTTTCCAATTCAGCTACCTCAAGATCCGTTACTTTTGTGCCTTTAAATTTAATTCTTGATGCAAGAAGTACAGTAACAATGACACCAAAAACTGCAGGGACGAAACCAGCGAGCATTACTTGGTTTACATCAAGGTTAAAACCGCCCGCAGCTGCAATCGTATTCGGGTTTGGTGAAATAATATTTCCTGCTTTTCCTCCACCGGATAATGCAACAAGTAACGCCACTTTAGAGTAACCCATTTTGTTTCCGACAGATAAAGCGATTGGAGCGACAATCAAAACCGCAACCGGTATAAAGACACCCACCGCTGTAATAATCATTGTTGCTAATGCTAAGGAGAGCATTGCTTTCGTTCCACCAAGTTTATCAACAATTACCTTAGCAATTGTTTCAGCAGCGCCTGATTCCATCATTACACCGGCAAAAACACCGGCAGCAATAATCCGTACAACGGTACCCATGACGCTTTGTGTTCCTGAAATCAATATCGAAACTGAATCCGAAAAACCCGCGCCACCAATGAAAGCGCCCGCAATTGCTCCCAATATTAATGAATAGGTAGGTGATAATTTAAATAATATGAAAATAATTGCCAACAATAAACCGCTTAAAGCGCCAATCCAGCTAATATGAATTGCTTCCATATGAAAACCTCCTCATTTCAATACAACTTTATTTAAGAATTTTTATGAGATTGCACAAAATGTAAAATTCTACTAAAAAACCCAAGTAAGCTAAATTTTGTTAATCCTTTCACAAATACCTTGTCATAAAAGCGCTTTTATTGAATACGCTTAAATTATATTAAAATATAAAACCGTTAACAATTGATAAAACAACGAACTTTTTTGGGCATTTGCACAATGAAATTTTGCATTGGTGCCAGTATATTTACAATTATCTCTTGAATATAGACGTTGATAGGATAGTTACTTAAAGGTATTGTTTCTCTTCTATCATTGCGTTTTCACTTATCCCTTATCAAAATATCCCACCATTGGTTTACTTATCCAATACACAAAAAACCTGCGACAGTTTCCCATCGCAGGTTTTATTGTTCATTATTTCCAATGAATAAAATTAATTAAATACCATACCGCCATCGATAATTAATGCTTGACCGGTCATATAATCGGAGTCCGGACCAGCCAAATAAGATACACAAGCGGCTACATCTTCCGGTTCAGAAAGACGTTTCAATGTAATATTTTGCGCAAACTGATTCATGCCCCATTCAAATGGTTTGCCGGCAGCATCAGCGACTTCTTTTGCAATCCCCATCATCATTGGTGTTTTTACAATCCCCGGACAATAAGCATTTACTGTTATTCCAAGATGTGCTAAGTCACGTGCTGCTGTTTGTGTAATTCCACGTATGGCAAATTTTGTTCCACCATAAACAGCTAGGTTAGGATTACCCACTTGACCTGCTTGAGAGGATGCATTTATGATTTTACCGCCATGACCTAATTTTTTGAAGGCGGCAACTGCAGCTTGGATTCCCCAAAGTGTACCACCGACATTGATATCAAAAACTTTCCGATAAATTTCTGGGGTGATTTCTTCAATTGGTGTTGACGGTCCAATACCTGCATTGTTAACAACAACATCCAATCCACCTAATTTTTCAACGGTTTCGTTAACTGTATTGAAAACTTGATCACGATCAGAAACATCCACTTTTACGGCAATGGCTTTTCCACCGTTTTTATTTATTCCATCAGCAACTTGGTTTGCTGCATCTATGTTAAAGTCTGCACATGAAACTGCAAAACCATCCTTTGCCAGCCGTTCTGCTATTGCCTTTCCAATCCCTTGACCAGCACCTGTTACGTAAGCTACTTTTCCTAAAACTCTACTATCAGACATTTTATTATTCCCCTTTCACATGAAAAATTACTACTCTTTCACTTTAGACCTCTGGGGCAATTTTTTCAATAATAAGTTATATAATTCACAAAATCGAAATAAATTGGGGAAAATTGTTTAGATTGTTTTCTATGAGACAAATTGCTTTAAAAAAAGAGGGAAAATGGCTCATAGAAGCGAGCGGTACCTTCCCTATGGGACAAAACGACATCTAAAACAGGGAAAACTGTCCCATTGAATGCTGCTATGGGACAAATTGCTTTGAAAAAATGAAAAAAATGTCTCATAGAAGCGAGCGGTACCTTCCCTATGAGACAAAATTTCAGCTAAAACATGAAAAACTGTCCCATAGAACGCCGCTATGGGACAAATTGCTTTGAAAGAATGGAAAAAATGTCTCATAGAAGCTAGACGTGCCTTCCCTATGAGACAAAATTTCAGCTAAAACATGGAAAACTGTCTCATAGAATGCCGCTATGGGACAAATTGCTTTGAAAGAATGGAAAAAATGTCTCATAGAAGCTAGACGTGCCTTCCCTATGGGACAAAACGACAGCTAAGAGAGGGAAAACTGTCTCATAGAACGCCGCTATGGGACAAATTGCTTTGAAAGAATGGAAAAAATGTCTCATAGAAGCGAGCGGTACCTTCCCTATGGGACAAAACGACATCTAAAACAGGGAAAACTGTCCCATTGAATGCCGCTATGGGACAAATTGCTTTGAAAGAATGGAAAAAATGTCTCATAGAAGCGAGCGGTACCTTCCCTATGGGACAAAACGACATCTAAAACAGGGAAAACTGTCCCATTGAATGCTGCTATGGGACAAATTGCTTTGAAAAAATGAAAAAAATGGCTCATAGAAGCGAGCGGTACCTTCCCTATGAGACAAAATTTCAGCTAAAACATGAAAAACTGTCCCATAGAACGACGCTATGGGACAAATTGCTTTGAAAAAATGAAAAAAATGTCTCATAGAAGCGAGCGGTACCTTCCCTATGAGACAAAACCGCAGCTAAAACAGGGAAAACTGTCCCATAGAACGACGCTATGGGACAAATTGCTTTGAAAAAATGAAAAAAATGGCTCATAGAAGCTAGACGTGCCTTGCCTATGGGACAAAACTGCAGAAAAAACATGGAAAAACTGTCCCATAGAATGCCGCTATGGGACAAATTGCTTTGAAAGAATGAAAAAAAGTCTCATAGAAGCAAGACGTGCCTAGTCTATAGGACAAGATAAACTGTAGTAGGCGCCGAATTCCATCCTTACTGAAGATTTATCCTTTAATGAAAAAACCGAGGTCCACCATACCCCGGTTTTTCTTTTACCCGATTCTTTCTTTCAATTTTCCGGCCCGTTGTGATAACCAATCTTTCCCTTCAATAAGGCGGCTCACCATCATACCACAAACCGTATTTCCGGTTGAATTCAGCAGTGTCGCCGGAATATCGATTATCGTACTGATGATAGCGATAATTGGTAACACTTCAGGAGGAAAACCAAATACACTTAGTATTAACATTTCCCCAATCATGCCGCCACTTGGAATGGCCCCCATGACAGCACCGACTAAAAAGGCAACACCAATAATACTGAGAACACTGGTGAAACTCGTCATATCCTTACCAAATAATAGAAAAAGAAATACAATTTTACATACGCCGCCAAAAATCGAACCATCTTTATGGGTGTTGGCTCCAAGTGGAATCACTGTTTCAGCAATGTCTTGTGGAACGCCCATTTTTTTAACTGCTGCCAGATTCACCGGAATACAGGCGGCACTTGAACACGTCGCAATAGCTGTAATTGATGGGGTAATGGCATTTTTCCAGAATACACGAACGCCCTCTTTTCCACCGGCAAAAAAGGCATATAAAGTAAAAAATCCAAAGTAATAAAAAACAGATAATGCTAAATATAGTACAAAGACACGTACATATCCGTTTAAAATTTGCGGACCAAGTTCACCGACTATTGTTGCAAAATAACATCCCAAACCAATAGGTGCATAGTACATGACGACTTTTACAACATTCATCATAATGGCAGAACCCGACGCTAATAAGCTTGCAACAGGTTTACCCTTTTCTCCTGCCATCGCTGTCGCTAATCCAAAGAGAATGGAAAAAACAATTAATTGGAGCATATTGCTTTTTGAAAATAACATTGGAAAGTCGGAAACAGTGAAAGTTTTCACTAATTGATCAAGAAAAGAAAGTGCTTCTGTCGATTGATCGGAATCTGTATCTGCCATTATATTCATGATAGCTGACGTATCCACACCTTTTAAGGGATTATAGATACGGATTCCAATATAACCTAAGACAGCTGAAATAATTGCTGTCACCGAAAATACGAGAACAATCGCTCCAAGAATTTTCCCCAACCGTTTCATTTCGCCAATATTGGCTATAGCCGACGAGACACTGAAAAAAACGAGCGGCACAATAATCATGAACATTAAGTTTAAAAATAAATCCCCAAAAGGCTTAACAACACTCGAATCTTGTCCAAAAATGACCCCGGCAATACCGCCAATAACAATGGCAAGAAGCAGAGTTATCGTTTCCTTATAATTTTTTAACAACTGCACAAGTTGTACACCTCTTCTGTTAAGGGTTTTTAATAAAGCTAATTTCTAAAAGATCGCAATTTGAATCGTTTTGACCATGATTGGATAATCGCCAATTGTTTCAAATCATAACCATATAATAAATTTTGGAACTCAAATCATGTTTTCACATCAAAATTCCAAAAACAGCCCGTATTTGAAATCACAGCTCAATTATATAATAATTATCGAAAACTGTCTCTTTTTTTTGGAAAGAAAGTTTATATAAGCGGTTTTTGGCTCTATGAAATTGATTTTTGTTTCATGAAGGGTTTGAGTAGTAGGTTTTAGCGATTTTCACTTTTGTACACATATATCAGCATTTTTCATCAAGTTTGGGACCAATATTTCCAATTATATGGTAAAATACATATAATCACCTTGAAGAGAGGGGCTGCAAAATGGAACAAGTAAAGCTGGTTATTTTTGATATGGATGGTCTGTTATTCGATACTGAGCGGACTTTTTTTCGGGCTTTCCAAAGGTCTGCGAAAAAGTTAGGCTACGATTTTTCTTTTGAAACTTACTTGAAAGTTGTTGGTGTAACTGATGAAACGGGGAAACAAATTTTTGCTGAAATCTATGGAGAAGACTCATCGATCCTACATGCTTTCGACTTATATCATGCGGAATTTGACAAAATTATAGAGGAAGAAGGATTGGCCATTAAACCCGGGGCAGAACGATTGTTGGATGTTCTTGATGACAAAGGAATTAAAAAATGTATCGCCTCATCCAGTCCTATTAAAGTAATTGAGCGAAATTTAAAGCTGAGCGGAATTCAAGATCGTTTTGACTTTTACGTCAGTGGCGACGAGGTAGAAAAAGGAAAACCGAGTCCGGATATTTTCCTCGAGGCGTTACGTCGCGCCGGTGAAAAAGCGGAAAATGCTTTAGTACTGGAAGATTCTTACCATGGATTACAAGCAGCAGTAAGTGCCAATATTCGTTGTATCATTATTCCTGATTTAATTGAACCTTCAGACGAAATGCACCGGCAAGCCTTTCAAATTTATACGAATTTAGGAGAAGTGGCAAGATTAATTAATGAAAAATAATTTCAGCATATTGGACTGACTTTCAGCATCTTCCTCATCTATATGATCACTAAGTTTGCTTATATAATATAGAGTAGGATAAATCTAGTATTCGGCAAATAATCTTATGAATATTTATACTTTTTCATTCCCCCGTCTTTGTTTGGTAAAAACGGGGGTACCATTTTTACCTCTACCATGTTTTATGTGTTAAGCAAAAACAAACTGAAACACAAAGAATATTATTAAAGTAATCAACACTTGAATCATAATAAACAGAGCGTATCCTTTATTAAAATTCTTTTGGTTGTTTTTTTTATAATATTGAATAACTAAGTATTCATTGGAGAAGCAAGTTAGATTAATAATCAGAAAGAATACTATTGTTATATATAAGCCATTTTCATATTTTAAAAAAGAACTCCAAAAAGCCAATAGTGAACATAGTAAAAACACATAAGAATAGCGGAACTGTTTTAATAATGCCATTATCTAATTCCCCCCAACATGTTTGAACATAGTAATTCGCTCAAGTACTATGAGGTTGATACTAGTAGAGGAACAATAACACTGCTGGTCCTGTGACACCCGGCAAGTAGGCAGTGGCATAAGCACCGGAGTGAATGCTGTACAAAGCACATTCATCCCTCTATATTATCATATTAAATAATATATTTGTAAAAGTCAAAATATGTGTATAATTAGGTAGGCCTTTGAAGAAAAAGAAAGACGAAAGATGTCTCCATTCGTCTTTTTGATTTCTTTACCCTTTGGCGAGCGAGGTTATCCTTCTTTTAGGTAAATTAAAATTCAGCTTTTTTACGGCTTTTACCTTGTTCCGGTTGACGTTTTTACATTAAGAAATAACAGGGACCCACAGCTCATGTCTCGGTTTATGTTTCGGTCCGTAGTAACATTCAATACAAGGTAAATTGGCAAGTTCATATCCGGAAGTTGGGACCCATTCAACATACAGACGCTTCCATGCCTCCACGATGTTCGGAAACACGGCCCACGTACTCGGTGGAATTGTAATTGTTTCCATTTCGGCTGGAACTTCTCCATCATAGCGGACACCCATAAAATAGGTAAATTCTTCATCTTTTATCGCCGCTTCACTTCCACAAACGCCCAAAATACCCTCAAGTGTACATTTTGGATTCTCCCATGACATGTCAATTAATTGCTGTGTAAAACCGTCTTTTTTGGCAGCGCTCCACAATTTAGGGATCGTTTTAAACGCTTTTGCTGTTTTAACCGATTTCCCATTTCCTACAATCTTTAATTCATAATCAATATGTTCAATTCTGTAATCCATTTCCTTTTCCCCCCTTATTGAAATGTGAAAGGTGATTCTTGGAAAGGCTTTTAACGATGTGCCCTTATTTCGGGCCTCAGAAGGCTTTATCCCGTGTATTTTTTGAAATGCCCTGGAAAAAGAATCCGCTGACTCATACCCGTACTTAACGGCTATATCAAGGATGCGCAGATCACTCTTTTGAAGTTCAAATGCTGCACGAGTCAAACGGCGCCTGCGAATATATTCGGATAGCGTCATCCCGGCAAGAGATGAAAACATTCTGGAAAAATGATATTCCGAACAATTTGCCACTTGTGCAAGTTTTTTATACTCGATTTCCTCATCCAAATTTTCCTCAATATAATCCAAGGCACGATTCATTCTCTCCAACCAATCCATAGAAGTACTCCTTTCAAATCTAAATATACAGTAGGAAAAAAAGTTAGACCCGACTTTTTCTGCACAAAAAAGTAGGCTGTAATTCATAGGAAACTAGTTCTCTTTTATTCAAAAAAAATCTTTTTTCTAATAAAGTGAAATATCGTGCACTACGAACATGTCAGATGCAGGGCACCTATCTTCCTCAATTACTTGAAATTTGAGGTGGGAATACAAATCTTACTGTAAAGTGTGGGAAAAATTTTTTAGAAGAAATGCTGGTATTATCCACTGGAAGGAAAGTTTCAAAAATTAAAACCAGCCCTCCTCCCTTATGAGAAAAGGGCTTGATAAAAAGCATAATTTTTCGATGCATCTAAAAAGACCACCGTTTTTACAAAGGCGCCGGATATTTCCAATTCGATTTTTTCACTTACACATGCGATACGATAAATTCTGCTTGTCCTTTCAATTCATACTCATTTATGCTATTTGGTAGAATAAAATGCATACCTTTTTTCAGCTCAAATGTTTTGTCGCCAATCGTCAGAACAGCTTTCCCCTCTACAACACTCACTTGTAAAAAGTCGTGGTGGCAGTTGCGTTTTGTTTTTCCATTTAAATTCCAATGATAAACGGTAAAATATTGTTCTTCTACCAGTTTTTTTTCGGTAAGATCCCCAAAAGTTTCCACTGTTTGCTCAACTTTTGCATCTATGTGTGGTACATTCGTTACTTGTTTTGACCGTTCTAAATGCAGTTCACGCTTGTTTCCGTTCGCATCCGTACGATCATAATCATACACGCGATAGGTAATATCAGAACTTTGCTGGGTTTCCAAAATAACAATTCCTTTTCCAATGGCATGAATGGTTCCGCTTGGTACGTAAACAAAGTCACCTGTCTTTACGTTCACCCGCCGGAGAAGCTTGTCCCACTCGCCGGCATCGACCATCTTCTCAAATTCCTTCCGCGTCTTCGCATGGTGCCCTAAAACAAGTTCCGCATTTTCCTCGGCACTTAAAATGTACCAGCATTCCGTTTTACCATAAGGAACACCCTCCACTGATCGGGCAAAATCATCGTTTGGATGGACTTGTACAGAAAGGTCGTCATTGGCATCTAAAATTTTTACAAGCAAAGGATATTCCTCGTCTTCTCCTGCCTTTTTATTAAAAAGTTCACCGTGTTCATTCCATGCGTCCAGCAATGTTTTTCCTTTTAATTCACCATTGGCAATAATACTCGGACCATGCGGATGGGCGGAAATAACCCATGCTTCCCCTGTATGATCAGAAGGAATCGGATAACCATAATCGGTTTTTAATTTTTGCCCGCCCCAAATGCGTTCGTGTAAAGTCGGTTGTAGAAAAATAGGTTCATTTTTATACATACTAGTCACCTGTCTTTTATGTATTTTTGCAAAAATGTTCAGTATTCACTGACAAACTTCAATATCGATCAGACTTTGTAGTAATCCCATATGTTTAAGTAAATTGCAACCGTGATCTCCAAAATTCAAAAAGAACTGGTTTACCTTCTACAGTTTTTTAATTTTATAAAACAAAGGACCAAGCTGATTTTTTCGTTTCCCTTTTTATTATAAAACAAAAGAGAGCAGATTTTGGAGGCCACTGAAAAACAATTAGAATAAGTTCACTTACTCAATATATAGTAAGATGGACCACAAAAATACATCTAAATATGGTGTTAAGCAAGTGATTATTTTGTACTTTTTCAGTAGCCTCCAGATTTTGCTCCCTTCCTAAAAAAAGACGCATTGAAATATAAACTACTCAATGCTTAAAAAATTTTTTAACCTCATCCAAACTTTGGTATTTGAATATATTTTGAAGGATGGTTTCTAATGTTGCAAGATCTGCTTGCCTTATGTTTTCCCTTAGGTCTTCCGGCAATGCACCAAATTTTTCTGTCAACAGTTGCAGGGCGGTTTTTGCTAAAGCTTGGGATGCTCCTTCTTGTCTTCCTTTTTCCAACCCTTCCTGCATGCCTTCCTCTCTCAAGATATCCGCCAATGTCATGGCTACTTCACTCCCTTCTGGAAATGTCGTCTCAATTTGCCGCGCGATTTGTTCCATGTCCTTCTTTGTTAAGTCTCGAACAGCATTGAATACATATCGCAACGTTATCTCAAAAAATTCAATTCCTTTTTGTTTATCCTCTATCTCGAGCAATGCGTGACTGGCCTCATAAAAAGACCGTAGAAATTCTTCAGTACTTTTTGTAGCTACATCACGGAGTAGTTTCAACATAATTCGTAGTTGGGCATTTCCCTTTATTTCCTCATCCGAATAATCAGAGAGGTCATACAATAGGTAGTGAAAGTTTGGCAAGTATTCTTTCACATGTTGTGGCATTTCCTCAAAACCATTTAAAAACCCTCCTAAATGGAGCGGAAATCTCCATTTACTCTCGCCATGATAGACAACAAGGGGAATTACGATTGGCAGCTCGCTTACTTCTTCCTTTTTCATTTTCGTTTCCCATATTTCCGCCATGTATTTCAGCAGTTGTATGGCAATAGCTTTATCCGGATAGCTTTTATGTTCGAATAGGAAAGAGATGTAACCTTCTTTTCCGGAAATCACCACCCGAAACACCAAGTCTGAAAAATAATCCTTGAACTCCTGATTGACAGAATTAAGATAGATTAAAATACAGAAAAAAACTTTGGACTAGTTTTTTTGTCTAGCTCCGGTCCCCAGCGACTAGCAAACTTCGCTCCCCTCCACTACGATAAGTCAACATCGGCTCGTGCCTCCCCGTGTTTCCTTTTCCTTAGAAAAAGCTAATCGCTTTTTCTTCGTGCGATGCCTATTCAAGGAAGCAAATCTGTTCTCATTGCGGGGGGCTCCAGTTTGTACGTCGCTAAGCGGGCCCCTCCGCTTTTCTTTTAAAACTATCCTTTTGTACTTCTATTGTGTCCAAGTCAATCACTTGTAATATGTTTTTAGGGAGGTAATGGTGTAGGAATTCTTTTGCTGTCGGAACATTCCCCATCGTTTCTCTAAAAAATTTGTCATGAGGGTTTTGTACTTTCATGAAAAGATCCCCCTTTTCATCCCTTTCCATGTAAAAATTCTTATCATTATTATACAATCTGGCAACGGTTTTCACTAGTATTCGAATGAATAGATTTTCTTCTTTTTGTATTCGTGATAACATAGATAAAAACTGAGCATTTCCGGATAACTGAGGTGGTATTGTGTTAAAGTATACAATTGCTTTTTTGAAACGAGGAGACGAAATTTTGTTGTTAAACCGGGAAAAACCGTACTGGATGGGCTGTTGGAATGGCGTGGGCGGAAAATTGCTGCCGAATGAGACGCCACTTGATTGCGTGCTGCGTGAGATTAAAGAAGAGACCGGGATTAAGCTCGAAACAATTCATTATAAGGGAACTGTCACCTGGAATGTAGAAAGTTTTGACGGTGGTGGCATGTACTTATATTTAGCCGATCTCCCAGCTGATTTTAGCTATTCGACCCCAACCAAAACCGATGAAGGCATTTTGGATTGGAAAAAAATTGATTGGATTCTTGATACCGAAAACCAAGGAATTGCCAATCTTCATTACTTTTTCCCTGCCATGCTTCATGATAATCAAACTTATGAGCATCGGTTTATTTATGAAGGGGATTTGGTTAAGGCATTTACCTCGATTCCCCAGAATTTGGAGGTTTGCCATTCCAATCAGGTGCCGGTAAAATAGATAATATGATTGGTTTCCAAAAAACTTTTTGGCAAATTTCGGTTTAGATACTATAAAAATATTTAGCTAAACACAAAATAATTGGTGCAATTATATATGCCTTTTAGATGTTAACCATATAGAATTTGGCTGGAGCAACTACAAAAATTGGGTGAATGATTTTGCATCAGAACCATTCTCCCTTCCCGTCACAAAATACGTTCACCTTTTACATGAACACCGGGTGTCAAACCTTACTTTGGAGATATTGGCAATTTTAGCCCGGTCGGGAAATCCGTCCTTGTTCCCAATCCGTAGTTACTTGATTCCGACTATTTTCTTTCGAGTGGTATAATGCCTGGTCAGCTCTTTGAATAAGCGTTGTTAATGTGTCGACACCGGGATTAAGTTGGGCAACACCGAAACTCGCGGTAATCGTATGAGAAAACGTACCGGTCACCATTGGTCGGGTCTCAAAGCACAGCCGAATCGTCTCTGCAATCTTTCCCGCTTCCGACATATTCATTCCCGGTAAACAGACGATAAATTCTTCTCCGCCAAACCGGCCAAAAATCGAATCTGTTGGCAGCCCACTCTTCCCTATTTCAACCACATGACAAATAGCTAAATCGCCGGTCATATGTCCATGGGTATCGTTCACTTTTTTGAAATGATCAATATCAAAAATAATGAGCGATAAATCTTCTCCGGATTGGATTGCTTGTATTAATTGTTCTTCACTTTTTTCCAAAAAATGGGTACGGTTGAAAATTCCCGTTAATCCATCCATGTAGGCTAATTCTTTCAACCGTTCTTCAATTTGTTTTTGATTTGTAATATCTCGAAAAACAATCGTGTAGCCGACAACTATTGTTTGACCTTTTTTCATTAATGGGGTCATTTTTACATGATAATGTTTTTGATTATCACTTGCCCATTCCACTTCATGTTTTCCATTTACATCACTGATTTCCTGAACTTGTTCTACCGCCCATATTTCTTCAATCGGTTTTCCCATGGACGTGGGATTTAATTGATTAAATACTAGTTTAGCAGAACCATTATAATCAATGATTTGCAAAGAGCGGTTAAGAACCAGCACTCCGTCAAGCATACTTTCAAAAATATGATTTCTTGCTACCGGAGCAAGTTTGAAAAAGCGGGTTGAGACAATCGCACTAAAGTACAGTAGAGAGGTAATACACATCACACTCGGGACCGGGTCCATCCCATACGGAGAATACCCCATTAAATATAAGAAAGAGGCCACCACAGGAAGAACAAAAGCGAGTAGTAAAATAGAAATTTGCCGCCAATATACCGATTTTGTTTGGCGGAAATACCATAACAGCACAATTATACCTACAAATAAAGAACCGAAAGTAAAACAACCGTGCACAATATACCACGGACCAACCTCAAAGTCGATTAAATGGGCACTGGTATGTGGATGCAAATGGACGGAGTGATAAAACAGACGATGAAATTCATTTGTCCAACATAAAATAAGCGTAATGACAGGGATTGTATATATTATAAATAAATGTTTTCTCGTACGGTATTTTTCCAGCCCGGCATAATGCATAACTACAATAAGACTTGTTGGAGCAACAAAGGCTAAACCCAAATATTGGAATTTCACCCAAAACACCGCCTCTTCTAATGACCGGCCGGCAAGCTCAAACACATGACCGAAAATATAAATAACTGCCATCCCAATCATCGAAAGAAAAGCTGGTTTAAAAGAAAATGTTTCTTTTTTAATAATGGCGTACAGAAACAATATCAGCGTCAGAACCCCGGAGATCGCATTAATGACAATAAACGGAAAAATCGAGGAACTCATCACATTCACTCCTATCCTTAAAGTGAACTTCAATCAGTTTGAATTAATATCCCCACTGATTGTAGTTGGACAAATCGGACATATGTAGGTTTGCTCTCTCCCATCTATCTTTCTCGTTAACTTAAATTTGACTTTCGGGAAAAATACATGCGTCAAGAGTGGGTACCTTGAAAAATAGAAAATGCTTGATTATATAGAAGATTGCTTAATAGAATCTTATGATACCGTTTATGGTAATTTTAATAAAGCAGGGATTTATATTACAATTAAAAATTTTACAAATCCTTAACTAATTATTGTACAGAGATCATGAGCAATTTCCCTCCACCTTAACGGGCAGTAAGATCCCCACCTCAAGATTCTGAGATTACAAAGAAAAAAGGTTGGGGATGAAGACCCCCCACTAATGGAAGTTTCACTGATACCGTGGTTTTTGGTCTGGGCCTCTGATAAAAAGGACTTCTATTCGTCAGTAACCCCTATATATATAATATCAGTATATCAGGTAAAATAGGAAAAATATCATATCGAAAATGGAAAAAATTTTTGAAAAAGTAGGGCATACGAACTGGATTTATTTAATAGCGATTGTTTCGAGTGGTCATTTGATTGTTAGGAAAAAAGGAAGTGATTTGATTTAACTCAAAAGATCACTTCCCTTTTGTCATCTAAAAATATTCTATTGTTAACGACCAAACCAACTTAAAATCTTACTGATGATCTTGCCGATAAATTCTCTTGTTCCCGGATGGAAATAATATAATGCACCGACAGTCCCACCTGTAACTGCAACACTTCCAACAGCTACTGCAACAGGAACAGCTTTATTGGAAGGTTCCTCTTTCTTTTCTGTTGCTTGTTTGTCGTCTTTTTTAGCTGTTTCGCTTTTATCTTTATCCTTATCTACTTCGTTATCCTTATTTTCATTTTCTGGATCATAGCCTAGTTCTTCGGCCTGTTCTTCGGTAACCTCTTTTAGCACACCATCAACATTCGCAAATAACTTGCCATCCCGATTTTCAACCTTTGCTCCTTTTTCTTTCAAGTCATCAATAGTCCATGAGCTAACAACTTCTGCTTCCGGTATTTTTTCATTCCCTTCTACAACATTTGTTTTTGGTTTGGTTGTATCCGGTTTATTTTCGATCACAACTGGCTTTTGTTGTTGTGACCCGGTTGAAGGAGTACTCCCGTTATTAATACCCGGTTTTGCGTTGTTGTTAGAGTTCCCACCTGAACCTGTATTCCCTGTATCTGGTGTACTAGGAGTAGGATTTGGGCTCGGGCTAGGTTGTGGCTTTGGTGTCGGTTCTGGCTGTGGTTGCGGTGTTGGCTCTGGCTGTGGTTGTGGTTCTGGCGATGGTTGAGTTTTGATAGTTCTTATTGTCAATACAGCGCCACTATAATCTCCTGCCGGAGGTGGTAGTGTAATGTTCAATGTTTGACCGTCAGAAACCAGTCCTGTATAAACACCATCTATAACCCATTGTTCAACCCATTCATTTTTAACATAATTACCTTTAATATAATCTTTACATGGACCTGTAGCATACGCAGGATTCCCCATAACGTTTTTATCTGTTATAGTAATACTACACTGTGCTACTGGTCTTTCTGCATGAACGTGTGTGAATGGTATAAACGTACTGAAGGCGAAACTAAATGCTAAAACAGATGACAATAAGGCTTTCCTCATCTTATTAATCCTCCTCGTATGCGTTCGTTTTTGGCTTACGAACAACCAATTATTGTCATGGTTGCGGATAGGTTTTTAGCGTCTTACCTATCTAACTTATCGACATTCCGCCATCTATTCTTTAGCAACCCTTAAAGAAATAGATGTTCATATTCAGTTGTTTACACCATCACACTATCGCTTTTTTATAATTTTCTATTTACACGTATCAATTCGTCATATGGGTTCTTTCTCTTTGCAACTACTTGTCGTTTTCTATTCATAACTAAGCTTACTCGTTTGGAAAATCGGTAAAAATTTTAAAAAAACCGGATAGGACAAGGTTCATTATACGATCAATATTTTTCCAAAAAGAGATAGTCTAGAACGATCCGAGTTCTTGGATTGGCGTCTGAATGATGACCGGATTTTTACTTGGATCTAGCCATTTTAAAATGGAAATGACATTACTTTCAGATGTAGCGGTACAGCCAAGTGTATAACTGGTTCCAATATGGAAGAAAATGGCACTCCCCTTATTTGGGATTCGCTCTGTATTATAATTGATAACAAATCCATATTTGTATAACGGATGTGTCATATTTTCCGCGCTATTCCATTGTCCCTGTGTAGCACTTCTCGATTGCCAAGTATTGTAAAGCGATGAATTCGGATCATCCACCCAAACATCATCAGCCGTTATATTTCGCCATGGCAACCTTGTACCCGGATTTCCGACTTGCCCAAATGCAGTACCAATAGAAAATTTCCCGATAGGCGCCTTCTTTCCACCTTCACTCATTTCTCTTGTCAAACCATACTTTCCAACATAACCGTTCGTGTTTAAAACGAGATTCCATTTTCCACTTGAATCCCTTTCAAATGTCTGAATGGTTGCTTTACTCGTATTGTAGCCATTGGTTGTTACGAGAATCAGCTGACTATTACTGCCTACTGTCTTTAATCCATCCGCCGCATTATTATTGGCAAGCTGGGTAGCGGGCTGAGATGGTGAAGCAGCTGCCACTTTTTGATTACTTGCCGTTGAAGGTGGTGTAGATGCCGCCACCTCGGGTTTCGCATCCGATAAATATTTACTGGAAACCCAACCGGTCTGGTTATTAAAGGTTACTTTACTCCAGGCTTCACTTGTTTCAGTAACCGTTAGCTCTTGAGCCAATGTTACAACCGTCAGGACTGGAAATTCCGTACCTGCCCCATTCCGTACATTTAAAGAGCTAATATTCACGTACTTGGTAACCGGTTCAGAAAGCTTCGTAGTGGTTGAATCCGTGTTTGTCTCAGCCGGAGGAACTTCATCGGCCGGCTCTGTTACCGATTCTTCAGTAGCTTCTTCCGTTTCCTCTTTGGAAGTTTCTTTTACTTTTTGATTGTCCTTCGCCTTTTCAAACGAAGCAGTCGCTGTTTTATTTGGGGCTGATCCTGTGTCCCTCTCTGAATGCCCTTTTGCTAATCCAATCCCTATCAATAGAGAAAAAATAAGAAGAACAGAAATAATGCTTGCGATAACTTTGCTTTTCTTGCTGATTTTTTTTAACATCAAATGCCTCCCTTGTAGGGACAAGTTTATCATCCCTATGATAATGTTGGGAAATACAGGAATTTATCATTTGAGATGAAAGCTTTGTCCTATATGCCAGCATGACTAATCACATTAATTATATCGACAATAATTGCTATTTTTTGACATAAAATTTTGGGGTCTCTTTGAGATTGCAGGCTTACGGAGAACTTAGTTTCATTTGCCTAAGAAATAGATAAAGTGGTGCTCCGGTGCAAAAAAGTCCCCTTATCACCACATGTTTTTCCCGGCATAAAATGTAATAAAAGGCTCAGTTTCCGTTTTTTCATTTCATTGAAAGGAGCTTTTGTATGGTTGTTGAGCTTACGTTGGTTCATTGGATTTACTTGTTGTTTATCTTGCTGATTATCGGTTTCATGGTCAGCCGATTGGATACGAGTATACTTTGTATTGTCGGGATTTTTGTTATTGCCATTGTGACAAGTGGTTCGTTAACCAAATCGATCATGAGCATCTTTTCCAGTTTTTTATATGCAATTTCGGAGCTTTTGCCCACGATTCTCATTATTTCGCTCATTGTGGCCATGAGTAAGACATTAACGCAAACCGGAATTAATGATGTCATGATTGCCCCGTTTGCAAAAATCATTCGGACACCGTCACTGGCCTATTGGACAATTGGCATTCTCATGATGTTCATTTCACTCTTTTTCTGGCCATCCCCGGCGGTTGCCCTACTCGGTGCCGTTCTTCTACCGGTTGCTATTCGTGCCGGGCTCCCCGCTTTAGGTGTGGCCATGGCAATAAACTTATTCGGCCACGGGATTGCTTTGTCCGGTGACTTCATCATCCAAGCCGCTCCAAAATTAACCGCAGATGCAGCCGGATTGCCGGTTGGCGATGTTATTTCAGCGAGCATTCCACTTGTAATCGTGATGGGCGTGGTTACTACAGTAACTGCCTTTATTTTTCTAATGAGGGATGTAAAAAAAGGAAGATTACAAGATGTCAAAGCTTTTGATGGAGCTGTTGAAAAAATTGAGAAGGTCGATGCTTTGTCTCATAAGCAGAAAATTGTGTTTGCAATTCTCATTCCATTGCTTTTTGGACTTAATGTCATTGCCATGTTTGCCTTTAATCTTCAAGGAGGCGATGCGACTGCATTAGTCGGAGGAACAGCGATATTAATTTTTCTCCTTATTAATATGATTGGTTTCAAAGTCGGCGGATTGAGAAAAACAACGAAGCGAATGATCGACGGGTTTCAATTTGGCTTTAAAGTGTTTGGACCGGTGATTCCGATTGCTGCGTTCTTTTATTTAGGTGATGCCGGTTTTACCACGATCATTGGCGACTATCTACCGGCCTCCTCGAACGGCATTGTTAATGACCTGGGGGTTGCGCTGGCACATGTCGTTCCGTTAACACCGGAAATTGGTGCCGCGACACTGGCTGTTGTGGGAGCCATTACAGGTCTGGACGGTTCAGGCTTTTCCGGGATTTCGTTGTCCGGATCGATTGCCAATTTATTTTCCCATGCGATTGGCGACGGTGCTGCAACATTAACCGCACTAGGGCAAATCTCTGCCATTTGGGTTGGTGGCGGGACCCTTGTACCTTGGGCCTTGATCCCGGCTGCCGCGATTTGTAATGTCGATCCATTTGAATTGGCACGCAGGAACTTGTTGCCTGTTTGTATCGGATTGGTTGTAACGACAATTGTGGCGATGGTGTTGATATAGGGACTAGGTTCATTGTCCCACTGGTAATGTTAATATAGAAAAACAGTACCCCTTAGCAAGTTTTTTCGCTAAGGGGGCAAAATACGACTGTATTATTCTAAAAGTTTTAGTTTTTAATAAAACACGTATGTTATGGTTATCACCCAAAAAGCCCATTTTTCAAAAACATTCACGCTCAAATGACAATATATTGTGTCTTGATAAAAATTGTTAGTACTATATTTGGCGCAAATCTTTCCTTAAAACCTTTTTGGGTGCTAATCATGTTATAAAAATAAAATTCACTGATTGATTAGTATACTATCTACTTGGCAAAATAAACCTCATTACATAAGTTTGTTTCCATAAAACACTTGTAGATTTATTACCTAATGTGGAGTCATGGGGAAAATATTTCCATAATCCCTCATGTAGCGTCCAAGCCACACCTCAGAGGATGAAAATGGTTTTTTTAAAGGTAGCCAATGGGATGTATTGGCTTATTTTTCATGGTAGCATGCTTTTACAATATATTAATATATTGTAAAAGCATTTTAATTCATTTGATTTTATATTAAATTTTATCTATTATTATATTTTCTTTTTTAAAAATATGATATAAATTAATTGTGGCTAGTCCACGTTTTACTGATTTACTAGTTTTTACTGAAAGGAGAGGTGGTATTATCGAGAAGATTCTAACTTATACATGATGTTTATATTGGATATTGGACAGGGGCCTACATAGTATTAAAGGGGGAGAAACCGTGGTTCGAGTGAAAAATCGTTTTCTTATCATTTTTGCAATGATTTTTGCTTTACTAGTAAACTATTGTATACCGCTTGCACAAATAGCAAGTGCGGCTGACGTAAATGCCATATCTGCCCAAGAAGAACCAGTTGAAGGACAGGTTGTTACCATCAGCCAAATTCAAGGTGAAACGGATAACTCACCTTACAAAGACCAATTGGAAAAAGATGTTGAAGGTGTCGTTACCTATGAAGTAGATAACAACAACGTTTACATGCAATCGACAACACCTCACAATAATGCAAATACATCAGAAGACCGCTACATCTATAATTATGAAGGTAATTCTCAAGTTTTAGATCACATTTTAACAACTAAGGATATTGCAGATGATGCTCAAGTTGAAATTCTGCATCTAAACGCATCCTATATGGAAGAACATGGAAGAGTATCGGACCATGATCCCGTTTTGGCTCAACTCAATTTTGATGAAGAACCAGCAGCTGATGAAGATTTTTCATTAACGATTATGCATACAAATGATACGCATGCACGTGTTACACAATTTCCATATTTAGCAACCGCGGTGAATCAAATTCGTGCAGATCACCCAAATAATTTGTTACTGCATGCCGGTGATGTTTTTTCCGGAACTCTGTTCTTCAATGTTCATCTTGGATTAGCCGATCTTTATTTCTTAAATGAATTAAAATACGATGCGATGACTTTTGGGAATCATGAATTTGACAAAGATTCTCAAACATTAGCCAATTTTGTTAATGAAGCGAAATTCCCATTTGTCAGCGCAAATATTGACTTTACGAATGACCCGATTCTTGGAAAATATGCCTTCAATGAACCGGGACAACCGGGCGATGGTGGAAATATCTATCCGGCAATAATCAAAGAAATTAATGGCGAGCAAGTTGGTATTTTTGGCTTAACCACTGAAGATACCCCTAACATTGCAAGTCCAAGTAAAAATATTGTATTTGAAAATGCCGTTGAGGAAGCTGAAAACACAGTATCTCTTCTTGAAGAAAAAGGTATTGACAAAATAATTGCTTTATCACATTTAGGTTACGATGAAGATAAGCAATTAGCTGAAGCCGTTGATGGCATTGATGTAATTGTTGGAGGTCATTCGCATACCGTTCTTCCTGAAGGTGAAGTAATCGAAAAAGATGAACCCACTGTTATTGTTCAGACAGGTGAATATTTAAATAACTTAGGTAAATTAGATGTAACCTTCGATGAAAACGGGGTTATTAAGGAAGAATCGGCAGAATTACTTTCTTTACAACCTGATTCAAACGGACACAGACAATTTGATGCTGACCCGGCGTTCCAAGCAAAAGTTGATGAATTCAATACACCAATTGAAGAATTACTACAAGAAGTTGTTGGAAATACTACGGTTCCTTTAGACGGTGAAAGAGCCAATGTACGAACGAAAGAAACAAATCTCGGTAATTTGATTACAGATGGTATGGTTTGGAAAATGCAACAGTTCTTCCCGGAAACAACAATTGCCTTACAAAACGGTGGAGGAATTCGTGCTTCGATCGATCAGGGAGAAATTACAATGGGTGAAGTTCGTACCGTCCTCCCATTTGACAATGCGCTCGTTGCCATTAAGTTAACCGGTAAAGAAATTTGGGAAGCTCTGGAACATAGTGTCAGTGCCTATCCTAGCCAAAGCGGCGGCTTCCTGCATGTGTCTGGATTAAAATTTAAATTTGATCCGGATAAACCGGCTGGCGAAAGAGTTTGGTCAGTAAAAGTTAAAACAACAGGCGGCAACTTTAAACCTATTGAATTAGATCAAATGTATACTGTTGCAACTAATTCCTTTACTGCACAAGGTGGCGACGGTTTCGATTCGTTAAGACAGGCTTATTTGGACGGTCGTATGATCAACATTGATATTCCTGACTATGAAGTATTTAATGATTATTTAGTCGCCCATAACCCGGTCTCACCAAGTGTAGAGGGTAGAATTGTTGCTGCAAAAGAACCAAGTGGAGAAAATAAAGTGAATCCTACCATCAACAATGGCGTAGCAACAGTAGATGATGCTACTTTTAAAAATGCAATAGAAGCAGCAGTTGCAGCCAACAGTGCCCTTGAAATTAACCTGAATGGTAAGGAAAACATAAAGATCCAATTAACTGCTGATCAGGTGGCTCAGCTAACGGAAAACGGTGTTCCATTAGTACTCGCCAATGGTTCCGTTTCAATACGCATTCCAAGCAGCGTACTGGAAGCTGGTGGAGAATTAGTTGTCATTATAAGCAAATTAGCAGACACCAAAGGAGCAGTCAGCCCGGTTTATGAGCTTATCATTCAACTCGGTGGAAAGAGTGTCACCCAATTTTCCGAACCGGTTACCTTGACATTTACTGTTGATAAAAACAAAGTGACAAAACCAGATAAGTTAAATGTTTACTACTACAATGAGCACACAAAAGCTTGGGTTAAACTTCCGGGAGCAACTTACCAAGATGGTAAAGTAACGGTTACTACCAACCACTTTACTAAATTTACAGTTTTCGAAAATGATGCAGAAATAATTGCATCAGACAGTTCAGACAATAATGGTAACGGAGGATCCAATCCACCCGGTGGAAAGAATCCGGACAATACGAATTCCGGAACAAAAAATACAGTTACCGATCATTCTAATACCGGAAATAACCCAATTAACACGACAAACAAACTACCGGATACATCAACGAATTATCGCAATATCTTGTTAGCCGGTATATTGTTTATATTGTTCGCAACAATAGGGGTCTTTTACAAAAGGTTCAAAAAGGGGACAAAATCAACACATTAATTGTCGACTATTTGCACCAAAAAGTATTTCGGTAAGTTCACACTCAATATAAACAGAAGAAACATGTCCACGAGGTCGGTTCGAGGCCGCTGAAAATGTACTAACTAATCTTGCTAAAAACCATATTTAGCTGTATTCCCTTAGTTTACTCTACTATATATTGTGAAAATGCACTTATTCAAACAGTTTTACAGTGTCCCCGGTCGGTTCTCACAGACAAAATGAGGGATTAATCAGGAGAAACTGTCCAATAGAACGGCTCTCGCGGACAAAATGGAGGCTCAATCAGGTGAAACTGTCCAATAGAACGGCTCTCGCGGACAAAATCGAGCCTCAATCAGGTGAAACTGTCCAATAGAACGGCTCTCGCGGACAAAATGGGGGCTCAATCAGGTGAAACTGTCCAATAGAACGACTCTCGTGGACAAAATGAGGAGTCAATTAGCAAAAACTGTCCAATAGAACGATTCTCGTGGACAAAATGGAGGCCCAATCAGGAGAAACTGTCCAATAGAACGGCTCTCGCGGACAAAATCGAGCCTCAATCAGGTGAAACTGTCCAATAGAACGGCTCTCGCGGACAAAATCGAGCCTCAACCAAGTAAAACTGTCCAATAGAACGACTCTCGTGGACAAAATGAGGAGTCAATTAGCAAAAACTGTCCAATAGAACGATTCTCGTGGACAAAATGGAGGCCCAATCAGGAGAAACTGTCCAATAGAACGACTCTCGCGGACAAAATGGTGGCTCAATCAGGTGAAACTGTCCAATAGAACGACTCTCGCGGACAAAATGGAGCCTCAATCAGGTGAAACTGTCCAATAGAGCGGCTCTCGCGGACAAAATGGAGCCTCAACCAAGTAAAACTGTCCAATAGAACGACTCTCGCGGACAAAATGGAGCCTCAACCAAGTGAAACTGTCCAATAGAACGGCTCTCGTGGACAAAATCGGGAGTTAACCAGCAAAAATTATCCAATAGAACAGGTTCTCAAAGACAAAACCGTAAGTCATTATCAACAACTCTTAAAAAGATACAAAATATTTCTCCATTGAATAGGCTTTTTGGTTAAAAACAGACAATATGCAAAGATCCTTCTATCCTTGCCTGATTTTTTAACAAAAAGCTTTAGTGGAGAAACTTCATGTAATTTTATAAAATTGTATGTGTGTTTATCTGAACTTCATGATTTTTTTACACACCCTTGAAAGCCCTTTAGTTTTTCAATATATTTTTTGTATCTTGACTATCCCGACTGATTTAGATATAATCTTGTTAAAACAACCACATAACTTTTAATCGATGACAGGAAATAGTAACAGGGTGAATTTACTTTAAGAGAGCTGATGGTTGGTGAAAATCAGCAGTAAAGACCTGTGAATCCATCCTTGAGAGTGGTACTGAAAAGAACTTGAGTAGGTACTGCCGGTAAAACCGATATCTTGATCGAGAGGTAAGTATTTTTTACAATACTTGCAATTTGGGTGGCAACGCGGATATTCAAACTTCCGTCCCTCTTTTGGGATGGAAGTTTTTTTATTTATGTAAGTCTATTTTAAACGAGGAGGTAGGAAAATGTTTAATATTAAATTACTTAGGGAGAACTTTGAAGAGGTAAAAGCAAAATTACAACATCGCGGTGAAGACTTAAGTGACTTGGAAAAGTTTGGTGAACTGGACCAAAAGCGCCGGACATTAATCGTTGAAACCGAACAATTAAAGAAAAAGAGAAAAGATGTATCTGCTCAAATTGCCGTTCTAAAAAAAGAGAATAAAGATGCTGAAGATTTAGTTGTTGAAATGCGTGAAGTTGGTGATCAAATAAAGGAACTTGATGAAGAATTACGTGTGATTGAAGAAGAATTAAATGCATTACTTTTATCCATCCCTAATTTGCCGCATGAAACCGTACCCATCGGTGATACAGAGGATGACAATGTTGAAATTCGTAAGTGGGGAGAACTTCCTCAATTTGATTTTGAACCGAAACCCCATTGGGATGTTGCGACTGAATTAGGAATTATTGATTTTGAACGTGCTGCAAAAGTAACAGGAAGTCGCTTTGTTTTTTATAAAGGCCTTGGTGCAAAATTAGAAAGAGCACTAATGTCCTTTATGCTTGATCTTCATACGGAACAACATGGTTATACAGAAATGTTGCCGCCATATTTAGTAAATCGGGCAAGCCTGACCGGGACCGGACAGCTGCCAAAATTTGAAGAAGATGTGTTTTTAGTTGAGAAGAAGGATTATTTCCTCATACCGACAGCAGAAGTACCTGTTACCAATTACTATCGTGATGAAATATTATCTGCAAAAGACCTTCCTGCTAAGTTTGCTGCGTACAGTGCTTGTTTTCGTTCTGAAGCTGGATCGGCAGGAAGAGATACACGTGGTTTAATTCGACAACACCAATTTAATAAAGTTGAATTGGTAAAATTCGTTAAACCGGAAGATTCTTATGATGAATTAGAAAAACTAACCAATGATGCCGAAAAGGTTTTACAATTGCTGGGACTTCCTTACAGGGTAGTCGCTATTTGTACAGGCGATCTAGGTTTTACTGCTGCGAAAAAATATGACTTAGAAGTATGGCTACCAAGCTACAATACGTATCGTGAAATTTCTTCTTGCAGTAATTTTGAAGATTTCCAAGCAAGAAGGGCAAATATCCGGTTTAGAAGAGAACCAAAAGCGAAACCTGAATTCGTTCATACGTTAAATGGTTCCGGATTGGCAATTGGGCGTACGGTTGCCGCCATTTTAGAAAATTATCAACAAAAGGATGGAAGAGTACGAATACCAGAAGCTTTAAGACCTTATATGGGTGGTAAAGAATATATTGAGTAATATTAATGTATAAACAATTTGTTTCTTAAAAAGTAAATCCCGACAATTAAATTAGGCCGAGAACATTGATTTAATCATGTTTTCGGCCATTTTCATTTTCTAATAAATGTAGATAAGCATGTATATATCTTGGGGAATTGGAGGAAAATTCCTATAATTAGCTTTGGTTTAGTGTATGATTCACACCCAAAAAACTTTTTTTGTGAGAAACTTAACACAAATAACAAGAGTTTCTATTGTACTAGCGTGAAAATTTTCGTAAAAACCTTACTATAATTATTTGAAAATTTATTTATTATTTCTTTTCATTGCGAGATATCATATGAAGATACCGATAAACACTTGATTCCGACATTCCCATTATTTCAGCTACTTCACTTATTGTACCTTTAATATCAAATACACCGTGTTCTTTTAATTTGGAAATGGCAAGTTTCTTTTGTTCAGGTGATAATTGAGCACCTGATTCTAAAATATCTTTATCTATTTGTGTATAAATAATGTTCTGAATGTTTTCAGTTAAGTTTTCAACCGGTTGTTCCTGTTCAGTTTTCTTGTCCAAATACTGTATATCCCAGCTTAAATTAGCTAAACTCAATACATCCTTTGCGACCTTTCGATAGACATCCGCATCAAAGTTAATACATAACAGACCTTGTAACTGACCTTCACGATTTTTTATAAACATGGTTGATGAACGAAACTTTTTACCCTTTGGTCCTTCTCCAACATAATTTACAACAAAATCTTTTGTTAAATATACTTTTTCCTCAATTAACTTTTTTGCATAGTCTGTTAAAGGGCTGGTTAATGACCTTCCACTCAACTCTCCATGGACGATGTGACCAATGTGTGAACCTCCATCAGGATCTAACACATGTAATACAAATTCATAATGAGGGCCAAAGACTTCTCCCAGATAATTCATTAAATTTTTATAGTGTCGAAAAAGATAATCATCCAACTTAGTGTTCCTCCTTTATACTCTTCTATTTAAATAGTTGGGGGAAAAATTTTATTTAAATGGTTTTTAATTATATTACTTACAACGATTTGCAATAATAATGATTCAAAAAGTGTTGACTGTCCCTTTTTTAATGTACGAGATGTACGGGAAATTTTACGTTTATACAAGGAAAGCCTCAAGTAATGCATCGCAGCAGAACGATTTTTTGACGAACTACGGACCTATATGCTCCGACGCCCGAGTCTTCTTTATACAGTTCATTATAACAGATGTTACAGACAATCCAATATATTTTAATAAAAATTTTTTACTAGAATAATTTTTTACTATAAATGATTGACGCTAGATTTTTTGTGTGATATTATTAACGCGTAATAAAAATTTATTACATTGATAATTTTTTATTACGAATTGATAAATAATATAGTTTTCTTTGAAACTTATAAAATCTTATCCTTGAGTCTTTTCAAAAAATAATATAGGAGGTGAACGCAAGGCAAATAAACGGGAATGGTAATGGATTATTTGTCCTTTGAAAGCGATTTTACAAGTGCTGCTAAGTGATGAAAGGAACCTAAAGAAAATGTATCTGCTTTTATTATTGCACACCATATCATTGTCTAGTCTATCAAGATGAAAATAAGGAGTTATTGAAGCTTAAAATTAGTAAGTCCCAATGAAATAGAATTGCTACTCGAATTCTGATTGGTAACGTTGGAAGCACAGTTCTTGTAAGATTTTACCAAGTGTAATTTAATTGTAACTTTTAATTTTTAATAAATGTTATTGCAAGATGATTCTAGTAATAACAACATTAATTTTAAAGGAGGATTAGCCATGAACGCAGTAACGCTTAAAGAAAAAAAGAATATTAGTTACAAAAGTTGTTTTGATGTGATTGGACCAGTTATGATCGGGCCCTCAAGTTCCCATACGGCAGGTGCTTTAGCCATCGGATTAGTTGCAAATAAATTATTTAAAGGTCTTCCAAAAAGAGTTGTGGTAAAGTACTATGAATCATTTGCAGAAACCCATAAGGGACATGGAACTGATTTTGCCATTATTTCCGGTATATTAGGTTTTGCGACTGATGATAGCAGAGTCCCCGATGCTATCAAAATAGCGGAATCTCAAGGTATTGACATCACTTTTTTAGAAGAATCAGGGGATAGTCCTGTTGGTCATCCAAATACTGCTGATATTTATCTTGAGGATGATAGTCGATCTATTCGAACAGTGGGAATTTCAGTCGGTGGCGGATTAATTAAAGTCAAACATATTGAAATCGATGGATTTAGCTTAAATCCTCAAGGTTCATTGCCAATAATGATAGCGATTTCGAGTAGAAATAATCTTGAACTCGAATTACGCAGAATCTTTAAAAAATACGAGGTGGATATTAATAACTCCACTAATTTGGAGAAGGACGGAAAATATTTGTACCAGTTTGATTTGGATTCACAATTAAGTGGTGAGGCCAGGAAAGAATTGGAAAATCTCAGTGATATAGCGAATATCATTATACTTTAATTAAATTTGGGGGTGAAATAAGGTATGTATATGTCTATTAAAGAAATAGTCGAAGCAGCGAACGAAAAACAAGTACCCATTTATGAATTAGCAATTAAACAGGAAATGGAAGTAACGAAATCTACTTTTGATGAAGTTTGGGCGAAAATGGAGAAAAACTTAGAGACGATGGAAAATGCTGTAAAAAGAAGTGTTGAGGGCGATGGTGTATTTTCCCCTACTGGATTAACTGGAGGAGATGCGGTTAGAATTAAAAAATATCTTGAAAGTGGAAAATCACTTTCTGGCGATGTTATGATGAGAGGCGTTCAAGGTGCAATAGGTACAAATGAAGTGAATGCGGCTATGGGGGTTATTTGTGCAACACCAACAGCCGGAGCAAGTGGAACAATACCCGGTGTACTTTATACCATTAAAGAAACATTACAGTTAAGTCGTGAGGACCAGATTCATTTTCTGTTTACTTCAGCATTATTTGGAATGATTGTAGCGAATAATGCATGTATTGCAGGAGCTTTAGGGGGATGCCAAGCTGAAGTAGGGAGTGCCTCCGCAATGGCGGCTGCAGCGGCAGTAGAAGCTGCGGGAGGAACACCAGAGCAATCAGCCCATGCGTTCTCAACCGCACTACAAAATTTACTCGGTTTAGTTTGTGATCCAGTCGCAGGTTTGGTAGAGATTCCTTGTGTAAAAAGAAATGCTGTTGGAACGGCGAATGCATTAGTGGCAGCAGATCTGGCATTAGCCGGTGTAAACAACCTGATAGATGCTGATGAAGTAATTGATGCAATGTATAGAGTAGGTAGACAAATGCCTCGGGAATTAAGAGAAACTGGCTTAGGTGGGGTTGCAGAAACACCGACAGGAATTGCGATTAGAAACAAAATTCTAGGAAAGGAATAATAGGATTTTAAACTTTTTAAAAAAATGTTTTGTAGTGGATTGTGAATCTATGAACAATATTAAAAATACTACCTCACAAGGAGGAAATGAAAATGAGTCAAAATGCAGCTAAAGTACAGGAATTTGAACATACTACAGAAGAACTTCATCAATATAAAGACCCGAATAAATGGCATATGCAAGATACCACTTGGGCAATGAGTCTTTTTGGAACAGCAATTGGGGCAGGTGTCCTCTTTTTACCAATTAATGCCGGAGCAGGAGGTATATTATCTTTACTTTTAATTACGGTACTGGCATTCCCTGTCATGTACTTTTCACACAGGGCGATGGCTAAAATGATCTACTCTTCTAAATCTGCCGGTGAGGGTATTACAGCAACAGTTAGGGAGTATTTTGGAACTAAAGCAAGTACAGCTTTTGATATCGTCTATTTCTTTTCGATTTATGCAATATTACTGATGTACGCAGTTTCTTTAACCAATACTGCAAGTAGTTTCATTGAGCATCAATTGAACATGCAAGCACCACCTAGAATTATACTATCACTTATTTTGGTGCTCGGTCTTATCTTTATCGTGAATTTTGGTCATGATGTTACGGTAAAAGTCATGAGCTGGCTTGTATATCCATTTATAGCCTGTCTTGTGTTCCTAGCTTTATATTTGATTCCACAATGGGATCTTTCAAATTTAAGTTTAGCTGGTAATTTTGCAAATGCCGATGGAGGAGCAGGCTTTGTTGACATTTTAAAAATATGTTGGTTTATTCTTCCAATTATTGTATTCTCGTTTAACCATTCTCCTATGATATCTACCTTTGTTATTAAACAACGGGAAACCTATGGAATGGAAAATGTTGACCGCAAATGTGCTCAGATTCAAAAGTTTTGTTATATCATGACGATTTTAGTTGTTTTGTTCTTTGTTTATAGTTGTGTTTTGAGTGTGACTTCTGGTGACCTTGCACTAGCAAAAGAAGAAAACTTACCAATCCTTTCATTTCTGGCTAATAAATATAGTATGCCTCTATTTGCAATGGCGGCTCCTATCGTTGCGATCGTTGCCATAACAAAGTCCTTCCTTGGTCACTATGTAGGAGCATATGAAGGTATGGAAGACATTATTAAAGAGTTTGCTAAATCTCGCGGAAAAAAATTAAATAATAAAACAGTAAAGAATATCATCATCGGCTTTATGATTGTGACTTGTTGGATAGTTGCTTATGCAAACCCAAGTATTCTTGATCTCATTGATATGATTAATGCACCACTAATTGCGCTAATTTTGTTCCTATTACCAATGTATGCAATCTATAAAGTGCCTGCACTGGCTAAATACAGAAAAAATTATTTGAGCAACGCATTTGTTATTATTCTTGGCATACTAGTCGTTCTATCAAGTATTAAAGCATTCTTCTAATCGTGGTCCAGAGAGGCAAGTTCACTATTCATGGTCCGCGGGGACAGTTTTGCTGGTCCAGTGGTGGTCCAAAAAGAATATCACTACTGAAGTTTTGTGATGGTTTTCACTGAATGGGCTGAACGTAACCGGAGTGGTCCTTAAGCACGGATTCACTGTTCATAGTCAATGTTTGTAAAGGTATTCCACTTAATCGGGGTAGTTTTAAGCACGCGCCCACTACTCATACTCAATCTTTATGAAGGTGTTAGGCTAAAAGGATGTACTTAACCGAGATGTTTTTAAGCACAGGTTCACTGTTCATACTTAATGTTTGTGATAGTATTCACTAAATGTGGTTTATTTTAAACCGGACAAACAATAAATAAGATGTAAGTTGACTTAAAGCTACAATACTAAAAGACATAAATGACTCAAAGTTCCAGTAAAATTGCCGTTAATTAAGATTCTAATAAATTAAACCCTGCAGACATACTTACCTGCAGGGTTTTTCTTCTTTCTTATTTTAGGGTTTTTATTCTTGAATCGTAATATTGACGTTACGTACGCCCCAGTTTATCGCTTGCTCTCTGGTTGGGAAGTAAATGTCGATCTTATTCCCTTTAATCGCGCCGCCCGTATCTGCTGCAATGGCTTCCCCGTAGCCTTCTACATAAACTTTACTGCCAAGCGGTATTACTTTTGGATCAACGGAAATGACTTTCGCATTCGGGTTTTTATTTAAGTCAATTCCTGTTGCGGTAATTCCAGATCCACCCGCACTTTCAACTGTATACCCGGTCGAAGTGACAGTTATCGTTTTACCGGGTTGTGCTTCTTGTTGAGTTGTTACTTCTTCAGTTGCTGGCTCTTCACTTACTTCTGCAGGCTGTGCTGGTGTCGTTTGTTGTTCGGTTTGTTTTTGTGCAGGAGCGGGAACTTCCCCCTCACTTGGTTCCTCTGATGCCGGTTGTTCTGCAGCTGCCGGTTGCTCAGTAAGTTCTGTAGCCGGATTTTCTGCCGATTCATTCGAATTTTCTTTCGCCTGTTCATCCCCTGTTATAATTTGTCGTGCAGGCTGACTACTAGATTGTCCATTTGCACCTGACAAAGCTACTTCATCTGCATGTACCCCGGGGATCGTTAAAACTTGACCAATCAAGATTAAGTCGGATGTTAAGTGATTGGATTCTTTTAATTCATCTACGGTAATGCCATAGTGTTGTGCAATCGCCCAAAGTGATTCACCTTTGACGACAGTATGTACGAATTCCGTTTGCAACACTTGGCCAGGATGGATAGTGTAAGATTGTAAATTATTAAATTTTATTAGATTATTTACGGTTGTCTGATGTTCTCTTGCAAGATTCCAGAGATTGTCACCATTCTGCACGACAATTTCTTCTGCAGAAACAGCCGATGTCCATAGACCCGCACTAGCAATCGCTGCAGCAACGGTAACGACTAATTTTTTCATTTTGTAATTCCCTCCTTGTAGGCTACATATGAACTTTAACATAGAAATAGAGGGATTACAGTTACATAGAAATTAAAAATGCGTTTCAAAGATTTAACATTTCATTAAAATGGATATAAGGTCCTTAAGAACGTACTACATAAATACTACTTTTGGATAGACATGCCCTTTTCAGCATTATTCAAAACCTTCCCGCTTAATTCTCCTGAAATACATAAGATAAGAAACGCCGGCTATGGTAATCGTGAACATACCAATTAGCAGGAATAGGCCATTATTTGTTGCTGTGTTTGGTAGTTTCAATCTCTGGTTATTTCCAGCCGTTTTTACGGTGTTCGTTGTATTTGCTTTGTTGTTCATTTGTTCAAGTTTCTCCCCTGTTGTGCCGCTATTACCGGAATTCAAATTTTCTCCTTGATTGCTGCCAGTGTTTTGACTGCCGTCCTTTTCATTATTTTGAGGTCCTGTTTGGTCGCCACCACTTCCTGTACCCGAATCACCCGGCTGTTCACCATTTTGACCGCCATCATTATCATCAATAGGATCAGATTTACCTATTTCCAGCCAAAACAGTTCATCGACTTGATGAAGAACATCAGCTTATTTCTCACGATTATATTCTTTTAATAATTCACTTACCTTTTTACTATCTGCTTTTATTTCTAATTTCGTATCAACTAATGGACTTAATGTTGATACTGCCTTCATTTTATTCCCATGATAGAAGTTAATAAGCTCGTCTTGGTTTATGGAGAACAAAATAGCTTTTCTTAATGGTACACTCTTAGATACATCTCGGTCTTTCATATTAAAAGCGAGATAGCTAACCCCATTACTTTTATTTTGTTGAAAAGTTAATTTGTCATCTTTTTTAACAAGATCATATTTATTCTCCGGAACCCCGTTTAAAATATGAATTTCCCCGTTACGTAAAGCAGATAATGCACTGTCTGAATCTGGAATAAATTTTACAATCACTTGTGAAATTTTCGGTTCATTTTCTGTACTTGGCATATAGCCGGGATTTTTCACAAAATGTGCTTCATAGTCATTTTTATACGTTAAAATATATGGACCACTTGCATAAAGATGATTATTATAATCTTTACCTTCCGTTACCGTTTTTTGATCTCCGTAAGCAATGTCTTTATTGACATCATAACTATTGACATCAAATGTATTGATGCTTTCTACTTGTTTTTTTGAAACGATCCCTGCCGATTGATGTGCTAAATAATTCAATACTTGTGGGAACGGTTTTGTCGTTGTTATTTTAACGATTTGGTAAATACCTGATTCATTATTTACTTCATCTTTATTTGTAGCTAATTTTGTGATTTTTTGCTGAACGCCAGATTCTAATGCTTCACGAATTGTTTTTCCATTCGTTGTTTTTGTATCTAACTCTCTTAAATCACTAACGATTGAAATTTCTTTCATATTTTCATGTAAACTATATGTTCGATGATCCGGAACTGAATTTTTGTCTTTTGCCCGGTCTAATGAGAATTTAACATCTTCCGCACCTACTCGTTCACCTGTATCAATTGCTACTTTATCTTGTACTTTTGCAAAATGAATATCATCACGCAGTAGGAAGTAATAATCTGTACTACCTTCTGCAATAGCATAATTTAATGATAGAGAACCATTTGATACGACTTGGTCATCATCCGTTAAATTCACAAGTCGAACATACATATTTGTATTCAATGTATTAATGGATCCGTCATTCCCCTTAATGGGGTCTAATGATGTTAATGAACCGAGAGCCTGTTGTGTAATTAAAGGTTGGGTATCACGTTTTGTTTTATCAACAAAATCATATGTTTCCCAAACAGCTGCCCTTGATTTGGGTAAACGAACTGTACTGTCATCAATAATATCATGATTAAAAGCTTGGGCTTTATATGAAACATATAGTGGAACGATATAGGCTTTATCTAAAACAACATATTGTTCTAATTCTTTATACGTATTATGGTAATCTTCAGGAAGTTGTGTACTAGCTTTCTCCACAAGTTCATCCACTTTTTTATCTGAGAATAAGCTATTATCTCCATTTGACATAAATAAAGAGCGAACTGCATAATCTGGGTTACCAGTGACAGTTGTCCAGCTGTTCAGTGCTAAATCATAATTACCAGCATCTTTTTGTGCTGTAAAACTACCATAATCCGGTTGAATATTTAATTTTACACTAAAACCGTTTTTCGTAAGTTGATCCCGTAATATATTTAAATCATCTTCACTTGTACTCATCCCTAAAAGCTCAATTGTTGGACCTTTTGATTTTGAATTAGAAACAGACTCTACATCTGACTCTGTATTTACACAACCTGCCAAGAAAATTATAAATATACTAATCAAGGTTAATACTTTTTTGATCATTTTAAAGCCTCCTAATTATCACTATCCATTTATTTTGGGATCTAATGCATCCCGTAATCCATCACCAAAGAAATTGAAAGATAATACAAGTAATATTATTGCAATACCCGGGAAAATGGCTAAGTATGAGTTTGTCTCTAAATACATGCTCCCTACTTTTAATATATTTCCCCATTCAGGAACTTGTGGCTCAACACCTAGGCCTAAGAAACTTAAACTACTCGTAGCAATTACTGCACTACCAATGGTTAACGTTGCTTTTACAATCATTGGAGCAAAAGAATTTGGAATAACTTGTTTGAAAATAATTTTCCAATCAGACTCCCCTAGTGCTCTAGCTGCTTGAACAAATTCAAAATTTGATACCATCATTGCATTTGCCCGCATCGTTCTTGCATAGGTTGGAATTGAGCCAACACTTAATGCAATGATTAAATTAACTGTATTAGATCCAAACGCGGCAATAATTGCAATGGCTAATAATATCCCTGGTACCGCATAAAGAACATCGAGTGCACGCATAATGATATTATCTACTACCTTATGATAGTAGCCTGCAATTGCACCTAAAAGACCACCAATCAGTAACGGAATAATAGTAGTTAATAAACCAACGACTAATGATATCCTTGCGCCATAAACAATACGGGAAAATACATCTCTGCCAAAATTATCCGTACCAAAAGGATGTACAAGACTTGGTTCTAATAACATCGCTTGATAATTATTCTCTTCTGCAAACGAATAGACAAAAGTTCCTGCACTTGTGATCGAAATGGCAAGCATAAAAACGATAAATAAAAGTCCTAGCATGGCAGTAAAGTTTTTTATTATGCTAAACCAAAATTTGTTCCATTTATCAATCCTTGAAAAATCTCGATTCGTTGATTTTATTAAAAGGCTATACCCTAAAATGAAACCAAAGATATTACCTGTAAAACCAATAATAATAAATAAAACTCCCAGCCATTTATATCCGGACTTAGTGTTAATTGAAATATCTATTTTTCCAAAGAAAATTACCATCATGAGTTCAAATAAAAGAAGTCCAATTAAAATCCCTATGGATAGTAAAAAGTAATCTGATACATATGGCTTAAATAAATTCAATAATGACACAAGTAAAACAAAGATATGCGTTATTAACATATAATAGGTCATTGTATATTCAATTGATTCTTTTTCCCGTAACATCCGAAAAGCAAAAGTTGCCGAAAAAACATTACCAATGAATAAACCTATGATCAATATTCCACTCATGACTCTTGTTTTCTTCTGAATTTTACCGAATGTTAGCAAGTCTTTTTTTAAAAGAAATGTTATAATCCCTTGCCATATAGTGATAATAATAGAAAAAACAGTCAGAATCCCCCATGTATTACTCCAATTTCCTTTATATAAATCATAAGCATTAAATAAAAAAACAAGAGATAATGCGAGTGACATAACAAAGGCAAATTGAGCATGTTTATACTCTTGAGATTGTTTTAATACAAAATCCTGTTGTATCATCATTTCACTTACCTCATTACGTACTTTTTAATTGTGAACGAATTCTTGGATCTACTAATGCATATAAAATATCAATTACAAGATTGACAATTGATATAGTAATAGCAACATATATGACACCGCCTAAAATAGCAGGAATATCGGGTATAAATTGTTTATCAACAATATAACTTCCAATTCCACTAATATTGAAAACTTTCTCGGTTACTGCTGCTCCACCTAACATACCACCAAATTCTAAGCCGATTAATGTGATAATTGGAATCAATGCATTACGTAAAGCATGATTGAAAAAAATTCTCTTCGGTTTTAATCCTTTCGCTTTTGCAGTAACTATATAATCTTCATTGATCACTTCTAATAAAGAAGAACGGGTCATCCGGGCAATAGAAGCAGTCATTCCGGTTCCTAACACAATAACAGGCATAATCATAGATAACCAATCATTAGGCGAATACGTTGCAGGCAGAATATGCCACTTTATTGAGAAGTTCAATATAAAAAGTAAACCTTGCCAAAAATTGGGAATTGATAAACCAATTAATGCGATAAACATTAAACTATAATCCCAGATAGAGTTTCTTTTTGCTGCGGAAATCATACCAACAGGGATTGCAAGTATAATAGCCATCAATAATGACCAAAATGCAATTGTTAAAGTAATTGGAAATTTATTTGCTATACTAGCGATGACATCTTCATTCCCAGTATATGAATATCCTAAATTAAAGGTAGCAATGCCTTTTACCGTATCCCATAATTGTACCCAGTACGGTTGATCTAGCCCATACTGATGATTAAACTCTGCTCGTTGTTCTGCTGTCGATGACTCACCTAAAATATTCGCAGCTGGATCAGAAGGGGAAAAATATAAAATTGAAAACACAAAAACAGTTACCAATGCAATAACAAAAATGGTCATCCATAGCCGTTCAAAAATATAACGAATAACCGGTTTACAATAAGTGAATAAAAATAAATACATGAATATGCCTGGGATAAAACTTATGGCCAAAAATGTTCGGCTACTTAGACAGTCAATAAAAAACTTACGGTAACTCATTTGTTGAATTTTTTGCATTGTAAATTCTTCCAAAACTATTTTTTTCACCCGCTCATTCGCAAGTTTCGTAGCCTCTTGTTTCATTTTGCTGGCTTTTATCTCTTCTTGAAAAAATTCCTTTTTACTTCTATATTGTTCCTCATATTCCTTGATTAAATTCTCATATTGTTCAGACTCCTTGATTGCTGTTATTTGTTCATTTAACAACTGATTCAATTTACTATTTTTTAATTTATAAAGAACGACAGTAACAATATGTACAGGAAGTCCCAACAAAATTACCAAAAAGCGAAAAAAAGTATTTGCTATCAAATTGCCATATGTTGTTCCAAGTCTGCTCTTAATTTCTCCTCCTTTTGCAGAATTCAAAAAATCACCCTCTCTATAGTTGATAATTCCTAGCGGTTTAGTGTACTATTATTATATAATATAAATTTTTTGTTTATCTATGTCAAATAAAATTGTCAAATTTTTCATGTTAATGGTTATTAGAAACAGGTAACCAAAAGCGATCAATGATTGTCACCCAAAAAGGTTTTGCAAAATTTTTTTACACTATATTTATTATTTATGGCCATTATCATTCCTTTAAGTAGAAATTTATAAAAAAATGGGCCTTTTGTGTGTTAAATATCAATAATTACTGAAAGAGGATTCAATTATGGAAAAGTTATTACAAGTTGATAATCTACACGTCTCCTTTCTATCTGATCATCAAGTCTTGGAAGTTGTAAAAGGGGTCTCTTTTGATATTAAAAAGGGAGAAACTTTAGGAATTGTTGGTGAATCCGGTTCCGGAAAAAGTGTTACAGCACGCTCAATTATGCGCTTGCTTCCATCTCCACCTTCTTTAATGACACAAGGGAAAATAGACTTTTTAGGTAAAACTATTTCTACATTGACAGATAGTGACATGGAAGAAATTCGTGGTAGAGAAATAAGTATGATATTTCAAGATCCCATGACTTCACTAAACCCAACAATTAAAATTGGAAAACAAATTGATGAAATACTTATTAAGCATCAAAAGCTTTCCGCAAAGAACGCAAAGAAAAAATCGATAGAAATGTTACAATTGGTAGGAATAAATAATGCTGAAGAACGATACGAGCAATACCCACATGAATTCTCCGGTGGAATGAGACAAAGAGCAATGATTGCTATGGCTTTAGCCTGCCAACCAAAACTTCTTATTGCAGATGAACCGACAACTGCTCTCGATGTAACAATCCAGGCACAAATATTACGCCTAATGAAAAAGATGCAACAGCAGTTAGGTACAGCGATTATTTTAATTACCCATGATCTAGGAGTCGTTGCGGGAATGTGTGACCGGGTAGTAGTTATGAAAGAGGGAGAAATTGTTGAAACAAATACAACGAAAGAGCTATTTTCCGATCCGAAACATCCATATACAAAAAGATTATTAAATGCCTTGCCGCAACTGAATGAAAAGAAAAAGCCGAAAGACCCATTATCTGTGCAGGGAAACATTATTTCCCAAAAACCACTTATCGAGGTAAAAAATTTAAAGCATATATTTTCACTCGGCTCTGGTAGAACGTTAAAGGCCGTTGATTCAATTAGTTTTACCATTTACCCCGGAGAAACATTAGGGCTCGTCGGTGAATCTGGTTCCGGAAAAACAACAACCGGACAATTAATTTTACAACTGTTAAAAGCAACAGATGGCGAAATTTTATATAAAGGAATGGCTTTAAATCGTTTAAATAAGAGAGAGTTGAAACAAGTACGAAAGGAAATCCAAATTATTTTTCAAGATCCATACGCATCATTAAATCCACGTATGAAAGTAATAGACATTATTGGTCAATCTTTAGATATTCACAAATTATATAAAACAAAAAAGGAACGTCAGGAACGGGTTGAAGATCTTTTGAAAATAGTTGGTTTAGAAAAAGAGCATGCTATGCGTTATCCACATGAATTTTCTGGAGGTCAGCGTCAAAGGATTGGGATTGCTCGGGCTTTAGCGGTAAATCCAAAATTTATCGTATGTGATGAACCTCTCTCAGCACTCGATGTCTCCATTCAGTCACAAATTGTAGATTTATTAAAAAATCTACAAAAGAAATTAGGGTTGACGTATTTATTTATCGCACATGACCTGTCAATGATCAAACATCTCAGTGATCGAGTGGCGGTTATGCATGCAGGAAAAATTGTTGAAATGGCGGAAAGCGAGGAACTTTATAATAACCCACTACATCCGTATACAAAATCGCTCTTAGCTGCCGCTCCGATTCCTGACCCAGAAATTGAATCAAAAAAATTGCAGCTCAAAACAATGGAGGTGCCCTCTAGTAATCATCATAATATTTGGAAAGAAGTCAAACCGGGGCACTGGCTTCTCTCGTAGTGCAAGACAAACGAAGACTTAGTAACATTTTTACCTGCATTTAAATGGCTGTGTTCTGTCGGAATGAATTTTGCTAAATTTACAGATTAACCAGTATCTTATTCTGAAAAATGAATGTTGTTGCTCAAATGCAGGCACCAGTAACCAAAAGGTGATAAAGTAATCCGGTTCTAATTTGATAAAAAGGGCTATTCTATCTCAACTTCAACCTGAATTATAATAAAATCCACGATGTAAAGGGATTTTTATGGAAAAGTTCTACACTACATCGGGGATTTCTACTTGAATTTGTCGATTGTTTACGTTTTAAATGTTGGAGCCAATCCTTCTTTTTGGGAGATCTTTTTCCTGTACCACTGAAAAAAGGTTCATTTGCACGGTATCATTTGTAGCAGTAATCATTTGGTTACGATAAAAAATCGTCCTTTTTTTAAAATTTTGTTTAGATACTTACATTTTACTAGAAAAGGTGATTTTTTTGTGCCCTTTTTGGAAAAATTGCAAAATAAAGTTGCAGCCAAAAAGTTAATTTTAATGACTTTTTGGACAGCCTCAATATGTAACAGAACCAAATTCGGAATAAAATAGTGTATAATAAGGTGTATATAGAGAATCTTTTAAATAAAATACATCATATCGAAACTTGGGGACAAAACATTATTAGCAAATCCAAATTTTTTCAAATAGCTTAAATAAAACATCATCTTTCCCTATCCATCTAGGAGTGTGACTAAATTGATTGACATTAATAAATTAATACAAGGGAAAAATTTGACAGAGATTGAAGTCCATGTTTTAAAATATATTATTAAAAATATTGATACAGTTTTACAAAAGGGTGTAAGGGAGATTGCTAAGGAAAATTATACTTCACCGTCAACAGTCATTCGGTTGTCGAAAAAATTAGGCTATACAGGATTTGTCGATATGTATTACCAATTGGTCCCAGAATTAAAAAACATAGAAAACCACCAATCTGTTTCTGATGATTTTCCAGAAATACGAACAGCAGATTTTTTTGAATACAATAACCTCGAAGAAATTGAACAGTTTATTGATAAAGTCTTGAGACTAAAACAATGCTACATTTTTATTTATGCTACTGGATTTTCGGGCATTGCTGCTGAATATTTTTATAAAAAGTTACTTGTACTAGGAAAGAAAGCTATTTTAGCCAGTGGGTCGGACTCAATTGGTGTTTTTGAAAATAACTTAGATAATACCGGTGCATTAGTTGTAATTTCAAGGTCAGGCGAGACAAAACAAGTAATCGATAAACTAAAGTCCGCCAAGAAACATAGTATTTTTACCGTATCTTTTACAAAAGAAACGGAAAATCAAATCGCTTCCATATCTGATTTAAATTTTAAAATTATTGATAACAACAAGTTTGATGATCGCAATATGTTGCCAAATATATTTTTTCCACGATTATTATTGATGTTTGAGTATATTATAAAGGAATATCTCAAGCGATTAGAAAAAAATAGTAAAAAATGAAACGGGTTTCAAAAAACTGAAACTCGTTTTTTTAATGCGAAAAAGCATCGACAAGTAAACGTTCACAAAATAAACTAATATTGTCGAAAGGATAAAAATAAGAAGGATCATTGGAGGTGCTTATATGAAGGAAAAAGCTATGGATGCTATGCAACGGTTTTCAAAGGCAATGTTTATTCCCGTTCTTATTTTACCAATTGCAGGTATTTTGATTGCCATTGGTAACGTCTTTAATAATGCAAAGTTGCTTGAAACATTTCCTTTTTTAGATGTTCCAATTTTAACGGGGTTTGGCTCTATTTTAAGTGGATCATTAGTTTCAATATTAACGAACCTAGGACTAATCTTCTGTGTCGGGATTACCGTTGGACTAGCGAGGAAAGAAAAAGCAATAGCCGGATTCACGGCACTTCTCGGGTATTTAGTCTTTGTTAATGCAATGAATAAATTTATGGAAATCACCGATCATTTAGTCAAAGCTGATGCGTTACAAGGATCAGGACAAACTTTAGTTCTAGGTGTGCAAATACTAGATATGGGTGTATTTTTAGGAATTATTCTAGGCCTTATAACAGCTTATGTTCATAATAAATTTATTGATACTGAATTTAATGGTGCTTTTCAAATTTATGGCGGATCACGTTTTGTATTTATTGTCTTAATTCCCATTGTTGTTGCATTAGCTGTTGCACTTACGTATATTTGGCCGTTCTTCCAATACGCAATAAATAGTTTAGGAACAGTCATTAATCACAGTGGCAATTTAGGTGTTTTTTTATATGGAATGTTAGAACGACTCCTAATTCCAACTGGTCTGCACCATCTAGTATATACTCCATTCTTATATACATCCTTAGGTGGTATTGCTGAAGTTGGGGGACAAGTATTTGAGGGAGCAAGAAATATTTACTACGCTGAAATTGCTGATCCAGCAGTTACTCGTCTTTCTGATAGTGTCATTTGGGATGCACGTGGTATTTCAAAAATGTATGGATTACTAGGTGCTTGTTTAGCAATGTATCATATGGCTAAACCAGAAAACAAAAAGAAAGTAAAAGCAGTCTTGATTCCGGCAGCAGTTACTTCATTTGTCGCCGGGGTAACTGAACCTATTGAATTCTCATTCTTGTTCGTTGCCCCATTATTATTCGTCATCCATGCAATGTTAAATGGTCTTGCTATGGTGACATTAAATATTTTAGATGTCCGTGCAATCGGTCCAAATGGAATAATTGACTTTTTACTATATAATATTCCGCTTGGTATTGAAAAAACGAGCTGGCCAATGTATGTACTTGTTGGTATTGCTTTCTTCCTCATTTACTATGTTGTATTCCGTTTCTTAATCGGTAAATTCAACTTTAAGACAATTGGTCGTGAAGATGCAGGACAAGAAACAAAACTATATTCAAAACAAGAATACAAAGAAAGCCGCTCCAAAAAAGAAGAAAGCCAAGTAAATCCTAGTGAAGGAGAACCTAGTATGGCTGGCGTAATTGTCGAAGCTTTAGGTGGAGCAGAAAATATTAATACGGTAACGAATTGTTATACAAGACTTCGGTTGACAGTACAAGATTCAAGTAAGGTTGATGAAGAAACATTAAAAAATCAAACCGGAGCTAGTGGTGTTATTATTAAGGACCAAAATGTTCAGGTTGTCTACGGCCTCCAAGTCGGTAGTGTTCGTAAAGCTGTAGATAAATATTTAGGTAGATTAGAAGGTGAATAAATAAAAATGAAAGGAAGAAATCACATGAAAGAATTTTCAATCGTCATAGCAGGTGGAGGAAGTACTTATACACCAGGAATCGTAATGATGTTACTAGATAACTTGGATCGTTTTCCAATTAAAACATTAAAACTTTATGACAATGATGCAGAACGACAAGCAGTATTAGGGGAAGCTATAGAAATTGTTTTAAAGGAAAAAGCTCCACAAATTGAATACTTATATACAACTGATCCAGAAGTAGCTTTTACAGATGTTGATTTCTGTTTTGCTCATATACGGACTGGAAAATTTAAAATGCGTGAACTTGATGAAAAAATTCCATTAAAACATGGGGTCGTTGGTCAAGAAACTTGTGGTCCAGGTGGAATTGCGTATGGAATGCGTAGTATTAGGGATATGATTGAACTTATTGATTTCATGGAAAAATACTCACCAGATTGCTGGATGTTAAACTATTCCAACCCTGCAGCGATTGTTGCGGAAGCATGTCGCGTTCTACGTCCAAATTCCAAGGTATTAAATATTTGTGATATGCCAGTTGGTACACTTCGTCGGATGTCACAAATTATTGGCCTAACGCCAAAGGATCTAGAAGTTCGATACTTTGGTCTAAACCACTTTGGTTGGTGGACAAGTGTAAAGGATAAAGCTGGAAACGAATATTTACCGCAAATTCGTGATTATGTGGCTGAACATGGTTACCTTACACAAGTCGAAGTAGATACTCAACATATGGACCAAAGCTGGCAAGAAACACATAAAAAGGCAAAAGACTTATTAGCTGTTGACCCAAGATTTTTACCAAATACGTATTTAAAATATTATTTTTATCCTGATTACGTGGTAGAACATTCTAACCCTGAATATACTCGTGCGAATGAAGTTATTAACGGTCGTGAAAAAGATGTATTTTCAACTGCTAGAACCATCATTGAAAAAGGAACATCAAAAGGCAGTGAATTTTCAATAGGAAGTCATGCAACATTTATCGTAGACCTAGCTTGTGCAATTGCCTTTAATACACATGAAAGAATGATCATGATTGTTGAAAATAACGGTGCAATTGCAAACTTTGATGACGATGCAATGGTAGAGGTGCCTTGTATTGTCGGTTCTGATGGTCCAGAACCATTAGCACAAGGTAAAATTCCAGAATTCCAAAGAGCATTAATGTATCAACAGGTTACAGTTGAAAAATTAGTTGTCCAAGCATATATTGAAGGAAGCTATCAAAAACTATGGCAGGCACTTACATTGTCTAAAACAGTACCAAGTGCAAAAGTAGCAAAGGAAATTTTAAATGATTTAATTGAAGCAAATAAGGAATATTGGCCAGAATTGAAATAATTGGCAAACAAGCGATGTAAATCAGAGGTAAAAAGGATACTCCTTTTTACCTCTTTATAATATAGTTTTATAGAATACAAGGAGGCCACTGAAAAACTATTTGAATAGGTTTATTAGCACAATATATAGTATGATAAAACCCGAAATACATCTAAATACGGGGTTTGACAAGATTATATTGCACTATATCAGTGGCCTTATACAAGAGGAATTTTGTATGTTAGGTAAACTTTTTCGGAAAAAGGAAAAAGTAGGATCTCTTTTTGCGCCAATTACAGGAAAAGTTATAAAAATGGAAGATGTGCCAGATAAAATGTTTAATGAAAAAATGCATGGTGATGGAATTGCGATCGAGCAAACAGAAGGTGTTGTAGTGGCTCCGTTAGATGGAGAGGTTCACAAGTCCCGACTTTGACAGTCAAAGATATAAAAACTCCCCGAAAACAACTGTATAATCGCATTTTGAGGAGTTTTTATTCTTTTAATGTAGATATGTATTTGTTCTTGTCATTTTAACCATAAGTCGGAATATCTTTCAAATTAAGTGTTGATAAAATATCAGAAAAGAAATCATCGGGTGTGTATTAAAGACTTCCCTTCTTATATAAGATCACAATCCTTCATTATCTTCTCAATAGATTCCCAGATTGTAAGAGACGGATTTTCCAAGTAATATTTATATCCTCTATAATCTATCATTCTATAGTTATTTTTAGTATTAAATTGCATAATCGTTTTTCCCCTCTTAATTGCTTCCCTGACATCATCTAGGTAAATTTGATTTAATATTCTTTTGAAATTCTTTTCCTCCTTCCACTCATCTATGCTGGAAAAATTTTCACCATATGCTCGATTCAACGGTTTTAAATAGCTCTTTCGATGATCGAAAAATGTAAAACAATCAATCTTATGTAAAATTAGCCAAAGTTCGAATGTGAAATTACAATAGCCTAATTGATATTTTATTTGTTTCCCCAGACTTGATGCTTTTTTCATTAAGTCCAGGGAGCCCTCAAAATTTTTTATGTGTTTTGGTTCGGTACTCTCCAAGTCTAGTAAATGTGTAATTTCTATTTTATCAATGTGAGTGACCGACTTTACAAATTTCAAAGGATTTTTTTCAACCTTACTAACAAAGGAGACATAATGCACGGATGATGGTTCATTATTGATTAAAAATTGTAATCTGTCTAGGTACCACTTTTCGGTTTGCCCCTCGACAGAAAAATAATACTTTTTATTCCTCTTCCTTTTCATATGACGTGCTTTCTGCCTCCTTTAAAATCTTTTCAAATATAGGAGTAAAATCAACTTCTTTTATAGCACCATATTGACTAATGAAATAATTTTTCATGTAGTCACTTTGTTTCCTTGCTCCACTTTTTCCACTTGTACCAAAGTCTGACAAAGAGTAAAGAGTACTGTTATGTGTAAAATCATCCCGCTCCACAAACTTAATTTCATCTCTACGAAATAAATTTCGGTTTAAGAAAATTGGATTGTGTGTATTAAAAATAAGCTGAGCTTTATTGACGTTAACTTCATCATTATGAAATATATTAACGATATTCATTAAAGCCATTGGATGAATAGATGCATCAAATTCGTCAATGACTAAAGTTCCACCATTTTTCAAGGCACTTACTAATAAAGGAAACATATTCATAAAGCGAATCGTTCCGTAAGATTCAAACAAGTCTGTCAGTATAGCTCGATTACCAACAATTGATACACGGGTAGGCTCGGCTTCTTCATCCTCTACAATATATCCTACATCACTAAAAGAAGAGCCAAAAATGCGAGCCGCCTCATTAAAATCATCTTTATAAATCATATTTTTTTTGGGTTTTGTAATGTCTTTATGTGTTTCCAGCATATCCGCTCTATAAACAATGATAAATTTATTTTTGAACCATGAAGTAATCATGTTAACAATTATCGAACTAAACATTACTTTAAAACCACTTGTTAAAAATAACTCCTCTTCCTGTAAATTTTCCTTTGCCAAAGAAATAACACTTGATTTATTCTCATCAAATCCCAAAATTCCAAATTTCTCAACAAAACTTAGTTCACCAAATTGTAGTTCATTTTTATTCCTTGAAAAAACAACCTTTTCATTAACGGACAGGTGTTCGTATATAATCTTTCTTTTATAGTTTTTATCAAGAAAACCACCTAGATCAATTATTAACTTAAATTCAAATAATATGTTATTTTCAAAAAATTTAATAAAAAACATTGTTGGTTTATTATTTTTATTTTTCGCATTGGGGATTAATTCTAACTTACTCAACGCAATATTAGGGCTAAGATATTCATTAGCATTTTTAACATTTCCACGGAGTACAATTGATTTTAAAACCTCCATTGCCCCAATCAAGTTTGTTTTCCCGGATGCATTAGGACCGTAGATAACAGAGCTGCATAATGCTTTATAGACTTTAGATCCAATTTTTTCTATTAAGATACTATAATCAAGCCCCTTCTGCTTAGGTGCCGGTACCATAGAAAAGATTAATTCCTCATTAAACGACTTATAATTTTTTGTTCTAAATTCGATTAACATAAAATAACCCCCATTTTGCGGAAATACTGCAAATTACAATTCCAATATATGCTATATTCTTCCCAAATGTCAATTTTTATATTCGATTTTGCATAACTTTTTCAAAATGTTAACTAAATAATAAGGATAAACTTCCTTAAGGTGTCTGTCTAACAGAATACCAAATTTGTTTAGTTGCTGTAGCTTGTACACAGCTACTTTAAAATGCTGTTTTAGCACTCATCTCCGCTACTGGAATATACCTTTCAAGTATAGGATTTATAAGTTTAGTTCTACTCAATGCAAGCATATATTTTTTATATTTATTAAATATTATTTTATACGACAAAATTCCCCTTATTATTTATTTTGAAAATTTGTATTGACTATTTATGTAAGTTCTTATATAAAAGGAGTAAGTAATGTATAAAATTTTATATTTTTTAGAGCAGTGTGAAGGCAGTAACAATTAACAGGGACAGAGGGACAGCTTCATTTTCCCAAATAATAACGAGGGGCAAGGGGCTAGTTTATTGTCCAGAATGAATAAACTGAAGTGGGTCGAGGAACCTGTCCCAGTGGCCTTTATGGCTATAGAACCTGTCCCCATGTCTCAAAAGGAGGTTTTTATGAAGAGAATTGGATTACTTTCGCAAATTTTAATTGCTTTTGTACTTGCTATTATTGTTGGTGCTATCGTCGGGCCAAAGATTGAGGTTGTAAAACCATTTGGCGATTTATTCTTACGTATGATCAAATTTATTATCGTTCCTTTAGTTCTGGCTTCCCTTGTTGTGGGCGTTGCAGGTACTGGGGACATTAAAAAAATTGGACGAATGGGTGGAATCACACTTGTTTATTATTTGTTAACCACGGCCATTGCGGTAACAATCGGATTAATTCTTGCCAATATTTTCTCCCCAGGTAAAGGTGTCAATATTGATGCATCTGTGGAGAAAGTTGAACCAACCGAGGCCCCCAGTATAATCGACACCTTATTAAATATCGTCCCTACGAATCCAATTGCCTCATTAGTAAATGGGGATATGTTGCAAATCATTTTCTTTGCCATTTTTCTCGGTGCAGCCATTACGATATTAGGAGATAAGGCAAAGACGGTTTATAACTTTTTTAATGAATTTGCTGAAATCATGTATAAAATTACAGCCATTGTAATGAAACTGGCTCCAATTGGGGTTTTCGGTTTAATCGCACCAACTGTTGGAGAGTATGGTCTTTCTGTACTTCTTCCACTTATGAAGGTGATATTAGTCGTTTATTTCGGTTGTATCCTTCACGCCGTATTAGTCTATTCAACATCAGTTAAACTATTTGCGAATATGAATCCACTTAAATTTTTTACAGGAATTGCACCTGCTAGCTTGGTCGCATTCAGCACATCAAGCAGCTCGGGAACTTTGCCAATAACAATTAAAAACACAGAAGAGAACCTCGGTGTTTCTAGAAAAGTAAGCAGCTTTGTTCTTCCATTAGGAGCCACCGTTAATATGGACGGAACCGCATTGTATCAGGGTATATGTGTTTTATTTATTGCACAATTTTTCGGATATGACCTCTCTTTGGTACAACAGTTAACAATTGTATTAACTGCCACTCTTGCTTCAATCGGTACTGCAGGGGTTCCTGGCGCTGGCTTGATTATGCTTACGATGGTCGTTACTTCCGTAGGGCTTCCGGTAGAAGGTATTGCTCTCATTGCTGGAATTGATAGATTATTGGATATGATCCGGACATCTGTAAATATCACGGGTGATGCCTCCGCAGCAGTTGTAGTGAATGCTATAGAGGAAAATCGAGAATTAAAAATATCGAATGACGTTAGTGTATAGTGGGACATGGGGACAGGTTCATCGTCCCATCTTTTTCAATCTACTATTAAAATAACTTTTAAAAGACTTCCTACGATTCCAATAAGAACGGTAATAAGAATTAAAGTTTGTGGTTAAAAAAGTAGATTCAAGCAGTTAAGTTATAAGAAAATGGTTTTTAAACCCACATTTCGCACGTCTTAAGTGAAATTCATCGTAATTTTTGAATGAACTTTATCTAAATAGCTTGATGGGGTGATATTTTCATTTTTTGATGGATTTTCGACAAATTTCTATTGAATTCGACATTTTTTTCGGAGTTTCCTCCTGTTATGTGTTATTTACCTTGATTTTCGACATTTTTTGACACGTATATCGATAGATCATACCCGCATAATTCAATGATTTTTTTGGCTTGTGAATCAATATTGTCGGGTAGGAGTCTTATTTTTTTGCTGATTTTGATTGATAAGGATCACGGTAATATCTTCTAATTGCTCTAACAATGCTTGACCTGTGGGTTGAAGGAGCTGTCTTTTTCCCTTCAGGATTAGAGAAAGGTTCCTTTCTTTCAGTTCTTTTCTAACTCGATATTCCAAAATTCCATAGATTAATAGAGCCATCACATATACAATCCCTAAGGCTTCAACCCTTTCCGGGGTTTTCAAGTAAACGGCATCAATCATTTGTGAATCGTTGATTAATCGGAAACGGGTCTCAGCGGCCGACTGTCCTTTATAAATTTTCAGAACTTCTTGATTGGATAGTGTCTCCTCGTCTAATTTATTCGTGATTAGAACAAACGTGCTAAGTTTTTTCTTCTTTTTTTCGATAAAATCACGATCTTTTTTAAACGATTCCAGTTGAATCTGATAGACTTGTTCTCGCATTGTCTGTTCGTCTTTTTTGGGTCTGCCCCTCTTTTTTCGTTTGACAGGTTGATCACTCATCTGGACATTTGGTTCATAACAGAAATAGGAGGTCTTTTGTTTTTTCTTGAAAGCTTGTATTGCCTCAAGTGCGTCTTCTTTACAATGAAAGGGAACTTTACTCAGTTTTTCTATCTCTTTTTTTAATTTTGTTTCTTCCTTTTCGATCGCTCGATTTAGGGTTTTCTCTTTTCGTTGATCTAAAATGTTTGAGTGGACAACAAGAAACCGGTAAGGAAGGTCTTTGATTTGTCTTTCAAAAGCTTGAATTTGGTAAATAGCTGCGTCTTTTTTATCGCTGAGTGAGCCGACCATCTCCCAGTTATTGAGCGACCACGCCTCTTTCTTTAGTTCCGTGCTTAAACCAAATGTATCAGGTAAACGGGAGATAAACGATAATTTTTGTTGTTGAATTTCCACCAGATTCTCCGTTGTAATTAATGCAGAATCGGCCTGATAAATGAGATTTTTCCAATCTTCATTGGAAAGGATTTTTCTCATCTTTTGAATGAACTCCACGTTCCAAGATTTATCCGAAATATTCCCATTTTCTACTTTTGCAAGGATCGGAATTCGTTCAGGTGTAACACCCATCCCCAGAACGATTTGTTTTAAATCAGGTCTATGGGCCTTACTATACCCATACGTAATTTGCAGTCCATCTTCCTTCGGTTGTTTATATTCACCGTAAACAGAAATTGATGTTGTATCGTTATGTAGTACACCAATAGGAAGGTTCAATTTTTTCAGTGCTTTCAGTGCGAGGGTAGAATAGACTTTCCATGCTTCGGCTTCATGCAAGTAATCTAATGCTCTCCCTAATGCATCATCATTCAATTGATCAGGTGAAATCGATGTATCGAAAAGCATCTCAGAGTCTAGGGTTTGATAGAATTCATGAACCTTATAAAGGGGTTTGCCACTGCATAAAATGTTTAAGACAAGGGCTTTAATCCTTGTTCCAGGTGAGAGATGACAACGAACAGAATCCCATTTGACTAAATCATTAATGGTCTTTTCGAGTTCTATTTCATCACACAGTTTGGATAAAAGCTGAGACGGACCCACATGTAAAGTTAAAATTTGATCTGACATGAATATTCCCTCGTTTTCTCCATAGTTTAGATAATCACTCAATTCTACAAAGAAGAGGAAAATTCCTTTAAAAAATGAAAAATGTAAAAAATTTACATGCGGAATATGCGATACATAATCAAAATTGAAATTCCTTGAGAAATTGATGGTTTAATGGTCAAACACCTTAGCCAGCACTTCAACTGTTTTACTGCGATTTCTTGAATAATTAGAGTCATCAATAACAAAAGCAGGGAGCAGTAACACGAAGTATTAGCTTTAAATGCTGATTAACCTTACTGCAAAAAAAAGTAATTAGCCAATAATATCAGTAGAAATAGATGAGCTTTTATTAAACCAAGGTTCATTACCGAACATCGAAGGAAATTACGCTTTTACTTGTCTCTTTTAGTCATGTTCGATTTAGTCCAGACTATAACTATGTTTTGCTTGTATTGAGTTTGTCTCTAGTGAATTTCGTTCAGATGCATCTTCTTATTATTCCTTTATCTTTCCTCTAAAATAATTCAAATAATCACTTGGCAATGAATTCGTATATTTTTTAAATACCTGACTAAAATATCGATAATTTCCAAAGCCAACTTCAATTGCAATATTCGTTATCTTCTCTTTCCCATCCATAAGTTTCTCTATTGCTTTTTTTATCCTATATCTGTTAAGAAAATCATTAAATGTGTATCCTGTTTCTTCTTTAAACTTTTGATTTAAATAAGTTACACTCATGTCAAGCTTATCCACTAAATCAGTAATACTGATTTTATTTTTATAATTTTTCTCAATATACTCAATCATTGCTAAAACATGTTTTGAAGTACAAAAGGTACTTTGTAAGACGTTAAAATCTAGGACCCCAATATTTTCTGGAGTGAGAAGATTTGATTCTATATATTGATAATTCTTTTTTACCTTAATTGATGTTTTGGCTTTTTCTAATGCTTGATATAATTCCTCGTAATCGATTGGTTTTAAAAGATAATCTGTAACGCTATACTTTATTGCACTTTGAGCATACTTAAACTCATCATAGCCAGATAATATGATTGAGCTAAAAATATACTTTTCACTACATTCGGCCAGTAATTCAATTCCATTTAATATAGGCATGTTGACATCAAGAATTACAATATCAGGTTCCAATTCTGCTATTTTACTTTTGCCTTCTACTCCATTACTCGCCTCACCAATAATGGTGCATTCAGACCTTTCCCATTCATAGGTATACTTTAGACCATTCCGAATAATTTCTTCGTCCTCAACCAAAATGACTTTATACATTGTAAAACCTCCACGTATAATAAGTTAAAAAATTTTTATACGAATGCTATGATAAGCTAAACTGTAAATGGCAGTTTCATTTGTACCTCAGTGCCTTCTCCATAATTACTTATAATAGAAATACCATATCTATCACCATATAAAATTTTTAATCGGCGATTTGCATTATATAAACCAATATTATTCGATTCATTTTTATCCATTTGGAGGATTCGAGTAATATCATTTAGTACATCTGGCTCAATTCCACCACCATTATCAATAATAAAAAACTTCACCACATCTCCTTCAAGTTTAGCTTTTATGATAATGTTAAGGTTCATTTTTTCTTTATATCCGTATTTTATTGCATTTTCAATAATCGGTTGTAAAAGTAATTTTGGTACCAAACATTCTTTTATTTCATCTGATATGTTAATTTCATATGTTAGCCGATCTTTAAAACGATATTTATGAAGTTTTAAATAATCCATAGTATAAGCTAAGTCCTCATTTAAATGGGTATAATCCTTATTATTACTTATACTATATCTTAGTAATTTTGATAATATCAAAATAATGTTTTGCGCTTCTTTTAAATCTGTCAACATTGTATACCTTAAAGTTTCTAATACATTAAATAAAAAATGAGGATTAAAATGGCTCTGTAACAATCGAATTTCATTTATCCGTTTAATATTCGCTAATTCTTCATTCTTTCTCATTAGCTCATTTAAATTATCTAACATAATATTATATTGATTAGCCAGTATTTCAAATTCATCACCGGTTTTTATTTTTACGTATGCATTCATGTCTCCTTTTTGCAACCGCTGTACACCTAATAATAATCTATCAATCGATTCCGCATTTTTAGAAGACATCTTTTCTGCTAATTTTATTACTAAAAAGTAAAGAACAAGGCCTAGGAACAGTGTATATAATAGATAGGAAGTAATTAATAAATTGCAGAACTTTGTTGAATTTAAAACATATACTTTCAGATTAGGTGTGTTATTCTCTTTTAAATAATACGTTTGTCCATTTATTTTTAAATGTGAATTGTTTATTAACCGAGGACTAAATTTATTCATCTTGCCCCTAACCAATTCGCTCGTTGAAACAATTATATTATTAAATTGATCCGTTACTACTGCTAAATCTGCATCATCTGTATAAATGAGATTTAATATATCATCCTCATACAGCTGATATATGAGATATCCTTTAACAATTCCATCTTTAACCACTGCCTTCCCAAAAGTTAATATAGTCGTTCTCTTATGGGAATATTGTGTCTCATGTACATCTACCAGAATTTGATTGGGATTTTTCCTTATTAATCTTACATAGTAGTTTAAAAAGTCATCCCGTACTTGATCATCATTATTACCTGTTGACAGGAGTACGTTATTATGATAATCAAGTAAGTGAAATACAGACCTTGCCTTTTGAGCATTGTTGAAATTATAAAAATCCTCGTAGATTAGGTTGTGATCTGTATTCGTCTCTAAAAAAGTGAAAACTTTTTGGGACTCTGCCATTTGATGAATTTCTTTTGTATATGCATTGTAAATTGATATCATTTGGGATTCAATATATTCCATTGCGTTATTCGTATCATAGATAGTTTTCCATTTAAAAATACCTACAATAAAGATAAAAAAGAGGATAAAAAGAATGAGTATAGGAATAACGGTAAACTTTAAAAAAAGCGACTTTGTCTTCTGTTTAAAATTACCCTTGCTAGCAGTCACCTTTATCCTCCTAAAATAATTCATTCTGAAATGAACGGTGCTTCTATTCCCTACAAGGAAATTACAAAACACCGTTGATAACTTTTCACTTTAATTATAACGTTATTTCTTTCTTACCCGTTAATTTAAAGAAGATTAATAGAGATATTATCGTAACGATAGATAAAATTGTTGCTAAAGCTGCTGCAGTACCGTAATTACCTCTTATAACCTCCGTATAAATCGCAATTGTCATAGTCTTAGTTTTAGCAGTATACAAGATGATAGAAGTGCTTAATTCACTAATAATGGTGACCCAACTAAGAATTGCCCCAGATATTACACCAGGCAACATCATTGGCAATGTGATTTTAAAAAATGTCTTTAAATTGGATGCCCCTAAGCTAATGGATGCCTCTTCAATACTCGGGCTAATCTGGTGCATAATAGCCGCACTTGAACGAATTGTATAAGGTAACCTTCGAATGACAAAGGATATTACTAAGATAAAAGCCGTTCCGCTCAACAATAATGGTTTACTGTTAAAACTTAATAAAAGGGCAATACCTAGAACGGAACCAGGGACGATATATGGAATCATTGTGATAATATCTAAGCCATTGGTTAATGTACTTTTTCTTCTTACAGTAACATATGCTATTAAAATGGCTAAAGTAACAACAATTACCAATGCAGAAAGTCCAATCATAAAGGTATTATATATAGCATCTCCTCCTCGATCAAAGGCCAATTTAAAGCTATCAAGAGAAAATCCTTTAACAAATATTCTCCCTGAAGTTTTTAGAAATGCGGTATAGGTGACATATAATTGCGGTAATATCGCTAATGCAATAAAACCGTACACATAAATATGAGCTAAGATATTTTTCAAACCTTTTTCTTGTTTTTCTGAAATGGGATGTAATGCATTCATAGAGAAGGATTTTTTATTTGAAATATATTTTTGAAGTAAAAATACAGCTAATGCAAATATGATAACAATAACGCTTATTGCTGCCGCAAACCCATCATCGCCACCCATTTCACTTATAAATTCATTAAAAATCATAACAGGTACAGTCTGATATCCTTCACCAATCAGCATAGGAGTTCCAAAATCGGCTAATGCACGCATGAAAACAAGTAGTGCTCCGGCAAGTAATGTTGGCATAATAAGTGGAATTATTACTTTCCACATTTTTCGAATTCCTGTAACCCCCATACTTTCGGCAGCTTCTAATAAGGAACTATCAATACTTTTTAACGCTCCCATTAAATACATGTAGATCAATGGTGTAAGCTGGAGCGTTAGAACTAACAGTATTCCGGTAAATCCATAAATATCCGGTGTTTGAATATGGAAAACATTATTCATGAAATTAGTAACCACACCATTTCTGCCTAGCAATAAAATCCATGAATACGCCCCTATAAAAGGCGGTGCCATTGATGATATTAGGATTAAGATTTGCAAATATATTTTTCCCTCAATTTTAAATGTTGTCATAATATAGGCTAAAGGAGTAGCTAGAATTGCAGAAAGAAGTGTAACAGAAACAGTAACCTTTAAACTATTTATTAGGGATCCATAATAATACTTTTTACTAAAGAACTCTATAAAATAGTTAAGCGAGAATCTCCCTCCTTCACCGCCCACAAAACTTTCTTTTAGCAAAGTAAATAATGGAAGGACTAATAAAATTAAATAGAATAAGAATATTACTGTTGTTATGATTGTCCATACATCTCTCTTTTTATGATAAAGCGACATCGTTAACAACTCCTTCAGTAATATTCATTTCACTCTCATAATCAAATAAATTGATTTTTTCCTTCTTCACTTTAAGGCAGATTTTTGTCCCTGGATCTAAAATTTCATCTAAAGAGGATTCTTGAGTGATCTCAACTTGTTCCCCATTGGATAATCTAACAATATAATGGGTATTTACTCCTAAAAACATATTGCTTATTACGATAGCTGACATTCCATCACTACTGTCAGTTATAACAAATTCCTCAGGACGAATAGAGACTTTTACAGGTAATTGATTTACTTCTTTATTTGTAGGAACAATTTTATCCATTTCAACCTGATAATTTTCATCTAATTTTAATACAGTCTTCCCATTAATAATACTCAATTCTCTTTCAATAATATTTGTTCGACCAATAAATGTAGCAACAAATACATTTGCTGGTCGATGATATATATTTTGAGGTGTTCCTATGTGTTGAATAACTCCGGAATTCATAACCGCAATCCGGTCAGAAACCGCCATTGCTTCTTCCTGATCATGGGTTACATATACCGTTGTTATACCAACTTCTTTTTGTATTTCTTTAATTGCATTTCGCATATCCACACGTAATTTTGCATCCAAGTTGGAAAGCGGTTCGTCCATTAATAGGACATCAGGTTCAATGACAATCGCCCTTGCTAAAGCTACCCGTTGCTGCTGACCGCCTGATAAATTTTCTGGTAAGCGATCCTTAAAATCACCGATTTGAACTGTTTGTAAAATTTTATCAACTCTTGATTCAATTTCTGGTTTTGGTATTTTTCTATTGGTTAATCCGAATGCAACGTTTTGTTTGACATTTAGGTGCGGGAATATAGCGTAATTTTGAAAGACCATTCCGATATTTCGGTTTTGTGGGGATTTATCATTAATAACCTCATCATTAAAATAAATCTGCCCGCCTTCAATACTATTAAATCCAGCAATCATTCTTAGTAAAGTTGTTTTTCCACATCCTGATGGACCAAGCAAGGTGAAAAACTCACCCTGCTTGATATCTAAGGATATGGAAGAGATAACAGTATTGTTATTATATTTTTTTACTAAGTCTCTAATCTTAATATTTATACTCACTGTCCATCATCCTCTATTAAACTTTTATTCTTGAACACTTGTAAAAATTTCTTTATATTTTTCTATTATTTTATCTCGATTATTTTTTACATACTCTTCGTCTTCTTTAATGATATTAATTTGGTCCAATGGTGTCATATGGTCGCCTAATTTTGCATCAGCTCTTAATGGTCGGTTTGTTAACTGTGTACCCAAAGAATCTTGAGCTTCTTTTGAAGTAACAAAGTCTACGAATTTCTTAGCGTTTTCCATATGTTTTGCACCTTTAATAATTTCAACACCTGCATCCAAATAGACAGTTCCTTCTTTTGGATAAACGATTTTAACAGGTGCTCCATCTCTTACATATGCAGCAGATGGATCTTCATAAGTTAATCCAACAGGATACTCTCCGTCCGCCACACTCTTATGAACGTTACCAGAACTACTAGCAACTTTTCCATCTAGATTTTTAACTAGTTCTTCAACATATTTCCAACCTTTTTCTGATTCATAGTCTCCACCCATTGCAAGGAGCTGGTTCGTTAATTGGGCAAATGCTGAGCTGGAGCTTATTGGATCTGCAGCAGCAATTTTTCCCTTCAATGCAGGATTTAATAAATCTTCGTACCCTTCCACTTTAATATCCCCTATGATGTCGGTATTAACGAGAATAACACTTCCATCAGCAACATAGGGTGTTAAAAATCCTTCTACATTCTTATGTCCCTCCAACATTGCATCATTATTTGTTGAAACATATTTCTGGAATAGGTCAGGATAACCTAAAACAGTTGCTTTACTGCCGCCAAATAAAACATCAGCATATGGATTGTCAGCTTCTGATTCAATCCGTTTTAATAGTTCACCTGTTCCAGCAGATACAAGTTCAACTTTAATTCCTGTTTCTTTTTCAAACATTGGAATGAGAACATTAATCATATCCTCACTATTTGGTGAATATACAACTAACTTTTTTTCATCTTCCTGCTTACTGTTCCCACTACATGCAACTAGTGATAAAACTAAAACAATAGCAAGAAATGAACTTAATAGTTTCTTCATATACAAAGCCCCCTATCATTTTTAACTACACATTCTACATTTTTAATTTATTGCAAAAAGTAATCGTTTTCAATTACCTGATTCAACAACAATGTTCAAAATCAAAAACTTTGTGATTAATATCTCAATTTTAATTTATATATTTAATAGAACGTAAATTTTTATTTACATATCACACTCTTTGGAAAGAATACTGCATTCTTTTCAAAGCTGTCTATAGTTTTTTCACAATTTTACGTAATTTTTAAGACAAAGAAAAGTTACGAAAATCATCTTCTGAATTGTTGTGCCCCTAATGAGTGAGTTATAAGATAAAATTGTTCATCTTCAGGAAATGATGTAAAGAAAATTTCCCTATTCTAGCACTAATCTGTTTTTGGCTGCCTTAAATGCTTCTATTTCACTTAAAACTTTTTTTCCACGAAATCCATCGATATATGATTTCTCTGCAACACCCTTAATTTATTATTCTTATTTTTTACATATGGAGTTAGTTGTAATTTATTAATGACCATATAATGCCTTTTAATAAAAAGAGTTTACATCAGGCAAAAACCTTTACATTTTATGAAAACATTTTCAAAATCAGCTATGTCATAATAAACATGTAACAAGAAAGTACTACAAAAACAACAAGAAATGGGGTGACCCAAATCATTTATACATGTACGCTTAATCCAGCAGTTGACCTATTTGTAGAACTTGATACATTGACACCCGATGTAGTAAATAGGACAAATGCTGAAGATTATATACCTAATGGAAAAACTATTAATATATCTTTCATTTTAAATAGAATGGGAGTTGATAACAAAGCACTTGGTTATATCGGTGGATTTACAGGAAATTTCATAAAAACCGAATTAGAAAACCAAGGTATTCAAACAGACTTTATCGAAGTTGACGGAATTACAAGAATCAATACCTTTATTCGAGCAAATGAACAAGAATATAAAATCGTTAACCGGGGCCCCGTCATTCCTGAAAACAAAGTCAATGAATTGTTAGAGAAAATTGGTGATATCCTATCCGGAAGCGTGTTATTCGTATCAGGGAGCCTTCCTCGGGGTGTTAAAGATGATATTTTTGTAGAAATTGCAAAAATATGCCATCAAAATAAAGTAAAACTTGTACTCGATATCAGTTCAAAAAGATTACTGGATTGCCTTTCTTATCAACCTTTTATAATTAAACCAAATGAGGAAGAACTTGCCTTCATCTTTGATAAAAAACAACTAACAAAAGAAGAAATTATGGAATTAGGACAAAACCTAGTTGAACAAGGTGCGCAACAAGTTTTAATTTCTTTAGGTGAAAAAGGCTCACTTTATATTTCAAAGGAAAAAATGATTCGAGTAACATCTCCCAAAGGAAAAGTCGTCAACACAGCCTGTGCAGGAGACGCATTACTAGGCTCCTTTTGCGGAAAACTAATTCAAGGTGTCACCTTAGAAGAAGCATTAATGTTCGCATCAGCAACAGGTGCATCTACCGCTTTTACATCAGGTTTAAGTGATTTATCGGATGTTCATGAATTAATGAAGCAAATTACCATTTATCAAGTATATCAAAATGTTTCATAGGAGGAAAAAGTCGATGAGTAAAATTAAAATAGTCGCTGCTACAGGTTGCCCTACCGGTATTGCCCATACATTTATGGCTGCTGAGGCTCTCGAACAAGCAGCGAAAAAGCTTGGGGTAGAAATTAAAGTAGAAACCCATGGACAAGTAGGTATTGAGAACACACTGACAAAAGAAGAAATCCGTCAAGCCGATGGTGTTATTATTGCAGCGGATAAAGATGTGCAAGCAGAAAGGTTTGTTGGAAAACCAGTCATTGATGTACCAGTCGCCCATGCAATCAAAGATGCAGAAAAATTAATTCAAACCATTATTGACGGAAAGGCAACCGTTTACAAGGCAAAAAAGCAAGAATCAGATACAACTGAAAATACGGCAAGTACTTCAGGCTCATCCATTGGCCGTCAAGTTTATAAACACTTAATGAATGGGGTTTCTCACATGCTTCCATTCGTTGTCGGCGGCGGGGTATTAATCGCAGTTTCGTTTTTATTTGGTATTTATTCAGCAGATCCTAATCATGAATCTTATAATGCATTTGCCGCGATGTTAAAAAATATCGGTGGTATCGGATTTGGGCTCATGGTTCCAATTTTAGCAGCGTATATTGCTGAATCCATTGCAAAACGCCCTGGTTTAGTTGTCGGCTTCATTGGAGGGATGATTGCTTACACTGGTGGGGCAGGTTTCCTTGGAGGGATCGTTGCCGGTTTCATTGGCGGTTACATTATTTTATTACTAGGTAAATTGTTAAGTGGACTACCAAAATCGCTTGAAGGTCTTAAAGCCATTTTCTTATATCCTGTACTTGGTATTTTCCTAGTTGGTACCCTTATGACATTCTTAGTTAACCCGATGACTACAATTAATGAAGCAATGATGGATTTCTTATCCGGTTTCCAAGATGCAAACCCAATTCTTCTAGGTCTTATTGTAGGTTCTATGTCCGCATTTGATATGGGCGGTCCGGTAAACAAAGCAGCGTATGTAACAGGGACAGCACTACTGTCTGAAGGTAACTTCTACTTCATGGCCGGTGTTTCTGCAGCATGTATTACACCACCACTTGTGACAGCTTTTGCCGTATTATTCTTTAAAAAATATTTCAATCAATCCGAACGCAATGCAGGTCTCGTAAACTTTATCTTAGGTTCAACTCATATTACAGAAGGTGCGATTCCTTTTGCAGCGAAAAACCCAATTGTTGTTATTCCAATTTTAATGATTGCGTCATCCATCTCAGCTATTTTAACTTACCTATTTGGTGTACAAGTTCCTGCTCCACACGGCGGATTCCTTGTATTACCGGTTGTTACAGGTGCTGTTCAATGGTTAATCGCAATACTCTCAGGGTCATTAGCAGGTGCTTTCCTCTATGGATTATATAAAAAAAGAGAAGCACAAAAAGAAAGATCTGCTGAAATAGCAGCGTAAGGTTTTAAAGGAGTTGGAAACATTGGAAGCAATATCTTTCGAAAATATTCGTGTGAACGAAAACATTCATTCACAATTGGAAGCTTTTAATAGAATCGCAGAATTGGCTATTTCGAATGGAATAGCCAATTCCAAACCAGCGATTGTAGATGGTTTACTTGGTCGTGAAGCAGAAAGTACGACCGGTTTTATGGATGGATTTGCCATACCACACACAAAATCTAGTGAAATCAAAAAACCAAGTGTTATTATTCTAAAATCAACGAACGGCATTGAATGGAACTCATTAGATGGAAGTCCCGTTCGTTTCATTATTTCACTTTTAGTTCCCGAAGAAGACGCAGGTACAACGCACTTAACTCTATTATCCTCATTATCTAGAATTCTCATCCGCAGTGAGGTTCGAGATCAATTAATAAATGCATCTTCAGCCAGTGAAATAGTAGAGATTTTATCATCTGTGATGAAAAACACTTGAAATCTTGGAGGTAATAAAATTGACAGTTACAACAGACCGGAAGCTTGTAAACACAAAAGAAATGTTATTAAATGCACAAAAGGAAAAATATGCAGTACCTGCTTTTAACATTCATAACCTTGAAACTGTTCAAGTTGTAGTGGAAACAGCTGCTGAAATGCGTTCACCGGTAATCATCGCAGGAACACCGGGAACATTTGATTATGCAGGACGTGATTATATTCAAGCCATCGCTGAAACAGCAGCACGTAAATATGATATTCCGATTGCATTGCACTTAGATCACCATGAAAATTTTGACGACATTAAAACATCCATTGACTTAGGAACAAAATCAGTTATGATCGATGCTTCCCACTTCACATTTGAAGAAAACATTCGTTTAGTAAAACAAGTTGTTGAATACGCTCATGCAAATGGTGTAACAGTGGAAGCTGAATTAGGACGCTTAGGCGGGCAAGAAGATGATTTAATTGTAGATGAAAAAGATTCTTTATTTACAAACCCAGTCGCAGCTAAAGAATATGTGGAAAGAACAGGTATTGATTCACTTGCTGTCGCAATCGGTACAGCACATGGTCTATACAAATCAGAACCAAATCTTGATTTTCAACGGTTAGCTGAAATTGAAAAGCTTGTCGATATACCACTTGTTCTTCATGGGGCTTCTGGTGTAAGTGTAGAAGATGTTCGTAAAGCCATAACACTTGGTGTATGCAAAGTAAACATCGCTACAGAATTAAAAATACCTTTCTCTAATGCATTACGTAAATATTTAGTAGAAAATCCGGAAGCTAATGACCCAAGAAAATACATGACACCGGCAAAAGCAGCAATGCGTGAAGTTGTTATTGAAAAAATTAAAATGTGCATGAGTGAAAATCGGTATTGAGATTTGAAAACGTGACTGGTCTTATTCAATAAAAAGAGGGTGGACCCATGTCATCCTCTTTTTATTGTGCTTTTAATAGAGTAGTTTTTTGCAAATTTGGGTAGGTAGAGTGAATCTAATCTAAGAGACCGTTCTTTGATAGATAGACCAAAACGGCCTTAGTCGGTAGGGCAATCACTTCTATGTGAGATTGATTCGCTTAATTTTCTATTTGAACTCTCCCTTATAAAGCTAAAACATCCTTATCACATATGCATCTAGTAAAATCCTTGAAATCACCTGCAATGGCAGTCTTGAGCGCACCTCATAATCCGGAAAAAACGATTGCGTACCTTTATAACCGAGGAGTACTATTTCCGATAAATTGGCGAGTGATGAATCAACACCTGCTGTTAAAGTGATGGTGCTGATTGATTTCATTTTTAAATTTAGGCATGCATCCACAAGTTCCTTTGTTTCCCCACTTAACGAAACAAAAATGGCAATTTCAGTATCCTTCAATTTTTTGGAAATTACCCTAATGATGTTCGGGTCATTATGCATTTCACAATTTTTCCCTAACAATTGGAGTTTAATGGTTATTTCATTGGCAATCATTTCCGAAAAGCCTCGTGCAAAGACATAAATTTTTTCAGCATGATGTATTTTTTGTATTGCATCTTCAATATTTCCGAGGCTTAACATCTTAATAGTATTCAACACTTCAAACTCATTCTTTTTTATTGCGGTGTTAATTTTTTTCTCAATCATATCAATTGAATTTTCCGAGTTCACTGTTTTCGTAAGGTCTTTAATACTATATTTAAAAGAAGTAAATCCATCATAACCAATCTTTTTCATTAATCGAACAATGGTTGCAGTCGAAACATTGGCCTCTTCACTTAGCTTAACAATGGACATGGAAGGTATTTCGTTTATATGCTTCACAATATATTTTAATACATAGCGTTCTGACTCACTTAACGTTTGGTATTTTTCAATTGGTATGTCAAAAAACAACTCACTCATCGAAATCCCACCTTTATCTTTTTAATTACTCATATTATATTAGTATTAATGTATAATACCGATATTATTTTATTCATGGTTTAGTAAGAAACTCGTTAGAACTAGTAACAGGATGAATGGAGGATGCCAAATAGAATAAAAATTTGTAAAGCCAATATTTAAACCAAAATCCTATCTTACTTCATTTTAATAAAAAACTAAACCTGAACCATAAACTAGATTCTTTCATAATCATGAAATTTACAAGTGAAAAAAATGGGGAAAAGTGAAGCTAAGCGGGTCCAATTAATTGAGTATAAATGATTTAGGCTATATTTAGTAAGCTCATCAATGGAATATATTAACGATATTCATTAAAGCCATTGGGCAAATAAAAGCATCAAAGTAATCAATGAAAGTACCGCCTTTTAATGAGTAACTAACTGATCTTTTGGCAAGGAGGAGGGTTTTTTTATTATAGTGACGAATGCAACAAATGAACTCCACTTTTCTTTGGTTAACAAATTCATTAATGTTCTATGCTCTGCTTCACTACGGCAACAAATATAGCATAAATCTTCTAAATATAACTCGTCAGGTACAATGATTTCAGCATGTCTGTCTATATGGAACAATCTTGTCTCTTTCCTCTGGCAAAAACCAGTCATCATGATAAACTTGCCTAAATAACTCCAACAGTATTAACAGTATTAACAAGAACACGAGCCGGGCTTTTCAACAAATCTCCAACAACATAGGTAATCAACTTTTTTCACCCCTTTACCTCAGACAAGATTCATAAGATATTTATAAACATTATATACGAACTTATGTTTCTAATCAAATTTTTGATTTCACCTCAGCCGATTAAAATACCAATATTATCTATATTATGCCATAAAAGTACAAATTTTGAAGTTGTTTTAATTGCAAATGTTGAGGCTATGTACTGATCATTCCGCATTATGAACAATTTGGGGATTTATATAACGATATATTAATTAATCGTTAAAATTCTTATATATGTTTAAAATAGTATGAGATATCATTAGGACGTCAGACACCGATTTTGCCACTTTAACATTGAGTGTATCTCCTTATAATTTCACTAATTAGTGTCTAAACTGAATTCTAGATTAATAGAATTCAGTTTATATATTGGTTTACACCCAAAAAGCCCTTTTTCTAAAATACTAACGCTCGAAATATGATATATTGTGTTGTGCTAAATACGAATCATAGGATATTTAATGTGGAATTTTCCGTAAAACCTTTATGGGAGTTTATATAAATGTCAATCGAAACTGATATTGATAAGGTCTCCCACATCCCAGCGCCTTGGTTCATAGATTGCTGTATTTTTGATGAAAGACGAGAACAATTGGTTGTTTATGTAACCTTTCATGTAGGTACTACTTAATGATTTTCCTTGTTCAAATTGTGGAGAAGAGTCCTGAATAGCGAGGATCCGGATAAATTGACTATTTAATACGATCAGGTACACTAAATACTACTTTTGGGTTCTTTTGAAAAAAAAAATAGACCGCGCATTCGGTCTATCCAACTTACTTGGAAGGAGACATCGGACAAGTCCATTTTGAGGCCACTGAAAAAGTGCTAAATAATTATAAAATCACTTGCTTAACACCATATTTAGATGTTTTTTGTGGTCTATCCTACTATATATTGAGTGTGTGAACTTATTCGAATTGGTTTTCAGTCGCCTCTTTCATTGTCACGGTTATGAATAAGACAAGGAACCATAGCCCTGGTGCCCCCGTGTCCAAATAGATCAGTGATATCCTCACCTTTGAGACAAATTATCTTTTTTTCTAAAGGATGGTTTCATCCCAGGAAATACTGCCTAAACAACAGCCCTATCCATCAATCAAGCGATTAGAGATTCTTAACCTTGATAGATGAAGTAACCATTTTAACAACGATTGCTCTATCTATCAATCATACAAATGAAAATTCTTAACTCCTAACAAGCCGGGTTTTGACCCCCGGACTTGATATTTATAAAAGAATGCTTCACAATCCTATGATCCAAACTCTCAGGACAAGGAACCTAGGCCCCTAAGTTAATAAGAAATGTTTTGATTTCATATGGCGCTATATCAAAAGTAATTTCCTTGCTATGCTGGACGGTTCCAGTTGTTTTTTCCATCAAGTTGCATTCTTGCCATGAAGCAATCGTTAAATCACTTGAAATCGTAACCGGACCACGGGAACCCGTAAATTCATGAACACGAAGTACAATCTTATTATCATCCTCTGCCTTCTTAACGGCATCGATCATGATGTTGTCAGTAGATACACGGAATAAAGATATGGATTTATAATCTTTTCCTGTGCCAAAAGAATAGGTCAGCGGGTTATTTAGTTTCCATGCTTCCTGTACAGTTTTTCCATCGATCCAGCTGCCTTTGTGCGGCAATAAGGAGTAAGTGAAAGTATGTTCACCTTGGTCAGCCGTCGGATCAGGATATTTTCCAGACTTTATAAGTGTTAAGCGAATGACATGATCTTTTATGTCATGTCCATATTTGCAGTCGTTCAATAAACTTACCCCGTAATTTGTTTCGGAAAGATCAACCCATTGGTGACCGACTGTTTCAAATTTTGCCTGATCCCAACTCGTATTCCAATGTGTAGGACGCTTAACATTGCCAAATTGGATATCATAGGTGGCTTCAGTTGCCCGAATCTGAACAGGGAATGCAACTTTCAACAGTTGTTGCTGTTCATGCCAGTCAATATATGTTTTAAAATCAATTCTTCTATTGTTTTTATAAACTGTCATCAACTGCTTTATGAATGAATCTCCGTACCTCCATTCAAATCCAATGACAAGTCGTAAAGGACCTTTTTCAAGCACTTGAACACTTTGTAAATCACGGATTTCTTTCATCTTTTCCTGATAAAAAATATCAATATCCCAATTTTCATAATTCATCGGCTTGTCTTCGAATACTTGCAATATATTTCCAAAAGCTCCGGGGGCAAGGACTTCACGACCTGCTTCTTTATCATAGATCCTTGCTAATTGCCCGGCATCATTCCAAGAAATTTGGTAATATGGTGTATTGATACTATTGTCATTAACCTCAAAAGATGTTGCCACACGGTTTACTGAATGGCTTTTTTTACGATATTTTATCGCCGTATACCCCATGGACGGTAACTTTTTAACTTCAAGAAGTAAACCTTTTTCTGTTTTTTGTGTTTCGATCGGATTCCCTTGTATATCTATCCACTCACCATTCACTAAATTTTCATCTGATGTAATGATTTCAAGTACATCATCCCGCACCCAATTCGAGGAATTAAATACAGTAACGGTCCGATCGTCACCGGAGAGCAATGATGCCAAGGACTGTTTCCAACTTTCCATTGCCAATGATTTTGCTTCTTGATATTCTTGTTGGCTATCCTCATATACCTCCCGTATGGATGACCCGGGAATGATATCATGAAACTGATTTCTTAAAACAATTTTCCAACTATGATTTATTGCCGATTGCGGATAACGAAAATAATCTTTAGTCAAAATACTATTCAATGAAGAAATCCATTCCGTTTCTCGCAATAACAGTTCAAGTTTCCGGTTCATCTTCTTGTTTTGTGCTTGGCTGGTATATGTACCGCGATGATATTCCAGATATAATTCACCATCCCAAGTATGAACATATCGATCGGTACTTTCCACATTCTTATGAAGTTTTTCAAAATACTCATCTGCACGACTAGGTATAACATTTGGTAACCCGGGCATCTTATCTAATCGGCGTCGCATTTCAAGCATTTCTCTGTTTACACCACCGCCACCATCGCCATATCCGTAAGATAACAGGAGCTCCCGATTCACCTCTTTATCACGATAATTCCCCCAAATATCTTGGATGGTTTTTGGTGTAATCTCACCATTGTATGTGTAAAACCACACGCCATCATTAGTCGGCGTTGTTATGAAATGCGTCAGAATTTGTGTACCATCCATTCCTTTCCAGTAAAACGTATCATGTGGCATCCGATTATATTGGCTCCAACTGATCTTCGTTGTCATAAATGTATCTATACCACTCTTCTTTAAAATTTGCGGCAGTGCCCAGCTATAACCAAATACATCCGGCAGCCATAAATACTTTGATGTCACACCAAATTCACGTTGTAAAAATCGAGTCCCAAATAACAATTGACGTACTAATGACTCACCTGATGTCAAGTTGCAATCTGCCTCTAGCCACATTCCACCTTCTGCTTCCCAACGCTTATCGGCAATTTTTTCTTTTATCTGTTTAAAAATCTCAGGATAATCATTTTTCATATATTCATATAACTGTGGTTGTGTTTGCAGGAAAATATATTCCGGATATTTTTCCATTAAGCGCAATACTGTTGAAAAGGAACGTGCAGCTTTTTCTCTTGTATGTTTTAATCTCCACAACCAAGCTACATCAATATGAGTATGTCCCACAACATGGACTGTTACCGGATGTTTATACTCCATCCTTTCTAGTTGTTCATTTATAATCTTTTGCGCCACTTTTACAGAAAGATAAAATTCGGAAGACCCCGGTCTTGACCAGTCAATTTCCTTAAATGAACGATCAAGAGCAATCAATAACGCTTGCTTTTCCGGCCGGTTGTCATCATATATTTTTATCGTTTCAATCATTGCCTTACTGGTCCAAAATAAATCATCTGCCGCTTCGTCTAAACAGGCCAACGCGGCATTTTTTATTTTATGTTCCTGAATGGTTGGTTTTCCGCCGCCTTCCAACCCGGACCATAAGCGAAATGCCAGTTGGATTTTTCCCCCAACCAAATCCTTGGTAAAAAATACTTCTTGATGATTGCTGTCTACGCCTTGGTAGGGAGTATGATTGACAAAAAGTAATGATTCAAAACCGGAGTTATTCCCTCCACCTGTTTTTCCAAAGTCAAAAAGACCGACAACTTCTTCCCCTTTCCATTCGGCGGGAATCTCAAGCTCAGTTAAAAGCCATATGTACTGATCTCTGCCTGACCAATAGTCACCAACTTTTAATTTTTCCCCCTCTGAATTTTTAGGAGGCCGAGTACCCACATTGCCTTCCTTGTCTAAAATCGAAGTGAATTCAGGAATAGGAACTACATTTCTGTACCTCAACTGATCTAATTCAGCAATTCGCGCTTCTAATTTTTCTATTGTCCAAAACAAGTGAAACACCTCCATAGATTTACATAACCCGGAAATTATCCTTTTGACGCACCGCCAAAACTAAAGCCTTTAGACATATAACGTTGTGATAAAAAATAGAGAAATACTACCGGAACTGTATAAAGCACTGAGAATGCCGCTAGTTTTCCGTAATTAATCAGGCCATAGTTGCCAAAAAATTGGAAAATATTTACGGAAGCTGGCATTTTTTCCGGTGATTGAATTAGTATATATGGTACAAAAAAATTTCCCCAACTTCCAGTATAAGTAAATATGAAAACAGTAAAGATACCAGGCACCATTAAAGGAGCAACAATTCTTTTAATCCCTTGCCATACCGATGCACCGTCAATCCATGCCGACTCTTCCAAATCCATTGGCACAGAATCCATAAAGTTTTTCATCATCCAAATGGCATAAGGAAGTGATGTCCCTGTTAAAAATAGGGTTACCGCCCAAAGTTTATCAACGAAATTAAATATTAAAAACATTTGATAAACCGGGACAATGACAGCGGTCATTGGTAATGATGTAAGAAATAAAATCGTATATAAAAATGATTTTTTATATTTGACTTGATACCTAGACAAAGGATATGCCGCTAATATACTAACAAGCACGACAATAATAGATTGTCCGCCCGAAATCATTAAGCCTATCAAGAAGGACCTAATGATGGAAGGATCTGTAATAACCTCCTTATAATTATTCATCGTTAACTCTTTTGGTATTTTCAGTGCTTGGATAGCGGAAGGATCCACTGATGCAAATATCATCCAAAATAGCGGTAAAACAAAAAGAACGGCAAGTATAATTAATATGGTATAATGTAAAATCCTTTCTATTTTTCCTATCTTCATTTTTTTCACTCCTTATAATTTTACTTTCAGGAGTCTCATATATAAAATACTAAAAACAGCTCCTAACAAAAGGATTACTAGTGAGATAGCTGTACCGTATCCCAGCTGATAACTTACAAACGCTTTTTGATACATAAAAACCGGTAATGTCATCGTATGATTTCCTGGTCCACCGCCAGTCATGGTATATATTAATGTAAATACACCTAAGGTTTGCAATGTTACTAACATCAGGTTTGTTGTAACCGTTCCACGAACCATTGGAATTGTAATATGGCGGATAACCTTCCATCGTGAAGCACCATCCATTATAGCTGCTTCTTCAACCTCAGCCGGTATATCATCTAAAGCAGTCTGAAAGGCCATCATAGAAAAAGCGGTACCCCTCCAAATGTTTGCAATGACAACACTGAGCATTGGATATTCAAATAAAAAGGCGATTGCATTTATCTCTGATAAAGATGTAAGAATCGTATTTAAGGTTCCGCTGTCTCCTAAAAAGGCAACCCAACAAAACGCGACAACTATTTCAGGTGTCACCCAAGCCGCAATGACACAGATCCCAATGATTCTCCGGAAGGCAGCACTTTTTCCTTTCATTAAAAATGCAATGAAAAAGCCTAATGAACATTGGCCTAATACTGCCGAAAGAATAACAAAAATTAAAGTTTTAGCAAGACTATTATATAGCTCTACATCTTTAAACATATTTATAAAGTTTTGAAAACCGATAAATTCAAGTTGTTTTGCTTGGGCCCCGGTTAGAGACAAATTTGTAAATGAAAATAATATGGTTAAAACCATAGGTGTTAGAAAAAATATGAGTAATAAAACTAAAGCTGGCGATAAGAAAACCAATGATTTGACATTTTCTAATTTATTTTTCTTAGCTAATGGAATTGAAGATGTGGCCATTTTTCATCCTCCTATTGAAAACATTGCCACATATTAGAAATAGAGAATAGCAGTGATTCTATCCTTTATTCCAATTCGTGGGTTTGACGCCGGAAATTTTTACAGTAAATGATTAAAAATACGGGTCGAAAGCTTTGGACAAGTTTTGCTGTCTAGCTCTACAGGGAATGCTATGACAGCAAAACTTTACTTTTCTTATTAATATGTGTTTTCTTTACCAACTATCTTGATAACTGCCTCTTTATAATTCTTTAAAGCTTCTTTTGGTGTCATAGAACCGCTGGCAACCGCTTCTACTGCATTTTGAATTTCAATAGAAACATTCGGATACAAGTCACTCTTTGGTCGAAAATAGGAGTTTTCTAGCGCTTTTGTTGCAGATTCAATAAATGGCCGTTGCGCATAATCAGGAGATTGTGCGGAATCCTCTCTTACAGTTAAAACACCTTCAATAACCGCACGTTTTGCTTGCGATTCTTTCGTACTCATTGCCTGAATTACTTTCCAAGCATCATCATGATTTTTTGAATTAGCAGGAATGGCCCATGACCAACCGCCTGACATTGTCACTGTACCCGGTTTTTGACCATTTTGTGTAGGCATTGCCGCAAACCCAAGAACGGCTTCAGGATCTTCGAGCGGAACTGCGCCACCTTCTAGGTAATTACCAACATTCCAACTTCCATCAAGAACGATACCTACTCCGCCATTGGGTAATAAGTCTTGAGTCATCACAGAACCGTAGTTAGATGTTAATGCAATTGAGAGGGATGGACCTAGTTTTTCCTTGTTCATCATCTCATCAATAAACGTCAGCGAATCAAGCAATCCTTGACCATTCACATTCCACTTCCCTGTTTCGTCATCATACAAAGTTTCACCCGTTCCATATAACAGCATTTCAAAAGTTTGCATAGATGTTGCTTCACCATTTACTTTTGCGACATTCATTGCCAGCGGAATAACATCCGGATTTGATTCTTTTATTTTTTTTGCAGCATCCAAGATGTCTTCCCAGCTTTTTGGTTGCCAATCTAAAGGTAGTCCAGCATCTTTAAAAACTTTTTTATTAAACCACAGTCCGCGGGAATCGGTTGTCGTAGGAATCGCATAAACACTTCCATCTTCACCTAATACACCGTTTTTAATATTTTCAATGAATTGATCCCACTCGTCCCAGGAAGACACATATTCATCTAGATTTTTTAAGTATCCTGCATTCGCATCGGAGCTAAGCATAAATGTGTCTTCGGAAACAATATCCGGTGCAGTATCTTTTGATTGTAAAGATAAAGCTACTTTAGAGAAATAATCCCCTTCACTTGCGATAATGGGTGAAAGTACGATGTCGATATCGGAGTTTTCTGCTTCGAATTCGCTTTCAAATTCTTCCAGATATCTACGGATGTTATCATTTTCTCCCAATCCTCTCCACGTAATCTTGATTTCAGTTGCATCGGAATTGCTGTTGCCTTTGTTGGAGGAACTTGATTCATCATTACTGCATGCTCCTAAAAATACTAGCACTGACAATATTATCATTGCTGATTTTTTCACCTTTCCCATTTTACTTTCCTACCTTTCTTATGTAATAAAAATCCTAAGCAACTTATAAATGGATAAATTTTTATCATGCTGTCGCAGAGCCTATCAACGTTTTGTTAAAACTTTAAAAATAAAGGATTGCACCGTTTTGAATTTCCATTCATAATTGCCTTGTAAATGAGTTTGTTTATCAGCCGATTTTTCCTAAAGTTGTTTTATTGCTTTTACCATCTTTAATGAACCAATTGACTTTGAAAACGCCGTCACTTCTTAGAGATAGGTAGATTTTCTTTTTCGTATATTAATTAAGTAAATTAAGATAGAAACAGTATAAGAAATGATGGTGTCCAAAAATGTTTTAATATTATATTCACGCAAAATATAGTTTCACCAGTATTTATAAGGTTATAAATTCACGGGTTACGGAAAAATTTTATGGAAATAGGCTCTTTTGGTGTGAATCATAGGATTTGTTATATTTTATGATTTGGCATTTATATTTATCACAAAAACAGATTAAATGATACTTGATTACTATTTTAATAACAGTCATTTTTATTACTTTGTTTTATCAGCATCCTTTACCCCCAATACAACTAATTTCATAATGAATCCTATCCTTCTTCTGTGATTAACTATTTTTGTAATAACAAAACCTCCCCAGATATTAAAAATTATTTTCATTGATTTCTACCTAATCATCTTACCCCCTTTTGCCACTTGAAAATGACAGTTATGAAGTGTGTTAGCTAATTTAGACTACACATCCTTTTATTTTGGTACGCAATCACGTACCACCATTAAAAATATTATATGGTATATTTTCCGTAAAGTCAAACTATTTTTGATGAGCTGGGTGAGTTATGGAAAAATACGTTGTTGTAAAGATAAAAGAACTTTTAATCAAAAATAATATATCTCTCAGAGAACTCTCCCGATTAACAGATATTCGCCATGCGACTCTTAGCGAATTAGCAAACCACAAACGGAAAAATATAAATTTTGGTCATATTGAAAGAATTGCAGAAGCGCTTCATATAGATGATATTAGGGAAATTATTGATTTGAAGGATCGAGATGAATAGAAGTCCATTCAAAATATTGTTTAGTGGAATAAAATTTTGTTCGATAGAAACATTTAATTTGAAGTATGGTAGAACAAATTAGTTAAAGAATAAAGTCAAATCAACTTCGGGAAAATCCATATGTAATTCCAAATGTCAAACGTTAAAGGGATCCAATCATGATGATTATCGAATTCATATTGGAAGTTCGCCTGCAAGCTGTACCGTCCCGCCAACATTGATCCAATCATGACGAATATCGAATTCATATTGGAGGTCACTGAAAAAGTGCTAAATAATTATAAGAATACTTGCTAAACACCCACCATATTTAGATGTATTCTCCTGGTTTATCCTACTATATATTGTTTAAGTGAACTTATTCGAATTGTTCTTCAGTGGCCTCTTCACATTGGACTAAAATGTTGCATGCCTTAGGTTGTAGTCCTCGTCACATGATGATTATCGAATTCATATTGGATTAAATATCGCATACTTAGACTGTAGTCCTCACCACATAACGACTATCTCCTTCACATTGAATCCCTACATCTGATTTCAATTGCTACAACGCATTCAGTATGGCCTCTGCGGTTGTTTTTGCATCACCAAAGCACATATAGGAATTTTCCTTGAAAAATAACGGGTTTTGTACGCCGGCATATCCCGCGCTCATGGAACGTTTCATAACAATAACATTTTTTGCCTTCCAAACTTCGAGTACCGGCATCCCGCCAATTGGGCCGCTCGGATTTTCGATTGCAGCCGGATTGACCGTATCATTGGCCCCGATAACAAGCACAGTATCTGTCTCCGGAAAATCATCATTAATTTCTTCCATATCTAGAACAATATCATAAGGTACTTTTGCTTCCGCTAACAATACATTCATATGACCCGGAAGCCGCCCTGCCACCGGATGAATACCAAAACGGACGTTAACCCCTTGATCGCGGAGTTTTTTCGTAATTTCCGCCACCGGATATTGCGCTTGAGCTACAGCCATCCCATAACCAGGTGTAATAATAACAGAACTTGACCCCTTTAACATTTCTGCTGCATCTTCCGGGCTGATTTCCCGGTAATCACCCATTTCTTCCGCTTCCCCGCTTGCTCCTTCATTTCCAAAGCCACCGGTAATAACAGAGAAAAAGTTCCGGTTCATGCCTTGACACATAATATAGGACAAAATTGCTCCCGACGACCCCACCAATGCTCCGGTAATAATTAACAAATCATTTGACAGCATAAATCCCGATGCCGCAGCCGCCCAACCGGACAATGAGTTCAACATGGAAATAACAACCGGCATGTCTGCACCGCCGATTGCCATGACCATATGCCAGCCTAAAAATAACGCAATCGCCGTCATAATGGCAAGGTAGACAATCCCGGATTGTGAAGCTCCTGCAGAAATAAATAAAAATATAAGAACCGCAGACACAAGCACCAACCCAATATTCAACAAATCTTTATATGGTAAAATAAGTGGATTGGAGCGAATTTTGCCATGAAGTTTTCCAAAAGCGATAATCGAACCGGTAAAGGTAACAGCCCCAATAAAAATGCCGAGAAAAATTTCCGTTAAATGAATGATTAGCATAGATCCATCAAAAGAATGATCAGAAAGTAACTCGATAAAGCTGTTATAGCCTACAAATACGGCTGCCAATCCTACAAAACTATGTAAAGCTGCGATTAATTCCGGCATTTCCGTCATTTCGACTCGTTTTGCTAAAAGAATACCGATGATCGCACCGATTAAGACAGCCACCAAAATATATGCCATACTTTCAACATCAAGTTCAATACTTACAATCGTTGTAACCAAGGCAATCGCCATACCCAAAATACCAAAATAATTGCCCCTTTTTGCTGTTTCCTGCTTCGATAGACCGGCTAAGCTCATAATAAACAATATCCCTGCAATCATATACGCTGCAGTAACTAAACCTTGCGACATTGATTACACCTCCTTGCTCTTCGTAAACATCTCTAACATGCGTTTAGTAACGGTGAACCCGCCAAATATATTGATCGTAGCAATTAATATACCAAGAAAAGACAAGATTTTAACCGATGTTAGGGAACTATTCATCTGTAATAAGGCACCTACGATAATAATACCGGAGATGGCATTCGTAACCGACATAAGCGGTGTATGTAAAGCATGGGTTACATTCCAAACAACATAATAGCCAACTACAATGGCAAGGGCAAAAACCGTTACATGTGATAAAAATTCAGGAGGTGAAACTTGACCTAACCATAGGAAGAACACAATTGCCAGCCCACCAAATACCACTTTTAACAAGGAGCGGTCTTTCTTTTCTTTAACCGGTGTCTCGCTTGGTTCTGCTTGCTTCGTCTCTTTCTTCGAGGTTTGCGTCGCCGATACACGAATTGGCGGCGGTGGGAAGGTAATTTGCCCTTCTTTTACGACACTCATATGGCGTAAAATCACATCTTCAAAATTGATATCAATCTCGCCGTTTTTTTCCTTGCAAAGTAATTTTGTTAAATTGACGAGATTGGTTGCATACATTTCAGATGATTGAGCCGGCAGTCGACCGGGCAAATCTGTATAACCAATCACTTTCACCCCGGAAGCAGTTACAATCATTTCTCCCGGCACTGTATATTCACAGTTACCTCCACTTGAAGCGGCCATATCAACAATCACCGAGCCCGGCTTCATACTGTCAACCATCGCTTTCGTAATTAACTTAGGTGCCGGTTTTCCTTGAACAAGTGCGGTGGTTATAATAATATCAACCTCTTTCGCCTGTTCAGCAAAAAGAGCCATTTCTGCTTGAATGAATTCGTCGGACATGACTTTGGCATATCCTGTAGAAGTAGAACCATCTTCTTCACCGGCAAAGTTTAATTTCAAAAATTCTCCGCCCATTGATTCGATTTGTTCCGCCACTTCCAGACGCGTATCAAAGGCCCGAACAATCGCACCAAGGGATTTACTCATTCCAATCGCGGCCAACCCGGCTACCCCTGCACCAATGACCAATACTTTTGCCGGTGGTACTTTCCCGGCAGCGGTAATTTGCCCGTTAAAAAATCGTCCAAATGCATGAAGTGCCTCTGTAACCGCCCTGTATCCTCCAATATTAGCCATTGAAGATAAAGCGTCCATTGATTGGGCACGTGAAATGCGCGGAACCATGTCCATTGCCAGTACATTGATGTTTTTTTGGAGGTAATTGCGATGTTCGTTATTCCTTGATTCCCAAAGGATAGAGAATACGCTGAAAAATATTTTCCCCACAGGAATAACGGAAAAATGCGGGCTTAAAGGTCTTTGGGTTACGAAAAATTCAATTTTACTCCCATAAAAAACAACAAAAAATGGACCCCTTGGTGTAAAATTAAGTTAACAAACAAATCAACTTAACGAACCAAAGAAGGATCCATTTATGGCTATTATACCACAACTTAGTCTCTTTGCGTGGGAAGAAATTGAAGAATTAGGAGATTTAGAACGGCTTCGTCTTGTCATAGAGTACATGCCGGATGAACAGCTCATGAGGGTGCTTGAAAAAGAACGTGGGAAGGGTCGTGATGATTATCCGATTCGAGCCATGTGGAATGCCTTATTGGCTGGGATTGTGTTCCAACATGATCGTGATGCAAAACTCCTAAGAGAATTAGCCAGAAATGGGCAATTGCGTTCCCTTTGCGGATTTAATGGGAAAGTGCCTACGCCTTGGGCATTCAGCCGATTTTTACATAAAGTGTTGATGCACCAAGCAGAGGTAGAAGAGATGTTTGACGATTTAGTCAGAGAGCTCAAAAAAATAGTACCGGATTTTGGGAAACACTTGGCTATAGATAGTAAGGCCATTAAATCCTATGCAGCAAAGAAAAATAAAAACGAAAAAGAGGATGGTCGTCGGGACCTAGATGCAGATTATGGAAAAAAAGTATATCGCGGAACAAGGGAAGATGGTACACGATGGGAGAAAATTGTAAAATGGTTTGGGTATAAACTTCATCTCATCGTTGATGCCAGCTATGAGTTACCGATTACGTTCTCGGTAACAAAAGCAAATGTGCCGGATATAAACGAAGCACATCATCTACTCGAAAAAATGGAAGAACGCCAACCTGAAATACTGAAAAAAGCTGAAATACTAACGGGAGATCGAGGATATGATGATTCGAAGCTAATCATCAACTGTTGGGATCAGCATGCCATTAAACCGGTTATTGATATTCGGAACATGTGGAAAGATGGAGAAAGTACCCGTTTGTTAAATAACAAACAAAATGTAACCTATAATTATAAAGGGAATGTATTTTGTCATTGTCCATCAACAGGAATCAAACGAGAAATGGCATGTGGTGGATTTGATAAAGATCGAAATACCATAAGGAAACTTTGTCCCGCCAAACAATATGGCATGAATTGTGAGGGGATGGAAAAGTGTCCGGTGGTAAATGGCATTCGAATCCCGCTTTCAGAAGACCGGAGAATATTTACGTCAATTGACCGTGCCAGCTACAAATGGAAAAGAGAATACAACAAAAGAACAGCAGTTGAACGAGTAAATAGCCGCATTGACCAGGTGTTTGGTTTTGAAAATCACACGATACGAGGGATAAAGAAAATGACCGTACGATGCGGATTAGCTCTTTGTGTGATGTTAGCCATGGCGCTAGGCAGAATAAAAGAAAAACAAGCACAGAATATGAGGAGTCTTGTTTGTGCTGTATAAAAAATTATCCACATGTGAATAAGTAAAAAGCAAGAAAATATCCACAAGCAAAAAATGTGGATAAGACAACAGGGATTCGTATGCCTTTTTTTGTAAAAAAACAGACACACAAACCATTAAAAGCAGGAAAAGCACAGAAAATCATACCTAAAAATGAAAATGTGGTAAATTTTTAGAGTAAATTTTTTTAATCTAATCTAGAAAATCAGTACATCGCAAAAAGCTTTTTTTTGGGAAAGCTCTTTAACAAGTGCGCCGTTTTGTGCCGGATACAAGAAACTGACGAAAGTTGCCCCTTCCTTAATCTTTGAAACTTCCTCCTCGGTAGGCGGATTCACTTTTTGAACTACCACTAGGCTAAAGCCGTAGTGGATTCCTAAGTACAGAGTTCTACCGAACTCTAATTGATTAGGCTATCCCCGTAGTTCCTACGGTTAGAAGCCTTATGGCTTCATTTTTAAGATTCAAACTTGCGTTGATATCTCGGTCATGATGGGTATGACACTTTGGACATTCCCACTCACGTAACCCAGGATTTTTAACGTCTTTATTTTGATAGCCACAGCATGAACAAAGTTGGCTGGATGGAAAATTTTTCGCTACGGTAACTACTTGTTTTCCATACCATTTAGCTTTGTATTCCAACATCGTTCTAAATTGTGACCAAGATACTTCACTAATCGCTTTTGCAAGATTATGATTTCTCAACATATTACTTACTTGCAAATCTTCTATACCGATAATATCGTGGTTTTTGA
>Ga0207865_100150_pt1 | contig 85929 bp, 78 predicted proteins | sample HigsolmetaAR204D_FD_184836 | JGI IMG/M metagenome (GOLD analysis project Ga0207865, IMG submission 184836) | Ionic liquid and high solid enriched microbial communities from the Joint BioEnergy Institute, USA - AR20-4-D (SPAdes) (version 2) ... | reverse complement strand
AAGTTTTCTTCGTTTAACTTATTGATTTCCGCTAGCACCTCGTCAATCAATTCATTGCGATAGGCAATATACTCTTCTTCTTGGTATTGTAAATGCTGCAGTTCTTTAATGATTTCAAGTTTGGCGGTAAACAAACGCTCCGTTAAGCTTTCCACCGCTTTTCCTTCGATTCCTTTCGGATTTTCCCGGAAAAACTCAAAGTTGCCGCAATAGTCAAAAATAAGGAAATGCGTTTTATCTTGCCCGGCTCCGAATAAGTCTTTGCATAAACGGGTTCCGCGTCCAATCATTTGCCAAAACTTTGATTTGGAGCGTACCTTTTTAAAGAACACAAGGTTGACGACTTCCGGAATATCCACTCCCGTATCGAGCATATCGACCGAAACCGCAATTTGCGGCCATTTGTTGCGGTCGGAAAAATCATCGATTAATGTTTGGTAGTAGTTCACGCTGTAATCAATGACCCGGGCAAAGCCGCCCCTGTATTCAGGGAACAATTGATCAAAGCGCTCCACAATCCGTTCCGCATGACGATGATTTTTCGCAAAAATAATCGTTTTGCCGAGTTTGTCCCCGCCTTCGACGCGAATCCCCTTTTCCATCAAGTCCCTCAGGACGGTGTCAATCGTATCGTCATTGAACAGCCATTCATTCAATGCGGCGCTGTCAATATCCTCGCCGACTTCATCATCAAAGGTTTCTTCATACTTTTCCTTTTCTTCCTCGGACAACTCATCGTAATGAATGCCCTCTTCAAGAAATTTCAGCTTCGTTTGGATGGTGCGATAATCCACCAAATAGCCGTCCCGGACCGCCTGATCCAGCTCATAGGCATAGGTAGGCACACCGTTTTCCAAATCGAACACTTCATACGTATTGCGGTCGATTTCGTCCTTCGGCGTGGCGGTAAGCCCGAGCAAGATCGCGTCAAAATAGTCGAAAATGGCCCGGTACTTCCGATAAATGCTGCGGTGGGATTCATCGACGATAATTAAGTCGAAATGCCCGGGGGTAAAGAGGCGTTTGCCGTCCTTCCGTTTCGCTTCGTCGATCGCGTTCATCATCGTCGGGTACGTGGAAAATACCATGCGGCTTTCTTCCGGATTATCCTTGTTATCGAGCAAATTGCACAGGGTCAGGTTCGGAAGCAGATGGCTGAAACTGTTTTTCGCCTGCCTGACAAGGGTTTTCCGGTCCGCCAAAAACAAGATATTTTTTACCCAATTATGCCGGGTAAGCACATCGACAACCGAAATCGCCGTCCGGGTCTTGCCGCTCCCCGTGGCCATGACAAGCAAGGCTTTCCGCCGTTTGTTCTCGAGGGCGTCACAGACGGCCAGAACAGCTTCCTTTTGGTAATATCGGTTCGTAATGTCGTCATTGATCTGCACGTTCCGCAGCGGCCGCTTCATCGTCCGGCGGTCTATAAGCAAGCTTAATTCTTCCTTATTGTAAAAGCCGGATACCCTTCGCGCCGGATAGTTCAGGTCGTCCCAAATATACGTTTCAAAACCGTTCGTGTAAAAAATGACGGGACGCTGGCCGTGCATTTTTTCCATGCAGTCGGCATACAGCTTGGCCTGTTGCTTTCCTTTGTTCGGGTCGGCGGTGGTCCGTTTCGCTTCGATGACCGCAAGGGGTTTTCCGTTGTCTCCAAACAGGACGTAATCGACATAACCGACGCCTTCCCGATTCGGCATGCCCACCACGGGATATTCTTCGATGACGTCCTTTTTAAATTCCCAACCCGCCAACTTCAAGTCCAGATCGATGTATTTCTTTCTCGTTTCAAACTCGCTTAATTGGTCGACTTGGAAATCCTGTTCTTTTGTATTCGCTTCCCGTTTGGCGGTGAGAAGGGCGCGCAAGTTTTCATTTTCCTTCATCAATTCCTCAAGGCGTTTGTCTTTCGAGCTCAGCCGTTCGTATAAATCCTTCAGCTCTTCCGGACGCTCGCGCTTTTCCTCGCCGACGGGGAGCAGCGATTCATCAAATTCCGTAGCGGTGTACTCGTCGGAATAACAGTAGTCTATCCAAGACACGAACTGGTGAAGATTGTGAAGGGAAAGAACCGCTTCTTCCCTCGTGATCGCCGAATTCGTATGGACGGCGACATTTCCCAGCTTTACGATGTAACGCAATAGCGGCAACAATTCTTCATTGATAATGGACAAAAAGCCGCTGTCATGAATCAGGCTGGAAAGCGTCTCTTGATACGGGACTTTCAACGCGCCGTCAAAGCTGTACACCCATTTCACCGCAAGCTCCAACGCCCGGCGCGTCAAGATCGCGCACGTCGCCGGGCTCACGACCAGGCTTTTCTCCGCCTCTATACACGCGTCCGCAAAACTCTCATAATGAGGCTTTCCGACCAAAAATCCAAAGTTGGACCGCAACAAACGCCCCTCCCTTGACCGACAAGCACTCGTTTATTTCACTGTATTACTGCTCGTTGAACAATTCTCCCTTAAATGCGCGTTGCATGAGGGAGTTGAAATTTTTTTCTAGCTCTCTCAAGCTTTTGTGAAGAATTGACTTCTGGGAATCAATTTTTTTTACTATTTCAGAAAATTTGTCTTGCAAATCTCTTGGCGGCAACGGAATTTCCATATTTCTTATATCCGTTAAAGACAAAAACTTTTGTGTTCCTCCACGTTTATTTTTATTGAGAATATAATCAAGATAATGTGAATCCAGTAAATATTTTAGGTATATATTGACCACAAGAGGATTATTAAATTTTATTAATGCTACATTCTTTATCGCAAAATTTGGCTGTTCATCAACAATAATTGGATTTCCGATTGTACCAATCATCGGCATAATAATATCTCCCACATCAACCTTAGACCTCTTATTAATATTTATAAAGTCTTCTTCCGAGATGTAGTTTACATTACTTAAATCTATTTTCCCGTTTTTAATATTTTTAGAAGTTACTAAAGGATAACCGCTTGGAACGTACTTAGGTGAATCGTGTGTTCCATCCCTTACATCTGCAATATCTTTAAGTGGTCGCCTCTCCCATGTTTTATTGGTAACAGGATCCCCAAACATCTCCAAAAACACACTTTGCGTTAACTGGTCTAACGCTTCAATTTGGGCTTTTCGTTTGTCGATGAGTTCTTGGGCTTTGTCTAATGCTTTCGCAATCTTTAATTGATTTTCTATATCGGAAACCGGTATCTTAATGCTCTCTATATCTTTTTTACTTATAGCTTTAAAAGTACTTCCGGTCCCCATATTTTCTATTTCATTTTTCTTATAGTTTAGTGCATAAAATAAATACTTATAATTAATCATATCATTATTCGCTCTGATAGCAGCTAATCCCCTACCAATACAGCACTCTGTATTCGCAATATTAACATCTCCTACAGGTGCTCGTACGGACATTAATATATCGTTTTCATTGGCAATTTTTAAAGGTGCAGAACAATAAGTCTTGGGAGTTGGGTACAGTTTTCCAAAATCAGCTTTCCCCTGAAAAAAAGGTAATCCTTCTTTCCTATCATTATATGTATCAGAAGAAGGAGATTGTCCCATGATTATTTCACATACTTCTGAAACTTTTTTATACTTAATTGCAGTCATAATTACTTTACTCCTTAATCATTTCTTTCAACTCTTGTAATCCTTGCATAATCTCTTTTTCCAACGCTTCCACTTTTTCAAGAATCACACCCGGCGCTTCGTACTCCACTTCTTCATACTCAACCTCTTTATATTTGTTAATCGATAGGTCATAGTCGTTTTCCCGGATTTCTTCCACCGGCACAAGGAACGACTGCTCCGTGCGTTTCCGTTGTTTTTCCGCTTCCCGGTTATGGAAACGGGCGATGATGTCGGGAATGTCGTTTTCCTCGATCGGCGTGCGCTTGTCATCCAATGAATAGCCATCTGCTTTCATGTCATAGAACCATACTTGATCCGTACCGCCGACCCCCGTTTTCGTAAAAATCATCACCGCCGTGGAAACGCCGGCATAAGGTTTAAACACGCCGCTCGGCATGGAAATGATCGCTTCCAGTTTATGATTTTCCACGATTTCTTTGCGGATATCCTTATGCGCCTTGGAGCTGCCGAACAATACCCCGTCCGGCACGATGCAGGCGCAACGTCCGCCCGTTTTTAAAATGCGCAAAAATAAAGCAAGGAACAAGAGTTCGGTTTTCTTCGTTCTTGTGATTTTTAACAAGTCGCTCGCAACGGCTTCATAATCCAACGAGCCTTTAAACGGCGGATTGGCGAGGACGAGGGTGTATTTGTCTTTATCTTTGTTCTGTTCGGACAAGGAATCGCGGTATTCGATATTCGGATTTTCAATGCCGTGGAGCATCATGTTCATCGCGCCGATGCGCAGCATCGTGCGGTCCATGTCGAAGCCGTAGAACATATGGTTATTAAAATGCTCTTTCAAACTTTGCACCAAAAATAAGTCGCTCCGGTGTTTGCGCAAATATTCCCCCGCCGCCACCAGAAATCCTGCGGAACCCGCAGCCGGATCGACAATGATATCTTCCGGCGTCGGTTTGACCAGCTCGATCATCATCTTGATAATATGGCGGGGGGTACGGAATTGTCCGTTCGTTCCCGACGTCGCGATTTTGGAGAGCAAATATTCGTACAAATCTCCCTGGATATCCCGGTCTTTAGTCGGGATCTTGTCAATGCCGTCGACAATTTTTGCCAGCATTTGCGGCGTGGGGATCATGAAGATTGCGTCGCTCATATACTTGGCATAGGCGGAATTTTTATTGCCATGCAAACTTTTAATAAACGGGAATACTTCCTCCGATACAATTTCATACATTTGGGAAGCTTCCAGATTTTTAAACTTGCTCCAGCGCAAATGCTGCTTATCTTCGGGAAAGATCCGGTCAAACCCGATGCCTAACAGTTCGGCCTCCTGTTCTCTTTGCGTTTCCGCTTCATCGAGACTTTTAATAAATAATAGGTATGTAAATTGTTCAATGACCGTCAGCGGATTGGTAATCCCGCCCGTCCAAAAGGTTTCCCAGATTTTATCGACCTTGTTCTTTAATTCCCCTGTGATCATATCGCTGCCTCCTTATGTTTCCAGCTTCATTATACATTCTTTAAGCCGCTTTAAAAATCCAAAAAATGAATGAAGGGATTCTCGCCCGCAATTTTTCACCATTTATCGGCGGACGTTTACCGCAAAAAGTCAGAAGTGCGGCGCGGCTTCCCGAGCGGACAGGCGGTGCCGACGGCGGAATCCGTCGGTTTTATCGGCAAATTTGCGGAAAACTTCGACCCAGCGACCGAGGATGTTCTTTTCCTCCCATTTGACGGAAGCAGCAGATCATGGTGCCAAGCACTCGGTTGATGAGCATTATTCTAGAAACCGAACAGCAGGCTGAGACGGCCCACGCCGGAATGGAAATGAAGTATGGCTATGTGAAGGGAAATTTGGCGATGGAAATGAGTTCCCAAGATGAGGAATTCCGGAAAAAATTGAAGCGTTCTTTCAACATTGGGTCGATTCGGTCGCCCGGATTTTAGTGGAAATGGAAAAAAATCATCAAGTCTATGGCGGAATGGTTCCCCGCAAATGCGCCCAATCCATCGTCGCCATGATTGAATGCGGCTTGCTGATGGTCAGCCGGGAAAATATCCAAGTTTTATAAGACGTCTTTGATGTGATCCGACAACAATATCATTTGTCAGAAAAACAAAATCTTGAAAGACTTACTAACTGACGGTAAGTGAGTCTTTTTTTCTTATGATCCGATCACTTGGATTGCCCATACCATGGCCATGAAAGATTCTTCATTGTGGAATCAACGAAAGGGATCAATGATGGAAGGCAAAAACCGGAGAAAAGCTTTTTCCCGGTTAATTTTCTCATCCGATAGGGCACCATATAGAAAAAGCGGCGAATCGGAACGGTTCGTATCGCCGGAGTCCGCCGAACGGGACGATGAATTTTATACAAGATTAACATATTAATCGTTATTTAATAATGAAAAATGGGGTTATGGGAGAGCATGGAATAGCCCTTCCAAACCCCCTTCACTTCCTGGCGCAATGTCATTACGATCCGAAAACCCAATCAGCCCGAAGGGACATGGAGAACAGCAGTACGGTTATAATCACGACAAAGGACAACTAAAACCAAAATGCATTTTTCCCATAATCCTTTTCATATTTTTTCAATAATGGCGATTTAATTTAAGCAAAAAACTATTCCCCATATCGGTAATGTAATAAATCCCAGTAAAACCAAGAATTTTAAAAACATAGGAATGAACTCTCTTGGAGAGATAAATGGTCAATTGCATCCAAAAACCATTATCGTTTGTCAATGATTGCTAAAGAGGACAGCGCGCCTATTATCCATACCGGTATTCTTCTCTGAGACTGTATAGAAACGGAACTATTTATTGCGAGACGCCCCCACATAATAAAAAATTCGGACCGCCTGTGCGAAATGTTCCATCAACTTATGCCCCTTTTATTTCTTTCGTAAAAAAGAGAATGATACCCTGCCCGCCCGAAGCGTTAAACTCGGTTTATAAATGGAGCCTTACGGCCAGCAGGATTGATGAAAATAACAAGTTCATTGTCCCTCTGTTAATGTTCATGCGCTAAATAACGCTCGGCAGACTCCAACACTCTTTCCTGAATGTCCGCATCCAACGGTGAAAATAATTTCGTATCTATGCCCGATCGGCGATTATTTTTACTTCTGGTCCATACGCCGATCACTTTTCCTTTATAGAGGATCACCGATTGAATATGCCCCGCCGGACGATAGACCTCCTTATAATATTGCTGCTGCAGGTAAAACTTTTCCTTATGTCCCAAAAGATAACAATCAAAATTTGGCAAAAAGGCGATTTCAGCGGATTCGGCATTTTCCAATTCTTCCATAGAAAAAGCAACATCATAGCGATGATCCGACTCACGCAGCTGCCCTTTTACCAGCTGTAAAGCGCGCTTCGCCCGCACGACGGAAACACCGGACCAATAGGCGAAATCATGAATGGTGGCCGGTCCATATGCCATCAGATAACGAAGGAATAGTTGCGACAATGCGGCATCGGGATCCTCCGGCAAGAATGGCAGCCGCTGAGGCAGCCAATCCTTTGTTTTTACAAAAGTGACCTCAGAACCCTTTTGCGGCCCATGCACGATTTCACCCCAATACGCTAAATCTTTAAGGACCCCTCCCCAAGGTGACAACAAATTGGTAAGCCATTCCGACTTTGTCCCTAACAGCTGCTCCACTCCCTTTTGAATTTCCGCGCGCGTGGCGGGACCATTATCCAACACTTCAAGAACGGCCTTTGCCGCCAATTCCCGTTGTTCCCAAGTCGCATATTTTTGTAAATACCGACTCCACCTGGATTCCCATTCCGGGCGCAATGCCGTTCTGAACATGGGCCAATCGCTTGCAATGATGACATGCATCGTTCCGCGGACTGTCCAAGTTCTTACCAGCGAACGCCTCTCCCATAAGTCTTTCTGAATTTTATCAGCCGTTACGTTTTTCAATCGCGCTTTGGCCGCCAGATAAACACTTCCTTGCACCTGATCCTGGATGCCGCAAAGGTGCTCAACGAGTTGCACCAGGTCAAAATCTTCTTTTGGTTCCGTTAATTTTTGACGAATGGCATATTGTTTGCAGCGATCTTCATCCAACATGAATATCCCTCCTCATTGCCGGCGGGCCGTAACGATTTTGTCCAGGATCCACCGGGGGCACAGTGAATCAATACGGATGATTTGCGCGGGCGTAATCTTGAAGCAGCAACAAAAACGGAGGAATATACGGAGAAAACCAAAATTTCCGTATTCACCTATTTTTCGGATCAAACCGTTCTTTATCCATTCTCAAGTTGGCGGAAGCAGGACGGTTACATACATATTCCTGCTCTTGCGAAAAAATGGAATCAGATCTTATGGGAATATTCCATATTTTCTTCGCAATTTCCTCCATATTTCCGAAACGGGCAGAAACAGTCGGCGGTCGGGAAATCTTCCGGCCCTTCCAACTTCAAAAATCCATTGAAAAAAGGAGCCGCAAATCAGGCTCCCTTTCGAACAACTTTGAGTTACCAACATGGTTTCTCAAGTCATTTTTCATTTTTTGGACAATGTCGGCAAAGTCGGTAGCTGCTTTCTCTACCCTACACTTTGGGTTATATTGGAAAATCAGGGATGACTTGTTCATATACCTCCTGAGGATTGGTTATAGCCGATTTAGCATAGGCTTGCATGGCCAGAAAAGGGCTGAATGAGTGCATCAAAAATGCCTTGTCCACGCAATTTCGGGCTATACCTGACCTCTGTTTTCCCATTTCATACCCTTTTCCTCTTTGATGTCGCCCATGTCAGTAGCTTCGATATCATATATTTCCTTTCCCTTTGGTCCGTTACCAGGTTGCTGGCCGTACTCTTTATCGGGAACCAAGTCGCCCCACTCGCTTTCAGGACCGCTAGCTGGAGCGCCCCATAGAAGCAGCTGGTCTTATCCGTGCCAATGCTGCTCTCCATCCAGCGTGCAAATGGTGTTACCGGCCCGGACAACCATAATATCGCCTCCCCCGGGACTGAACAAGACCGATCCCTTCGGTTATGTATAGGGTTGTCCGACGGTAGTCAGTGGCAGGCCGTGGGCGCTTGGCGCGAATTTCACTAAGTGAACGCGGGTACGGCACGGTTCTTCCCCCCTTGGCGATCTCGTCAAAACAAACGTCACCGGTAAACATGGAATCCGGCCTTTTTACGGAAGCTTTCGCAGGCATGATGTTCATTCTCTCCACCTTAGATAGACAATGATTTACTATTTACTTCAGCCGCCTTGCGGAGCCGGACAATGAGCATAACAACGGGGGTTAGCGCAAGCATTGCCGTACCAGCAGCGAAACTGGTCACAATGCGGTGTGCGAGTAGATCCCGGTCGTCCGTTTAGATTCTCTATGGCCCCTTCGAAATCAAACACAAGTACCTTAGACCAGGAAACATTCGAACCATTGTTCCCATAAATAACATAGCGTATGTTTTTTTTGCCTTACGTTTCCCACCAGCCTTGCTCCTCGTCCCAAAACGCGAATAACATAGCGTATGTTTTTGCCTTACCCATTCATGTCCAAATTTTAAAATGATCAGAAAACTCCCGATATACGATTCCAGTAAACAAAAGATGGATCAACCAATTGAATTGGCCAACCCATCTTTCATCAGGGCCGATTCAAGATGACTCAGAGTCCGGATCTTTTACCGGCCCCTCCTTATATCGCGCACCCATTTACGAGGTTGTACCAGTATTTTCATACTGCCATCTATTTTGGAATTATTACCCGTTATTTGCCGACTCTATTTGCGTATTCTGAACCTGCCGGATAGCGGTCTCCCGAAATCTCGATCTTCGAGAGCGCGTCGTTCAAGTCGCGCAGTTCCTCGGAGGTCAGCTCAACGTCCAATGCGCCGAGATTTTCTTCCAGACGATCCAATTTGCGTGTGCCGGGAATCGGAACAATCCACGGCTTCTGGGCAAGCACCCATGCCAGTGCGATTTGAGCCGGCGTTGCGTTTTTCCTTGCAGCAATTTTCTTGACCAGATCGACCAAAACCTGATTCGCTTCGAGATTCTCCGGTTTGAAGCGGGGAAGGATCCTGCGGAAATCGGATTCATCGAATGTGGTATCCTTATCTATTTTACCGGTAAGGAAGCCCCTGCCCAGCGGGCTGAACGCAACGAAGCCGATTCCGAGTTCCTCGAGGGCAGGGAGCAGATCTTCTTCAGGGCTTCGCCACATCATGGAATATTCACTTTGAACTGCGGCGAGCGGCTGAACCGCGTGGGCGCGGCGAATCGTTTGCACCCCCGCTTCCGAAAGTCCCCAATGCCTGACCTTGCCCTCCTTGATGAGATCTTGAATGACGCCGGCTACCTCTTCAATCGGCACATTCGGGTCAACACGATGTTGATAGTACAGGTCAATGGTTTCGACTTTAAGCCTTTTGAGCGAGCCTTCAACGGATTTCCTGATGGTCTCGGGTTTGCTGTCAAGCACCTGCTTGCCATTTACCATTTTAATACCGAATTTGGTAGCGATGACGACTTTTCCCTTAAATGGGGCAAGCGCTTCACCTACCAGCTCCTCGTTGATATAGGGACCATAAACTTCTGCGGTGTCAAAGAATGTCACCCCGCGGTCAACCGCCGCATGGATCAACGAAATCATCTCTTTCTTGTCCGAAGCAGGACCATAACCATAGCTCATTCCCATGCAACCAAGCCCGATAGCGGAAACTTCCAGGCCGCTCTTTCCTAATTTACGCTTTTCCATTATTTATTTTCCTTTCTTTTTATGATTGTCACTTTCGCTTGTGATTCGGTCTCAATAGCATTAAATATCAAGTTTACGGTCATAGCTCCAAAACTTGAAGCAACGCCGGCCAAGTCTCAATCACATTAAATATCAAGTTTACGGTTACAGAGCCATTTCACGATTTCAGGATCGTTATGTGAAAAGAACAGGCTCTTTTTCGTATCTAACGTAGCAATCATTTCCATATCCTCTTGGCTTAATTCAAAATCAAAGATATTGAAGTTTTCGATGATTCTTTCTTTATGAACAGACTTTGGAATCGCAACGATTCCCCTTTGTGTCAACCAACGTAAAATCACCTGGGCAACGGATTTATTATACTTTTGGGCTATTGATCCTAAAACTTCATTCTGGAAAATGTTATTTCTTCCTTCAGCAAAAGGCGCCCAGGATTCTATCTGAACATTGTACTCTTTCATTAGTTTCGCGCTTTCTATTTGCTGGCAGAAAGGATGCGTTTCGATCTGGTTTACAGCAGGAACTACTTCATTATGAATAATCAAATCTACCAGACGATCCATCTGGAAGTTACTAACTCCAATTGCCCTGATCTTTCCCTCACGATACAATTCTTCCATTGCACGCCAAGAGCCATATACATCACCAAATGGCTGATGAATTAAATACAAATCCAGATAATCCAATTGCAATCTTTCCAGTGATTTTGCGAATGCTTTCTTTGTGCTCTCATAACCGGCATCCTGAATCCAAAGTTTTGTGGTAACAAATATTTCCTCTCTTGGCACGCCACTCCGTTTGATTGCTCTGCCAACCGCTTCTTCATTTTGATAAGAAGCAGCGGTATCGATCAAACGATAGCCTGTCATAAGGGCGTCATAAACGCATTGTTCACATAGGTCGGCATCTGTAATCTGATAAGTACCAAAGCCGAGTATAGGCATCTCAACACCATTGTTCAAAATTACTTTTTGCATATGAAATCCTCCTGTCTTTTAAAGATTGTTATCCCATCTATTAATGCCGGTTAATACCAATGTAGACATGTCAATCACGAATCGATAACGTACATCACGACTGAGAACACGCTCAAATAATTCGTCTGCTTGGCCGGCACGGATCACCCCCCAGATTGTTTTTCCCATCCCATATGCCTGCTGAACGGTTGCGCTAACGTTGATGTCAGTCTTGCGCCATGTTCCGATGTCCGGAGGCGATAAAGATGAAATAAAACACCATTCAGTGATTTTTACATATCTTGGAATACATAATCCTAGTTGGTCTGCCGTCTTGAAAGTATCTGTCTGAGCCATCTTCTGAAACTTCATCGCTGTGCGCTTGAGAACGAACGGGCGCGGCCGAAGGAGACGACAGCGATAACGGTCGCGAACGCGACCGGGACTGAGCCGATCCATTTTCAGCCGCCGCCATCATGACTACGGGCGTGCTTGATTGCATTGCGCGCGAGAATGCGGTAATAGCTGTCCCGCTGTCGATACAGATACGCCGACGGAAGCAGCGACTTGATCCAGAATGCATGAGTTGACGAATTGTGACGTGCCCGCCATGAAGCTGATAAGGGTCAGTATGTAATTTTCCAGGTGTTGTTCATGTCATTCTATCTACTTTATCTATGTCATTTGATAATTTTATGATCACATTAAAGTTATGGAAAAGCTTCGGCATCCAAAATTATACAACAAATGAAAAAGCGAACGTTTCCAATTCATCTCAAATGATTGCCTAATCCTCTCACACCGCTTATGCAACAGACGAAAATGCATTAGAATGGAACTAGCAAGAATGAAGAAACAAGGAGGATCTTATGTCTGAACAAATCTATAAAAAGCAGGTTGAGCTCGCCAAACTCATCGAGCGTCACACTGGTCGGGACGGTGTTCACGCGACTGCAATTCCGTCATTATTTTTCATTCGTAAATCGAATATGACCGGACCAAATTATGGAGTTCACAATCCCTCCTTATGTATTGTTGTTCAGGGTGAGAAGGAGGTATTGCTGGCACGGGAGCGCTTTAGATACGGTCCTTCCGACTACCTTGTTGCATCCGTTGACTTGCCGGTTATCGGTCAAGTCATGGAAGCCTCTTCCGACGTTCCATATTTGGCTCTAAAGCTTGAATTTTCGACGAATCAAATCCTGGAGATTTTAAGTGATTCTGATATTCGGGTTGGCCCAAAAGAAAATGCGAAGCGGGCTATGTTTGTCTGCCCTATGGGATTATCTATGTTCGATGCGGTAATCCGATTAGTTCGTTTGCTAGACACCCCTAAAGATATCCCGGTTCTTGCTCCTCTATACACAAAGGAAATTTTCTATAGGGTTCTGCAAGGGCCGCATGGGGGTAGGCTGGAACAAATGGTCATTGAAGGAAGCAGTGCCTATCGAATCAGAGAAGTTATCGAATATATCATGAATAACTTTAATAGGTCTTTTCGAATTAAAGAGCTTGCGGAAATCGCGAATATGAGTGTTTCTTCGCTTCATAGGCACTTTAAAGAGGTAACCGCTATGAGCCCTATTCAGTTCCAAAAACAACTGAGACTGCAGGAAGCGCGGCGCCTGTTATTAACCGAGTCAACAGATGCCGCTGATGTCGCATTCCGTGTAGGTTATGAAAGTCCATCGCAATTTAGCCGTGAATATTCCCGTATGTTTGGTTGTCCGCCTAAAGAAGATATAAAGCGCTTGAGAGCGAAATATGACCAAAGGATAAACGCATGAATCCCCTGCTTATTGGGGGGTTAAACCGCGTATTAAATAAACGTTGCCCGATTAGTTTATTGATTACATCAAAGTCTATTTCTGATAGACTCAACTACCAATCGAATAAGTGAAAATGGCGCATATACATAAATAGGCATTCATGTATATTTTGATTCATCTTTAGTAAATTCGGCTAACTCCATACGATATTCCGGCATTTTTCTGTATTTTCCCGATAATAAAACGGTGGAAACCGTTCTAATAAAAATGTTCCAGAATCAAGCCTTCACAAGAAAATAAAAATAACTCGATTATACTATAGATATGGTCATTTACCTATTCCGCAATAGGTTTATGTTTATTAAAGATGTCAAGGCCGCTTGATTTTTCCCCAAAATCGCCGTTTTAAAATTCCCGAGAAGTACCTTATCATTCCTCCAGTTTTTCTTGTTGGAGCTTCTTTTCACGATGATGGAATGGTGCAGCAACCGGTCCAAAATCGCTGTCGTCAATATCGGATCCCCCATAACCTCACCCCATTCCCCAAAGCTTTTGTTGGAAGCGAGAATGACCGGGGCATGTTCGGGAATTCAATTTTTTCAAATAGTAATAATTTTGGAAGCCAAGTTCACCTGTATCATCTTGCGGGCTTTGCGCAAAGATTTGATTTTGTTTTCCAAATTGCACACGGCGTATTCGGTAATTTTATACGTAAAAAAGCCAGGTGGCACAGATGTGGTCAAATGCCGCCTAGCTTCCTTTAAAAATTTTTTTCAAAGTTAGTTTCGTGACACACTCCACATGACTCGTCTGCGGAAACATATCGACGGGCTGGATGTAGGCGATGTCGTATTTTTTCGTGAGCACGTGCAAGTCCTTGGCCAGGGTGGACGGGTTGCAGGAGACGTAAATGATTTTTTTGGCGTTCGCTTTTAACATCGTCTCGAGAAGGCGGGCGTCGCAGCCGGAGCGCGGCGGGTCGACGATGATGACGTCCGGCCGCCATCCTTCCTTGATCCACTTCGGCAAAATTTGTTCCGCTTTGCCGGCCTCGTACCGCACGTTTCGGATCCCGTTTAAGTCGGCGTTTTTCTTCGCGTCCGCCACCGCTTCCTCGACCGTGTCCATGCCCCGGATCTCCCCCGCTTCCTCCGCGAGCCAAAGGCCGATGGTGCCGACACCGCAATAGGCGTCGACGACCTTTTCCTTGCCGGTGAGGCCGGCCGCCTTTTTCACTTCGTCGTACAGCTTGGCCGTTTGCTCCGGATTCAATTGGAAGAACGCGCGGGCGGAAAGTTCATAACGGAATTTTCCCAGCGTTTCCACGATTGCCTTCTTTCCCCACAAAAGCACCGATTCCTCGCCGAAGACGAGGGAGGTCTTCTTCCGGTTGATGTTTTGGACGATCGACCGGACTTCCGGCAGCCGCTTTCGGATCTCCGCGACGATCCGTTCCTTCTTCGGCAGATGATCCGTTGCCGTAATGAGGACGATTTGCAGCTCCCCGGTTTGGATGCCGGCCCGGGCCACGATCGAGCGGACGACCCCTTCCCTTTTTCGCTCGTCATAGATCGGGATCTCCAGGTCGGCCAATATCCGTTTCACCGTCACCGCCGCCTTGTTGATCAACGGGTGCTGGACGATGCACTTCGGGATGTCGATCAGCCGGTGGGAGTTCAGGCTGTAAAGCCCGGCGATGACCTTCCCCTTATTGACGCCGACCTGAAACTGGCTCTTGTTCCGGTACTCCCACGGATGGTCCGCCCCGATCGTCGGCCGGATGTCCAAGTTTTCCACATCGAGATCCGTATGCCTTTCCAAGGCCTGCACGATCAGATCCCGTTTTTCTTCCAATTGCCGGCCGTAATCGAGATGCTGCAGTTGGCAGCCGCCGCATTTTTCGTAAATCGGGCAAGGGGGCTTGACCCGGTGTTCGGACCGTTTTTTGATTTTAACGATCTTTCCTTCGGCAAAGTTTTTATCTACTTTTGTAATCTCCACGAGGACCTCTTCCCCGGGAAGGGCATCCTTGACGAAGATCACCTGCTTTTTGTAAAAGCCGACCCCTTCGCCGTTGATGCCGATTCTCTTTATGGTGAAAAAAACCCTTTCGCCGGGCGATATTTTGATGTTCGTTGCGGGTTTCATCCGTCACACCTCGAAACTGATCCTGTATAAAAAATTTTTCCCTTTAAAAACGGCAATATGCGGCCTCCCTTGCCGTTACGCCCCCGGTTCGATGCTCCGCCACAAATAGAGGGAGGCATAGCTCAAATAGGGCTCCCATTCCTTGCCGATTTCCTCCATCTCCCGTTCCGTCGGCCGTTCCTTAAGGCCGAAAACCTTTTGGACCGCCCGTTGCAGTCCGATGTCCGCTTTCGGGAACAAGTTTTTTCTTCCGGCGCCGAACAATAAAAAGTTTTCCGCCGTCCACCGGCCGATGCCCCGATACCGGATCAATTCCCGAATGATCTCCCCGTCCTCCTTTTTGACGAGTTGTTGCAGATCGAGTTCGCCGCTGGCGACTTTTTCGGCAAAGCCGATGACATACTCCGTCTTCCGCTGGCTGAACTGCAGGGGGCGCAGCTGTTCGGGAGAGAGACGTGCCACATCCTCTGGCAACGGATAAAAGGGAACCCCGTCCTTGACGGTTCCGAAGGTTCGGACAAACCGTTCCGTTAAAACGTAGGCGAATTTCAGATTCAGCTGTTGATGGATGATACAGCGGGTGATGCTTTCGAAATAATCAAAATCGAGGACGAGCGGGGTGCCCCGATGTTTTTCAAATATCGGCGCCAACGAGGTTTTCCGGAAATGGTCGTGAATGGGTTGGAGCGGCTCGTTGAACTGAAAGATCCGTTCGATTTCCTTCACGGCCTCATCCCGGTATTTGGCCTCTTCTCCCTCGATCCGGACGGAAGGGGAATGGACATCCCCGGTCCCCCTTACTTTGATGACCACCGGCCGCTTTCGGATCCAAAGGGGTACCAGGATGGAACGTTCCGAACGATTGACCGCCCGGAGCGGGTCGAGGGCGTTGCGGGCCAGTACTTGATCGAAGTCGTAAGGGCCTTCTATCTTTTTTTCAATGCTCCACATGGGCGTCCTTCCTTTTTGCCGCAAATTTCTTCTTCCATATTATCTTAAACGATCAGGATTGGAAAGCGGGAAATCCTGCGGGTTCCGCTCCGCCGCGCGCGGTTGCGGGGCGCGGACCGGGGGCTCCGGCTGCGAATCGATGGCTTTCGTCCGTGAAAAAAGCTTCAGAAGCCGTTATCACGCCAGACTAAAAGACCCGGGTAAAGATTCCGGGATACCGGAGGACAAATCCGTCGGCATCCACTTCAATATTCGTTTCAAAATTGCCGCTTTTGTAATGGAACTTCCTTCTTCCCGCTGCCTCTTCGAGCAACTGATACCTTTGTTTCACTTTTTTCCACGCCAAATCCGGAACCGAAAGAAAGACCATCTCCAAATCCCTCGCATCATTTCGTTGCCACGGCAAACGATTGATCGGCAACGAATTGGTAAACGGGGTACAGGACAGGTCAAGATCGGCGGCTCCCCTTAATGGATAAATTTCCTCCCCCTTTTCGTTGAACCATCGTCCTTTTCCATCGGACAAAAGATGGAGCGATTTTTTCAGATTTTGAATCTCCAAATCCAGCTGTTTGACCGTCCAGTCTTGACCCAATACCAGGCTGTCGTTCACTTTATACGGGCGATTGCCGTCGATGCGGATCACGGTGCTGTCAACGTAAATGTTCGCATCATGAACGAAGAGTTCCAAAAATTCCGTTCCAAACGTTTCATTGCATTCCCAGATCAGAACAGTTTTTCTCATAGGCGCCTCCTTCGTTTGATTCGGATGATCGGTGGGGATGCTTCAAAATTTTTTCCTTCGTGACCGCAAAGTTCCGCCTCCCCCCATCGAAGACGAACGATCGGCTGAAGATTTCCTGACGCTTTTCCTTCTCACGCAGTTATTCCCGCCGGGACCTTTTGGCCGGGAAGGCGGTGATGGCCAAACAGGTGATAAAAGCGGTAAAGGCAACGATCGCGGCAAAGGCCAATCCGAAAAATTCCATCGCCGTATCCCTTTCCGGCGTGTTTGGCTCCAAGGCTGCCATCCGAAAAATGAAAACGAGCATCAGCAAAAAATAAAAACTGCTACCGACAGTCCCCGTGATGAACCGCTCTTTCCTTCCCGGATTTTCGGCGTGATGAATGGCCATCCACACATAAATGCTGGAAAGCGCCGCAACAAACATGATGACGATATGCAAAAACGGAATCGGAAAGTGCATAGCCACGAAAGCAAAAAGCGTCAGAACAAAAATGGTCAACCCGAAAAGCAGAGCATTGATGAAAAATAAAAAGATTCCGCTTAACCAAGGATTTTGAAACCATTCGGCATTTTTCAGCTTTCTCGCGAGAAAATTTTCGGCGCCCACCTTCCCGATCAAATCATTTTTGTTGAGCAAGATCAAGGCAATGATGAGCAACCCGATGAGCAAAAAACTCATCCATTTCCCCCATTTCTTCTTATGGCATGGAAATTTCAATCTATTTATACAAAAAAATCGGGCGTTAAACAATATGGGGATCAGATCCGCGGAATCCTTCAGGATTTCGTAAATTTTTGGTTATAAGCATATCCAAGAGAAGGCGCCTCCTTTCGGAAGTGTTGCGGTGGACACTATTGTAGGACGCCTTCTCTTTTTTTGCCTATTGGATTGATCTTGTACCGAGAAAAATTTTACCCTTACATGGCATACATGGGGAAAGCCGAAGATCAGGGGAAGGGAAGGGGATTCCCGGGGGCTTGACGCCCGACATTTTCCGAACGGGACCGGCACGGGACGAAATCCTTATCCGCGGTTCATTTGAAAAAACGGCTCCGTTGTTCTGTCCAAATGCGGGGCCGCCAAACCCGAAAGGAAAAGCCGGAGCGGACCGGGGCGCCTGCCTGGCGGCGAAAAGCGGGCCCGCCCTTTGGACAAAATTGTACCGATCATCGGAAAACCTGCCTTGATTTTAAACAAACCGCAACATATGTTGGACACCGGGACCGATGTTGGACATTTTTGTTGCGATGATGGACGTTTTTTCGGCGATGATGGATATTTTTTCTTTCATATTGGACATATTTTTTTCCATGTTGAACATTTTATTTAAAATAATGGACAAATGATTGAAAATGTTGGACAGTCATCCGCGGTATTGGACAATTTCTTATCGATATTGAACGATTCGGCCGCCATTTTGGACATTCCGGCGGAAGTCCTCAAAGGAATGTTGGACAATTTTCCCATTATTTTGGACAAACGAATTTCCATTTTGAACATTTTTAAAAAATGTTGAACTTCTTTCCTTCGATGTTGGACAGTCCGGTTCTGACGCAAAATTGGATGTTAGACATTTCAATCCATCTGTTGTAATGCCAAAATGGATGTTGGACATTTCAGTCCATCGTTTCCGGTGAAAAATGGAAATTGGACATTTCGGTCCATCGATTCCGGTGTAGCCCTGGAAGCTGGACATTTCAATCCGTTTCTTTGCCGGAAACGATGCGGCAATGAAAGGTTCCAAGCATTTGTCGGACATATAAAAAAATTTTCCCGGCCGAATCTGTCTGCGGCAAAAAACGATGGAAAATGCGGCGAAGCGGCCCCCAATTCGGAAATTTCTGCCGGGATCAAATGGAATTTTGCGGCCGGGCACCCGCCGTGTTTTCTATATTTCTAGAATTGAAATTTTTGGCCGGCCCACTATAATTTTTGTTAAAACAAGCGGAATCAAGTTGGAAAGGGGCTTGGATATTTACAGATGACGAAAAAAAGAGAAGCGCCGTACAAACTTCTGCAACTGGAGGCATTATTAAAAAGGCTTCCCGCGAACCATCCGAAAAGGCCTTTCCTCGAACAGGAATATCACAAAAGATTGGCCGGATACCGCGGCGAACAGGAAATCGACTTTTACTTGAACTACGTTTCCGACCATCATATCACCTGTTTGAATAATATTCGGCTCAACTATGACTCCCAATATTTTCAAATCGACACCCTGGTGATTTCCCCCCAATACTTGCTGATACTGGAAATCAAAAATATCACCGGAACCATCTATTTCGATGAGCAATTTGGCCAACTGATCCGGATCTATGAAGGAAAACAGGAAGGGATGCGGGATCCGATATTCCAAGTCCAGCGGCAAAAAAATTTGCTGTTAAAATGGCTAAAAAAGAATCATTTTCCCCTTTGGCCGATTGAAGCGTTCATCGTCATCAGCAATCCTTCCACTATCATTAAAACCTCGAATACCCAGCCTCTCCATATTGTCCATGTCACAAAAATCCCTGAAATCATCCATCATTTAAATGAAAAATACCCTCCCGTCAAAACGTTGACGCCGGTCGCCGAACTGGCCGACAAAATAGCGGAAATGAATCAGCCGCTCGTAACCGATATTCTTGACGAATATGCGATCGATCCCGGGCATCTTATCAAAGGAGTCCGCTGTCCGAATTGCGATTTCATTCCCATGAAAAAAATATGGAAAAAATGGCAGTGTACGAAATGCCATTTCGTTTCCCAGCATGTATACGAAACTTCCCTTGACGATTACAAACTGATTTTTGGCAACAAGATTACGAACCGGGGATTAAGGGATTTTTTGAAGATCCGCTCCCGTTCGACGGCCTGGTATATTCTCCAAAAATTTGTAACCGAGAAAAAGGGAACGAATCGAAAAATGGATTATTTTTTTTGAAAACGGTAACGTTCCGCCCGCGGCGGAACGTTTCCTTTTGATTTAAACCCGTGTGATGTTGGACACCCATTTCAATGATGGACATTTTTCGGAAGATGATGGACGTTTTTTCTGCGATGATGGACATTTTTTCTTTCATGTTGAACAAATTTTTCCCGGTTTTGGACATATTTTTCAACATGTTGAACAAATTTTTGAAAATGCTGGACAGTCGTATGGGATGTTGGACATTTTTTTAATAATGTTAAACGATACGGCTTCGATGTTAGACAAACCGTCCGCAAGTTCAAAAGGAATGTTGGACAAATTTCTTATAATATTGGACAAACGAAGATTTATTTTGAACATTTTAAGAAAATGTCGGACATTTCAACCTCGATATCGGACATTCCGTCCCAGTCGAAGAGGCCCATGTTGGACATTTTCTGCAAACAATAAGGAAATAAAAATCTCGGGAATCTCCCCTTGGCGGAACAACCATTCCCATCCCCATGCGGAGCAAACCTTCGCCTCCTCAGATTCCTCGTTCAACCACGGACAGCAACGTTTTCGTTCAAACCCGAAAATACCCCTTTGCATCGCAAGACACCCGAAAACCGAAACGAATAATCCTAAACCCATTGCATCGCAAGATCTAAACTTATTCAATTAAACCTGTAGACCTTTGCATCGCCAGACTGCAGCTTTTTCGATCAAACCGTCGGTCTAATAAATGATCCCGCGATCGAAATGTTTTTCCATCAGCAATGCGTCCAAGCTTTGAAACGTATACCCCCGCTGCTTCAAATCCCGGATGACCTTTTCCAAGGCATCCGCATTGTCCTTGGAAACCGAGTGCAACAGGATCACCGCTCCCGGATGGATCTGCTTCATAATGCTGTCGTAGGCGTATCGCCAGCCCCGCTGCCGGTCCCGATGCCAATCGACGTAGGCCAGCGACCAGAACACGTGGATGTAGCCCTCCTCTTTGGCCACTTTCAACGTCCGCTCGCTGAAAATCCCCCGCGGCGGCCGGAGGTAGACCATTTCCTTTTGTCCCGTCAGCCGTGCCGTTTCCTCCTTGACTTTGCGCAGTTCCTCCCGGATCTTTTCGTCGGATGTAGCCGTAAAATCCGGATGGCTCCAGGAATGGTTCCCGATCGTATGGCCTTCCTTTACCATCCGCTTCACCAGATCCGGTGCCGACAACAAATAATGGCCGGTGACAAAAAAGACCGCGGGCACCTTCTCTTTTTTCAGCACATCCAAAATTTTTTCCGTATAGCCGTTTTCATAGCCGTTGTCGAAGGTCAGATAAATGTCCTTTTTGTCCCTGCTTCCCAAATAAACGGCGTCATATTTTTCCAAAAGCCGGTTCAATTCCTGCCCCGCATCCGGCGGCTGTTCGTTTTTCGCCCGCTGGAACCCCCAATGGATCGCCGAATCGGAAGCGGCCGCTCCCGCCGTTGTATGCAAAAAAATTCCCGCTGCCGTAATGAAAAAAATCAGCTTTTTCATGCGATCGTCCCTTTCTTGTCCCGTTTTTGTATGTTCCCGGGAGAATCCCGGTCCCGCTACCCGTTCCATCCGATTCTGCCTGCCGCGGATCCCTGCTCCCCTGTCCCGGCTCCTTTTGCCCCGATAGTCGGGATTCCGAAGGAACGGGACCGGCCGCTCCCCGTTCCGTTTGCCGCTCCCGGTGCATAACTTAAACCCGATCCGGCCGGGCCTATTTGGTAACATGCCCCTGCAAATCCATTTGCCGTAGCTGCCCAAGTCTGTCCTGCCGGACCCATTCCGTATCGGAGCCTCGTCTAGCCGCTTCCGTCCCCCTTAGACCGTCCCAGGCCGCACGGGCAAGAGGAGGTGAGGTTCCTAAACCGGAAGAGCAGGTCCCCTTGAGACCGTTTCGGCCGCCCTTCCCAGCATCAGAATTCATACCCGGACGTCCGCACGGTTTTTGACCGCCATCCGAATCCCATCCGGCCGTCCGCTCGGTTCCTGAGGCCTCTCATGAAGGGAGGTCCCATCCTAACGCGGAGCATCCGGCGAATTGAAGGTGAACTTCACATGGTCCTGGATCGGAATCCAGGCGCCGATTCCCTGAGTCGTTACGTTTTTCACCGAAAGGGACCGTTTTCCCCCTTTTAGGACCAAGTAGACTTCCCCGTACGTCACGACTCCTTTTTCATTGATGGCGGGAGCATAAGCATCCAAGTAGCCCAATTTTTTCGGGGGAATATTGTAATATTGGTCCTTTTTCGTCCCCGCGCCGAAAACCGTCTGGAAGGCCAGCGGCAGATTCGTTTTTTCAATGGCTTTTAAAAGCATCATTTCTTTCACATCATCGCTGTCCGGCACTTTCGCGGTGAGCCCTCCCCTTACGTTTTTCTGCATTTCCTGGACATAATGCATCTTATAAGGGGTTTTCCCGCCGCGGTTATCGTAATAATTCGTATTGATTTTTTGATATTCCCAGTTGGGGGATGTCTCATTGGATTCATAACTCAGCGGCCATTTTCCCAAATAGATGGTCGCCTTGGATCCGATGGCGAATAGCGGCTTGTGGATGGACGTTTCATTCAAAAGCAAAATGAGCTTCGGGTTTTCGATCTTCACCTTCGAAGATTGGATGAGCTCTTTCGTCAATTCGCTCGGCTGCAAAAAGGACAGATCTTTGGAAGGATTCGGATAGGTGTTTTCCTTCGCCACGTTCAGCACGGAAGTCGGAATTTTGTATTTGCCCCCCGCTGCAAATACGGAAAAAGGAAAAAGGGCTGCGGATAAAACGAAAACGAAACAAACCGTCCTTTGTACCCATCTTTTCAAGATCAACACCTTCCCTTTCCGTTTTCCCTTAGTTTTTTCTAAAAACCCTTTTCTTATCCCCTTTGAAAAGGCGGCCTTGCGGAAAAAAATTGAATATTGACAAAATACTCTCCATACAATAGTACTAATCAACCGATAAGGGGGGAGACGTGAAGAAGGCAAAGCGAAGCCGGGTGTGTGCATGAACATCCGCCCGGCTCATTTTCCGCCATCCTAAGTTTGCCGATTGATAGGTCTCTTCGGTTTGGTTCGACATTCGGCGGAACGGACCTTCGGGCTTTTTGTCGGCCCGCCGACGGTCCGTTCCATTTTTTTGGGATTTTTACATCGGATCCCGCCCTTCCGTCCCGTTTCCCTTCCGCGTTTTGCCCGGCCGGCGCTTTTTCGATCTTCCTGATGCCAAGGCGGCATTCCCGCCTTTGAAAGGGCCGGGCGCCCCGCACGACTGCGGACCGACAACCCGCCGCCCCCTTTTGAATGATTTCGCTTCTTCCATCATCCATCCGGAAATACCGGTATGTTCCCTTCTCGAAAGTTTTCCCCTGGGATGTCCCGCTGCGGCATTTCCCGCATGCGATGCCTTCTCCGCCACCTTTTATGAAAAATTCCCGAAGTTCATCGGCAGCCTCGTTCCGGCAAGAACCGGTTTTGCCGCGGATTTTCCTTGTCTTTAGCCATTGGGTCTGGCAAAAATCGGATCGCATTTGCCGGCGGCAAGTAAGTGTCCCGCCGTTTTCCCTGAATCACCGCAAACCTGTTCCGTTCCCCGCAAACATGATTTGCCCGGCGGCCGGGAAACCGGGCGCAAAACAATTTTGCGAACGCCGTCACAGTCCCCCGATCTATCCGCCATTGCCCCAACAACCGGACAAAAGGTAATCTCGCGTGCCGAATGGCGGACGCCGCCACGGCTCCCGCTCCCGATCCGTCCGCCATTGTCTCCCGAAACCGGAGGGAAGAAAAGCTTGCATCCCCCATTGATCCGGCGAAGATATTGCTTGCCGGTTTCCGGAATTCCGGTTACTATCAACTATGTAGGCTCTCCTGACGCATCGGCGAACAAGCCGTTTCCCGCAGCGGCGGATTGCTCCGATGCAGGAATACGCAAGAAAGGGTTTAACAATGACACTGACAAGGAAACATATTTGGATACTTACGACCATCGTCGGCATCTCCGGTTTGAACCAGGGACTATTATTGCCTTTGATCGCCCTCCTGCTGGAAGAAAAGGGCGTTTCTTCCACCGTCAACGGATTGCACGCCACCGGCGTGTATATCGGGATTTTGTTCGCTTCCCTTTTCATGGAAGCCCCTTTGCGAAAATACGGGTTCCGTCCGCTCATTCTCGGCGGCGGCCTGACCGTCACCCTTTGCCTGCTTTCCTTTCCCCTCTGGGATTCCCTACTTTTTTGGTTTCTTTTGCGGTTTTTGATCGGAATCGGGGACCAGACCTTGCATTTTGCGACCCAAACTTGGATCACCGCCTATTCCCCGGCGGGAAGCAGGGGAAAAATCATATCTTTATACGGGCTGTTCTTCGGCATCGGTTTCGCCGTCGGGCCGTTCTTTTTGCCGCTTCTGGCCATTCATTCCGCCCTGCCCTTTCTCGTATCGGCCGCCCTCAGCTTGGCGGCGATCTTGACGATCTTCCTGCTGGAAAACCAATACCCGGAAAAATCCGGGATCGAAACATACACGATCAGATCCACCTTGGTACGGTTCAAAAAAGTGCTGGCCCTCGCCTGGGCACCGCTCTTGCCGGCCTTTGGCTACGGCGTGCTTGAAGCGAGCCTGAACAGCAACTTCCCCGTCTACGGGCTGCGGATCGGTTTGGAGGTGGAAAAAATCTCCTTGATTCTGCCCGCCTTTTCCATCGGGGGAATCGTCTTTCAGCTTCCCCTGGGCATTATGAGCGACAAATACGGCAGGAGAAAGGTATTGTTGACCGTATTTGCCTTGGGCACGGTCCTCCTGTGGATCATGGGCATGGCGGAAACATCCTTCCTCGCCCTGTTTTTCTGCTTTTTCCTTTTCGGGATGCTCCTCGGCTCCGCCTATTCTTTAAGCCTCGCTTTCATGACCGACAGCATTCCGAAGCAATTTCTTCCCGCGGGGAATTTGCTTTCCGGCGTTTGTTTCAGCTTCGGCAGCATTTCCGGTCCCCTGATCTGCGGCGCATTTATTCAATATTTCCAGTCGTTCAGCTATTTCCATTTCCTCTCTCTGTTCCTTTTGGCCATCTTCCTCGGCTTGGCCAAAAAACCGGCGCCAAAACCGGAAAGCATTCAAAAATAATTATCATTTTATCATCTTTTTCATTTATTATAATTCTTACTTTATAATTATTTTAATTTTAATATTGAACCTTTTCCTCCCTTAATGTATAATATGGGTAACAGAAGAAAACCGATGAATTCGCTTTTGTGCTGCCGGTTCCACGGCAGCATTCGCCGTTTTTTCGGGGTGCTGATTTTGATTCTTTTTCTCAATTAGAAAGGGAGGAAGGGGTACCAATGGAAGGATATGCGCAAATTTTCCATCATCGATTGAAAAAAGAAAGGGATTGGGAAAAGTGGCTGCCCCATATCGAGATGGCGATGGCCTTAATCAGCGGGATCCTCATCGGCTGCGGATGGTTGCTGGATAAAGCCGGGATGGAAAAATTGTCGGTGATCGCCTTTCTTTCCGCTTTTGCCATCGGCGGCTTTTTCAAGGCCAAGGAAGGGATCGAAAACACGATCAAGGACAAGGATTTAAATGTGGAAATGCTCATGGTGTTTGCCGCCATCGGTTCGGCCATCATCGGCTACTGGATGGAAGGGGCGTTATTGATCTTCATCTTTGCCGTCAGCGGCGCCCTGGAATCCTATACGATGAGCAAAAGCAAAAAGGAATTGAACGCCCTCATGTCCGTCGTCCCGGAAGAAGCCACGCTATTGGAAAACGGCGTGGAACGGGTCGTCCCCGTCCGGCTGCTGAGGGTCGGGAACGTGATTCTGGTGAAGCCCGGCGAACGGATCCCCGCCGACGGCGTCGTTAAAACCGGCTTCACTTCCGTTGACGAATCGCCGATCACCGGCGAGTCAATCCCCGTCAGCAAAAAAGAAGGGGACGGGGTGTTTGCCGGGACCGTCAACGGAGCGGGCGCCATTACCGTGGAAATTACGAAACCGGCCTCGGAAACCTTGTTTCAGCGGATCATCGAACTCATCCAAAACGCCCAGGAAGAAAAATCGCCGGCCCAGGCCTTCATTGAACGATTTGAAGGGATCTATGTCAAGGGAGTCCTCGCCGTCGTCGCGGTCATGATGTTCCTCCCCCATTACCTGTTCGGCTGGAGTTGGACGGAAACCTTTTACCGGAGCATGATTTTGCTCGTCGTTGCATCCCCGTGCGCTTTGGTCGCATCCATCACCCCGGCCACTTTGGCCGCGATCTCAAACGGAGCGAGGAAAGGCATCCTGTTCAAAGGCGGCGTTCACTTGGAAATCCTCGGGAACATAAAAACCGTCGCCTTCGACAAGACGGGGACTTTAACGAAGGGGAAACCGGAACTTACTGATATCATCGTCGACAAAGACTGGCCGGAAGAAAAGGTGCTGGAAATCGCCGCATCCGTTGAAAGCCGGTCGACCCACCCGCTGGCCCGGTCCATCGTCCGCTTTGCCAAAGACAAGGGAATCCTTTCCTTCCTTCCCGTCAACGAACTGGAAGACATATCCGGATACGGCGTCCAGGCCAAGATCAACAACGAAACCTGGCGCTTGGGAAAATGGGAACTGATGGAAAACAAAAACGGGGAATGGCTGAAAAAGGCGGAAACTTTCAGATCGGAAGGAAAATCGATCGTTTTCATGGAAAATGGCGAGAAGATCGTCGCCTTGTTCGCCTTGAAAGATGTGGTAAGAAATGAGGTGAAGAAAGCGATCCGCGATCTCCACCGCATGGGGATCCATACGGTTATGATCACCGGGGACAATGAAGAGACGGCCCGTTCCATCGCCGATGAGATCGGCATCCGGCAAGTGGCCGCCAAATGCCTCCCCCACGAAAAGGTGAACGTGGTGAAAAAATTGCTGGAAACCTCCGCTCCGGCGGCCATGGTTGGCGACGGAATCAACGACGGGCCGGCCCTGGCGAGCGCCAACGTGGGCATCGCCATGGGAGAAGGAACGGATGTGGCCTTGGAAACGGCGGATATCGTCCTCATGAAAAACGACCTGACGAAAATCGCCGATGCCATCCGGCTGTCCAAACGGATGAACCGGATCGTCAAGGAAAATATCTTCTTCTCCATCGCGGTCATCGTTTTGCTGATCGCTTCCAATTTCCTGCAGGCCATCAACCTGCCCCTCGGCGTCATCGGCCACGAAGGAAGCACGATCCTGGTCATATTGAACGGATTGCGCCTCCTCCGCGGATAATCCCGCGAAAAAAGGGGCATTTCGGACGGCCCCCTCCGCCCGGTAAAACGGAAGCCGTCCCCGCGGCAAGTTTCGAAAAAATCCGCCCTCAAAGGAGCGTGGAGGACGGACCTTTTTGCAACGGCCCGGCGCCTCCTTGCGGTTGTCAAGGAAGGTGGCCGGGCTTTTTAAATATGGAGGATCTTCCTTGGATGCGAATCGGGCAGGAGGGAGCGGCTTACCCCCGTCCCCCACACCACCTGGCATGACAGCCTCGAATTGGGTTCGTGTCCCTCAGGCCGAGTGTTTGCCTCCAGCTTCCTTCAGATTCCGTCTCACGGGAGACACCCTTTCCTTCAGCTAACGGCAGGCGGTCGCCAGCCCCCGTTCGGGACTTTCACCTTTAGATTGCACCCATGCCGGGCGCACGAAAAAAGGCCTTCCCCGCCGGAAAGCGGGAAGGCCCTTCTTGAATGTTCTCCGCGGAAGAAGCGACGGGGCGTTACCGGCTCTCAACAGCGGCCGTCTTCCCGATCCTTTTCGCTGATCATCGCGTTTACTTCCCCGCCGATGATCAATATATAGGCGGTGATGTACAGCCAGAGGAGCAGGACGATGATGCCCCCCAGGCTCCCGTATGTATAGGAATAATGGGCGAAACGGTCCACGTAGTAGGAAAAGGCCAGCGATGAAACCATCCACCCCGCCGTCGACACGAGCGCCCCGGGGATGGCGCTGAAGCAGGAAATCCTTTTGTTCGGCGTAAAATAATAGAGGAAGGTAAAGACGATGAATAAAACGATGGAGCTTACGCCCCATCTGAATGAATGCCATGCGGACAAAAAATCGCCCGTCAGCCCGAATTTGGAAAACAAATAAATCCCGAGCTGTTTTCCGAAAACGGGCAGCGCGAGGGCGACCAGGATGACGAAGATCATCGCCGCCGTCAAAAGGACGGAGATACCGCGGGTGATGAAGAACGGCCGGTTTTCCTTGACTTCATAGGCCAGGTTCATCGCCCGGATGATGGCGTTCATCCCGTTCGATGCCGACCACAGGGTGATGAGGATGCTGATGGACAAGATTTTCCCGTTATGGTCGGCCAATATCCTTTCCACCGCGCTTTCCAAGACCGTCATCGTTTCCTCCGGCGCAAAATCTTCCAAAAAATAAAGAATATCTTCCTCGCTGACCGGAAGAAAGGGCAGGAGGGAAAACACGGCCATCAGCAGCGGAAACAAGGACAGGAAGAAAAAATAGGACAACTGGGCGGACAAACCGGAAATATTATGCGCTTCCAACCGGCCGTACAATTTTTTTAGAAACCTTAATCCGGCACCGAGTCTTCCCATGGGTTCCACCATCCGTATGCCGCGGCGGACCGCCGCTACTATTCCTATTTTTCGATTAAGTCCTCCTATTTGTGTAAAATCCTGCTCCCAGTCAAGGGAAGATCGCCTTCCGGAAATGGAACGGCTTTGCGCCCGCTTCTTTTTACACAAATTTCTGGACTTCATCTATTTTTCATCATCATATTCCTTTTTATCCCTCAGCACCTGGGCGGTTTCGCCGATCAGCTTCACCGTTTCGCTGCCCGCCTGTCTGATTTCCTTTGCTTTTTCCGAAATGAAGGAAAGATCTTCCTGGAGCTGTTCGAAAGAACGCTTCGTTTGTTCGATTTTCTCCCGCCACCGCTCGCAAGTTTCCTTCGGATTTTTTACCGCCGCAGAGACGGTTTCGCAAGCCTCCCTTCCGATTTCCTTCATGCGGGCCCTCGTCTTCCTGTCCAGCAGGGTGAGCAGCCCGCCGATCACGGCCCCGGCCAGCATCCCTTTAAAAAACTTGTTTTCACCCATGGCAAATCCCCCTTTCCACTTTTAACAAACGAATATTCCGCAGCGGATTTCGCGAAAAAGGATCCTTCAGCCGAAAAATGAATCCGGCGGATCCGGCCCACGGGAAAGACGGACCGGAAAAGGAAAAACCATCATGCCGACGGAAGCCGGGAACCGGCGGAGGATGGCTTCCGCGAAGCCGGCCTTCCCATCCGGCGGCGAATTTTATGGCCATACGCCGGGCCCTCCGGAAGGGATGGAAATGAACCGGCAGGCCCGGCCGCTTTTCTTCCGGACGGGACAAGACCGCGGGGAGAATGAGCGGGAGAAGGTGATCCGCGTTCGAACCCCGTTTAAAAGAACGCCCGCTTTCCGAAAAAGCGGGAAAAATCATACCTCGTCCTGATCCGTTAAAATGAGCGGGCCGTCCTTTGTGATGGCGATGGTATGCTCGTATTGGGCCGAATATTTTCCGTCGATCGTCCGCGCCGTCCATCCGTTGTCGTCCATTTTCGACAGGTAGGAGCCGACGTTGACCATCGGTTCGATGGTAAACACCATCCCCTCTTTAATGCGGGGGCCTTTCCCCGGCAGGCCGAAATGGGGGACATCCGGCTTTTCGTGAATCACGGCCCCGATGCCGTGGCCGATGAACTCGCGGACGACGGAAAAGCCTTCTCCTTCCACATAGGTTTGAATGGCATGGCCGATATCGCCGATGCGGTTTCCCGGCACCGCCTGTTCAATCCCCAAATACAGGGCCTTTTTCGTCACTTCCAACAATTTTTTGGTTTCTTCGGACACTTCGCCGACCGGATAGGTCCAGGCGGAATCCGCCAGCGCGCCGTTCAGGTTGACGACCATGTCGATGGTCACGATGTCTCCGCTTTTCAACGGTTCCTTGCGGGGAAAACCGTGGCAGATTTCATCGTTGACGCTGGCGCAGGTGGCATACTGATAACCTTTGTAGCCCTTTTGCTCCGGGGTCGCCCCGTGCTTTTGCAAAAATTCTTCCACAAATTCTTCGATTTCCCAGGTGGTGATGCCCGGCTGAATCATTTTGGCGATTTCTTTATGGCAAGCGGCAAGGATTCTTCCCGCTTCTCGCATTCTTTCGATTTCTCTCATGGATTTTAAAACAATCAATCTCTACACCGCCTCACGTTGAAAAATTCCCTGGTGCCCGATCAACGGCGCCATTGGCTGTATTTATCATATCACAACGGAACCCGTTGAAACAATAAAACCGGAACCCATGCCGGCGCTAAAAGAACGATGACGTTCGGGACGGAGTTTCGGTCACTCGGGCTTCTTGCAACACTTGTAATTCCAATGCAGTTCCTGGAACTACTAACCGATCACTCGGCAAGGGCTTCTTGTAACCTTTCGGCCAACGGAACGACGGGTTCCGGACGTAAGGCCCACGGTTAAACCCGGATGCGAACGGGCCAATGATTCCATTTTCCTTTTCCGGAATACAGGTCCGGGGCGATTTGGAAAATCGGCGGCACAATCGCGGAAACTCCCTGCCGAAGCAAACAGGCACAAAACGGGGCAGATAAGACGGGAACTTCCCGTCAAAAGCAAAAATCCGTGAACAGAACGAAAAAGTCGGGAAAACTATAAAAAAAAGAAAATTTTTGATAAAATGTTTTCATCATGTTGGAAAGGAGAAGTTTCCATGAAGGATTTTCAGGAAAAATTGGAAAAATACGCCGAATTGATCGTCAAGGTCGGGGTCAATGTGCAGCCCGGACAAACCGTGGTGATGAACGCCTATTTGCACGATGCCCCATTGGCGAGATTGATCGTGAAAAAGGCCTATGAACTCGGGGCAAAACATGTTTACATCGATTGGGCGGACGAGGAAATCACCCGGACCAAATACCGGCTGGCGCCGGACGAAGCCTTCGACGAATATCCCCACTGGCGGGCAAAGGAAAAGGAAGAGCTGGCCGAAAAAGGGGCCGCCTTCATTTCCATCGTTTCCGCCGATCCGGATTTACTGCGGGGCGTCGACCCCGGGCGAATTTCCCGGGCGAACAGGGCCGCTGGCAAAGCCTTGAACAAATTTTACCAATACATACAATCCGATTACGTCAGCTGGACGGTCGTCGCTTCGGCATCCCAATCCTGGGCGGACAAAGTTTTTCCGGACCTGCCGCAGGAAGAACGGATACCCGCCCTTTGGGAAGCCATTTTCAAAACATGCCGCATCGATCATGACGACCCGGTCAAAGCCTGGCAAGAACATGACCGGAACCTGGAAAAAATCGTGAAGTACCTGAACGGGAAAAAATATAAAAAATTGCATTATCTCGCTCCCGGAACGGATTTAACGATCGAATTGCCCGAAAAGCATGTATGGGTGGGAGCGGGCAGCATCAATCACGACGGCAAACCGTTCATGGCCAACATGCCGACGGAAGAAGTATTTACCGCCCCGAAACGGGACGGCGTCGACGGCTTCGTCAAAAGCACCAAACCTTTGAGCTACGGCGGAAATTTAATCGAGGATTTCACCATTACCTTTGAAAACGGCCGCATCACCCGGATCGAAGCGAAGAAGGGGGAAGAAATCCTGAAGCGGCTCGTCGAGACCGATGAAGGCGCCCGTTATTTAGGGGAAGTCGCCCTCGTCTCCCAGGATTCCCCGATCGCCCAATCGAACATTTTATTTTATAACACCCTGTTCGACGAAAATGCTTCCAGCCACCTCGCTATCGGCAGCGGCTACGCTTTTTGCGTGGAAGGCGGAAAGGAACTGAAAGAAGAAGAACTGAAGGAACACGGGATCAATGTGAGCATCACCCATGTGGACTTCATGGTCGGTTCCGATGAAATGAACATCGACGGGATCACCGCCGACGGCCGGAGAGAGCCGGTCATGAGAAACGGGAGATGGGCCTTCTCCCCCGAAGGAAATTTTTCCCAATCTGAAACCGGAGGGGAAAATACGACGTATAAATCCCCGAGGAGGAAGCAATAAGGAGGAAAAAACGGATGATTATTTCCACAACGAGCACTTTGCAAAACAAAGAAATCGTTGATTATCTTGGGGTGGTTTCCGGCGAAGTCATCCTGGGCGCCAACATCGTCCGCGACTTTTTGGCCAGCATCACGGATATCATCGGCGGAAGAAGCGGTACCTATGAAAGCAAATTGAGCGAGGGACGGGATATGGCGCTGCGGGAAATGGAAGAAAAGGCAAGACGTCTGGGGGCCAATGCGGTCATCGGAGTCGATATGGATTTCGAAGAATTGCGGGAAGGCATGATGATGGTCATCGCCACCGGAACGGCCGTTGTCGTCAGATAATCCGATTGTTCCGGATGTCCCCCTGCCGGAGGATGCCGCGGAAGATCGTCCGAAGGCGACCGGAATCCGCAAAACTTTTGCCGTAGGCCTGCGCCGGAAGAAAGACCGGCCGCGGGCCTTTTGCTTTCTTCAGACACAAACCGCCCGACCATCGGGGAGAAGAAAATCGAAGGAAAGGGATGGGGGAAGAACCGGCGGCAACGGGCGAATAACGGAGAATGCCGATTCGCATAGGAGCCGGTTAAAACCTGAAGCCGGGCCTGGGCAAGGTCGGCACGCAAACGCGGGGCCTTCGCAGAGGTATAATGCCCACAAACGCTTGATTCAACCCCCCACCCGGCATTCACAAAGGACCCGAATTTTCACAGATTTCCACGTTTTTGATCTCCACATCTTTCAACCCTGGGAGAAATCGGTTACGATTCAATAGACACGCGGCTCTTTTTTTGTTGGTTTGCACAATGCCAAGAATAAAAGAAATCGGAGCCTGCGTGTCTTATTCTTTGAATTGTTTCTAAACCCCAACAAATAGTATAGAGCCCCTATATTTTGAAATGTTTTCAAACCATGCAAATAGTATAACGCCAAAAAAGGATGCTCCCTATACCGGAGCATCCTTCCCTTTCCGCTTCCGCAACTCAGTGATTCGTATGGGATTGCACCGTGCCCGCGTTTTCCAGGCTTTTGTTTTTCAAATAGCCGAGGAAAAGCACGGCGCCGGTCATCGCGGCGATCAGCCCGTAATAGAGGAACGGGTTTTCCGTCCGGATCAGGTCGGCGACCTTTTCATCCTTTAAGATCATTTCGCCGGCCGTCCATGCCAAAATGCCGGAGCCGATGTAGGCGATCCACGGGTATCGGTGCATCGCCTTCACAATCAATTTGGAACAGAAGATCATGATGGGAATGCTGATGAGCACCCCGATGGCAATCAATAAAATATGGCCGTCCGACGCGCCCGCGATGGCCACGACATTATCCAGGCTCATGACCGCGTCGGCCATAATGATGGTCGTCACCGCCTGGAAAAACCCGTCCTTGGCCTGGACGTTCTTTTCCCCTTCATTGTTGATCAGCACTTTGTAGGCGATCCAAAGAAGCAGCAATCCCCCGAAAAAGTGGACGAGGGGAATTCCCAATAAGACCGCGATGACGGCGGCGAACAAGATCCTTAAGAGGATCGCCCCGAAAGTTCCCCAAAAGATGGCCAAATTCCTTCGCTTTTCATCCAGCTTCCGGGTGGCCATCGCGATGACGATCGCATTGTCCCCCGACAAGACAATATCTATCGCAATGATCTTCATCAAGGCAATGAAGGTGGCACCGGACCATGTCAATTCGAACATTTTCTTCCATCCTTTTTCTCTTAAAATCTATCTTTTCTCATTTTAAACGATTTTTTTCGCTTCTTCAAATGGAAAACTTCGTCCATTGAGTCAAGCGTATGTGGGCATTTTTTGGACCAGCGAAAAAATGAGAGCGAATACATTCTTTTAGGGTTGCTCCTCTGTGAATTATTCTCGTTTTAAAAACCGGAACGTCCTTTTAACGTTTCTTGTATGGGCGATTGATTTCCTTTTTTGTACGGAAGATTGTCTCTTGTGGCTTCTCCAACCGTGCTCGTTACCTTTTCACGAAAATATTTTGGCGGTTTCTTTTCTCCCTTGGTAGTTTCGGTCCATCTTTTTATTTCCTTCATCCCCCGACTGTTCAACAACCAAGGAAAAATGTTCATCATTTTTGCCCAATGTTCAAAGATAGATACTTTTTGTCCAAAATCCCGGGTAAAACGTCCGACATTCATTCCGGGTTACGGAACGGACGGTCCAACATTTCAACCGGAACGTCCAACATCTGAAAAAAAATGACCAACATCGCCCGGGACTGTCTAACATTTTCAAAAAAATGTCCATCATTTGAAAATTTTTGTCTAACATGGAAAAAAATTTGTTCAACATGAACGGAAAAATGTCCATCATCGCGGAAAAAACGTCCATCACCGCACAAAAAATGTCCAACACCGTTCCCGGTGTCCGACATCCGCCGCGGTTTGTCCGGTATCCATGCGAATTCCCGCATATTGCCGAGTGTCCGCCTTGCCCGCCGAACCCCTTTGAACCCGGCAATTTGACTGTCACTCCGTATCTCCGGATCGGCCATTACGGCTGCGCCCCTCCCTCAATTCCGCGGAAAAACGGCGCGGAACATTTCCCCGGTCAACATCCGGCGGACGCCGCGCCGGCAAGAAAAAACCAAGTATGGCAACACCGGACGATCTTGACGATCCTCCGTATTCCCCGCATCTTTTCTTCCGCCAAAGCCGTGCAAAAGCAGGCCGCCCGCCTTTTTTATGCGGCAAGTCCTAATGTTCGGGTAAAATTCGACTTCCAGTCCAGCGAGTATAGGCCATCGGAAAGGAACCGCTTTGCGGCTGGACTTCATCTTTTATGACATCTTCCGTTCCCGAAGCCTCATCGTATGGGTGATCCCCAATTTTTTGCAGATCGTCAAATAATACAAAAGGGCAAGGAGCAAGGCCCCCGTGTTCATGCCGACGATGACGCCCCCCATCTGCCAGCTGGCGCCGAAAACATATATCGTCAAATAGGATACCGCCGTCGTCCAAATCTGATAAAAAAAGGTCTCTTTAATCAGCCCCATCCCGATCAATATCCCCTGAAAGGGGATGGAAAAATAATGAAGGAAAAAATAGGGCCAGAGCAGCCGCAAATAAAACGCCGCCGTATCGGAGGGAACAAAAAGATCCGTCAGCGGATCGGCAAAAAAATAGATGCCCGCGCAGACGGGGATCCCGTACAAAAAGGTAAAGAGGATGACCCGTTTCAATAATTTCGCCAGTTTTTCCCGGTCCCGCCGAATGTAGGCACCGGCGACTTCCGGAACTAAAACGGTCATCAAGGAGTGGGCGATGAAGGCCGGGAAAAAACCGACGGCCATGGCGACCCCGGCCACCATGCCGAAATGTTCCGTCGCTTCGTTGGAAGAAAGACCGCCGGCGACCGTGGCAGATTTTATAAGAAACGGTTCGATGGTATTGCACAGGGCAAGAAAAAGCTGCATGCCCGTCGTCGGGACGGAAATTTCCAGCAGACGCCTGAAAACCTCTTTTCGCTCGACTTTTTCCTGGAAGGAAATATTTTTCAAGTACCGGATTTCCAACAGGTAGTTGCTCATCAAATACATGAAGGTCATCAATTCCCCGCAGAGAAAGGCAGAAACGGCGATGACGATCGACATTCCCAAGGGGAAATCAAAAAGCCGAAACAACAGGGCAAGACAAAACAACTGCACCGTCCGGCGGAACAGATTGGCGACAGCGATTTTATCCATCTGCCGGGTGCCCATAAAATATCCCCGGGCCACCGAAGTCAGCGAGACAAGGGGAATCAGGAGAAAGACCGCCCAGCGGATCCGGGGGTGAATATCGGAAAACACCGGAACAGCCGAAAAAAATACGAAAAAACACGCCATCAACAGCAGCATGGCCGCCGAAGCCAAGGCCACCGCATTTTTCAGCAGGGCCAGATGGTATTTTCTTTCCCTTTCGGCGACAAATTTGGCGATCGCGACCGGAAACTCCATGCTGGCCAGGATGATCACCAAAACGATGACCGGCAGGATCGTTTGATATTGGCCGATCCCGTATTCCCCCAGTTCCCTCGCCAGCGTCATATTGATCAGCAAATCGACGCATTCGCCGATAAAGGCGCTCGCCGTCAGCACCAAAGTCCCTTTCACGAAAGCGTTCATCGGGTCTCTCCTGTCCTCGGTATTTTCTTGCCGATATGAGCGGACATTTTCACGGCCGTCAAGGCCGGTTGTCCGATGTTCTGCATATTTCTTTCATATGTATGAGACAACCGCGGGTCATTTCCCACGCCTTGCGGGAATTGATCATTTTTCTTTCATATGTATGAGACAACCCTCCGAAATATTATCCGATTTTCGGGGCCCGCAAAGGAAAGGGAGCCGCCGGCCACCGTCTGCAACTGTTTAATAACAGTTACGAATTTATATATATAACAGATAAAAAATAACAGGATAAAACCTTTATAAACAAAGGTTTCTTTAAATTTGACAGATAAGTGAATTTTTATGAAACAGATATTCCTTTACCAATCAAATCGTAATATAATAAAGGTAGAAAAAGATTGTTTAATATTGAGCAAAATATTTTTTTAAACGAATATGCTCACTATTGAACATAATTTAAGGAGGATGAAAAAATGAATGCCTGGGAAGGTTTTAAGGGCGGAAAATGGCAAGAGGAAATTGACGTCCGCGACTTCATCCTGAAAAACTACACCTTGTACGAAGGGGACGAAAGTTTCCTGGAAGGGCCGACGGAAGCGACGAAAAAATTGTGGGACCAAGTCATGGAGCTGTCGAAGAAAGAACGGGAAGCCGGCGGCGTCCTCGACATGGACACGAAGATCGTTTCCACCATCACTTCCCACGGGCCCGGCTATTTGAACAAGGATCTGGAAAAAATCGTCGGATTCCAAACGGACAAACCGTTTAAACGGGCCTTGATGCCCTTCGGCGGCATCCGCATGGCCGTGCAGGCGGCGGAAAGCTACGGCTACAAAGTCGACGACGAAGTGAAGCATATTTTCACCGAATACCGCAAAACCCACAACCAAGGGGTATTCGACGTCTACACGCCGGAAATGCGGCTGGCGAGAAAGGCGGGGATCATCACCGGTCTTCCGGATGCCTACGGCCGCGGAAGAATCATCGGCGACTACCGGAGGGTTCCCTTGTACGGTGTCGATTTCCTGATTGAACAAAAACAAAAGGATATGGCGTTAATCGGCGGCGACGGGGTCATGACCGACGACGTCATCCGCGACCGGGAAGAACATGCGGAACAAATCAAGGCGCTGCAGGAATTGAAAGAGATGGCCAAATCTTACGGATTCGACATCTCCAAACCGGCTACGAACGCCCGGGAGGCGATCCAATGGCTCTACTTCGCCTACCTTGCCGCCATCAAGGAACAAAACGGCGCGGCCATGAGCCTGGGACGGGTTTCCACCTTCCTCGATATTTACATTGAACGGGACTTGCAAAGGGGCATATTGACGGAAAAAGAAGCCCAAGAATTGATGGACCACTTCGTGATGAAGCTGCGCCTGGTCAAATTCGCCAGAACGCCGGAATACAACGAATTGTTCAGCGGCGACCCGACTTGGGTCACGGAAGCGATCGGCGGCGTCGCCCTCGACGGACGTCCGCTCGTGACGAAAAACTCCTTCCGCATTTTGCACACGCTGGACAACCTGGGTCCGGCTCCGGAACCGAACTTGACGGTGCTCTGGTCCGTCAAATTGCCGGAAAACTTCAAACGGTATTGCGCAAAAATGTCGATGAAGACGAGCGCCATCCAATATGAAAACGACGACATGATGCGGGAAATTTACGGCGATGATTACGGCATTGCCTGCTGCGTCTCGGCGATGCGCATCGGCAAGCAAATGCAATTCTTCGGCGCCCGCGCCAACCTGGCCAAAGCCCTGCTGTACGCCATCAACGGCGGCGTCGACGAAAAACTGAAGGTTCAAGTCGGTCCCGCCTATTCGCCGATCACTTCCGAATATCTCGACTACGACGAAGTGATGGAAAAATACGACCGGATGCTCGATTGGCTGGCGGGCCTGTACATCAACACCTTGAACGTCATCCATTACATGCATGACAAATATTGCTATGAACGTCTGGAAATGGCCCTCCACGACCGGGATGTGATCCGGACGATGGCCTGCGGCGTCGCCGGATTGTCCGTCGTCGCCGACTCGTTGAGCGCGATCAAATATGCGAAAGTCAGGACGATCCGCGATGAAAACGGCATCGCCGTCGATTACGAAGTGGAAGGGGACTTCCCGAAATACGGGAACAACGATGACCGGGTCGACCAAATTGCGGTCGAATTGGTGAAAAACTTCATGAACAAACTGAAAAAACATAAAACCTACCGCAATTCCATCCCGACCCAATCGATTTTGACCATCACATCCAACGTCGTGTACGGGAAAAAGACCGGAAGCACCCCGGACGGCCGGAAGGCGGGCCAACCCTTCGCACCCGGCGCCAACCCGATGCACGGACGGGATACGAAAGGGGCGCTCGCATCCCTCAGCTCCGTTTCCAAATTGCCCTATGAATATTCTCTCGACGGGATCTCCAACACCTTCACGGTCGTGCCGAAGGCGTTGGGCCGCGATGAAGAAACCCGCATCCAAAACCTGGTATCGATGCTGGACGGCTATATGACCAAACGGGGACATCATTTGAACATCAACGTCCTGAACCGGGAAACCCTGCTCGATGCGATGGATCATCCGGAAAAATATCCGCAGCTGACGATCCGAGTATCCGGTTATGCCGTCAACTTCATCAAACTCACCAGGGAACAACAAATCGATGTGATCAACCGGACGTTCCACCAAAGCATGTGATTCGGGCGGCAAGAATCCGGATTGACGCCGCCGGACGTCCAAAAACCGATGGCTATGCAAAACAAGGGACACCGATGAACCGGAAGCCGGGCAACCGGTTCCCGATCCGAAAAATCGGGCCCGTTCCCGGAAGAGCACCGGCGCCCGCGAATCTCTCCCCCCAAAACGCCGGTGCTTCTTCCCCCAATTTCATTTATTGGAGTGATCTTGATGGTAACCGGGCGAATCCATTCCACCGAATCTTTCGGAACCGTTGACGGTCCGGGCATCCGGTACGTCGTTTTTACCCAGGGCTGTCCCCTTCGCTGCCGGTATTGCCACAACCCGGATACATGGAAAATGAACGGCGGAAAGGAAATCACCGTCGAAGAGATCATCCGCGAGGTGAAGGACTATCTCCCCTTCATCGAATCCTCCGGCGGCGGGATTACCGTGAGCGGCGGCGAACCGCTGCTGCAAATCGAGTTTTTGACGGAACTGTTCAAAGAATGCAAGAAGCTCCATATTCATACCGCCATCGACACCGCCGGAAGCTGTTTTTCCAGGCGGGAATCTTTCCTCAAAAAACTGGAGGAACTTTTAAAATACACCGATTTAATCTTGTTGGATATCAAACATATCGACCGTGAAAAGCATAAAAATATCACGGGCATGGACAACGACCATATTTTGGATTTCGCCAAATACCTTTCCGACAAAAAAATCCCGGTCTGGATCCGGCACGTGCTCGTTCCCGGTTTGACCGACTTCGATCCCGATTTGAAACGTTTGGCCCGGTTTTTGCGGACGCTCACGAATATCGAAAAAATTGAAGTTCTCCCCTACCATAAATTGGGCGTCTACAAATGGAAAACGTTGGGCATCCCCTACACGCTGGAACATACGGAGCCGCCTTCGGAAGAACGGGTGAAAAACGCCGAAAAAATTTTGAACAGCGCCCGCCTTCGCGTCCTTTGATTGCGCGTGAAGGCGCATTTTTTTGGCGTTTTCCCCGGCGTTCCGGAAAGGCGGCATTTCCCTATTTTCGCCCTTTTCGGAAGAAGGGTCTTTTCTTTCGGGAAATCCGAGATCCCGTTGCCATCGGCGGGCCGGAAGCCGAGTTTCGTTCAAAATGACGGCCCTTGACGAACATAACTGCCGGCGGGCATGATGACACCGCCAATTCCTTTTGCGAGGCTACCGACTTTGACGAATATAACTGCCGGCGGGCATGCCCTCAAACGGACAGCAAGTTTTGTAAAATGAAGCTCCCGGCGGAAACGGGACAAGAAACCAAACCGGGCACCCTTATGAATGTCCGGGCAAAGTTGGTTCCCGCAAAGGAAAACGAAGAGCCGGAAACCGCCCGCCGCCAAGATATCCGAAGGAAACCGGAAGAAGGTTGAAACCCGGGGCGATCCACCGGCGACGGCGAAGGGCCGATTGAAAAAGAAACGGGGGCAACGCCCCCTTTTTTCCGCAAAAAATAACTATTGATAGGAACATGTTAATCAGCTACATTCCTGGTTATAATATCAAAATAATAAATCAAAAGTCTATTTAACTCTTGTAACTGATAGCCAATGTAAATTAAAACTGCGATCAATAGGATCAATAATACGGTTGGATGAATTCTTTTTTCTTTATCTTTGCCTCCCTCGGCAGAATTTTCCTCCATGTGAACCTCCCTGATTACGAGAATTTGAAGTCGTCCCAAGCGGGATGCCATTAATGGCGATCGGCTTATGATCGGCCGGAGGTGAATGCGCCTCTTGTCCATCCGCCTTCTCGGTCGTGCCTAGAAGATCGACGATTGAAAATCCTAATTTTGCAGCCGTTGACAACAAATTGCATTCTTATGGATTGACCATTGCCAAGACTAAGAAAAGCCCTTTCTCCACATCAATTTCCAAGCGATCCATTCATTCACATTTTTCAATATATCATGCGATTGTTTCTTCCAAAATCCTCCATACTTATTGAAAATTTTTTATAAACAGGAAACGGCGGATTTGAAGTTAAAATAAAAATAATAATAATTTTTCCAAAATGCTTGATCATTCGTTCCCGGTCGTATATGTATATATCAGACGGATTTTTTAGAAAACGGTTGCAAACAGGAAAGGGGGATGGAGATGGGAAACGTCTACTTTTTCACCGGCTTTCCGGGCTTTATTTCCAACCGGCTGCTCGCCAAATTGCTGGAAAGGAAAGAGGCGCCCGAAGCGATTTATGCCCTGGTTTTGCCCGAGATGACGGAAAAGGCGGAATCACAGCGGCAAAATCTCCTGAAAATGACAGGGTTTCCTGGAGAAAAATTCCTCGTGATTACGGGCGATATTACAAGGAAGGGTTTGGGCATCGATCCGGACGTGCAAGAAAAATTGGCGGAAACCGTTACCCACGTCTTTCACCTGGCGGCGATCTATGACTTGGCGGTCCCGAAGGATATCGCCTACAAAGTCAACGTGGAAGGGACGAGAAATGTCAACGACTGGGTGCGCGGGCTTAAAAGCTTGCGGCGCTATGTTTATTTCAGCACCGCCTACGTCGCCGGGAAAAGGGAAGGCGTGCTTTACGAGCACGAACTGGTCCGGCCTCCCGCCTTCAAAAATTACTACGAAGAAACGAAATACGAGGCGGAAGTCCTGGTGGACGCCCTAAAACGGGAAGTGCCTTTGACGATCATCCGGCCGGGCATCGTCAAAGGCCATTCCCAAACCGGGGAAACCTCAAAATTTGACGGGCCTTATTTTATTTTGAATTTGATCGACCGGCTCCGCTTCCTGCCCATTTTTCCCGGCATCGGGAATACGGAGGCCGTCGTCAATCTCGTCCCGGTCGACTTTATCGTCGATGCCGTTCTCTACCTAAGCCACGCGAAGACCGGGGAAGGAAAAACGTACCATTTGACCGACCCGCGCCCGTACAAAGTCCGGGAAGTGTATGCCATGATCTTGAAAGAGATGCTCGGGAAAACCCCGAAGGGTCGCATTCCCCTCCCCGTCCTGCGGGCGGCCTTATCCGTTCCTTTGATCCGCCGATGGTTAAGGACGGAAAAGGAAGTGACCGATTATTTCACCTGGATGGGAAACTTCGATTCGTCCCAGGCGCAAAAAGATCTGGAAGAAGCCGGGATCCGATGCCCGGATCTGAAAACCCAGATCCCTGCCATGGTAAAATTCTATTTGGAAAACAAAAACAACGAGCAATATCAGCTGAACATCCGCTGACCGGCCTTCGTTTTTATGCCGGAGTTGCCGCGAAATCCCCGGGCGGACGGGCGGGAAAAGAGGCCGTGTTCCAAAAATGGGGCTTGCCGGCGCAGGAATGCCGGTGCCGCGTTCCCCGCCGTCCGCCGGCGAACCCGGTTCCGTCCCGGAAAAACCCTTCCGATTATTTTATTTCAGGAGGTGGAAAAATTGGTTTTGGTTGCCGTCAATCCCGCGACGGGGGAAAGAATCGAAGAGATTGAAGAAACGGACATCGGAAAGGTCCAAACCTTCTACGAAAACAGCCGGCGCGCCTTTTCCCGCTGGAGCGGCCTGTCCCTCGATGAAAGGCTCGGCTATTTCCGGCGGTTGAAAAAGGTGATGGCCGAGGCCATGGACGAGATCGCGAAAACCGTCTCCCTGGACACGGGGAAAGTGCCGACGGACGCCCTGGTGTCCGATGTGATGCCGACCATCGAAAGCATCGAATTCATTTTGAAACACGCGAAAAAATCCTTAAGCCCGCAAAAAGTGAAGACCCCCCTCCTTTTGTTCGGGAAAACATCCTGCGTGGAATATATGCCCCGGGGGGTGGTCCTTGTCATTTCCCCGTGGAATTATCCGCTGCAGCTGGCCATGGTTCCGGCCGTCAGCGCGTTGGCCGGCGGAAACACGGTCATCTTAAAACCGTCGGAGGTGACGCCCCTCGTCGGCAAACTGATCGAATCGCTGTTTCAGAGGGCCGGTTTCCCGGAACACGTCCTGCAGGTGGCCCACGGCGGAAAAGAAGTGGGCAGCGCCTTCGTGGACGGAAAACCGGACTACATTTTTTTCACCGGATCGGTCAAGACGGGAAAGATCATCCAGAAGGCGGCGGCCGAGCATCTGATCCCGACGACCTTGGAACTGGGCGGCAAGGATCCGTTCATCGTTTTTGCGGACGCCAACCTCGAACGGGCCGCCAAAGGGGCGGTTTGGGCCGCATTCACCAACTGCGGGCAAGTGTGCATGAGCGCGGAACGGATCTTCGTGGAAAAATCCGTTTACCCCGAATTCGTCGAACGGTTAAAAGAGGAAACCCGATCTCTCGTCCTCGGCCAAGGCGAAGATGCGGATATCGGGTCGATGACCTTCCCCGGCCAGAAGGAAATCGTTCGGAAGCATGTGCTGGATGCCTTGGCGAGGGGGGCGAAATTGGAGACGGGAGAACATCCGGACCGTTGGAAAGTGGATTCCCTCTTTGTAAAACCGATGGTAATGACCAATGTGCCGATGGATGCAAAGATCATGAAGGAAGAGACCTTCGGTCCCGTTTTGCCCGTCGTCCCCTTTGAAACGGAAGAAGAAGCCGTAAAACTCGCCAACGATACGGAATACGGCCTAAACGCCAGCGTCTGGTCCAATGATTTGGAAAGGGCGCGGCGGGTGGCGGCAAAACTCGTATCCGGCGCCGTCGTCATCAATGACGCGGTCATCTCCGTCGCCAATCCCCATTTGCCCTTCGGCGGCGCCAAAAACAGCGGCATCGGACGCTACCACGGAAAGGACGGGCTGCGGATTTTCTGCCACGAAAAAGCCCTCGTCATCGACCGGGGCCGTCTCAAGCGGGAGGTGCAATGGTACCCGTACAAAGGAACCTATCCTTTGTTTTTGCGCCTTTTCCAAAGTTACTTTGGGGAAAGGAAAAATTGGTTCGCCTTTTTCCAAAGTTTTCTTCGTTTGATGAAAAGAAACTGAACCCTCCCCCGGTACTCCGTCATCGACCGATAGGATATGTACCATGAATGCCGTTATCTTCACGGGATTTTCGGACCCGGAAAGAACCTGCATGGGGAATGGGTGCTGGACGCCATCCGGACGCCGGATCGGAACGCGTTTCCCGAATGGCCGAACGCGGGGGACGGCCGCCGGCAAGTGAAAGTAGTCCGCCCATATATCCGCAAAAATCGCCGACGCATTTGTCTGATGCAGGTGTGCCGCTTTCAACGGCAAGAACAATCGCAAACGTATCGATGTATTCTAAATGGGGTGTTCATTTGACTGACCGCCGGGAAACATTCGAACAAAAAGTAGCGAGGCTCGAATATAATATAGACCTGTTGCGGGATGTTCTCGCGGACCAAGAAAAATTTATCTTTTGGGATTGGGTGATCGCTCACCGGCTGAATGAACAAGAAGTCAGAGGAAGCATTAATAAATTCAATGAAAGAATAAAGGGACCCCCAATGTTCATGAATATCAAAATGAAATTCGTAAAATCAACAATTTAGAATCTAAAATGCCAACTGACAAAACCTTCAAATTGCAATTGCTCAAGCGGTTATCGAAAACGGGAATATGTAAAGAGTTACCTAGTTACTTAATTGAAAAGATGCGTGAAAAACTTGATACGGCTGCGGTTGCAGTCTTTTTTTATGTTCTCGGACCTGGAACTTCCGGTTGGATGGTCATGGATCATCATGGAAGGTTTATTGTCCAACTTGGATGGTCATCTGTCCAACATGGGAAGTTTATTGTTCAACATAGAGAAGAAATATTCGACAGTCATCCATTCCCTGGCCGGAATGTCCAACATTTTCATTTTCTTCGTCCCCGGATGGTTCAACATCCCAGGCACAATGTCCAACATTTTTTGCCAAACGTTCAAGCAAAGATCCTTTTTGTCCAACATCTTGAGTAAAACGTTCAACATTCCTTTCGCCTTTCCGGGCGGACTGTCCAACATATCCACCTTAACGTCCAACATCTTTAAAAAATCGTCCAACATCGCATGGGACTGTCCAACATTTTCAACTATTTGTTCATCATTTCAAAATTAATGTCCAATATGGAAAAAAATTTGTCCGACATCAAAGAAAAAATGTCCATCATCCGGGAAAAAACGTCCATCATCGGGCAAAAAATGTCCATCATCGTTCCCGGTGTCCAATATCCGCTGCCGTTTGTCTAACATCAATGCCCCTAACGATTTTCAAAAAATGGAAAAAGATGCAAGATGCGGCGAAAGCGTGATTCTTTTCATGACGGTTCAAAAAATTTCCTCCAAACACCCCATTTAATCTGTTTGAAATCGGGGTATTCTTGCCATTCTATGGCTTCTGCTCCTTCAGTTGTCTCATTATTCTGCCAAGGAGGAGCCCTCTTTTTCCTTATCTTCTTCTTTTCCCGCCGCGCAAATGCCTGATTCGAGTGATCTTTGATCACTTACTTATTGAAGACGCCCAATTTTGACCGGAAAAATTTTACTCAACTCAGCCCAGTTTTTCACTGGATTTGCTTCCATTCCCGCCGCGCTTTTGCCCGGCGGTCCCCTCATTTGGGGATCCTAGACCGATCACACGCCTAATGAGAGTGTTCGTCCACATGTATTTTACTTTTATCAAGGAGGGAGTGCCTGATGCTTGCGGCACACCTCCCTTTTCTTTTCCCTTTTCCGCCCGGAAAGATGGCCATTCACCCATTGGGCCTCTTCCTCATATATTGAAAAAGGGAAAAACAGACGGAGGAGTGAAGCGAATGGATCAGGTTTGGCATTTGCAGGATCCGTATTTTTATCAGGCCCTGCAAAATCTGGCGGGAAAAACGGTCGTCGTACAAACGATCCGGGGATCGGTCCGCGGCGTATTGGACCAGGTCATGCCCGATTTTCTCGTCGTCGATATGGCAGGAAACCCCTTTCATATCCGGACGCAACAGATTATTTGGGTCGTCCCGGGCCCGCTGCAACCGTCTTAAGGAAACAACAACCATTGGGGGGATTTCGCGATGATGCATCGGATTAACAAATTGCTGATCGAGCTGCCCGTTCCGGAACACGGGGATATGAATGCCGCGGCGGCCGTCCAGGATCTGCTCGGCGGAAAATACGGGGAGATGTCGACATTAAACAATTACATGTTCCAATCCTTTAATTTTCGGGGCAAAAAAAAATTCAGGCCTTTCTATGATTTGATTGCCAGCATTACGGCGGAAGAGTTCGGCCATGTGGAACTCGTCTCCTATACGATCAATCTGCTGTCCCGGGGAAACACGTTCCCCGGCGACCCGGATGTCACCCCGCTGCAAAACGGAAAGGACGCCAGGTATGCCTTGCATTTCGTTTCCACCGCCCAAACCGCCTATCCCGGGGATTCGATGGGGAGGCCGTGGAACGGCGAATTCGTGACCAATACGGGAAATTTGGCGGCGGACCTGCTCCATAACTTTTTGTTGGAAATCGGGGCGAGAACCCATAAAATGCGGGTGTATGAAATGACCGACAATCCGGTTGCCCGGGAGCTGACCGGTTATTTGTTGGTCCGGGGCGGCACCCATATCATCGCCTACGCGAAGGCCTTGGAAGTGTTGACCGGAGTGGATGTGGGGAAGATGCTCCCGATCCCGAGCCTTGACAATAACAAATTTGACTACGCCAGAAAATTCATGGAACGGGGACTGTACAATGTGCTTTACACCTGGGGGGAAGACGATTACCGGGACATCGCCAAGATCTGGAAAGGAAGAAACCCGGAAACCGGCGAAGAGTTGCGGGTCATCCACGGAACGCCGGAAGGCGCGCCGATCCCCGAGCTGGATGAACTTCCCGAACAGTTTGCCCCCGGCATCGACCGGGAGGATTATCAAAGAATATTAAAAAGGCTGATGGAAAACCTTTGAGAACAGCCTCGCATTAACGCCCGATGCGGGGATTCTTGAACGCCCGGCCCAGCGGCTTCGCATCGCCCGGGGGATGGGGTCTCCCGGCTTGGACTGGATCGGGAAAAAATGTCCAAGAGCGGCACCACGGGAGACGGCATCCTTTTCCGGCCCGATGTCATTGCGGAGGGGCCTTCCTAGGCGGCTCCAAGCCGGCCTGTTGGGACCCGGTGCTGTAAATGTGCTGAATCCGCCGGCCTGTGCAAAGGAAGATGAACGCCCCGGCCGGGACGACATAACCCCCGCCTTCCGTGCCTGCCGGTCCGCCCGCGGATGAAGGGAAAGTTCCCCGCCTTTCCAGGAGGGGATATTGTTATGGAAGCGAAACGGAATTGCCGGACCGGGCGGCACGAACCGTTTCCGGGCGGACATCCGCAAGCGGGCTTTGTTAAGCGCTCCGATTTTTTCCAAAGAAAAAAGGGGGATGGAACCCCCTTCTTTCCGGTTCCGGGGCAAAATCCCCGGGAGGACTATGCCCGGATCCACTTCCAAATCTCCTTCGGCGTCGCGTTTTTCCCGTAGAGGAGGATGCCGGTTTTAAAGATCTTTCCGGCGAGCTTCATGAACAGCCAAACGCTCGCGGCGAGGACGGCCAGGGACAGGACGATCTCCATCCAGCGCCATTCGTCCAAAAGAACCAGGCGCAGCAGCAGAATCACCGGCGAGGTAAAGGGGACATAGGTTAACACCTGCGCCAAGGTTCCGGACGGATCCGCGGAAACCGGCCCGATAAAGAACAGGGGGATAAACGGAAGCATGATCACCAGCCCCTGGAAGTTTCCGGCGGTGGAAATATCCGACATCGTCGCCCCGATCCCGACAAAGAGGGCGGCAAAGAGCAAATAGCCGAGAACGGCGATCAAAAGGAACAGCAGCAATTCGGGCACAAACAAGTATCGGAAGAGGGGAAAATCCGTTTTCCACAGGACAAAGGAAATGCCGAAGGCGATGAATACGGCGACCTGGATCAGTCCCAATACGAAATAGCCGACGATTTTCCCCTGCATCAATTCGTTCGGGGTGACGGAAGAAAGGAGGATCTCCGCGATTTTGTCCTTCTTTTCCTGGGAAGCGCTCTGGAAGATCATCATCCCCGAAAAGATGATGCAAAGCAGGATGACCCCCGCAAAAATCCCGGGAACCGCTTTTTTCATGGCGGCCGCTTCGCCGCCGTCCTTATTCCTTTCCGGGCTTTGCGCCCCTTCATCCGCCCGCATGGGCTGGACGGAAATCGGCTTTGTGACAACGGCCAGCTGTTCATCCGTCAGGCCGAGCCTTTGCAGCTGCAAAAATTTGACCGGTTCTGTCAGCATCTGGATCTGGCTGATGGCTGCGTCGGGAAAATCGTCGCCTGTATAGAGGGGCAGAACCCCTTCCGAAAAGGCGCGCTCATCCGCGAACAGAAAAGCCGCTTTCTCCCTTTTCGCCAGTTCCTTGCCGACGTCCGCTTCCTTCACGTCCGTCCGGAACAATCGCAAGGGGAGATGATACCGGTCCGCCGTTTCTTCCAAGCTTTCAAAAACCCCCAGTCCGTCGTTGACGTAGATTTTCATCGCCTGCGTTTCGTCCTCGGCCCCGCCGCCGGACAAGCTTCCCAAGATCCCGAAGACCACCATCAGCGCCGGGGTCAGAAACAGGCTGAAAATGAAGGTTTTGTTTTTTAAATTCCGTTTGATCTCCCATCTGGCCACTTTCATCGTATTACGCATCGATTTCACCCGCTTCCTGCAGTTTTTCCTTTTCCTCCGCCAAAAGCATCCTTCTGTCCGTCGCCACATCCAGGAAGATTTCATGCAAGGAAATCCGGTCCATCGCCAGTTCCCGGATGTCCAGATCCTCCGGCAAATTTTTCAGCCAGCGGGCCGGGTTCACGGATTTCGTCAAGTACAAAACCGAAACGTCTTCCTTTTGCTCCACCCGCTGCACGTCGGGGATCCGTTCGAGCCGGGACGCGTCGTTGTTTCCCCGGATCGTGCATTTGAAATTGGCGTATTCGGTCTTTACTTCATCCAAGGTGCCGTAAATGACCTTTTGCCCCCGTTGGATCATGAAAAGCCGGTCGCAGATTTCTTCCACCAGGTTCATTTGATGGGAAGACAAGAGGATCGCCGTCCCCTGCTTCGCCAAATTCCGGATCTCTTCCTTAAAAAGTTCCTGGCTGACCGGATCGAGCCCGGAAAAGGGTTCGTCCAGGATCAGCAGTTCCGGTTCATGCAAGATGGCAGAAATGAACTGCACCTTTTGGGCCATGCCCTTGGACAGCTCTTCCATTTTCATCTGTTCCTTACCTTCCAGATCGAATTTTTTCAAATAGGCAAGGGCCCGCTCCTTTGCCTTTTTTACCGGATAATCTTTCAAATCGGCCAGATACAGCAAAATATCCATGACTTTTGCGTTTTTGTACAACCCCCTTTCCTCCGGCAAATATCCGATTTTATGCCGGGGGATGCCGTTCCCGCCGTGTCCGTGGAAGACGATCTTTCCCGCGTCCGGGTACTGGATCCCCATGATGTTCCGGATCGTGGTCGACTTTCCCGCCCCGTTCGGGCCTAAAATCGCCATGATTTCTCCCTTGCGGACTTCGAAGGAAATATGATGAAGGACTTTTTTATCCTTAAAAGTTTTTTCCAGTCCTTCGACGCTTAAGTAAACATCCATTTTCCGTTCTCCTTTCCGATGGCTGTTATCTCTGTTAAAAAATGAATCTCCAAAAATCGTTAGCCGTCAATGCCGCCTCCCCATTTCATCAGCGGATCGGCCTGAACGTCGGCATGGGGGCCTATGCGCCCATCCGGTTCAGCAGGGCACAAAGGCTGCCGCTTTTTTTACACCCTTTTACTTTAAATCTTTTTTCATAAAGATTTTTTGTGAAAGGAATAGCGAAATCAAATAAGAAACCAAGGTTGCCGGGATGGCAACGAGAAAAGGATGGGCCGAAAAATAGGAGAAAAATTGTTCAGCCGCATCGATGACCCATTGAATTTTAAATTTTACCACCATGTTGAGAATGAGGAGGAACGTCCCGGGCAGCACAATGAAAAGCAAAACCTGTACCATGAGCGCGGCAAGGTAGGAAAAATGGTAATATATAGGAAACGAAAGGGCATAAATGATCAATGATACACAGATATACATCAAGGCGGCGCGGGCGGAAATCGGTTGATATTCCAGATAATGAAGATAGCGGTGGGCCAACCGGTCGATCAAAACAAAATAGACAAAGGTAAGGAAAAGAAAGATCGCGGCAAACAGGTATCTCGCCCGGACAATGTTCGTCCTGTCGACCGGAAGGCTGACCAAGAACTTATGGATTCCCGACTGCTGGTCATAATAAAACAGGCCGATCAACAAACCGATCTGCAGCCCCACGAACGTGAACGGGGGGGAAATGTTCATCACATACATGTACGGAACAACGAACAGGATGATCATGAAGTAGTTGGCGGTCATGAAAAAATCCATCTTCAGCATCGGTATCATCATTCATTTTCCTTTCTTGTCATGAAGTACATGATGTCCTCCAGCGACGCCGGCTCGACGAGGAAATCTTCCAATCCGGCAAGGAAGGACGGATCGCCCGCGTAAAGCCCGGTGAACCCGCCGGACGTCTGTTTCCAGCCGGCGAACAGATTTTTCAGATCGCTATCCAGCTGCTCGGCCGATCCTTTCACAAGGAAAAATTGTTCCCGGATCTCTTCCATGCTTTTTTGGAATTCCAGTTTCCCCCGGTTCATGAAAATGATGTAGTCGGCGATTTGATCGAGATCTTGCGTAATATGTGTGGAAAAGAATACGGTTTGCCGTTCATTCACCATCAATTCCTGCAGCTCTTCCAAAAGTTCGCGGCGAAAAACCGGGTCGAGCCCCGATGTCGGTTCATCCATGATGATCAATTCGGGCCGGTGGGACAGGGCGAACAACAGGGAAGTTTTCATTTTCATGCCCTGGGAAAATTTTTTTATCTTTTTCCCTTCGGGCAGCTCAAATTTATGCAAATATTTTTGGTACAGCTCCTCGTCCCAGTCCGGATACAGCGGGGCGATCATCGCCTTCGCCTTTTTGATGTTGAACTCTTCGTACAAAAACAGCGTGTCGTAGACGAAACCGATCTTTTGTTTCAACTTCACGTCGTCATTCGGCCTGCCGAAGATCCGGATTTCCCCTTTGTCCGGCTTCATCACGCCCATGATCATCCGGATGACGGTGCTTTTTCCCGAACCGTTGGGGCCGATGAACCCCGTTATGTAACCTTGCGGCACGGTAAAATTTAAATTTTCGATGCGAAACCCTTTCCACTGTTTCGTTACATTTTCCACCTTGATCCCATCCATCCCCATGATCCCCTTCCCAGATGAAAGCGTGAATCGATCGATCTTTCTCTCCCGTCCCGGACGGCTTCCATCCCGCCGCAGCGTTTGCCGCGCCCTTTCGTGCCGGTTCGGGTTAACGGCGCGTTCCGGCGGCCGGTCCGGCCGGCAAAGGTCCGTTCCCGTTTTCCATTTCCGGCTAACGGCCCCCTTCCTTGTAGTAAATTCGGACCATGTCCACCAATTCCTGTTCGGAAAGCCCGATCCGTTTTCCTTCGCTAACGAGGTTCTCCAGTTGATTCTCCAGCTCCCGTATCCGCCACTCCCGCAGGACATGGGTCTGCTGCCCCGCGACGAAGGTGCCTCTTCCTACCGTCGAAACGAGAAACCCCTCCTGTTCCAATTCTTCGTAAGCCCGTTTGGTCGTAATGACACTGACCCTCAGTTCTTTGGCCAGCTCACGCATCGAAGGTAGGGGGTCGCCTTCTTTCAATATTCCTTTCATGATCTGTTCCTTGATCTGCTCTTTGATCTGCAAATACAGCGGTGTTTTGCTCGTTTGGGAAAGAAGGATGTTCATGGCCGCACCCCCTTCGATTGTAAATATTGTATATATTATCTATACACAATATATATTATTAACAATGTTGTCAACCCCCTCCTCCTCGTCCCGTCCTCCGCCAAAAGGATTGGGAAGAAACCGGGCGAGGTGTCACCCGCCCGTGCCTTCGCCCATACCATATACTGTACTGTTCGGGAAAACGGAAACGGGAACCTTGCGCCCGGATGCGGCGCCACTCTATGATGCGCTGCCGCAGTAAATAAATGGGGAAATTCTTTGCGAAGGAGATGGTTTCTTTGTGCGGGATCGCAGGCTGGTTCGATTTGCGGGACGATTTGTCCGGGAAAAAAATGGTCATCGGAGACATGTGCGAAACACTGGCCAACCGGGGGCCGGATGAAGAAGGGTTTTGGCTGAATTCCCATGTCGCTTTCGGTCATAAGCGTCTCGCCGTCATCGATCCCGAGGGCGGACAGCAGCCGATGGTCCGCCGATACGGGGACAATGCCTACGTCATTATTTACAACGGAGAATTGTACAATACGCAGGAATTGAGAAAGGAATTGGAAAATTTGGGGCATCGGTTTACCACGGACTCCGACACGGAAGTTTTACTCGTCAGCTTCGTCCAATGGGGGCCGAAATGCGTCGAATATTTGAACGGGATTTTTGCCTTCGGCATTTGGGACGGGAAAGAAAAGCAATTGTTTTTGGCCAGGGACCGTTTCGGCGTCAAACCCCTTTTCTACGCTTTGCGGGGCGGAGGAATCATCTTCGCTTCGGAATTAAAAGCGATCCTGGCCCATCCGGCGGTGAAGGCGGAGATCGACCGGGACGGCTTGAGCGAGGTCTTTTCATTGGGCCCATCCCGCACCCCCGGCTCCGGGGTATTCAAGGACGTCTTTGAAGTCAAGCCCGCCCACTGTCTCCTCTTCAACGGGGACGGCTGCAAAACGTGGAGGTACTGGCAGCTGACCAGTGAAATGCACACGGATTCCTTGGCGGAAACCGTGGAAAAAGTCCGCTTTCTTGTCACGGATTCCATCAAGCGGCAGCTGGTTTCCGACGTGCCGGTCTGCACCTTTTTGTCCGGCGGGCTCGATTCGAGCACCATCACCGCCTTGGCGGCCAGGCATTTTCACGAGACGGGAAAGGGAAAGCTACACACGTATTCCATCGATTATGCGGACAACGATAAATTTTTCCGGGCGAACCTGTTCCAGCCCGATTCGGACAACGAGTGGATCCGCCTCGTCTCCGAAACCTTCGGGACCGAGCATCACCGGTTTACCGTCGGGACGACCGCCCTCGCCGAAGCCCTGGAGGACGCCCTCATCGCCCGCGATCTGCCGGGCATGGCCGACATCGATTCGTCCCTTCTCCTGTTTTGCCGGGAAGTGAAAAAAGAGGCGACCGTCGCCCTGTCCGGGGAATGCGCCGACGAAATCTTCGGCGGCTATCCCTGGTTCCACCGGCCGGAATTGGCCGATGACGATTCCTTCCCATGGATCCGTTCGAAGCGGCTGCGGGCGAGGATCCTTTCCCGGGAAACGAAGGCGTTGATCGACCCGGAGGCTTATATCAAAAGGCGCCTCGGCGAAACGCTGAAGGAAGTGCCCCGCCTCGCGGGGGAAGGACCGGATGAAGCGAAAAGAAGGGAATTGTTTTATCTCAACATGATGTGGTTTATGGCGACCCTCCTTGACCGGAAAGACCGGATGAGCATGGCGGCGGGTTTGGAAGTCCGGGTCCCCTTCTGCGACCACCGCCTCGTCCAATATGTGTGGAATATTCCTTGGGAAATGAAGATGCTCGGCGGGAGGGAAAAGGGGATCTTGAGGAAGGCGATGGAAGGCGTCCTGCCCGGGGAAGTGCTGCAGCGGAAAAAGAGCCCCTTCCCGAAAACCTTCCATCCGGAATATGAGCGCATCGTCGGGCGGCGGCTGGAAGAAATCCTCCATGATCCCGGTTCTCCCATTTTGGATTTCATCGATAAGGAGGAAGTGTTAAAACTGATCCGGGAACAGCCGGAGGACGACAGCCCTTGGTTCGGGCAGCTGATGGCCAAAGCCCAGCTGCTGGCCTACCTGATCCAGGTAAACCTTTGGCTGGAAAAATACAAGATCGCATTTTCCGGTTGATGCAGCCCGCACCATTTCCGCATAAAAAACCGAAGGCCGGAAAGCCGTTTCGGCGGCGGCCGATCCGGCCTTCCCAAAAAACTTCCTTCGGGTTCCCGACATCCCCGGCGGCCGATCCGGCCTTCCCGATGACCTCCTTCGGGCTCCCGCGTTCGCCGGCGGCCGGAAACAAAAAGGGCGGAAGGAAAGGAATGGCAACCATCTGCAACCATCCTTTCCTTCCGCCCCGACCTCGGCAATCGGCGGAAGCGGCCGCATGCCGGCCGCGGGCGGCCCCACCCCTTCCGTTTGGTTTATCCGGCCGCTTTCACTTCATGGCCTTGCGGACATGATCCGGGATCATGACCACCTCGGTCGTGATGGATGGCGAAGGATAATCCTCATCGATGCACTCGTACCAAAAAGCCAAATGCTTTTTGTCAATTTCGTGCTCCGATTCTTCCACATCGATTCCCCCTTCGCCTTGTACGGAAAACCAATAGAGGTATTCCCCCGTCTCATCTTTTTCGCGAAAGATCGCCTCCACATACATCTTTTCATCTTTCAGGGTGAGAAGCACCTTATCCATGTTCTGGTTGAGCAATTCCATCCATTCATCGACCCGGTGGGATTTCCCTTCTTTCACACGAAATTTACTCAATTCAACCTTCATGGCAACCCTCCGGTGGAAAATATTCTGAATTCGCCGATCACGGCCGGATCCGTTCCGTCGGGCAAAATTGCCCCGATGAAAAATATTTCCGGATCCCCCGCTGCCGGAATTGGCCGCAGCAGGCCGCAAACGGCCATCCTTCAAAAGACGCCCCGCTTTTTATAAAACCTTTTTATTCTCCCTCAGGTCAAAATCCCGTTCCCCGGACAATCCGGGATAAATTTTCCGCATCTTTGCCGGGCCGAGCATGAAGAGGGTGACCGCAAGCAGACAGAGGGAGGAAGGAATGATCGTCCAAACCGATCCCACATAGTCCATCAACAGGCCGTAAATCATCATGGAAAAGGGAATCAGGGCCTGGGCCATCGTTTCCACGACCCCGAAAATCCTTCCCCGGTAGGCCTCATCGACGGACTTCTGCAGCATGACCAGGACCGGCGTATTGATGGTCGTGATCGCGATGCCGTACAGGATGGCCAAAAGAAGATAATAGGCCATCAACGCCAAACCATCCATCGAAACGAACAAGGGCGCCGTACACAGGGAGATGATGGCGGAATAACTGATCAATCCCCGCCGGGCGACCAGCAGCGGATACTGGAATTCCTTTCTCACGGTAAAATAAAGGGAACCCAAGAGCATGCCCACAGAAAAGGTGCCTTCGATGATCCCGTACTGTTCCGGCGTCATTTTCAGCTGCCGGATGAGAATAAAAGGGAACCCGACGAGAATGGCGGGCGTGAAAAAATTGACGACGAGCGCCGTCCAAACGACGAGCCAGGCGGAGGCGTGGTTTTTTAGGTAGCGCAATCCGGAAACGACGCCCTTCCACATGCCTTCGGAATGTTTTTCCTCCCCTTTGCCTTTCGAAAACAGGCGAAAATCCATCGTGCTCTCCAAAAGGACGGCGACCGTATAGGAGATGGCATGGATCAGCAGGAAAACATTCATGGAGACGGCTCCGTATAACATCCCCGCGATTACCGGCCCGCCGACGGAAGAAAGGGAAACCACCGCCTGGTTCAGGGCCGTCGCCCTCTGCACCCTTCCTTCGTCGACCAAATTCAAAATCGATGAAGTGAACGCCAGGCCGTTAAAAGTGGTGAAAACGGAAAGGGCGGCGGTCGTCAAATAAATCCCCCACAGGGACAACCCCTGATACAGGCTGAAGAGCAGAAGCCCGGAAACGCTCAAGGCCGCCAAAAACTGGGAGACGATGACGATCATCTTTTTCGAATAACGGTCGACGATATATCCGGCAAAGGGGGACAATAACGCCCTCGGAACCGTGCCGCAAATCATGTTGAGGGCGAAATTCGCCGCCGATCCGGTCAAGTTCAATACATAAAGGCTGATCCCGAAGGTATATATGCTGTTTCCCGTCAAAGAAATCAATTTGCTGACGGTAAACGTCCACAGGTGATAGGCCGCCTTCCTTAATGGATACCCTTCATTCATTCCCATCCCCCCGAATCTTTCGCATTCCGAATCCAATGAAAGGGACACCTGTGCCCGCGTGTGCCCTCCGCTCAGGTTTCTCGCGGAAAAAACGAACTTCTTTGGGAAATGTTTTTCCCTCCGGTTCCGGGTCATGTGCCTCCCCGGACGGAAGGAGCGCGGAAAACCGCTTGGAAAGGAAACTTGGAAAGGATTGTCCGGCACCGCCGGCCGAAAGCACGGAAGGCCGCCAAAATTAAAACGCGACCGGCGTTTCCGGCCCGGCCGCCGGCTGAAGCACGTGGGAAAAACCGACCGGAATGGAACCCTGTCCATCCGCCTCCGACGCTCCGCCAAACCGGACGGGAAAAACGTCTCCGGCTGTCCGGACGGTCAGCGCCGGAAAGAGGGTTCCGTCCGTATCCGGGCTCCGTTTCTGTTTCACATGCCTTAATTAAAATTTCACGTACCTTAATTAACCCTTCGATAAAGGCTCTCCCTTTTCCTGTTTTTTTACGAAAATCCCTTCTTTCCGTTTCACGGAAAAAATCGGGAAATATCGACATCCGCCGACAACCTTGCGGTCCGATCCCATGAAAAGGGAAAAAGCGGCGGAAAATTCCGCCGCCGACCGTTCCCGGGAAAAGCTTCCGGACGAAGCGCATCCGCCTGCAAACGGGGGAATCCTTGCTTCCTTCCGCGTTTCGGGCAAGTCTTTTTCAGGCCGTTTTTTCGGAGAAGAGATGATACGGGTCATATCCGGTTTTCCGGATGCAGCCCTTCCCCATCCCCCGTCCGGACTTCCCAATTATGGTTGCAGACGGCCTTTACGGTTTTCTTTTCCAAAAAATAATTGGCCAAAAGTTCCGTCATATCCGTCTGGATCTCCCTGACCACTTCCCGGTTTTTAAACATGGTGTATTCCCCGCCGCCGCTGGCGCGGTAATTGTTGATGACGACGAGCAATTCCTGGTCGTCTTCCACCTTCTGATTCTTATAGGTGAGACGGACCACCCTTTCCCCGACCGGTTTCGAAACATCGATGACATATTCGATGCCTTCCCACATGTCGTAATTGTAATGCTGGGGCTTCGGATGGCTGAACGCGGGATTTATGGCCAGTTCCCCCTTCTCGTTCAGACAGAAATAGGACGCCGACCGTTCCAAAGCGGCTTTCAAATCTTTCCCGGTGATTTTCAGCACGACCAAGGTGTTCGGATAAACATAGCTTGATACGATGTCCCGCATCGTCACTTCATGCCGGAAACCCTTCACTTCATCATGAAACAGGGCCGTTCCGGAAATATCCGCACCGCTCGCCTCCATTTGCACCCGGTTGATCAGTTCGATAAAGGGATGTTCCTTTACCCGCGCTTCAAAGGGATCTTTGATCGTCATGTCCCCTTCGATCCGGCCGATCGGACGGTCGAGCCATTTTTGGGTGGCTTCCTCATATTTTTCGCACAGCCGGATCACTTCCCGGTCTTCCGGCACATTTTCCAATGGAAGGATTTCCGAGCGTTTTCCGATGATTGTCCACCGGCCCTCCGCCTTCTTCAGGCGGATCGTTGCCTTTCCCAAATATTGGCCGTTGCATCCCGGCTGGAGGACGACGACCCCGTTGATCGTTTTCCCCCAAATCTTCCGGTGCTGATGGCCGGTTAGCAGGCAATCGATCCCCTCCACCTCCATGCAAAGCCGGTACGCAACATTTTCCCCCGTCTCCGCTTCATCCGGCGCCCCGGTATCCGGATCCCTTTCGAAGCCGCCGTGATAGGAAAGGACGAGGACATCGGGTTTTTCTTCGGCGCGGATTTTTTTCACCCATCTTTTTGCGCTTTCCACCGTATCCTCGAATCGGAGGGACCGGATATGTTCCGGTTTTTCCCAATTGGGGATGTAATGGGTCGTTAAGCCCAGTACCGCGACTTTCAGGCCGCCCTCGAAAAGCTTTATGATATAGGGTTTCCCGAAATAGGGCTCCCCCGTCCCCTTATCCAGGAGGTTGGCGGAAAGCCAGGGAAAATCGGATTGTCCCACCGCCCGTTCCAAAACTTCCATCCCGTAATTAAATTCATGATTGCCGACGACCGCCGCGTCATACCGCAAATGATTCATCACTTTGACCACCGGGTTCATTTCGCCGGACATGAACTTGACATAATGGTAGGTGAGGGGCGTGCCTTGGATGTTGTCGCCGTTGTCGATCAGCAGCACGTTTTTTTCCTTGCGGCGGATCTCCTTCACGAGGGTCGCGATCTTCGCCATGCCGAGCCCGGCGTAGGCGTTCGTTCCGTAATTGACGGGAAAAATATGCCCGTGGACATCGCTCGTCTCCAATACGATTAAGGTCGTTTCCGTTTCACGCTCCATCGTTTCCGCTCCTTTCCCAATCTGAAGGGATGGAGAAAGGGCGCCGCCCTTTAGGCGCCCTTCCTTAAACAATCCGTTCAGGGATATACAGTCATTCCGCTTCCATATGTACCGGCATCTCACCCTCAAACAATCCGTTTCCGGATATAACCCGAGAGCAAATCGATGACGGTCACAACGAGGATGATGACGAAGAGGATCATGCCCATGTCGTTCCAATTCCGGTTCGCCGAGGCGAAGTAAATCAACGTCCCGATGCCACCCGCTCCCACATAACCGAGGACGGAGGAAGCGCGGACATCGATTTCGAAACGGTAAATGGCATAAGAAAGGAATTCCGGAATGATTTGCGGAAGTATTCCGTGAAACAGGATCTGAATTTTGTTCGCCCCGTTCGCTTCCATCGCCTCGACCACCTTCATGTCGATGGATTCGAGCACTTCCGAATACAGCTTCCCGAGCATGCCGATGGAACCGACGGCAATGGCCAATACCCCGGCGAACGGCTTCGCTCCCACCGCCACGACGAACAATATGGCCAAAATCAGATCGGGAAAAGCGCGGATCGCGCTCAAAATCCACTTGCCCGCCACCGTCAAAACCCGGTTCCTCGTCATGTTCCGGGCGGAAAGAAAGCCCAGCGGGACGGCAAGGACGGCGGCGGAAAGGGAACCGATGAAGGCGATAAACAGGGTTTCCATCATTTTGTCCATCACTTGGGAGAAGGTTTCCCAATTCGGGTCGAACAGCCTGGGGATGACCCGGTGAAAGTTATTGGCCATCCTTTCCCCCGCTTTGGCAAAATCGATTTCAATGCCGGTGAAGGTCCAGATGTAAATGGCGATGACGGCCAGGGCGATCAGCCAATTTCTGGCCCGCTTCGCAAAGGGCCGCTTCTTTTTAGGCGGTAACTGGAGCGCCATTACACGATCGCCTCCCTGATCTTCGTGCTGATGAATTCGATAATGACCACGGCGGCAAAGATGACGATGATGATCGCCATCGCCTGCGGATAGTTATAAAACTTGATCTGCTGGTCAAGCAAAAGCCCGATGCCGCCGGCCCCGACCAAACCAAGCACGACCGAGGCGCGGATATTGATTTCCAGCACATATAAAACAAAGGAGAAAAACTGCGGCAGCACCTGGGGGACTAGCCCGAAGCAAATCGTCTGCAAGGAATTGGCTCCGGAGGCCCGCATCGCTTCGATCGGCTTCATATCCACCGCTTCGATGGTTTCGCTGATCAATTTGGCCAGGATGCCCAAGGAAAAGATGATCAACGCCAAGATCCCCGACAATGCCCCGATCCCGAAAAGGCCGACAAAAATGACCGCCAATACGATATCCGGGATCGTCCGCAAGATGTTCAGGAAGGTGCGGACCGTAAAATATACCCACCGGTTGGGCATGATATTCCGCGCGGCCAGCAGGCTGAGCGGGACGCAAAGCAGGGCGGCGAAGGTTGTGGCGATGACCGCCATCTGGATCGTTTCCGCAAGCCGTTTGATCACGGCGTCCATAATGTCAAAATCAGGCGGAAAAAATTTCACAAAAACCTGCACCATATTGGGAATCCCCGTGGCCAAAGAGGAAAAGGTGACTTCCGTCCGTTGCGAACTGTAGATTAAAAGGCCGACCATCACGACGAAGAGGACGGTGATCCTCGTTTTCGTTTTCATCGGATAGACGGGGGGCGCGTAAACTTGGCCGGAAACGGGTTGATCCTGCTTCTTCACCACTATTCAGCACCTCCGCGGAAATCTTCCTCGCGAATCGGACGCCCGTAGATGTCCTCAAAGGTCTTCTCCGTCACCTGCGACACCGGCCCGTCAAACACGATTTCCCCTTCCCGCATGCCGATGATCCGCTCCGCGTATTCCATCGCCATATCGATGAAGTGGAGGTTGACGATCGTCGTGATTTTATCCTCCTGATTGATCTTTTTCAAATATTTCATCACCTGATGGGAGGTGGGCGGATCGAGGGAAGCGACCGGTTCGTCGGCCAGTATGTATTTCGGCCGCTGGGTCAATACCCGGGCGATGCTGACGCGCTGCTGCTGGCCGCCGCTCAATTCATCCGCCCGGCTGTACAGTTTGTCCTCGATGTTGACCCGTTTTAGGCTTTCATAGGCTAAAGCGAGATCTTCCTTTTTAAACAGGTTGAAAATCGACCGGAGCGTGCCGGTGTGCCCCAATCTCCCCGCCAATACGTTCTTCAGGACACTGGACCGTTTGACCAGATTGTAATCCTGGAAAATCATCCCGACTTTCGTGCGGAGGCTGCGCAATTCCTTTCCTTTGTAGTTGAGGATGTTTTCCCCGTCGACGAACAGCTCTCCCGACGTCGGGGTCACCAGCCGGTTGATGCTGCGGATGAAGGTCGATTTTCCGGCACCGGATAAGCCGACGATGACGACAAATTCCCCGTCATTGATCGTGACGTTGATGTTTTTCAGGCCCTGCGTGCCGTTCGGATACACGAGAGAGACGTTTTTAAACTCGATCACAGAAATTCCACCCCTGGTTTTCGATTTCATCCGTATGAACCGTGAAAGCGGATTGGGCAAAAAATACGCCGCATCTTGCTTCAGGTGCACCGCGGAAACGGATCGGGCGAAAAATGCGCCGCATCTTCCCATCCGTTGCAGTTTTAAAAAAAGAGGGAATCGCTTCCCTCTTTTCAGTCGGAAAAACCTTCCCGTTTTTTATTCCAAAGAAATATCTTCCTTGAATTTTTCATAGGTTTCCTTGACGACTTGATATTCATCATCCGATGCTTCCGCGATGGCGTCCCAGTTGTAAACCTCGTTCATGATTTTGATCATTTCCTTATCGTCGTTGAAGGACAGGAAAATTTCCTTGATTTTTTGCACCAGTTCATCGTCCAATTCTTTCGTTACGGAGATCGTGTCATTGGGGATCGGATCGGTATAGCCGATGACCTTCAGTTTTTCCATGACATCCGGATATTCGTCCTTCAGCTCCGTCCGCACATCTTCAAAGGTCGTCGCCACGTCCGCATCGCCTTCGTAAACGGCGATGGCCGCGTTGTCATGCCCGCCGGCAACCAAGTAATCTTTAAAAAATTTCGTTTGCAATTCTTCCTTGGATTTGAGATTAAATTTTTCCATCAGCTGGGAGGCCGGGAACAAAAAGCCCGAAGTGGAGGTCGGATCGGCGTAGGCCCAAACCTTCCCCTTCAAATCTTCCAGCGAGTCGATGCCGGAATCGGCCCGAACCACGTATTGCGCCCGGTAAGTTCCCGATCCGTAGCGGATCGACTTCAACAGCACTTCCACGCCGTACTGTTCATGGGCGATCACGTAGCCGAAGGCCGGGATGAAGCCGATTTGCACCTGATTGGCTCCCATGGCTTCGATTAAGGCATTGTAGCTGGTCATCGTGACGGCGCTGACCTTCATGTCCAATTCTTCGCTCAAACGGTCGGCCAAGGGCTTCACCGTTTCGGCGATTTTGTCGGAATCTTGGGAAGGGACGAACCCCATGACCAATTCTTTCGGTTTATTTTTCTCTTTTCCGCCTTTTCCTTCGTCCGAGTCGGATCCGCAGGCCGAAAGGCCAAACACCAAGGCGAAGACGGCAATCAGGCTGAAAAACTTTTTCATCCTCAATTTCCCCCCTAATTTTTTTCCACGGTTTTATTATGACCGAAAGCTCGCCATATTTCTACATCACTCTTAAAATTTTAATCTTTCGTCTCCCCCCTTTTTCCGTTCAGGCGTCCCTTCAACCGTCCCCGGAAGGCGCGGAAACTGTCAAAAAAGCGCCCTGCCGTTCTGACGGCAAGGCGCTCCTTTCGTTTTCAGGGAAAGGGGGCGCATCATGCCCTTTCCCGTTTTTCCTCTATCATTTACCTTGCCAGCCTCGCGGGACTGTTTTAAAGGTATGCCTTTCTTATTAGCCATTATGGCAGTTATTCCCCGGCCTGTCAATCGGATCTTGAAGGAGCCGGCCGGCAAAAGGCGGGGCTTGCCGCCAAAAAAGGAAGGTCTCGGCCCGACCATTCATGCGGGGGGCCGGCCCATTTTTCACTTGGGATGCCATGCGGCGTTGCAACATGACCGATCGGCGGAGCAAAACGGCCCAATCAATTTGAAACGATTTTGACATACACCCCCGCTTCCGCTTTTTTCCGCGCCTCTTCGGTCAGCCGCCTTACACGCTCCGATATTCGGGACGCCCGTACCGGCCCGTTTTCATAAAGGACGGCCGGGTCAATCCATCGCGCTTTGGCCTTCCAATGAAAATCATAATCGGATTTGTCTTCTTTAACTTTTACGTTCCGGTGGATTTGCTCCAGAAGCCGCATGATCTCCTTATCCCCCGATGCGCGCAGCAAGTCCAGCACTTCCTCATCGGTTCCGAGCAAGTCATTTCGGCCGATCAGCCGTTTCTCCAAAGCCAATTTTAACGTTTTGGACAAAAGATGATAGCCGTACACATTCAAGGGATGCAGGAAAAATTCGATAACCTCTTTGTAATAGATGCCGGCAAACCATTCGGCGGCCGCAAGATCCTGAAGGACGATTTTCCCGTCGATGACCGCCAGCCGGTTCAAAAAATGATGCACTTCTTCGATCATGATGTTTCCGTGTTGATACATGTCCCGCAGCGTATAATCGATCCGGTCGGCGCACAGCTCGGGGGCCGGCCGCTCCAGCAATTTCCAACGGGCGCCGCCGGAAAGCAGGCTTTGCGCATCATAGCCATATTTTCCCAGGATGGCAGGGATGTCAGAATCCGCGATGATTCGCTGAAAGATCTTTTCATGGTAATCTTCCTTTTCATTGTCAAAAACGAAAACAACCACGTGGGAGAATGCGGTATGGGATACATCGTGAAGCAGGCCCGCGATTTGTTCCTCCAAGGAGCCGCCGAGTTTCCGGATGAGGAGCATGACCCCGACGGAATGTTCGTATCTCGTGACATTCCATTTCCCATTGACCAAATAACTTGCCCCGCCTTGGCGGATGCCTTTCAATCTTTGAACGGGCCCGCTGAAAACAAGCGCTTCAAGAATCCCTTCGATGACAAATTCCCCGTAAATTTTATCCTTGATTCTCATTTCCTCGCCCCCCAGATCGGATCGGAAAAAGACGAACTGCAAAAAACGTGGCCGGGTTTTCCCGCCTCCGGCCCTTGGGATGCCGGTTTGTTGAATCGGGACAACCGCGTTTTACCGCCTTCGATGGATTTGATAAGCCCTTCGTTCGGCATATTCCGCGCACGCCCGGCAAATCTTTACCGTTTTTCCCCGGGGATCGATGGATTTGCGGAGAGGGGAAATCTTTCGTTTGCAGATCGCGCATCTTCCCCCGAAAAAATCGAACAGTCCCATAGTCCACCTCCCCGGCCGCATTTTCCCCTGCGGAAGCCGCCTTCCCGGGAGTCTGCCGCCCGGAAAAAATTCTCCTGCCTCCATTTTAAAGTCCCGGATGCAAAACCGGAAATCCTTTTTGAACAAATTGACCGTTTCTGTTCCATTTGATATGATGAAAACCGGATTTACGGATGGACTTTGCGCCTTTCCACAGCCTGCGGCAAAGGATGGGAGCCGCCCCGCCATGCCGGCGGAAACGCCGGGCGAAAAGGAGGCTTTCCGCAGCCTTGCCGCTTTCCGTCAGAAAGGCTGCTTCAAAGGTTGAGGCGCGCTTTTTTTTATGGATAAATAACAAAGAAACAAATCCGGAATTCTAAAAAGGGCAGGGAACAAACCTTCGCAAAAAGCCGCTGCCCCGGATGGAGGAACAACCATGCGCCGTTTTTTCGCCTTTCAGGAAAGAAACACATCCTATAAACAGGAAACGATCGCGGGCATCACCACCTTCCTTTCCATGGCCTATATCCTGATCGTGAACCCCGCGATCCTCAGCCAGGCGGGAATGGACAAAGGGGCCGTCTTTACGGCGACCGCCCTGACCGCCATCATCGGCACGCTGATCATCGGCCTTTTCGCCAATTATCCGGTCGTCATCGCGCCGAGCATGGGGCTGAATTCCTTTTTCACCTTCACCGTCTGCCAGGCGATGGGCATCCCCTGGGAAATCGCCTTAACCGGGGTATTTGTCTCCGGGGTCCTGTTTTTGCTCCTCAGTTTATTGAAGATCCGGGAAATGATCATCAACATGATCCCGCAGGATCTGAAGCATGCCATCGCTGCCGGGATCGGCTTTTTCATCGCCTTCATCGGGTTGAAAAACGCGGGGATCATCACGGCGAGCGGGGGAACGATCATCGGCCTGGGCGATCTGGCGACCCCGGAAGCGCTGTTGGCCCTTTTCGGCTTCGGGGTCACTTACCTGCTGTTCGTCCGCGGCGTAAACGGAGGAATCTTTTTGGGCATGGGGATCGCGACGATCGCCGGCATCGCGACGGGCGTCATCGAAAAACCGGCCTCCTTCATCGGATCCATCCCGAGCCTGAAGCCGACTTTCGGTGTCGTCTTCAGCCATCTTCATGAGCTTTGGACCCCGGAAATTTTCGCCGTCATTTTTACTTTTTTGTTCGTAGCCTTCTTCGATACCGCCGGCGCCCTGATCGCCGTCGCCAGCCAGGCGGGGCTCGTCAAAGACAACAAAATCCCGAACGCGGGACGGGCGCTCGTGTCCGATTCGGCGGCGACGATCATCGGCTCGATTCTCGGGACTTCGACGACGGCGACGATGATCGAATCCAACGCCGGGATCGCCGCCGGCGGAAGGACCGGCTTTACTTCCCTCATCACCGCCGCACTGATTTTTCTGTCGATGTTTTTCTCGCCGGTTTTGAGCGCGATCACCGGGGAAATCACCGCCGCGGCGCTGATGATCGTCGGCGCGCTGATGGCGACGGAGGTCAAGAAAATCAACTGGAAGAATCCGGAAATCGTCATTCCCTGCTTCATGACCATCCTCATGATGCCCTTGTCTTCCAGCGTGGCCACGGGGATTGCCGCCGGCTTCATCCTGTACCCGATCGGGATGATCGTCGCGGGAAAAGGAAGGGACGTGCATCCGGTCATGTATATCCTCTTTCTCGCCTTCCTCGCCTATTTTCTTTACATGTAGGAGCTTTCGGGGGCCGTGCAGAAGGTTCGGCCGGCCGGCATCAGGCCGGCTTTTTCCCGCCGGATGAACGGTCTTTGGACAGAGGAGGAGGGCAAGGGGCGTTTCTTTTTATGGGCGCCGGACGCGGTCCTTCTATGGGTTCGTAAAACCGGGTTGAGACCGCCGGCCTTGCGGATGACGCAAGCGCCGATTCCCCCCTCCCCCGTCGGCATGGGGACGGCCTTCGGCGATCCCCTGTTCAGCCTTTTCCTAATTGAAAAGATTCGGACTTCCGGATCGGGCGATCCGGGGGACCGCTTTTCAGCGCCAACATCCGCATCGCAAGCGGAGACCTTCGCCGTCCGCCTTCCTCCGAAAGCGGCAGGCTGTTCGTCCGGAACCGGCCTCAAGCCTTGGCAACGGCTGTGGAGACGAGATGAAGATCCCTCCGTCCTTCTGCATCCTTCCAAGAGAACCTCACCCGCCATTTCCCTATCTTTGAAAACGGGTTCTCTCCTTATCGCTTTTGTCCATACCCCGCCTCTTCCCCCTTACATACGATATTGAAAAAGGGAAAAGGGGTTGGATTTTTTGTCTTTCGAGTACATGTATCATCATTGCATCAGGCACGTCGGTAAGCCGGTCGCCATCCGGACGCGGGACGGATTTCTGCACAGGGGAATCATCACCCATGTCAACCGTTCCCATGCGTTTTTGCGGCCATTCCCGAATCGGGGGAATTACGGTTATCACTTGTTCTGGGGATTCGGCTTGGGATTGGGCATCGGCATCGCTCTCGGTGCGATCGTATCGTTGTCCCTCATTCGGTTTTGGTGATCGCACCCCGCCCGGTCAAATTCGGCCATTTGATCAATGCGTCCGCCGGCCCATGTTTACCGGTCCTTCCGGGGACAATCACACATTTCCGTCAAAAGACGGAAATGTTTTTTTAGCCCGGAAAAAACCGTTTTTCCGGCCTTTTGGCCCCCCTCTTCCCGGCCATCAGAATCGACATTTTCAAGGCGACTTGGATTTGGCCGCATTTTACGAATATAATGAAGGTATAATTTAGGAAAAAGGGGCTTCTTCCCGAAAAAGCAGTTGGAACGTTTTCGGCAATAACATTAAGGAAAGAAGTGATCTCGTTGGAAAAGTGGCATGCGCTTTCTGTCGAAGAAACGGTTGAAAAATTAAAAACCGATCCGGAAAAAGGACTGTCGGAACGGGAAGCGGAGGAGCGTTTGAAAACCTATGGGGAAAACCGCTTCGCCGAACAAAAAAAGCCGACCATTTGGAAGATGCTGTGGGAACAAATGAACAGCCTCCTCATCTACATCCTGATCGCGGCGGCAGCCATTTCCGCCGTTGTCGGCGAAATCAGCGATGCGGTCATCATCCTCCTCGTCATCCTGTTAAACGCCGTCATCGGGGTCGTCCAGGAGTCCAAGGCGGAAAAGGCGCTCGAGGAATTGAAAAAGATGGCCTCCCCGAAGGCCGTCGTCCGCCGGGACGGGATCGTGCGGGAAATCCCCTCCGAGGAAATCGTTCCCGGAGACATCGTCCTTATCGATGCGGGACGCTTCATTCCCGCCGATCTGCGCCTCATCGAAACGGCCAACTTGCAAATCGAGGAATCGGCCTTGACGGGGGAATCGGTGGCCGTGGATAAGGATGCGGCTTGGCGTTCCGACGATGATGTTCCGCTGGGGGACCAAAAAAACATGGCCTTCATGTCCACCCTTTCCGTTTACGGCCGGGGCACGGGCGTCGCCGTCCGCACCGGGATGAACACGGAAATCGGCAAAATCGCGAAAATGCTCGGAGCGGAGAAAAAGGAAGAAACGCCCCTGCAAAAAAAGCTGGATCACTTGGGAAAGGTGCTCGGCATCGGAGCCATCGCCATCTGTTTGATCATGTTTTTCATCGGCTTTTTCCAAGGACGTCCGCCGCTGGAAATGTTCCTGATCGCCGTCAGCCTGGCCGTCGCCGCCATTCCGGAAGGTCTGGTCGCCATCGTCACCATCGTTTTGGCCATCGGCGTGCAAAAGATGATCAAACACCACGCCATCGTCCGCAAACTGCCCGCCGTGGAAACGCTCGGTTCGGTCAGCGTTATCTGTTCGGATAAAACCGGGACGCTGACGCAAAACAAGATGACGGTGACGAAGGTCTTTACCGGGGAAAAATACATATCCGCCGAAGAACTCGATCCGGAAACGGACGGGCAGTTTTTGAAAGCGGCGATGCTGTGCAACGACGCGCAAGTCAGCGAAAAGGAAAGCTCCGGCGACCCGACGGAAATCGCCCTCGTCCGGCTCGGTATGAAACATGGCCTGAAAAAAGAAGCATTGGAAAAGGAATATCCGCGCGTCTTCGAAATCCCCTTCGATTCCGGGCGGAAAATGATGACGACGATGCATGAGCGGGAAGGCGGCTATATTTCCTTCACCAAAGGGGCGCTGGAAAGCGTTCTGCCGAGAATCACCCGCATCGAAAAGGGCGGCAAAACCGCCGCCATCACCGAAGAAGACAAGGAAAAAATATTGGCCGTCGCCGATCAAATGTCCGATGAGGCGCTCCGCGTGCTGGCCGTCGCCAAAAAGACGGTGAACGGCATGGAGGAGGCCGACGGTTCGCTGGAAGAAGATCTGACATTCCTCGGCCTGGCGGGGATGATCGATCCGCCCCGGGAAGAAGTCAAACCGTCCATCGAACAGTGTAAAAAGGCGGGCATACGGACGGTCATGATCACCGGCGACCACCGGAAGACGGCCTTGGCCATCGCCAGGCAACTGGGCATCGCCCAAGACGAGGAAGAGACGATGACGGGCCAGGAACTGGACGCCGCGAGCGATACGGAACTGAGGGAAAAGGTGAAATCGGTCCGCGTCTTTGCCCGGGTGTCGCCGGAACATAAGGTCCGGATCGTATCGGCGCTGAAAGAAAACGGCTTTATCACCTCGATGACCGGCGACGGGGTCAACGACGCCCCTTCCCTGAAGCAGGCGGACGTGGGCGTCGCCATGGGCATCACCGGCACCGACGTCGCCAAAGGGGCCTCGGATATCATCCTGACCGACGACAATTTTGCCACCATCGTCCGGGCGGTGGAACAGGGACGAAACATTTACAACAATATTAAAAAGTCCATCCTGTTCCTGCTCTCGTGCAATCTCGGGGAAATCACCGCCCTCTTTTTCGGCATTTTGCTCGGGCTCCCCGCCCCGCTGACGGCCGTGCAGATCCTCTGGGTGAACCTGATCACCGATACCCTGCCCGCCGTCGCCCTGGGCATGGACCCGGATGATCCGGATGTCATGAAAGAAAAGCCGCGGGATCCGAAGGAAAGCATTTTCGCCAAAGGGAACGGGGCGTATGCCTTGCTGAACGGGATGCTGATCGGCTTTATCACCCTGTTCGCCTTCCTGGAAGGGCTGCGCTATTATTCCGGGGCGGATTCCCTATTCGCCGTCGATTTTGCCCGCCTTTCCGCGGACACCGTCACCCACGCCCAAACGATGGCGTTCATTACCTTGAGTTTTGTCCAGCTGTTCCATTCCTTCAATTTGCGGAGCAGGAAAAAATCGATATGGAAAGTCGGGCCGTTTTCGAACCGCTATTTGCTGGGGGCGTTCTTGATCGGGGCCGCCATCCAATGCCTTTTGGTCTACACTCCCTTTTTCAACCGGGTCTTCGGCATCCACGTTTTATCCGGTGCCGATTGGCTCTTCATTCTCGGCATGTCCGTGTTGCCGGTCGTCTTCAACGAATTGGTGAAAGCGGGAAAGCGGATTTTTTCCTGAAGGGAAACGGATCGGGCTTGGCAAATATGGCCAAGCCCTTTTTTGAAATCCGCGGACGCCTTTTCGGCACCCTCTCCTTTTCCCCATTCCCGTGAAGGAAAAAACGCAAAGGAAATCCTCTTTGCAGAACCTTTTCCCTTCCCTTTCCGTCTAATTGCAAACGGATGGGAAAACGAAGAAAAGCGGGTGGGAAAATGAAAAAACTGCTTCTCCTTTTCATGGCCTTCGTTTTGGCGGGATGCGGGGAAACCGGTTCCGTCACAGGAAGGGATCTCGAAGAGGACGTCCAAAATTTGCCCGGTGATAACGGGAACGCTCAAAAATCGGCCGATCGTAACGGGGCCGTTCAAAAACTGGCCGCCGCCGTCAACGGGTTCGCCTTCGTTCTTTATCCCCTTTTGCACGAATCCGCGGAAGGAAAAAATCTGTTTTTCTCGCCGGCGAGCATCCATCTGGCGCTGGCCATGACCTATAACGGGGCCGCCGGCGGAACAAAGGAGGAAATGGCCGCCGTCCTGCATGCGGACGGGATGGAGGCCGGGGAATTGAACGGGTCGTACGCCTCCTTCCTGAACATGGCGGAAGCCAAAAAGGGGAAAAACGAACTCAAGCTGGCCAATTCGCTTTGGCTGAAGAAAGGATATCCTTTTTTGGAAACCTACAAAAAGACCGTCCGGGAAAATTACGGGGCATCTCTGCACGAGGCGGATTTTGCCGGCCCGCAAACCGGGGAAGCGATCAACCGTTGGGCGGAAGAAAACACGAAGGGAAAAATCAAAAATATGGTGAACCGCATCCCGCCCGGCACCGTCGCCTATTTGTTGAACGCCGTTTATTTCAACGGGAAATGGGCGTTTCCCTTCAACAAAGAACAGAATTTTGAAGACGATTTTTACGCCGGAGGAAAAAATCCGGTCACCGTCGAATACATGACCAACGAGCGGGAATATCCTTACTTTGAGAACGGGCAATTCCAGGCCGTCGAACTGCCGTACGCGGGGAAGGAATTTTCCCTGGCGGTCATCCTGCCGAAGGAGGGGGAATCCTTGGAAGAAATCGTCGGGCAGTTGACGCCGGAGGAATGGGAGAGATGGAGCCAATCCTTCGCCCCCAGGCGGGGAACCGTCACTTTGCCGAAATTCCAAATGGAATACGAAACCTCGTTGAATGAACCCCTTCAGCGCTTAGGGATGGAATCGGCCTTCAGCGGGCTGGCGGATTTTTCAAACATGGTGGAAAACGGCGGGGTTTCCATCGATGAAGTCAGGCACAAAAGCTACGTCCGGGTGGACGAAAAAGGGACGGAAGCCGCCGCAGCCACCTCCGTGGCGATCGTAGAATCGGCCGCAGGCGACAGCTTTCACTTCAAAGCCGACCGCCCGTTCCTCTTTCTGATCCGGGAAAACCGTTCGGGCATGATCCTGTTTATCGGGGAACTGACGGAGCCCGGAGCAAAATGAGCGGTTGTCTCCCCTAGAGGGATCCAGGATTCGAACCGGCAGAATCAGGGGCAAAATGTGGGACGGGCCCCCCTCCGGGAACCGGGGAAACCGGCGCCTGCCCTGATCCCCGGATCGCCGCCGGGGAAACGAAGGGAAGCATCCGTCGTCGTTGACCGTCAAAGAAGGGCTTCGAAATTCCCAAGAATCCATGAATGTTTTTCTGCCCATTCCGCGCGAGATACGCGGAAGAGATCCCCGCAGATTTGCCCTGCGTCCAAGCTTCAACGAGAAAATCCGCCGATCGGGAACCTGTTGCCAACGGGGTAGCAGCATCATTTTCTTTGATTTTATGAATGCGCCAACCGGGAGCGTGTGCGAGATGCCGATGCAAAAAAAATGCCCGTACTGTAACCGCCAAATAGCCGTCAAACGACTATTTTTGAAACATCGTATTTACAAGATTACTTGTCCGAATTGTGAAAAAAGTTAAAATCCACTTTCGCATCAAGATTTATTTTTCCATCGTTTTTATCATCCCCTTTGCCATCCTTTTGGTCATGAGCGGGGATCGGATGATAAAAATGTTTCTTCTGTCCGTATGGGTCATCATCAGTTTTTTTATCCTTGAACCTTTGTTGCTTCAATACAAATGAACGCCGGGTCCTTTGACGGACCTGTTTTTTCTGCATTCGTTTTTCCGCCGTCCGACTTATTCATCCGCCTTCCGCCGCCGGATTCGACCGGTACGGACCTTTTCCCTTTTCCGCTCCGATGACCGCCGACAAGCGTTCCAACATGGACGCGCGAATAGGCATCAAGGCCTCAACCGCCGGACGCCTCCCCGCGGCGAGGAACTTTTTGTGGAAGCGATTGCATCCGGTGTAGTCTCCGCAGCAACCGCTCCGCCCGCCCGGAATCCGGCCGTTAAAAGCGGAGCCTTTGGCATACGGTTTGTCCCGGTCGGACAGGCGGAAATGGGGAAAAAATTTTAAAATAATTTTTGCTCTTTTCTTCTTTACATTTTCGGGAAAGAGGTTAAAATAGGGGTATTGTTAAATATGGAAATGGGGTCTTCTGTTTGTCACTCGTTTCACATGAATCGAACGAATACCGGAAACAGACGCTGTTCAGCCTGACTTGGCCGTTGTTCGTGGAACTTTCCCTCCATATGGGCATCGGCATCATCGCCACTTTGATGATCAGCCATTATTCCGATTATGCGGCAGCGGGGATCGGCGTCGCCAACCAACTGTTGACCATCTTCATCCTTCTTTTCAACATCACGTCGATCGGCGCCACGATCCTGATCGGCCAGCACCTGGGGGCGGAACGTTACGATGCGGCGCGAAGGCTGGCCCGTTCGGCGGCGGGGATGAACTTTTGGATCGGCATGGTGCTATCCGTCTTCGTCCTTTTCTGGGGGAAATATTTACTGAACTTCTATGCCATTGAGGGCAGCGTGCTCCGCCATGCCGTCACTTTCATGCAAATCACCGGCGCTTCCCTCTTCCTGGAATCCGTTTCCCTGGCCTTCGGAGCCGTTCTGCGGAGCCACGGATACACGAAGGAATCGATGATCGTTTCCCTGATCATGAACGGGATCACGGTCGCGGGAAACTTCCTCGCCATCTACGGCCCCTTCGGGCTGCCCGTAACGGGCGTCGCCGGGGTTTCCTGGGCGATCGTGGCCGCCCGATTGTTCGTCGCGGGCGCCCTCATCTACTTGCTGAACAAAAAGATCGCTTTGCGGCTCCATATCCGGGATCTTCTTTCGATTTCGAAAAGGGACATGAAAGATCTGCTGGCCATCGGCGTCCCCTCCGCGGGCGAAAACCTGTCCTATCAGTTTTCGCAAATCGTGATCACCAGCTTCGTGTCCGTCATCGGCGCGGAGGCTTTGGCCGCCCGGGTCTATATTCTCAATATTTCCATGGTTTGTTACCTGTTTACCGTCGCCGTTTCCCAAGGTTCGCAAATCTTGATCTCCCGTTCCATCGGCGCCCGGGATTTTGAAGGAGCCTTTCAGCGGGGAATCCGCACTTTGAAGATGTCCTTTTGCATCTCCGCCGCCATTTCCCTGATCATCGCCTTTACCGGATCGCCCTTGCTCCGGATCTTTACGGATAATCCGGAAATCATCGCCATCGGCGTCCCCGTCCTGTGGTCGATCGTCTTCATCGAACCGGGCCGGGCGTTGAACATCGTGTTGATGGGGGCGCTGAAATCGACGGGGGACGTGAACTTTCCCGTGATCATCGGGATGATCTCCATGTGGGGAATCGCCGTGGTGTTCAGCTATCTCCTCGGCATCTCCTTCGGTCTGGGGCTTTTGGGGGTCTGGATCGCCCAAGGCCTGGACGAATGGTTCCGCGGCGCCTTCGCCTACCGCCGCTGGCTGTCCCAGCCGTGGCTGAAAGTCAAAGTGAAAGTGCCCGTCAATCATTGAAATCCGCCCGCCGGATGCGCTTCTTTCGGCGGGCGCGGCATCCGGAAGGGAAAGGATATCATCCGCCCGGATGCCGAACCGTTCCCGGAAAAATTCCCCGGGAAACCGCGGCGATCTGGGGCGGCCGGCCGCTTCAACCGCGGGCGGCTTGGGCCGCATCATCCGGGGAGATCTGTGCCCGCTCCCGGCGGTCGGCAAGCCGTTTCCGCTGGCGAACCGCAAACTCCTTGCCCGATTTGAAGTCCGAAAATTCGGGCAAAAAAAAGCGGGGACAAAGCGATTCCATTTCCGGAAGGCTTTGTCCCCCGGCCGAGAGCAGGATGTCACGCAAACATGCGACTTGTTTTCGCACGGCGGACGAACCGGGCCGTCCGGGCGGAGCCGCTTTCGCCGGCGGGCGTTTCCGCCGTCCGCCGTTCCGCGATCGGCTTTTTCGCCGGTTATTTGATTTTCACCGTAATCACCGGGGTGAATTTTCTCTCCTTATACTCGTCCAACTCGCCTTCGGAAAGGAGCCCGAGGGCGATCGCCGCCTCCAGCTTTCGGTAATCCGGTTTTTTGATGTATTGGATGCAGTCCCGCAAATTTAATTCTTCCAGCTTCCGGACCACTTCCTCCTCCTTGTAGCTCTCCCTCACCCGGATTTGCCGCTGCAGACGGTAAGGGCCGATTTCCTTTTCCCCTTTTTCGGAGTTCCCTACCTTGGCGTCAAAATAATCGTTAAACTGCCGTTTTAATTGATTCAGTTCCTTCTCGATTTCCTTTTCCTTCTTCACCAGTTGAAAAAACCGCGCCACCATTTCCTCCGTGATCACGATGCTTCCCATTTTTTCTCCCCTTTATCCGTTTTCTGTTTTATTTGTATGACAACGGGAGAAAAATAGAAGCCGGTCATCCCTTTCTTTTCAAGAAGAGAAGGACGCTTCGGTAGATTTGGTTCAACACTTCGGAGAAAACGATGCCCATGGCGATGGCCCCCGCGATCAAAAAGACTTTTGCCGCCTCCTCGACGGCCAGATTGTATTTGTTCTCCGCAAAATAACGCATGGCGTTGTAGGCCAGCCCCCCCGGCACGAGGGGAATGATTCCGCCGATGATAAAAACGAGGACGGGGGTCTTGTACCGTTTGGCGAAGGCGATGCTGATGACCCCGGCGACGAGGGATGCGGCAAAACTGGCGGGAACGGGATCGCCCCCATTTTCCGTCGTGACAAAATAGAGCAGCCAGGCGACGGAACCGACAAGGCCGCACTGGACAATCGACCGTTTCGGGACATTAAAGATAATGCCGAAACAGGCGGACGCGATAAAACTGGTGACCAATTGTTCCATCAGCAATACGACCACATCCCTTTCCCGATCACAAAAACATCTGCACCATGGCCACGCCCGAGCCGATGGCGAAGGCGGTCAAAAAAGCCTCCGCCCCTCTGGCGATGCCCGCCACGAGGTGGCCGGCCATCAAATCCCGGATGGCGTTCGTAATTAACAGGCCGGGCACAAGGGGCATCACCGAACCGATGATAATTTTATCCGTCTCCGCCCCCCAGCCGATGCGGACGAAAAAAGCCGCGGCAAGGGCGATGACGACCGAGGCGGAAAACTCGGAAAAAAACCGGACCTTGGCCAGGCGGTCGACGGTGAGAAACCAAAAATAGCCGATGCCGCCGGTGAAAAAGGCCGGGAAAAAATCCCCCCATTGCCCGCGGAACATGATCAAAAAACAGGCGCTCGCCAATGCGGAGACAAAAATCTGCAGGGCGGGTGAATAGAGCAACGGCTCCTTTTCAATCCGTTTCAGCTCCACGAGGGCTTGTTCCACCGTCCATTTCCCCGCGCTGATTTCCCTGGACAGATGATTGACGGCGGCGATTTTATTCAAATCGGTCGTCCGTTTCACGACCCGGATGATGTTGGTTTTGGGCGACTCCCCGCCTTGCAGGGAAAAAATGATCCCGGTCGGGGTCACATAGCTTTCGGCATTTTCCGCACCGAAGGAAGCGGCGATGCGGACCATCGTATCCTCCACCCGGTAGGTTTCCGCCCCGCTCTCCAACATGATCTTTCCTGCCAATAAACAGACTTCGCTGATTTTCAGAGAAGATTTCATCCTGCCACCCTTTCCAAACGAACTGGCTCCCTGTTCCCCGTTTTTTCGAATTCCGGAACCGATGGAAAACGTGCCGAAAGGATTTGCGGCCCGGAAACGGGGCGAAGGAAGGAGTAGAAACATCGTCGGAGCGCGCGGAACGAACCCCATTTTCTCCGAAGGGAAACGGGCGCTCTCCCGTTTGTCCGGGAATGGCGGCACAGGCCCGATGGCCGGCCGCGTCTTTGCGAAGGTTTGACGCCGAAAAGGATTCCTATTCATTGTAAAAGTTTCCGAAAGACCGTGTCAAACTTGTTCCTGGCGGAAATTGAGTCAAAAAAAGGAACTTTTTTTAAGCGCTTTCGCCGGTTGGAAACAAGATTAGCATCTTCTTACGAACTAGTTTTTAAAGCTTTTCCCCCGCCGGTCGAATCCTCCCGTGCCGGAGACGCCCGGCAAACGCTCCGCTTCCCGCCCTCCTGCTAAAAACCCGAGCAGGAGGGGCGACCGATCCCGTCCTGCCGACGGCAAGCGTCCCGCTTCCCCGCCCGCAGATCCGTTCACTTCCTGCTAAAAACCGGGACAGAAAGGACCGGCCATCCCGTCCGGCAGGCCCCGCCGGCTTCCGCCGGACTTTCCCCCGAAACATGCTTCCCTGCCATTCCGTCCGTGTCGGACTAGGGAACTTGGCAAAACTTTCCCCCGAAGCATCCCCTCCTGCCGCTCCGTACGAATTTCCTTTGAAGTTTGACTCCCTGCCCGGCGTTTGAAAACGGGAGCCGGCGCTTCCGCCCCGTTCAATGGTTGGCGAACGCGTCTTTTTTCCCTTTCTCCCAGTTCCGGGAAAACCGGTCCGGGATAAATGCCCGATCACCCCACGCTTTGCCGTCATATCGTATAGGGAAAATATCCAAATGAAACGAAAAGAGGAGGGATGCCCGATGTTCCCGAACGGCTATTATCTTCCCCAGGATGTTTCCGGTTTCTATTTTTACGATCCGCAGGCAAGCGCCTACCCCGAATACCCGGCCGATCATTTCCAACCCGATATCCGGCAGCAGCAGCCGCTGGAACGGCGGGTCGAACGGATGGAACGGGAACACGGACGGATGGCCCAGGAAGTAACCAGGCAAAACAACGAGATCCGACGCCTGACCCAGGAAGTCCGTAGGCTCAATGACGAAATCGGCAGGATCAATCAGGAAATCCGGAGGATCAACGAGGTAAACCAACTGCAAACAAGGCGCCTGATGCGGTTGAATCAAAGGCTTCGCGCGGTCGAAAACCGGTTCAATTTCCCCTTCGTCCCGACGGAAGACGGGTTTTAAACGGGGAGTCCATCGCCCGCAACCGACGGATGTGATCTTCCAGCGGAAAGGAGTGCCGCCTAAAAACGCGGCGCTCCTTTTTTGCCTCCTTTTAGCCGGAATGCGCCAACCGCCCCTTTCGCATTCAAGGGGCTGCTTCCCGCTGCGGTTTTCCCCCGGCGGTTGTCCCGCCGATTCGGCTTTGCCAACACAGGATGAGAACCGCGAACCGTTTCCTTCGGCCCGTTGAAAAAGAATCCTACTTTAAAACGAAGGCGGATTTGTTTTTGGACAAATCCGCTTCACGGGGACGATAAGGGGGCCAAGAAGCCCGGCCATTGCGGCGACAGCTAAAACTTTCACGGGGATAGAGAATGTGGGAACTTTACGATGTTCTTTCCGATGGTTCATTCTCCCTTTCCCTCGCCCTTTTTTCGGAGATAAAGCCAAGAATTCAGGTAAAACGAAGCGGGCGCAGAGCTGTTCCGTTACCGGAAGACTATGTTCCCTGGACCGGGATTCTGCCCAAACATGAGGACTTGGTCTCTTCGAGGGACTCTTCCGCTTTCGCGCCCTGCATCCCGGAGATTTTTAAACGATTCGGCAAATCTCCACGCAAAAACTTGTGATTTCGGACGCCATTCTATATACTTGTTTTGTTACCTGCGGAGGAGGCGCCGGCGCGGTTCGCGACAACCCGCGAAAATGCCAAGGAGGAATGGATATGAAGCTGAAGACGATCGCTGTCAACGGAATAATCGCCGCGTTATACGTGGCCGTATCGGGCGTGATCCAGCCGATCGCCTTTACCAACATTCAGTTAAGGATTCCGGAAATTTTCAACCATCTCATCGTGTTCGATAAAAGATATTTTTTCGGGATTGTGGCCGGGGTGTTTTTCGCCAACCTGTTTTTCTCCCCGATGCTCCCTTATGATCTGTACTTCGGCGTCGGGCAATCGGCCCTCGCCCTTCTGGCAACCATCTTTTTCAGCAGGCTGACCAAAAACATTTGGGCGCGGCTGCTGTTCAACACGGGCGTGTTCACCTTCACCATGTTTCTGATCGCCTGGGAATTGAAAATCGCCCTGGATCTTCCCTTCTTTCTCTCCTGGCTGACGACGGCGGCCGGGGAATTCATCGTCATGGCCATCGGCATGCCGTTGATGCACGCCATTCATAAAAGAGTCCGTTTCGACAAACTCCTTTAAATTCGGGAAAAGGGGGCTCCTTGCTCCCTCCTTCCCCGGATTGTTTTGGAACGTCCGAAGATGTCTTCCCGTTAACGGAAAACTTGAATTTTTAAAACCGCACGAGACCTTCCCCCTGCAAAAATTTCTTCGAGAACCGGCAATGAGCCCCGTCGCATCTGCCCGAAGGGAATACCGGACATTCCCCCATCTTCCGGCAGGGATTCTAAGCCGCGGCCATGTCCTAAGCCGGCTGTCATTGGCATACCAAAAGAGGATCCTTGTCCGTTTCCGTAAATCTCCGGCTTCCTTTCCCGACCCGACGACTAATGAGTCTGCCCGATCAAAACGCTTGTTTCCGGCAGGAGTGAAATCCGAGAAGTTGTTTCGCACAGGGCAAATCCCATGCCCTTTCGGACCAAACCAAAAGTTGCGCTTATGTCTTGCTAAGGAGGGCGCCGAAAAGACCTGGGAATCCGGCCGCCTTCCCTTTCCGGGACTTGCGCCCTCCCAATTCTGGCGCCGTACTTTTTACCTGTCCCTTCCCGCTTGTCCGGGAAAGGGCCTTTTTTATTTGCAGATTACAGAAAAAAGGAATTTCTCGCTTTTTACCGAAATAAGTAGAAACGCAGGATTTTTCGGCATGATCCGGCGACAACTTTACATGAAAACGAGAGGAGGACGGCGATGCTGGAGACCCTTCATTTGACCAAACAATTCAAGCGTTTGAAAGCCGTCGATGATGTCAACCTTCATTTAAACAAAGGCGAGATTGTCGGGCTGCTCGGGCCGAACGGGGCGGGGAAATCGACGACCATCTCCATCATTTCCACCCTGATGCCGCCCACTTCCGGAGAGGTGCTGCTGGAAGGGGAAAGCGTTTTGCAAAACCCGGGGAAGATCCGGAAAATCATGGGGGTCGTGCCCCAGGAAATCGCCCTTTACAACGATTTTTCCGCAAGGGAAAACCTGCATTTTTTCGGCAGGATCTACCGGATGTCCGGGGAAAGATTGAACCGAAAAATCGACGAAGTGCTGGAGATCATCGGGCTATTCGAACGGCCGAAGGATCTTGTCAAAACCTTTTCCGGCGGAATGAAGCGGCGGTTGAACATCGGCGCCGCCCTTTTGCATGATCCGGAATTTCTCATCATGGACGAACCGACCGTCGGCATCGATCCCCAATCGCGAAACTACATCCTGGAGACGGTAAAAAGGCTGAACGAGGAAAAAAGGATCACCGTCCTTTATACGAGCCATTACATGGAAGAAGTGGAATTTTTGTGCGACCGGATCTACATCATGGACCAGGGCAGGATCATCGCCCACGGGACGAAGGAGGAATTGAAGCGGCTGTTATCCGGGGAGACCACGATCCTCCTGAAAGTCGGACAGGTGAACGAAAGGTTCATGGGAGCCTTGGGGAATCATCCGGTCGTAAAAAACTTCACGGCGGAAGACAACCATTTTACCATCCTTACGGAAAAGGAAGGCAACGTCTTTTCCCACTTATTCAAACTGGCGGAAGAGACGGATACGGACATCACAAGCGTGGAAATCAAAACCCCGACGCTGGAGGACGTATTTTTGCACCTGACCGGAAAGGCATTGCGGGATTAAGGGGTGAAAGGATGCTCGGCACATTTCTGAAAAAACAAATTTTGCTGATGGTGAGAAACAGGCAGGAGATCATCGTCCTGTTGATCATGCCCTTCGTCTTGATTTCCATCCTCGGTTTCGCCCTGGGAAATCTCCTGAACCGGGGAGAAATCGATTTGAACGCGAAACTCGCCGTCGTCCACCACGGCGATGAAGAGGAGGATTTGGCAAAGATCAAAAAGGAAACGGCCGAATGGCAAATGCCGGCGGAGCAGCAGCGGGCGATGGAGGAGGCCCTGCGGGCGATGGCGCCGCTTTCCCTCCTGAAAAAAGAAGTATTTCCGCCGTTGGAATCGGAAGGGCTGTTAAAAGTGGAATACATCAGCGGCGACGAAGCGGAAAAGCGAAAGAAGGATTTCGCCGCCATCTTGGAAATCCCCGAACATTTCACCTATGACCTGTTGCATTATTTTCTTTTCGAAGAAGGGGAAAAACCGAAACTGTCCCTGACCGTCCGCGAAGGCAATGAAATCTCTTCGCAAATGATTGAAGATATTCTCCTGCAAGTGGAAAAACAATATGCCATCTTCCGGGCGATCGGCAAAACGGGCGGCGAAGGCGCCCCCTTACAGCTGACGGATGCGCCCATGGAAGGGTCTTTCGAAACGGTTTCCAAAAGCGAACCGATCGACGCCTTCACCTATTACACGGCGGGGATGGGCGTCATGTTCGCCCTGTACATCGCTTCCAACATGGCCTCCTACGCCTTGCGGGAAAAACGGTCGAACGTTTTCCACCGGATCATGCTGGCCGATGTGAAACGGGGCGCGTACCTGTTCGGCATTTTTGCCTCCGGGGCAATGTTAGCCTTCATCCAAATCATGATCTTGTTCGGGCTCTCCTTTTTCGTCTACAAGGTCAAATGGCCGGATCTTGCTTCCTTTTTCCTCGTTTCGGCCTTTCTCAGCCTTGCGGTGGGGAGCATCTCCGTCTTGCTGACTTCCGTCAATTACAAGTTGAATTCGGAAAATGCCTCGAATCTGTTCAGCAGCATCATCGTTTCCATCTTTGCTTTCCTGGGTGGAAGCTATTTTCCGGTCAGCCAAATATCGGAGACATTGCAGAACCTGGGCAGCTACACGCCGAACGGGGCGGCCTTCAGCGGGTATTTGAAAATTTTGCAAGGATACGGGATTTCCGAAATCAGTCCGTCGCTCCTGGCCCTGGGCATTTTCAGCGCAATCATCTTTTGCATCGGGATCTTCCTTTTCCCGGGAAGGAGGAATGAAGCATGACGGCAGTGCTCGCGGCAAAATTCCGTCTGTTTCTGCGGAAACCTTGGCCCTTCCTCGCCATGACCGGTTTCTGCATCGTTTTCGCCTTTCTGTTCGGCGGGATGAAGGTCACCCATATCGAAATTCCCGTCTCGAGCAAGCTTTCCGAGGCGGAAACAAAATCCATGCTGAAAGAACTGAATCAATCGGATTTATTCATTTTCACCGAAAAGAAGGAAGAAGAGTTGAAAAGGCTGGTCCGGGACGGGCGAAGCGAAGCCGGGCTCATCTTGGAAGAGGATCATTTCCGCATCATCCGGGCGACCCACACGCCGAATATCCTTTTGCTCAGCCAGTTCGTCGGGCAAATTTACCGGCAGGAACTTCTGAAAAAACAACTGGCCGAAAACGCCGGACCGGACGGTTCCAAAGATGCGGAACGAGCGTTCGAAACGTCCCTGTCCGATCCCCTCTTTTCCGTCGAAAAGAAAAGCTACCGGAGCGACGGGACGGTTGTCATCAACACCCGGCTCCAGTCCCTTTTCGGTTTTTCCCTGTTTTTCGTCATCTACACCATCGCCTACAACCTGCTCGGGATCTTCATCGAAAAACGGGAAAAAATCTGGGACCGGCTGATCATCTCTTCAGTAAAAAAATGGGAGATTTACGCCGGAAACCTGATTTACGGGTTTTTAACCGGCTATGTTCAAGTCGCGGTCGTTTTCTTCGTCTTCCGTTTGGCCGGGGTCGATTTCGTCGGGCGTTTGGGCGAGGTTCTCCTCGTTTTGGTTCCCTATGTCCTGGCCATCGTGGCCTTGTCCGTCTTCATCATCGGCATCGTAAAAACGATCGAGCAGTTCCATGCCATCATTCCCCTTGTTTCCGTCGCCATGGCCATGATCGGCGGGGCTTACTGGCCGATCGAGATCGTGACATCCAAGGCGATGCTTTTCCTCTCCAAATTGATGCCGATCCGATACGGCATGGATTTGCTGAAGGGGGTCGTCATCTATCGGGAATCCCTCGCGGAGCTATGGTTCCCGATCCTGATCCTTTGCTCTTTCGGGATCGCCTTTACCGCCCTCGGCATCGGCCTGATGGAAAGAAAGTCGGCCGGTTAAGCAAGCGGCGTCAGCGCGGCTGGCCGAACTTCCTGAAGAAGGAGGGAATGAGATGACCATTCGAAGGGCAAACCCATCCGACGCCAAGGGAATCGCCAGGGTGCACGTGGACAGCTGGCGGACGACCTATGCCGGGATCGTCCCCGATGGCTATTTGCAGCGATTATCCTATGAATCGCGGGAAAAACTTTGGCAAGCGGAAATCACCCGCAGCGCCGTCTTTGTGGCGGAAAACGAACAGGCACAAATTATCGGCTTCGCAAGCGGCGGGAAGGAGCGGACCGGAAAATACCCGGGCTACGACGGAGAGCTATACGCCATTTACCTTTTAAAAGAACATCAAAGAAAGGGGATCGGAAAGAAGCTGGTAAAAGCGGTGGCGGAAGATCTTTTGCGCCAGGGCTTTTCCTCGATGACCGTGGCCGTGCTGAAGGAGAATCCTTCCCGCTTCTTTTACGAATCCATCGGCGGGATACGGATCGGCGCCGAGGAAATTGAAATCGGCGGGAAAAAACTGGAGGAATGGATTTACGGTTGGAAGGATCTCCGGTCATTCCTCGAGGCGCTTGCAGAAGATTCATCATGAAAAGCCGCGGCGGGAAAGCACCTTTTGAGAGGGTGCGGAAAACAAAACAAGATGACCCCCGAAACCGGGCGGTCATCTTGTTTTTTGCCGAACCCAGTTCAATCCATATTCGGAACGCCCGCGACGGAAGGCGGCCGCCGGAGGCTTCCGGACGGGTGAAGCAGCCGCCGCCTTTGCACAGAAAACGGCGTTTCCCTTGATCGCATAAGCGTCCGGGCCGCTTTTCGGTGCGGAAATGAGAGCCCGAGGCCAAAAGGGGAAGCTGAAAACACGGCAGAGCGGTCCTTCCAAAGCCAGGAACGGAATCATTCCCTGGCTTGAAATTCGATTTCGAAAAAGGGAAACCCTTCCTCTTCTTCCGGAACCGGGACAAATCCCAAACGCCGATAAAAACTTGCGGATGCGGGATTCGCCTTCCACTGCAGCCAGGAGGCGCCGTTTTTTTCCGACCATTCCCGGATCCGCTGAAACAGCAAGGCCCCGATCCCCCTGTTTCTGTATTCCGCGAGCACAAACAAATCATGAAAGCGATGGATGCTTTTCCCCGTCCGCAAATGGGGGCCGTAATCTTGCACCCAGGCATAGCCGACGGCTTGATGGCCGGCATAGGCGACCGGTATGTAGTGGCTCGGGCTCTGGACATAGGCCAAAAACCGTTTTTCCGCCGCTGTCCGGACATCCGTTCCCCCTCTTTTTTCCAAAAGAAACCATAAATTTTCCCAATCTTCTTCCTTTGCCGTCCTTACGACAACGTCCATTTTCCTCTTTTCCCCTCCCTAAAAATGCATCCGCTCAAATTTCCTGCTTTTTGAAACGCAAGCGGAAAATCTTTCGTCTAAACCGGCAAAAAAGAAGGTGAGCCGTTGATGATGAGAAAAGCACCGATTCTTCTTTGCACCGCCTTATTTTTGGGAGGATGCCTGGAACAGCCCCTCAGAAAACCGCCCCAGGCGGAAATAACGATCGAGGGCCGGCGCATCTCCGCCGTCCAGGGCTCCTATTGTTGGGAAGAAGTTTGCGCGGATGCGAAGTATTCCTCCGCCTTTGAGGCTGGGACGGAAATCCGGCCGGTCGAAGTTTCCCCCGGCACACGGGTCAAGATCCGTTTTCCGGAAGAGCCGGACCATTTGACCGTCGCGCAATGGACGGATGAGCATTCCTCGTCGGAAGTGAGAATGAAAGACCATGCCTTTGCCGTCCCGGACAAAGAAGGACTGTATGTTTATGAACTTTCCGCCCGCTGGAAAGAAGGCGAAGCAAGCTTTGCCTTTTCCGTCGAGGTAAAGGAGTGAGGCGCCGTATCCGGATTGCGGCCCCGGACCTTTCCGGATGCAACAGGCGGAAAGGACGGATGGGCCTCATGAATGTTTCCGAACGGAAAAAGCGGAAAGGATGGATCGGGTCCGATGAAAATTTTCCGGAACGGAAATCCGCCGGAAGATTAACCCAAACGGTTGATCGCGCCGCAGGATCGGGAAGGATCCCGCAAAAAAAATGCAGCGCGGATGAAAGACGTCGGCGAAACGAAGGGGCTCTCCAAAAAATGAAAGGAGATCTTGCCCCCATCCGGAACTTCCGGAGGAACCGATCGGTCCGAATATTGAAACGGCTGATTCCCAGCCGGGCATAGGCCCGCTTTTTGACGCCGCGCCCAAAGGGACAAAACCGGATTATGGATCAAACGAAGCGCGGCCGTTCCCGCTCTTTTCCCAGGAAATCTCCGCCGGCATCCGGCCTGCCTCCATCAGACTCCCCTCCGTAGCGATCGGAAGCTCCCCTTCGGTTTCGCCGAAGGAAAGATGCGTCCCGACGCCGCCCTTGATGCTGAAGGGAATCATCCGTTTTTTTTAAAAAAAGATTTCAAAGACCCGAGCAAATCGCTGAAGAAAAGGATGGAAAGCAGCCCGCTGATCGTCAATACATTGGCGATCTTGCCATCGAAAGCGAGCGTGCCGATTAAGATTAAGATCAAGCCGATGTAAAACCCGGGATCGGACAGTTCTTCCATAAAATCCTTTTTTTCGTCAATTTTAATTTTTTCTTGCAATGTTTTATCGTTTTTTATCAAATCGTCAATCGTCACTTGGAACATATCGCTGATTTTGATCATATTGCTTATATCCGGATAGCCCTTGTCCGTTTCCCACTTATAGACGGCCTGGCTGGAAACATTCAACGCCTTCGCCAAATCATCCCGGGACATCCCCCTTTCTTCCCTCAGCTTCTTTAACTTGCTGCCAAACCCCATCGATTTGCCTCCTTAAATTGTTCTCTTTAAAAACAGGCTACAACAAATCCCCTTTTTTTGAAATAAACTTTTGGTTGAAACGAAAAACTTTAAGTTATTTTCGCACCAACGCCGCTTTTTGCATTCCGGTACATGCCTCCCCGGCTTTTTTCGGTCCGGTTCCCACAAATTTTTCTAAAATATTTCATAAGAATAAATATATTAATATATTGAAAATATTAAATAATTCCAGTAAAATGACTTTAAATTCCGTATCTTCCGGGTTTTTCCTCGGACCAGAATTGGAATCGCTTACACTCTTCGCGCCGGACCCTTTTCCCATTTTATGATTAATCTCCAATTCGAGATAATGATTATTCCGCTAAATCAGCTTTATATCCGCTTATCTTATCCCCGGTGATAGTAATAAAATATGATTCACCAAAGTGTGCTTCCCACGAAATAGGCTCCATATACTTTGTGATGTCATCTGGATATACATTTTCATAATTGGGAGCCACATATTCCGTTATGATTCGGAACTGCATGGACAGTTCAAAAGGATCAGCGATATTGTTTAGCTCCTCCTTATTCAACACCACAATGTTATCGGAATCGTGCTTGATTAACGAACCGTCCGCATTTGATATACCTCCACTGTATTCGTGACTATCTGCACGATAATCATAAACCAGTAATCCAATATCTTCTTCCGTGTCTAATTGCAAGTGCAGGGCTATTTCATCAGCAGCAGGCACATATTCGTTGGGAATTATCTGATTGTAAACGACAAGGCTCAGTCCCAGCACAACTACTATCGCGGCAATAATACCGATCACCTTTTTCTTCATGTTAGAAACACTCCTGTTTATCCATTCATTCTTTCTTGAAGGTAAAGAAAATTCCAATGATTGCAGCGATAAAGATAATTGGCGCTACTCTGACAAACAGCCATTCAAATGAGTGGAAAGCCACTCCGAGAACAGCGGTTTCAGGATCACTATAATCCCAACCCAAATAAGGACTACTCCATATTATTAAAGCCGCAAAAATCATTAATATAATTGCACATAATGAAACAAGCAGCCAACGGATAATTTTTCTTCTCGTGGTTTTCCTTTGTGCCAGTTGCAAATTTATCACCTCCAATTTTTCAGAAATTGCTTTTAAGTTATCAACCTCCGCTTCAGTTACAGTTTCCCCCAGTAATGTACTTACAGGTGTTTCAAGCACTTCCGACAGGGAGATTAACATATCAGAGTCGGGAACCGACAATCCTTGCTCCCATTTAGAAATCGTTTGCCGCACAACATTCAGCTTGATGGCAAGCTCCTGTTGGGAAAGCCCTTTTGATTTTCTGATTGCTTTGATATTTTCGCTGAGCATTCGGGATAGCCTCCTTCCTTTCCGTTGTTACCGTTACTGTAGTCGAAATCGTCCGTTGACACAAGCAACGCATATTAACATCCGGGTAAAACATTGAATTTTCTCTGGTCAATCTGGATGTAGACTAACGGTTCCACCACGATTTGATACGGTTTTATCCAATCTCCGCCCGAATGGGCTGTCCTTAATGATGGCCCAGATTAGCTTGTTTTGCAAGCGGTATTCCATGCAATCATCTACTCATACAAGGCGAATTGTCCAAATTGTAAAGCGGCCAAATATACAACGGTTAGTTGTAAAATTAAATGCAACGGTAGAAAAAATAGAGAACCATAGACAACCCATGTTATGATTAAGGTAACACAACCACAATCAAACGGAGGGTTTATCT
>Ga0207865_100149_pt1 | contig 86564 bp, 87 predicted proteins | sample HigsolmetaAR204D_FD_184836 | JGI IMG/M metagenome (GOLD analysis project Ga0207865, IMG submission 184836) | Ionic liquid and high solid enriched microbial communities from the Joint BioEnergy Institute, USA - AR20-4-D (SPAdes) (version 2) ... | reverse complement strand
GAAACGGCTTAGGCCCGCCGAAGCGGGCCTAAGTGCTTGAAAATTCTGGCGCCCGAAGTTGGACTCGAACCAACGACCCCCTGATTAACAGTCAAGTGCTCTAACCAGCTGAGCTATTCGGGCGGGGACGCGCATTGTAGAAGCAATGCGGTCCGGACGGCAAGAGTCCTTTCACGCCCTCGCCCGCGTCGGGGGCGCCCACGGGGCGCGCCTGCCCGGGCCGGCCGCGCCGGCCCCGGGCCCGCCGTCACCAGCAGTCCGCCAGCGGCGCCGGGCCGCTGCTGGTCTTCACCCCGGCCTGGTTGATCGACAGGTTGCCGCAGCGGTCGCTGGCCTGCGCGCCCTGCGCGGTCGCGGTGATGGTGAACGTCCGCGGCGTGGACTGGATGCCGAGCGTGTAGTACGTCGGGGCGTTGGCCTCACGCGGCGACTTGGTCGCCGGCAGGTTGAAGCCCACGTAGGTGTTGTTCACGGTGAAGAAGCGCTCGGCGGCCTGCGCGTACTCGACCAGATCGGCCTTGGCCTGCGCCCGCCGCGACTTGCGCACCTGCTCCTGGTAGGACGGATAGGCGATCGCGGCGAGGATCGCCACCACCGCGATCACCACCATCAGCTCGACGAGGGTGAAACCCGCCACGCCCCGCCGGCCGCGTCCGCACTGCTTGGAGAAATTCGAATCCATGGGGTCGGAACTCCTGCGTCACTCGATCTGCCGCCAGGACTGGCGGCCGCACGGGTAGGGAACGAACATGCCGTCGGCCATGCCCGGGACGGTAATCCGCATCCAGCAGCGCGGCAGCGGATCGTCCGGGTCCGTGCCGAGCGGCTTGCTGGCCGACAGGATCGACACGCCCACATCCTTGACCGGGGCCGAGCCGTCGGTCGCCAGCCGCACCGCGCCCACGCCCGCCTGCTGGGTGTCGCCCGTGATGCCGCCGAAGCGCACGGCCGACAGCGCCGGCGCGCCGGTGCGCGTATCCAGGCCCCACAACCAGTTCTCGCCGCCGGCCGAGCAGCCGTCGCTCTGGGTGGGCGCGTAGGTCGGGATGAACAGGATGCCGCTGGCCACGCGCGGGTAGCCCACCGCGCGCTCGCCCGCCGGCAGGTCGATGTACCAGCCGCTGGTGGTGTAGTCCATCGGCGAGGCGTTGATGGTGCGCGTGGTGGCGCCGTTGTTGGCGATGCTGCGCGCCACCAGGTTGGCGCGGGTCAGGGTGGTGCCGGCGCCGCGGTCGAGCACGCCGTAGATGGACTGCACCGTGTTGTCGGTCGCGTCATCCACGAACGAGAAGCTGCCGGTGCCGAACAGCAGCATCACGCCGCCACCGCCGCCCGCGGTCGCCACCAGGCCGCCGATGATGGGCTGGCGGTAGGTCGCGCCGCCCTCGGTATGGGTCCGGGTGGTGAACAGCGGCGTGGTGACGGTGCCGGCGTTGCTCAGCAGGTCGAACTTCCAGATCGCGCCCTTCTGGTCGGCCGCGTAGACGGTGTCGGCGAAGCCGTCCTGCGTGTTGCCGCCGGTGGACGAGTCGCGGCGGTCCACCACCACGATGTTGCCCAGGCCGTTGCTGCCAGCCGGCGCACCGCTCTCGGTCGCGGTGATCATGCGCACCGAGCCGGTCTCGACGTCGACCACGAACAGCACGGCGTTGCCGTTCTCGCTGTTGTAGCCGTTGCCGAAGATGGCCTTCCAGGAGACGGAGCCCGCCTGGTCGCGGAACGGCACGATCACGGGCTTGCCGAGGACGTGGCCGATGTTGCGGCGGACCGCCTCGTCCGGGTGCCGGTCGTCGATCTCCCACAGGCGCTGGAAGGTCGAGGGATCGCTGACGTTGAGCGCGAACACGCTGCGCCCGCCCGCGCCGGTGGTGCCGACCAGGACCGTCTTCCAGCCGCCGCCGTAGTGGGCGTCGCCCACGGTGATCGGCCCGTCAACGTAGTAGCGGTGCTGGAACTTCTGGCCCACCGCGCCGGGCTGGTACGGGAACAGCAGGTTGCCCATGTGGCCGAGCACGGCGCGCGGCACGTAGGCGAACATCTCGCGCCCGCCCTGCGCACTCACGTTGCCCTGGTGGTCGATGCCGCCGTGGAAGGCGTGCAGCATGCCGTCGTTGGCGCCGACGTAGACCATGGCCGGCCGCGACTGCTTGGCGGTCATGTAGCTGTCGTAGCTGGCGCCGTACGGCGCCGGCAGCGAGCGGTAGCCGTAGTCGTCCGTCGGCGAGCTCACCACCGGCGTGGAGTTGATGATGTCGCCCAGCACGGTGGTGCGGTCGCGCAGGGTGCCGCCGTTGCGCTTCTCGCGCGTGGTGTCGCCCAGCAGGTAGTCCACCACCTGGCTGGCGTTGACCCCCAGCGCGGCCACCTCGTCCGCGGTGCAGCGTGACATGCCCGGGCGCGGGTTGTCGCAGAACGCCTCCAGGTCCGTGATGCTGGTCAGCAGCGCGGTGCCGTTGGCCGTGCCCACGTAGGTCTGGTTGCGGCGCGTGGCCGCGCCGAGCTCGGCCAGCTTGGCCGACGCCTCCCACAGCGGCTGGTCGGTGACCTCGCCGGTGACCAGGTCCGGCACGATCTTGGCCACCACCATGGTGCCGGACCAGTCGGTGGCCTCGTTGTTGACCGAATACCCCGGGACCACCGAAAGCGAGCGCGAACCCAGGCGCGCGCCGGTCATCGCGATCGTGCCCGAGGAGGCGCCACTGCTGCCGACCGACTGCAGGATGCGCCGCATCGCCTCGGTGATCTGGGCCGGCGTGTTGGCGTTGATGAACTCGCCGCGGGTATTGACCGTGGCATGCCAGATGTCGTCGATGGTGCTGCGCTGGTTCCCCTGGTACGCCGGCCAGGAGATGTACGGCTGCTCGAACGGATCACGCGGGTTGTCCGGATCGTACGTGACGCCGCGCGCGCCCAGCGTGATGCCGTAGAAGTTCATGTGCAGGTTGGGCTGGCAGTCCTTGCGCGGATTCGGGCAGTCGGACGGGATCGGCACCCGCCCCGGCGGGAAGTTCGGGCCGGTGCGCAGCGGGGCGTAGCCGCCCTGAGAGGTATCCAGGTAGTACTTGGTGGCAATGTCGGCCAGCGTGTTGGAATGGTTGTCCGAGAACGGCGCGCCCATGGTGCCGTCCACGTTGCCGTAGCCGGTCTGGGCCACGTTGCTGAAGCCGTCGGTGAACAGCATGCCTGCGTTCTTCTGGCAGGCGTAGCGGATCGGGGCGCCGGCGTCGGTGCGGCGGAACTGCTCGCCCAGGTGCGCCACCGCCGGCAGGTTGGGGGTGTTGCCCGAGGCGCCCAGCGTCACGATGCTGTTGTAGAACGCCTGCTTGTCCGCGGACGACGACATGTCCCGCATCGTGACGGTGTTGCGGTTGTTGATGGTGAAGTAGCCGACCCGCATGTTGTTGACCGGAGCCAGCGCGTGCGTCACGGCCGCCACCACGGCGCGGTTGCGGGCGCCGTAGTAGGTGAACCAGTTGGCGAAGTTCCGGATCGCAGCCTGGTACTGCTGCTGGGTCGCGTAGTTCTCCGGCCGGATCTCGTAGCGGTACATGTCGCACCGGGCCGAACCGGTGGCCCAGCTGTACGTGCAGGCGTTCGGCGCCAGCACGCGCCGGTCGGCCAGGAAGCCATCCGGAGCCGGATGGTCCACCGGCAGGTAGAACGTCGCCGGGAAGTAGGCGATGTAGACGTCCACGTCGCAGGTGGCGGTGACGTCGTTTCTCAGCGTGCGCCAGCCGCTCGGCGTGGCGGGATTGCTGACGCTGTTGCTGAGGCCGCAGCCCGGCGCGCCGTAGTACTTCATGCCGGCCGGCAGGACCATGCCGTTGCGCACGCGGAAACGGTGGTCGTTGGACTGCTGGTTGGTCGTCACGGCACGCTCGACCGTCAGGTTGACCGTGGGCGAGGCGTTGTTGGGGTCCACCCGCGCCGCAGTGGGGTCGGAGTCGGGGTAGCTGCCGCCGTCAAAGGTCTTCCACGGCTGGTAGGTGGTGTTGGGGTCGAAGTAGGCGCGGTTGTAGACGTGCGAGCGGGAGAAGCCGAACGCGTCGATCGGCGGGATGGCCGCGTTGTCGTTGGTGGCGTTGGCCTGGCGCGGCGCCGGATAGGGAGCCACGTGCACGAACTGGCGGGTGGTGTCGCTGACCCGAAGCTTCCCGGCGTCCGCCCCGGAGGTGTAGAAGAACGAGGCGTTGTTGCCGGTTCCGCCCCACAGGGCGCCACCGTCGCGGCTCGGAAACAGCGTCTGGAAGCGCATCGAGCCCGAGTCGTCCAGCGCCATGATGAAGGCCGCGGGGACCTGCGCCTGGACGTTGAGCGGTGCCTGCGCCAGCTCGCCCTGCGCCTGGGCCGCGCGGACCGAATACAGCAGGTAGCCTCCCGCGCCGGCCGCGGCCAGCGCCACGGCGGCAAGGACCTTCCAGCGAACCGTGGTTGCCATGGTTTACCGCCCCCTCAAAGCTTGAAAATCGTGTCGATCACGACGCCGGAAGACGGATCTGCGCCGCCGCCGGTGTCGGTCTGGTAGACGGTGATCTGGTAGATCGGCTGCAGTCCCCCACCCTGCTCCTGGGTGCCGCCCATGCCGATCTCCGCCTGACCGATGATGCAACCCTCGATCTGCCGGATGTTCCGGGCCGGCCCGGAGGCCAGGCTGCGCGCCTGGGCCCAGACGCCGACGTCGAAGCCGTCGTCGCAGTGGGTCTGGATGTCGGCCTGGCTCACCAGCGCGCAGTTGCTGGCCGGCACGTCGGGCACCCCATTGAGCCGCTCCAGGCCGCACTCGGTCTGGCGGACGTACGCCTCGGCGTTCTGGAAGGCCAGGTTGGCGGCGCGGTAGGCCGAGGCCATGCGCTCCTGCATGCCGGCCACCTGCATGCCGACCAGGCCGATCAGGGCCAGCAGGATCAGCATCATCAGCGCCACGTAGAGGGCGGCGCCCTGCTGGCGCGCACCGGATAGGTGGGTCCTCTGTCGGTTCATGGCGTCAGTTACCGAATAGCCTGTTGCGGAGCGCGATGGTGACTTCGTAGCTGTTCCGGTAGCGGGCGTCACCGGCCGGCGGCTGGAAGCGCACGCCGAGCACGCGTGGCTGCGCGTCCACCAGCGCCGGTGCCACGGCCGCGGCCGGCTCGGGGCTGGAGGCCAGCACGCCGACCTGGACCAGGCCGACCCGGAGCCACTCCCCCGCGGCACTGCCCACGGTCTGGGCGGTGTCCTGCGAGGTGATGTCGCCGATCGGCGGCGTGGCCGTGCTGATGGCGGCGGTCGCGTCGCGGCCGTAGAGCAGCTGCAGGCTCTCGATGCCCTCCACCAGCTCCTCGCGGCCGGCGGCCGGGTAGTTGCCCGCGGCGTCGGCGCGCGCGCGCCACAGCGCCGGCCGGCCTGAGGCGCCGGGGGCCACGTAGTAGACGATCGACTCGGCGCGGTACAGCAGCGACTGCCCGAGCGGGAAGGTGGTGTAGCGCGGGGAGAAGTCGACGCCGCTGCTGGACACCACGGTGCTGCCGTTCACGTCGCCCTGGAACACGTCCACGTGCGAGCAGTCGGCCACGGCGAACAGCCTGGGCGAGGACACGCCGCCCGCGGTCAGGACCGGAGCGCGCGCGGCCGGGAAGCTCACCTGCACTTCCGAACCGCTGACCGGCGTCAGGCCGGTCACCGGGATCCCCTCCTCGGCCAGGAAGCGCAACGTGATGATGTCGCTGCCCGGCAGGGGGTTGAGCGCGGCGATCTCAGCCGGCAGCGCCGGGTTCCAGCCGGACGCCGCCGAGCCGATGGTGACGGCGTTGCCCGGCGCGGTGTTGACCGCCTCGTAACCCATGATCGAGACGCCGAAGTTCAGGGCCGGCTTGGTCGCATCCAGGTGGTTGGCCAGGTCGCCGGTACCCTTGACGAAGTGCGCCTGGTCGTTGACGCAGCCAAAGTGGCCGGCCATGCGGATGTCGCGCTGCAGGAACTCGATGGCGAACCGGGCGTTCTCCTGCACGCGCGCCAGGCCCTCGGCGCCCTGGTAGGCGACGCGCGAGGCGGCGAACACCTGCACCAGGCCCACCAGCAGCACGGTGCCGATGGCCAGGGCGATCATCAGCTCGATCAGCGACAGGCCCGCCGCGCGGCGACGCCCTCCAGGGACAAGACGGCCCATCACAGCCTGCTCCTCACCACGAATGCGGTCGTCGCGTCGGGCGCCACCTGGTCCCAGCGCTGGTCGCCCCAGGAAATGGTGATCGTCACGTCGCCCCCGTTGGCGTAGACCACGCCGGCGCTCGCGCTCGGCCCGAGCACCCGCGCCACCTGGCACTGCCAGCGGGCGATGTTGTCCGCGACGGTGACCGAACCGGTCGGACGCGAGCAGGCGGTGTTGTTGATCGTCCCCGGGGCGAAGGAGGCCGCGGTGTACTGGTCGGCGCGGAAGCGGTTGGCCCGCATCTGGTCGAGCAGGTCGTAGGCCAGGTTCGTCGCCTGGGTGCGGTAGTTGGCGCTCTGGGTGAAGCGCAGGCTCATGGTCTGGAGCATGGCGTAGCCCAGCAGCCCAAGCCCGAGCACCAGGATCGCGATCATGACTTCGATGAGGCTGAAGCCTGCCTGGCGGCCGCCGAACCGCCGCCCGGATGCACGCGATTTCATGAACAGTTCCCCCGCGTCGTAGTCACCTGGCCGGAAGCGTTGACCGCCACCGTCCGCTGCAGCGGCTGCCCGCCGCACTCGGTCGGCCGGAGCACGAAGGCCTGGTCGCTGTTGCCGCGACGGCGGCCGCGTGGATCGAAGGCCACGGTCGTGTCGTCGCTGGTGACGGTCAGCCCGCTGGTGCCGTGGCGGTAGCGCAGCACCGTCTCGCCGGCGTCCAGGGTACCGTTGCCATTGGTGTCGGCCCACACCAGCCAGCCGTCGCTCCAGTCGCCGCCGCAGGCCGTGCCGTTGGCGCTGGGGCACACACCGCCCCCGGCCTTGTTGCGGATCGCCTCGCTGCGGGCGAGCGAGAGGGAGGCCAGCATCTCGTTGGTGGCGGTGGCCACCCGGTTGGACCGGATGCTCTGCTGGAAGCTGGGCACCGCCAGCGCCGCCAGGATCGCGACAATGGCGATGACGACCATCAGTTCGGTCAGGGTGAACCCCGCTTGGCGCTCGGACCGCATGCGCTCCCTCCCCAGCTTGACGCCATGCAGCCTAGCGATCCGGCCGCCGCGGGCAAGGGGGCACGGGACGAGCGGTCGCTACCGGCCGAAGGACGGCGTGAGGGCCGGGGGACGGCGGGAGCCGCGCCCGGGCACCCCCGACGGGACGCCCCCGGTCCCCGGCCGGGGGCCCTGCCCTCCCCGGCGGCTCAGGCCACCACGCGGTAGCAGGGCTTGTACTCGCCGGAGATCTTCATGCGCCGCTGCTCGACGAAGGCGCGCAGCAGCCCGTCCAGGGCCTGCATCATGTCCGCGTCGCCGTGGATCAGGAACGGGCCGTGCTGCTCCACCCGGCGCATGCCCTCCTCCTTGACGTTGCCGGCGACGATGCCGGAGAAGGCGCGGCGCAGGTCCGCTGCCAGCGCCGGCGCGGGCCGGCCATGGTGCAGGTCAAGGGCGGCCATGGCCTCGTGGGTGGGCACGAACGGCCGCTGGAACTCCAGGGGGATGTGGATGCCCCAGTTGAAGTAGAACGAATCCTTGGCGGCGATGCGGGCCTCGCGCACCTTGCGGATGCCGGCGTCCATCTTCCTGGCCACCGCCGCCGGGTCGCCGATCACGATCTCGTAGCGGCTGGTGGCGGCCTCGCCCAGGGTCAGGCGCAGGAAGCGGTCGATCTGCTCGAAGTAAGGCGCCGCCATGGTCGGCCCGGTGAGGATCAGCGGGAACGGCAGGCCGGCGTTCTCCTCGCGCAGCAGGATGCCCAGCAGGTACAGGATCTCCTCGGCCGTGCCCACGCCGCCCGGGAACACCACGATGCCGTGCGCCAGGCGCACGAACGCCTCGAGCCGCTTCTCGATGTCCGGCATGATCACCAGCTCGTTGACGATCGGGTTGGGCGACTCGGCGGCGATGATGCCCGGCTCGGTGATGCCGATGTAGCGCGGCCGGCTGCGGCGCTGCTTGGCGTGGGCGATGGTCGCGCCCTTCATCGGGCCCTTCATCGCGCCCGGGCCGCAGCCGGTGCAGATGTCCATCCCGCGCAGGCCCAGCTCGTAGCCGACCTGCTTGCTGTACAGGTACTCCTCGCGCGAGATCGAGTGGCCGCCCCAGCACACCACCAGGTTGGGGTCGCCGGGCTTGAGCACGCGGGCGTTGCGCAACAGGCCGAAGACCGCATCGGTGATCCCCTCGGAGGTCTCCAGGTTGCTGGCGTACTCCGGCCCCAGCTCGATCGCGGTCCAGGCCAGGTCGCGCACCACCGCGAACAGCAGCTCGGCCACGCCGCGGATGATCTCGCCGTCCACGAACGCCATGCCGGGCGCGTTGAACAGGTCGATGCGCAGGCCGCGGTCCTGCTGGGCGACCTGGATGTCGAAGTCCGGATACAGCTCGCGCGCGGCGCGCGGGTCGTCGCTGGCGCTGCCGCTGGTCAGTACCGCCAGGGCGCAGCGGCGCAGCAGCTCGTGCATGCCGCCGCTGGAGGCGTCGCGCAGGCGCGCCACCTCGGTCCGCGACAGGACGTCCAGGCCGCCGCGCGGGTAGATGCGGGCGTCCTGGACCGGCAGGGTGCTGGCAACGGGCTCGTTCATGGGGTCTGGTGGGTCCTTGGTCATTGCGGCGAAACCGGACGACTCTAGCCCAGCCCGTCCCCGCGCGCATCCCGTCCGGCACAAAAAAGGAACGGCCGGGTCGCCCCGGCCGTTCCACGTACCACTTCCGGCGGTTCCGGATCAGAACTCGTAGCGGAAGGTCAGCTGGGCCGACCAGCGCGACACGCCGGTGTTGACGCCATCGCCGTTGACTTCCTGGATCTGGTGGTCCTGGGCGCCGGTGAAGCGATAGACGTACTTGCCCTCCGAGCCGGCCGGGCAGGCGCCGCTGCCGACCGCGTCGGCGGTGCAGATGCCGGCGAAGTTGGCCACGCCCAGGTTCGCGTTGAAGCCCGCGTCCTTGATCTGGCCCCACTTCTTGTTGAGCAGGTTGCCCACGTTCATGATGTCCAGGGTGATGGACGACTTGTGGCCTTCCATGAAGCCGGGCAGCTCCTGGCTGATGCGCACGTCGAACGAGTTCGTCCAGCCCGAGCGGAAGCCGTTGGCCGGGGCGTAGGTGCCGCGGTAGGCGGCCAGCTCCGGATGGGCAGCCAGCCACTCGAAGAACGCGGCCTCCTGGTCGGCGGCCGAGTAGTAGCGGCCGTCGACGGTCACGTCGCGGAACACCACGTCGCCCGGGCCGGTCGGCACGTACAGCAGGTCGTTGAACGAACGGCTGTCGCCGTTGGCGTCGTTCCAGAAGACGTAGCTGAACGGACGGCCGCTGCGGCCCTCATACACCAGCGAGGCGGTGGTCTTGTAGTCGCCGAAGAACGCCTTGCGATAGGTCAGCATGCCGGTGATGCGGTCCTTGATCGCGTAGCGCGAATCCTGCAGCGCACCCGAGTTCTGGTTCAGGCCCAGCTGGTTGTTCCAGTTCGAGGTGTTCTGCGAGCTGGTCAGCGTGCCCACTTCCTTCGCGGTGGTGTAGGTGTACGCCAGCAGCCACGACCAGTTGTCGGTCATCGGCTTTTCCAGGCTGACGGTCAGCTGGCGGCTGTAGCCCTTGTCGGTCGGGGCCAGCATCATCACGTCGCCGGCGTACGGCAGGCGGTTGTAGCGCTGCACGCCGCCGCTGACGGTCGAAAGCGAGGTGAGCGACCAGTTGGCCGGGTTCAGGCCCGCGTCGTTCCAGTACATCAGGCGGCCGTCGGGGCCGACCACGGTGTTGGGCTCGCCCAGGTCCAGGCGCTGCAGGTACAGGCCGTGCTTGACCTCGGTCAGCAGCAGCTCGGCCGAAGCCACCAGGCCGTACCAGGGCAGCTCCTGGTCGAACGCCAGGTTGGCCTTCCACACCGACGGCTGCTTCACGCCCGGAGCGATGATGTCCACGTTCTGGCGGCCGCCGACGCTGCCGGTGGTCGGCTGGTTGTCCGGATCCGGCGAGAAGATCGGGCCGATGCCGGCGGAGTTGGTGGCCGAGTACTCGATGTAGTTCAGGCCGGTGTTCTGGTAGGCGCCGGAGATCCACACGTTCGGCGCCTCACCCATGAACAGGCCCACGCCGCCACGCAGCTGCGAGCGCAGGTCGCCGTCGAAGGTGTAGTTGAAGCCGAAGCGCGGCTGCCAGACGATGCCATCGATCAGGCGGGTGTTGTCGTAGCCGTAGCCGCCGAACTCGCAGCCGGCCGGACCGGTGCCAGCCGGGTTCGGGGCCGACGAGATGCACTCGTTGTACAGCGGCTTGCCGCCGAAGGACGGCTTGTCGCCGCGCAGGCCGAACACCAGGCTCAGGTTGTAGTTGACGGCCCAGGTGTCCTGCACGAACAGCGCGGTGTTCTTGATGGTGTAGGACGCCGGGATGTCGTCGTAGTCGCGGCCCGGGGCCGGGGCACGGTAGGCATACTCGCGCGGGTTGCCGGCGATGAACTGGGCCAGGCTGCCGAAGCGGTAGTAGCCGTTCTGGTTGCGGCCGTAGTAGTTGAAGATGTCGTTGGTGGCGTAGTCCACACCGAACTTGATGGTGTGGTCACCCACATACCAGTTGGCCGCCGCGAACAGGCTGTCCTGCTCGGTCTTGACGATGTTGACGTGGCGGTTCTGCTCCGTACCGATCAGCACGTTGTAGTTGCCGAAGTCGATGCGGATGTGCGGCAGGTCCGAGGTCGGCTGGGCAATCGCGTCGTAGTTGCGGCGCGAGACCTTGATCTCGGTGGAGAAGTTGTCGCTCCAGTCGCTGAACAGCTGGGCGACGTAGCTCTCGAACTCCTTGTACTGGTTGAACCAGTGCGAGTTCAGCGAGATGGCCGAGCTCCAGCTGCTCGGCGGCAGCTTGGCCACGTTCTGCTCCAGCTTGCTGTAGCGGAAGCTGGCGCGGTGGCTCTCGTTGATGTTCCAGTCGAACTTGACCGCGTATTCCTCGATGTCGGTGTCGAGGGACTCCACGCCGTCCAGCGAGCCGGCGTCGAAGCCCCAGTCGCGGGCGGCGGCCTGGATGGCGGCGATGTCGGCTTCGGTGATGAAGCCCTTGCCGTACGGGGTGTTGGCCAGGTCCGGACCCGGGGCGCTGCGGGTGAACTTCTCGTAGTTCACGAAGAAGAACAGCTTGTCCTTGACCACCGGGCCACCCAGGGTGAAGCCGTAGGTCTCTTCCTCGTTGAAGCCGTTGAACTTGTTGCCCTGGCGGTCGTCGCCGACCATGTCCTTGTCGCGGTAAACGCCGTACACCGAACCCTTGAACTCGTTGGTGCCGGACTTGGTCACCGCGTTGACCACCGCGCCGGTGCCGCCGGAGGTGGTGACGTCGTAGTTGGACAGGTCGATCGTCACTTCCTCGATCGCGTCCATCGAGACCGGCTGGCGCTCGGTCGGGAAGTTGTTCGACTCCAGGCCGAACGGGTCGTTGGTGCTGACGCCGTCGATGCGGATGGCGTTGTAGCGGGTGTTCTGGCCGCCGGCCGAGATCGAACCGTCGGCCTTGCTGATCTGGGACACGCGCGGGTCCAGGCGGATCAGGTCCTGGATGTTGCGGCCGACAGACGGGGCGGCGGCGATCGCTTCCTGGTTGACCAGGGTGCCGGTGCCCATCTTGTTGGCGCTGAACACCTCCGAGCCGCCCGCGTAACCCACCGCGGTGACGCCTTCCAGCGTGGTGATGTCGCCGGTCAGCTGGGCGTTGACGGTGTTGACCTGGTTCAGGCCCAGGAACACGCCCTCCTCGGTCCTGGTGCCCTCACCGGGCTTGGTGATGGTGATGGTGTACGGACCGCCCACGCGCAGGCCGCGCGCGTTGTAGCGGCCGCTGGCATCGGTGGTGGCGCGGCTGACGGTGCCGGACTCCACGTGGGTGATGACGACTTCGGCCCCAACCACGGGCTGGCCGTTGGCCCCCAGCACCACACCGCCGACGCCGGCGGAGGTGCTCTGGGCGAACGCGGGAGCGGCAGCGAGGACGGCGACCAAGCCGAGCGTGAGCTTGGACAACCGGAGTCGACGGGTATCGGTCATGGGATTGGCCTCTGGCGATGAGGAGTGAGGAAACACGACGGCGGCCCCGACGGGCGGGGCATGGGTGGCAGGACGGCCCGCCGCGGCGCGACGGGAGTTAACACTAGATTAACATGCTGGAGGGATTTTGTGACGCCGTCATGACAAACGGTTATGGCTGGTCCGTCATGGCCGGGATGGCTTCGGCCTCACTCCGTGGCCAGGCCCAGGTAGGCCCCCAGGCCGTCCAGCAGCATCTGCACGGAGATGGCCACCAGCAGCATGCCCATCAGGCGCTCGATGGCGGTCAGCGCGCGCCGGCCCAGCAGCCGGTACAGGACCGGCGCGGCCAGCAGGATCACCGCGGTGCCCGCCCAGGCCAGCAGCAGCGCCAGGCTCCACTCCCACAGCCGGCCCGGCTCGTTGCTGCCCATCAGCATCACCGCGGCCATGCCCGAGGGGCCGGCCACCAGCGGGATGGCCAACGGCACGATGAACGGCTCGCCGTCCGGGATCTCGCCCATCAGCCCCTCCGGGCGCGGGAAGATCATGCGGATGCCGATCAGGAACAGGACGATGCCGCCGGCGATGGCCACCGACTCCTGGCGCAGGTGCATCAGCTCCAGGGCGTACTGGCCGAACCACAGGAACAGCATCAGCACCACCAGCGCGATCAGCAGCTCGCGCACCAGCACCACGCGCTGGCGCTGCGGCGGCAGCGGCTTGAGCACGCTGAGGAACACCGGGACGTTGCCCAGCGGGTCCAGGATCAGGAACAGCAGCAGCGCTGCCGACATCACGGTCATGGGGCGGGACTCCAGATCCGTCCGCGGTATTCGGCGCCGGCGGCCGACAGCAGGGTGACGCAGGCCCCGGCATAGGCCTCCGGGTCGCGCAGCCGGCCGTCCAGGTCGTCGGCATAGGCCCTGGCGCGCAGCGGGGTGCGCATCGGCCCGGGCTGCAGGCCGGCCACGCGCACGGAGGTGCCGCCCAGCTCGGCGGCCAGCATCCCGACCAGCGCGCGCAGCCCGTGCTGGGCCACGCCGTAGCCGCCCCAGTAGGCCTGCCCCACCCGCTCCGGGTCGTCCACCGCCAGCACCACCGAGGCATCGGGCGCGCGGCGCAGCAGCGGCAGGCAGGCCTGCACCATCCACACCGGCGCGGTCAGGTTGACGTGCACCGCGCGGGCGAAGTCGGCCGGGTCCTGGTGTTCGAGCGGGGTCAGGCCGCGGAACTCGGCCGCGCAGTGCAGCAGCCCGTCCAGCCGGCCGAGGCCGTCCTGGATGCGCTGCGCCATCTCGGCGTAGTCGTCCGGCGAGGCTCCCTCCAGGTCCAGCGGGTACAGCAGCGGCTCCGGGCCGGCCTGGGCCACCGCGTCGTAGACCCGGTTCAGCCGCGGCAGGCGGCGGCCGACCAGCACCAGGGTCGCGCCGGCGGCGGCGCAGGCGCGCGCGGCGGCCGAACCCAGGCCGCCGTGGGCACCGCTGACCAGGACCACGCGCCCGGCCAGCGGCTGCGGGGCCAGCGAAGGAAGACCGACCAGGCTCACTGCTGCGACTGCTGCTGCGACTGGGCCTCGGCCACCATGCGCTGCAGCTCACCGGACTCCAGCAGCTCCAGGGTGATCTCGCAGCCGCCGATCAGCTCCCCGTGCAGGAACAGCTGCGGGAAGGTCGGCCAGTTGGAATAGCGCGGCAGGTTGGCGCGCACCTCGGGGTCCTCGAGCACGTTGACGGTGTGCAGGTTCTGGGCGCCGGCCGCGCGCAGCGCCTGCACGGCGCGCGCCGACCAGCCGCACATCGGCCATTCCGGAGTGCCCTTCATGAACAGCACGATCGGATGGCTCTCGACCTCGGCCTGGATGCGCTCGATGACCGCCATTGCCCTCTCCCTGGACGGCGGGCCAGGCCGCGCCGTCGGCTACACTGAAGTTGCAATTGTAATCCCTGCACGCCGCCGGCGCCGCCGGCCCACCCCGAGGACCGATGGCCATCGCCCTGCCCGAGCTGCCCTACGCCCGCACCGCCCTGGAGCCGCACCTGTCGGCGGCCACCCTGGAGGCCCACCTGGCCCACCACCGGGCCTGTGTGGAGGCGGTGAACCGGCTGCTGGAGGGCACGGGGCTGGAGGAACTGCCGCTGGAGGACGTGGTCCGGCGGGCCCGCGGACGGCTGTTCGAGCAGGCCGCGCAGGCCTGGAACCACGGCTTCTACTGGTCCTGCCTGTCCCCGCGCGGCGGCGGCGAACCGGTCGGCGAGCTGGCCGCCCTGCTGATCCGGCAGTGGGGCGGCTTCGGTCACTTCCGCGAGGAGTTCAACCGCCTGGCCCTGGGCCTGGCCGGGTCCGGCTGGGCCTGGCTGGTGCAGCGCCCGGACGGGTCGCTGGGCCTGACCGCAGGCCCCGGCGCGGCCACCCCGCTGACCGGCGCCGACGTGCCGCTGCTGGCCTGCGACCTGTGGGAACACGCCTGGTGGCTGGACCGCCACGACGACCGCGCCCGCTACCTGGAAGCCTTCTGGCAGGTGGTGGACTGGAAGGCGGCCAACGCCCGCCTGCGCTGAGCCGGCCGCGGCATACGGCCCCGCACACCGGCCAGCGGGCATGCCCCCCCGCAATTCCCCCGCATTCCCGCTCCGGCGTGGCGGTCGAACGCCGGCCGGGTCGCCGCGTGCGCGGCGCCTACAGGGCGCGCAGGGCGGCCACCGCCGGGGCGACCTGCTCCGTGCGGTCCAGCGCCTGGCCGACCCGCTCCAGGGCCGCGGCCAGGGCCTGCGCATCGTCGGCGCGCAGGGTGGCATGGCCGACCTTGCGCCCGGCGCGGGCCTGCTTGCCGTAGTCGTGCCAGTGCCCGCCGGCCTCGGCCAGCACCGGGCCGGCCCCGGGCATCTGCCCGATCCAGTTGAGCATGCAGGCATGGCCGCGCATGGCGGTGGAGCCCAGCGGCAGGCCCAGCACCGCGCGCAAGTGGTTCTCGAATTGCGAGGTCTCGGCGCCCTCGATGGTCCAGTGCCCGGAGTTGTGCACGCGCGGGGCCATCTCGTTGGCCAGCAGCCGGCCGTCGCGGTGGAACAGCTCCAGCGCGAAGACGCCCACGTAGTCCAGGTGCCCGGCCAGGCGCCGGGCATGGGCCACCGCGGCCTCGGCCAGGGCCGCGTCCACCGGCGCCGGGGCCAGGCTGGCCGAGAGCACCCCGTCCACGTGCCAGTTGCAGGTCACCGGCCAGGCGCGGAACCCGCCGTCGCGGCCGCGCACGGCCACCACGCTGATCTCGCCGTCGAACGGCACGAAAGCCTCCAGGATCAGGCCGACCGTGCCGGCCTGCGCGCCCAGCGCCGCCCAAGCGGCGTCGGCGTCGCCACGCTGGCGGATGCGGAACTGGCCCTTGCCGTCGTAGCCCAGGCGGCGGGTCTTGAGGATGCACGGCACCCCGACCTCGTCCAGCGCACGCTCCAGCCCTTCGCGGCTGTCCACCGCGGCGAAGGCCGGCACCGGGATGCCCAGCTCGCGGAACAGGCGCTTCTCGGCCAGGCGGTCCTGGGCCACGGCCAGCGCGCGCGGGTCCGGGTACACCGGCACCCGCTCGGCCAGCCGCTGCGCGGCCTCGGCCGGCACGTTCTCGAAGTCGAAGGTGGCCACGTCCACTTCGGCGGCGAAGGCCTCCAGCGCGGCCGGGTCGGCGAACCCGCCCACCTGCAGCGGTGCGACCTGGCCGGCGCAGGCGTCCGCGGCCGGATCCAGCACCAGGAAACGCAGCCCCAGCGGGGCGCCGGCCAGCGCCAGCATGCGGGCGAGCTGCCCGCCTCCGAGGATGCCGACCGTGGTCATGCCGGCAGCCGCGGATCGTCGTGGGCCAGCACGTCCTCGGTCTGGCGGCGGCGGAACCCGTCCAGGGCCTGGCCGATGGCCGGGAACTCGCGGGCCAGCATGGCCGCGGCGAACAGGGCGGCGTTGGCCGCGCCGGCATTGCCGATGGCGAAGGTCGCCACGGGCACGCCCGCCGGCATCTGCACGATGGACAGCAGCGAATCCAGGCCGTTCAGGGCGCGGCTCTGCACCGGCACGCCCAGCACCGGCACCGCGGTCTTGGAGGCGAGCATGCCCGGCAGGTGCGCGGCGCCGCCGGCGCCGGCGATGATCGCGCGCAGGCCGCGTTCGCGGGCGCTGGCGGCGTACTCGAACAGCACGTCGGGGGTGCGGTGCGCGGAAACCACGCGGACCTCGTGGGGCACGCCCAGGGCCTCGAGCTTCTGCGCGGCGTGCTGCATCGTCTCCCAGTCGGAGCGCGATCCCATGACGATGCCGACCAGGGGGGCGGCAGTGGAATTTTGCTGGGCTGGCATGGCCGTTCTCGGTGGCAAGGCCGTATTCTAGCCGTCTTCCCACCTCCACGACCGGTACATGGACCGCAAGCTGCTCGACCTGCTGTGCTCCCCCGACACCCGCCAGCCCCTGGCGCTGCTGGAGCCGCGTGGCCTGGAGGCGTTGAACCGGGCCATCGCCGCCGGCCAGGTGGTGCGCGGCGACGGCACCCCGCAGCGCGAACCGCTGCGCGAGGCCCTGGTCACCCGCGACCGCCGCCACGTCTACCGCGTGGACGACGGCATCCCGGTGCTGCTGGTCGAGGAGGCCCTGGCCACCGACCAGGTACCGGACTTCCCCTCGGCCTGAGCCCGGCGGTGGACGCGTCCCTGGCCCCGCCTCCGCCGGAGGCCGTGCTGGCCGACGTGCGCCGCGCCCTGGACGAGGACCTGGGCGGAGGCGACGTCACCGCCGCGCTGCTGCCGGACGTGCCCGAAAGCGCCCGCCTGCTGTGCAAGGAGGAGGCGGTGGTGGCCGGGCGGCCCTGGTTCGACGCCTGCCACCGCCTGCTCGACCCGCAGGTGGCGATCGACTGGCGCGTGCGCGAGGGCCAGCGCGTGGCCGCCGGCACCGTGCTGGCCGTGCTGCACGGCCGCAGCCGCAGCCTGGTCAGCGCCGAACGCACCGCGCTGAACTTCATGCAGACCCTGTGCGGCACCGCCACCGCCACGGCCGCCTTCGTCGCGGCCGTGCGCGGCACCGGCGCCACCATCCTCGACACCCGCAAGACCCTGCCCGGCCTGCGCCTGGCGCAGAAGTACGCGGTGCGCGCCGGCGGCGGCGCCAACCACCGCCTGGGCCTGTACGACGCGGTGATGCTCAAGGAGAACCACGTGCGCGTGGCCGGCTCGGTGGCCGCGGCGATCGCCGCCGCGCGCGCCGCGCGGCCGTCGCTGCCGCTGATCGTCGAGGTCGAGACCCTGGACCAGCTGCGCGAGGCGCTGGCCGCCGGTTGCGACCGCGTCCTGCTGGACGACTTCGACGCCGCAGACCGGCGCGAGGCGGTGCGCATCGCCCGCCAGGCCGCCGCCGGCGGCCGCCGCATCCCGCTGGAGGTGTCCGGCAGCGTGGACCTGGCCGGGGTGCGCGCCATCGCCGAGGACGGGGTTGACTTCATCTCCATCGGCGCCCTGACCAAGCACGTGCGCGCCATCGACCTGTCGATGAAGCTCGGCCCCGCGCCCTGAGCGCGGCGCCGCGCTCACGCCGGCTGGACCGGCGCCCGGCCATGCTGGACCGGATCCCCGGGGGAGAAGCCGCATGCGCCGGACCGTCGCCGCCCTGCTCCTGCTGTGCGCCGCTGCCGCCGCCCGCGCCGCGCCTGCCGCGGTGGAACCGTGCGAGCTGCCGCCCCGCTACGGGCTGACCGAACTGGCCGTGCGGATCGTGCGCACGGCCTGCCAGGAGCACCGGCTGTGGCTGCAGCCCTTCATCGAGGCCGACGGCCGCCTGGCCGCGCTGGCGGTGACCGAGGCCGAGCGCGCGCACCTGGACGACGGCAGCACCCAGGCCTGGCAGCGCGTGGCCCGGTACTGGCGCGAGAGCGGCACGCTGGCGGCCATGGCCGACACGCCCGGCGCCTCCGCCTGCATGGCCCCGTACGGCCAGGCCGCCGAGAACGACTGCCGTGCCTTCGTCGTGGACCAGCCCTGGTCGGCCGCGTTCGTCTCCTGGGTGATGCTGCGCGCCGGCGTGCCGGGCTTCGCCGCCTCGCCCCGGCACCTGGACTACGTCGCCCACGCCTGGCGCGACCCGGCCAGCCCCTATCTCTACGCCGACCCGTGGACCACACGCCCCGCGCCCGGCGACCTGCTGTGCTTCCTGCGCGGCGCCGACGCCGGCCGCGGCGCGGACGGGCTGCGCCAGGCGCTGGCCGGACAGACGCCCGGCGCGGTGCGCTCGCACTGCGAGATCGTCGTCGCCGCCAATCCCGGCGGCGACCGCACCCTGTACCTGGTCGGCGGCAACGTCCTCAACGCGGTGACCCTGCGCAAGCTGCCGCTGGATCCCGCCGGGCGCCTGGACGCCGCCGCCCTGGGCCGCACCGGCACGCCCCCGCCGGCCGGGGAGGACGTCCCCCCGTCCGCCGGCATGGAGGACGCCGGCGCGGGCCCGGCGTGCAGCCCGGGCAATCCCGCCGCGTGCAGCTTCAACCGCCGCGACTGGGCGGTGCTGCTCCAGCTCAGGCTCGACCTGTAGGCGCCGCGTCAGCGGCGACGCGAGGCCGTCCGGCCGGACGCGTGGCCAATCCTGCGTGGCGGTTGGACGCCGGCTTCGGATACGCCGGCCGGGCCGCTTGCGCGGTTCCTGCAGGATGCGGCGTGGCCCCCTTGCAAGCGCGTCGGCGGCGACCCGGCCGGCACGTCCGGAGCCGGCACCCGGCCACCGCACCGGAACGGCCATGCCAATGCACGGCCGGCATCGCCCCGGTCACCCCTGGCGCGGGCCACCCGTACCCGGCGCGGCCGGGGCGTGATGGACCGCCGGCGGTTCGGCTACATTGCGCGCATGCCGAGCCTGATCCTGCTGATGATCGCCGGCGCCGCGGTGTTCGCCTTCTGGAACGCGGCCCGTGCCGCCGCCGAACGCGCCGAAGTGCTGGGCCGCGACGCCTGCGCCGCCGCCGGCGTGCAGTGGCTGGACCAGAGCGTGCACGCCACCGGCGTGCGCCTGTACCGCCGCGAGGACGGCTGGCTGGGTCTGGAGCGCGGCTTCCGCTTCGACTACTCGTACGACGGCACCGATCGCCACAGCGGCCGCATGGTCCTGCGCGGGGACCGTCTGGTGGAATTCGTCGGCCCGTCGGCCGGCGCGCGCGTGCTGCCCTTCACGTCGCGGCAGGACTGAAGCCGGCCGGGCCGCCGCGCGGTTTCTGCAGGAGCCGCGCCAGCGGCGACGCGACGGGGCATCCGGTCGCCGCGGATGCGCCCGTGCCAGGGCACCCGACAATCACACCGCCCCGATGCCACCGCCCGTCGTCTTGCCCGCACGGTTGAACGCCAGCCGGGTCGCCGCTGGCGCGGCATCGCATGGGTACCCGGCGACCGGCGCGTGTCGGGTCACTTCACCACGCGCAGGTGCGGGCGCCTGGGCGCGGACGGCTCGGCGGGGCCGTCGCCCGGGCCCTGCGGACCGGGGCCGTCGTCCTCCGGCGGCGGCAGCCCGGTTTCCTCCGGCAGGACCATGCCCTGCCCGGTCTCGCGGGCGTACACCGCCAGCACCGCGCTGACCGGCACCTGCACCGGCTGGCTCACGCCGCCGAAGCGCGCGGTGAAGGAGATCCAGGTGTTGTCGATGCGCAGGCCGACCACGGCGCGGTCGGAGATGTTGAGCACCACCCGGCCGTCGCGCACCGCGCTGGCCGGCACCTGCACGCCCGGCACGCCCGCATCCACCAGGATGTGCGGGGTCATGCCGTTGTCGTTGATCCACTCGGTCAGCGCCCGCAGCAGGTACGGGCGGTAACTGGTCATGCGCGGAACGTCGTCGGTCATGGTCACAGTCTACGCCGACGCGGCCCGCGCCGCCCCGGAAGGACGCCGGCCGTCAGGCCGGCAGGTCGCGCAGTTTCTTTTCCTGTTCGGTCAGGCTGCGGACGAAGCCCGGGTTGCGGAAGATCCGGTTGCCGTAGTCCTCGATGGCCTTGCCGTCCTTGGGCAACGGCACGTCCAGCGCCTGCAGGCGCCAGATGATCGGTGCCATGGCGCAGTCGGCCAGGCTCATCTCGGGGTTGAGGAAGAACTTGCTGGCCTTGAACAGCGGCAGCGCCTCGGTCAGCAGCTCGCGCAGGCGCTTGCGGCCGGCCTCGGCCTGCTGCTTGTTGCCCAGCTGGATCGCCTGCACCTGCGGCACCCAGTCGTGCTCGATGCGCAGCATCGCCAGGCGCAGCCGCGCGCGCGACAGCGGATCCACCGGCATCAGCGGCGGATGCGGGTAGCGCTCGTCCAGGTACTCGCTCACCACGGAGGCGGCGTACAGCACCAGCTCGCGCTCGACCAGGGTCGGCACCGAGTGGTACGGGTTGAGGTGGATCAGGTCCTCGGGCGGGTTCTGCGCATCCACCGGGACCAGGTCGTAGGTCACGCCCTTGGCCGCAAGGACCAGGCGTACGCGATGACAAAGGACGTCATCGACGGAGGAAAACAACGTCAGGGTATTGCGCATGCGCACGCTCGCTGCCATCTAGGCCTCCGACGGCCGGAATCCGCCGGCCGACTGCCGCCGCCGGCCCCTCGCCGACGGTCGTCACGGTTCCCGAGTGTGCAGGGCCACGCCGGAAAAGCGCAAGGCCATGCAGGCCCTTTTCCGCGCACCGGGGAGGTGCGCGGAAAAGGCACGCGCTTCTCCTTACTCCACGTCCTTCCAGTATTCCTGCTTGAGCAGGTAGGCGAGGAAGGTCAGCAGGACCAGGAACAGGATCACCCACACGCCGATCGCCTGGCGCTTCAGCGCGGCCGGCTCACCCGCATACTCGAGGAAATTGGTGATGTCGCGCACGGCCTGGTCGAACTGCTCGGCCGACAGGCGGCCGGGGCTGGTGACCACCAGGCGCTCCGGATGCCGCTCGCCCGTCTCGTCCGGCTCGCCGAACTCGGCGTGCTGCAGGCCCTGCAGCTCCCACAGCGGGTTGGGCATGGACACGTTGGGGAACAGCATGTTGTTCCAGCCCAGCGGACGCGACTCGTCCAGGTAGAACGACTTGAGGTAGGTGTACAGCCAGTCGGTGCCGCGCACGCGCGCGATCAGGGTCAGGTCCGGCGGCATCTTGCCGAACCACTTCTCGCCGTCGGCTTCGGTCAGCGCGACCTGGATGTGCTCGCCGTGCTTGGCGCCGGTGAAGTTCAGGTTGGCGGTGACCTGCTCCTCGGTCAGCCCCAGGTCCTCGGCCATGCGCGAGTAGCGCAGGTACTTCAGCGAGTGGCAGCCCGAGCAGTAGTTCATGTACAGGGCCGCGCCGCGCTGCAGCGAGGCCTTGTCGTTGAGGTCGTTGCCGGCCTGCAGCAGCTGGCCGCCGGAAGCGGCCAGCGCGGCGGCGGAGAACAGGAGCCCGGTGGCGGCCGCGGCCAGCAGTGCAATCCACTTCTTAGTCATGCGTCGTCACCCGTTCCGGCACCGGCTTGGTCTTGTCGATCTTGGTCCAGATCGGCATGGTCAGGAAGAAGAGGAAGTAGTAGGCGGTCAGGAACCGGCCGATGATGGTCTCGACCGGGTCGGTGCCGGGGCCGGCGCCGATCTTGCCCAGCCACACGAAGCTGAAGCCGAACAGCAGCAGCAGCACCTTCGACAGCACGCCGCGGTAGCGGTACGACTTGACCTTGGCGCGGTCCAGCCACGGCACGAGGAACAGGATCATGATCGCGCCGAACATCACCAGCACGCCGCCGAGCTTGTTCGGGACCACGCGCAGCATCGCGTAGTACGGCGTGTAGTACCACACCGGCTTGATGTGCTCCGGCGTGACCAGCTTGTTGGCCTCGGTGAAGTTGTCGTGCTCGAGGAACCAGCCGCCGAAGGCCGGGGCGTAGAAGATGATGAAGGCCGCCACCAGCAGCATCGCGCACACGTAGAAGGTGTCCTTCACCGTGTAGTACGGGTGGAACGGCACGCCGTCGGCCGGGGCGTTGGGCGACCAGCGGTTGCCCTTCGGACCCTTCTTGATCTCGACGCCGTCCGGGTTGTTCGAGCCGACCTCGTGCAGCGCGAAGATGTGCAGCACGACCAGCAGCAGCAGCACCAGCGGCAGCGCGATCACGTGCAGGGCGAAGAAGCGGTTGAGGGTGGCGTCGGAGGGCAGGTAGTCGCCCATGATCCACTCGGTCAGACCGTTGCCGATGACCGGGATGGCGCCGAACAGCGAGATGATCACCTTGGCGCCCCAGAACGACATCTGCCCCCAGGGCAGCACGTAGCCCATGAAGGCCTCGGCCATCAGCACCAGGTAGATCAGCATGCCGACGATCCACACCAGCTCGCGCGGCTTGCGGTACGAGCCGTACATCAGGCCGCGGAACATGTGCAGGTAGACCACGATGAAGAACAGGGAGGCACCGGTGCTGTGCATGTACCGGATCAGCCAGCCCCACTCCACGTCGCGCATGATGTACTCGACCGAGGCGAAGGCTTCCGCCGCGCTGGTCTTGTAGTGCATCGTCAGGAAGATGCCGGTCACCAGCTGGTTGACCAGCACCACCAGCGAGAGCACGCCGAAGATGTACCAGATGTTGAAGTTCTTCGGCGCGTAGTACTCGCTCATGTGCTTGCGGTACACGGGCATGAAGCCCGGCGCGCGCTCGTTGAACCAGGCCCACACGCCGTTGGCGGCGCGGCTGAGGATGTTCTTAGCCATGGCTTAGGCGGCCCCCTCCGGATCGACGCCGATGACGATGGTGTTGTCGTCGGCGTAGTGGTGCGGCGGAACGACCAGGTTGCTCGGCGCCGGCACGCCCTGGAACACGCGGCCGGCCATGTCGAACCGGGACTTGTGGCAGGGGCAGAAATAGCCGCCCTTCCACTCCGGGTCGTACGGCTCGGGCTTGATCTCGGCGGCCATCTCCGGCGAGCAGCCCAGGTGGGTGCACAGGCCGACCAGCACGGAGATCTCGGGCCTGAGCGAGCGCAGCTTCGGGTTGGCCTTGCGCACGTACTCCGGCTGCTGGTCCGCGTTCTCGGAGTCCGGGTCGCGCAGCCGCGAATCCAGCGTCGGCAGGGCGTCGAGCACCGCCTTGGAGCGCTTGACGATCCAGATCGGCTGGCCGCGCCATTCCAGGATCAGGCGCTGGCCCTCCTGCAGCCCGCTGATGTCCGCCACCACCGGCGCACCGGCGAGCTTGGCGCGGGCGCTCGGGTTCCAGGACTTGATGAAAGGAACCGCTGCGAAACCGGCCCCGACCGCGCCCACCACTGCCGTGGTGGCCGTCAGGAACCGGCGTCGGCCCGTGTTCACAGGCGCTTTGACCTCATCGTTGGCCATCCGGCACTCCGAAAATCTTCTGCTTGGTCGCGTTGGCTGCCTCCGGGACGGGCCCCGCCACCGGGGCGGTACCCCCTCCGCAAAAGACAGGGAAGTGTAACGGAACGCTAAACAGGGGGACAATGGAGGTTGCCCCGACCCCTTGCCTGCCCGTGGCCAGCCGCATGGCGCCGCCCCTACCGCGACGCCAGCACGCCGCGGTAGCGCTCGGCCAGCACGGCCACACGCTGCACGTAGCGCTGGGTCTCACTGTAGGGCGGCACGCCCCGGTAGCGGTCCACCGCCCCCTCGCCGGCGTTGTAGCCGGCCGCCGCCAGGGTCAGGTCGCCGTTGTAGCGCTGCAGCAGCCAGGCCAGGTACTGCACGCCACCCCGGATGTTGGCCGCCGGGTCGAAGCTGTCGGCCACGCCGAAGCGGCGCGCCGTGGCCGGCATCAGCTGCATCAGGCCCTGGGCGCCGGCGCTGGAGACGGCCAGCGGGTTGAACGCCGACTCGGCATGGATGATGGCCCGCACCACCGCCTCCTCGACCCCGAACTCGCGCGCCGCGGCGGCGATCTCCTCCTGGTAGGCGGTGGTGTTGAGCTTGACCGTGGCGAAGTTCACGCCCGGGCGCACGGCGCAGGCGTAGCAGGTCTCGATGAAGCTGTAGGCCACGGTGCGCAGATCGTGCGCACCCGAACCGCGGGCCGGCGGCCGGCTGCTGAAGTGCCGTACCCCATCCTTTACATAGGAGTAGACCTGGCCGCTGACCCGGCGCCGCGGCGGCGCGGCGGTGGCCGCGGCCGGCTGCTGCGGCACGTAGGCGGCCGGGACCGCGGCGGGCGCGGCGCCCGCGGACGCCGGCGCGGCGGACGCCGGGGCCGACGCCGGGCGCGATGCCGGGGCGCGGCGGTCCGGGACGAAGCGGGTGGCGACCCGGCACTGGCTGCCGGGGACGCGCCTGTCGACGTAGGCGGCCACGCCGTCGGCGCCGACGCAGCGGTAAAGGGTGCCCGCCCGGGCCGGCGCGGCGGCGGCCAGCGCGGCCAGTGCGATCACGGCGAGCCCCAGCGTCCCCGTCATCCCCTTCATGGGCGCCGAGTCTCCCAGCTTCACGCCCTCTTGCCAAGCCCGAACGGCCGCCCAACGGCCGTTCCGCCCCGGGAAAACCGCCACCCGGCTACACTATGCGGCCCCGCCCGCCTGGAATAACCGCCATGACCGGGATGACCGCCACGCCGGACGCCCGTCCGGACGCCGCCATCGCGCCCGAAGCCACCACTCCCGCCCTGGTGCCCCTGCCCGGCGCCGCCCCGCGCGTGCCCGGCACGCCCCGCGGCAAGCTGTTCATCAAGACCCACGGCTGCCAGATGAACGAGTACGACTCGGCCCGCATGGCCGACGTGCTGGCCGAGCAGGAGGGCCTGGAGCTGACCGACGACCCGGAGCAGGCCGACGTCATCCTGATCAACACCTGCTCCATCCGCGAGAAGGCGCAGGAGAAGGTGTTCAGCCAGCTGGGGCGCTGGAAGGGCCTGAAGAACCGCGGTCGCGAGGTCATCATCGGCGTGGGCGGCTGCGTGGCCTCCCAGGAGGGCGAGGCCATCATCCGCCGCGCCCCGTACGTGGACCTGGTGTTCGGCCCGCAGACCCTGCACCGCCTGCCGGAGCTGATCCGCGCCCGCCGCGAGCAGAACCGCCCGCAGGTGGACATCTCCTTCCCGGAGATCGAGAAGTTCGACCGCCTGCCCGAGCCGCGCGCCGAGGGCCCCACCGCCTTCGTCTCGATCATGGAGGGCTGCTCCAAGTACTGCAGCTTCTGCGTGGTGCCCTACACCCGCGGCACCGAGGTCAGCCGCCCGTTCGAGGACGTGCTGGTGGAGGTCATGCAACTGGCCGCCCAGGGCGTGCGCGAGATCAACCTGCTGGGCCAGAACGTCAACGCCTACCGCGGCCCGATGGGCGACGGCGAGGTCGCCGACCTTGCCCTGCTGATCCGCACCATCGCCCAGATCGAGGGCATCGGCCGCATCCGCTTCACCACTTCGCACCCGGTGGAGTTCTCCGATGCGCTGGTGGAGGCCTACCGGGACGTACCGCAGCTGGCCAACTACCTGCACCTGCCGGTGCAGTCCGGCAGCGACCGCGTGCTCAGCGCGATGAAGCGCGGCTACACCGCACTGGAATACAAGCAGAAGATCCGCAGGCTGCGCGCGGTGCGTCCGGACATCTCGATCAGCTCGGACTTCATCGTCGGCTTCCCCGGCGAAACCGACGCCGACTTCGAGAAGACCATGAAGCTGATCGAGGAGGTCGGCTTCGACCAGAGCTTCTCCTTCATCTACTCGCGCCGCCCCGGCACCCCGGCGGCCGACCTGGCCGACGACACCCCGGACGAGGTCAAGCACGCGCGCCTGGAGCGCCTGCAGGCGGCGATCAATGCCAACGCCGCGCGCATTTCCCGGGCCATGGTCGGCACGGTGCAGAAGGTGCTGGTGGAAGGCCCGTCCAGGAAGGATCCCAACGAGCTGACCGGCCGCACCGAAAACATGCGCCCGGTGAACTTCCCCGGCCATCCGCGCCTGGTGGGCCAGTTCGTGGACGTGCGCATCACCGAGGCGCTGAGCAACTCCCTGCGCGGCGAGGTCGTGGTCGCCTGAAGGCGGCCCCCCGCCTCAGCGCAGCCCGGTAAGCAGGCGCTCGCCGCGCGCGCCCACCCGCAGCGCGCGCGAATCGGGCACGCGCCGCGCCCAGCCGCGTTCGAGCAGCAGGCGCAGCAGCGCCGCGCCGAGGGCGCCGGCCAGGTGGTCGCGGCGCTCGCTCCAGTCCAGGCAGGTCCGGCACAGCGGCCGGCGCGCGGCGCGCGCGCCGTCCAGGTCCAGGCCCGCCTGGCGGCACCACGCCTCGCCGGACGCGCTCAGCACCAGGCCGTCCGGTCCGGCCAGGTGGCCGTGCGCGCGCATCGCCTCCAGCCAGGCCACCGCCAGGCTGCCGGCCAGGTGGTCGTAGCAGGTGCGCGCGCGGCGCAGGGCCGGATCCACCGGGCCGGCCCGGCGCCCGCGCAGCGCCGGCACCGCACCCATCAGCGCCTCGATCGCCGCGGCCACCTCGGGCCCGGCCAGACGGTAGTAGCGGTGGCGGCCCTGGCGTGCCACCTCGACCAGCCCCGCGTCCAGCAGCCGCGCCAGGTGGGTGCTGGCGGTGGAAGGCGAAACCCCGCCGTCCAGCGCCAGCTCCCCGGCGGTACGCGCCTGCCCGCCCATCAGCATCGCCAGCATGCGGCTGCGCGCCGGATCACCCAGTGCCGCCGCCACCCGTGCCAGTTCGCTGTCCACGCCCATGGTTCGATCCCCGTCGAAGCGTGCCATGCCCCCCGCATCCTAGCCTCCCCGGGCGGAGGACACCGACATGGCCACCGACACCCACCACTACCTGGCCGAGCTGCGCTGGACCGGCAACCGCGGCACCGGCACCGCCGGCTACCACGCCTACGGGCGCGACCACGAGATCCACGTCGCCGGCAAGCCGGTGCTGCACGGCAGCGCCGACCCCGCCTTCCGCGGCGACCCGGCGCGGCACACCCCCGAGGACCTGTTCCTGGCCGCGGCGGCGGCCTGCCACATGCTGTTCTACCTGGCCCTGTGCGCACGCGAGGGCATCCGGGTGCTGGCCTACCGCGACCAGGCCGAGGGCTGGCTGGAGGCCGGTCCCGCCGGCGGCCGCTTCCGCGGCATCCGCCTGCACCCGCAGGTGGTCCTGGCCCCCGGCAGCGACCCGCAGCGCGCGGCCGCCCTGCACGCGACCGCCCATGCGCGCTGTTTCATCGCCAATTCCTGCAGCGTACCGGTCACATGCGAACCGTCGTCCACCGTCGCCACGGAGCCGCCGGCATGGACATGAAGGACGTGGAAATCCTGCTCGGGGACCGCCCCGGGGCGCTGGCGCGCATGGCCGGCGCCCTGGGCCGGGCCGGGATCAGCATCGAGGGCGGCGGCGCCTGGTGCTTCGGCGGCCGGGCGGTCGCGCATTTCCTGTTCGACGCCGCCGCCCCGGTGGCGCAGGTACTGCGCGCCGAGGGCATCACCGTGCTGGCCGAGCAGCCGGTGGTCACCCTGCGCCTGGACCAGGCCCGCCCCGGGCAGCTGGGCGCGGCCGCGGCGGCGATGGCGGCGGCCGGGGTCAACCTGCGGGTGCAGTACAGCGACCACGACCACCGGCTGGTGCTGGTGGCCGACGACCCGGCCACGGCGGCGCGGGTGGCCGCGGAGTGGATGCGCCGCCGGCCCGGCCACCCGGGCTGAGGCCCGGCCGGGCGTCGGCGTCGCCGGGGGCGTCGACTGGCCCGCGCGCCCCCCGCGCGCTACCCTTTCCTGCCCGTTCCCGAACGGCGACCGCACGCCCCCGCGTGCAGGCAGCGCCCCGCCGATGACCTCCAAGACCCAGCGCGACTTCACCCTCGAGCCCGCCGACAGCGAGCGGCTGGCCAACCTCGCCGGCCCCTTCGACGAACACCTGCGCCAGATCGAACTGCGCCTGGGCGTGGAGATCGCCAACCGCGGCAACGTGTTCCGGGTCACCGGCCCGCGCCGCGCCGCCGAGCGGGCCGAACGCCTGCTGCAGGCCCTGTACGAGGAGGCCGGGCAGACCGTGTTCGACGCCCATGCCATCCACCTGCGCCTGAACGAGGCCAACGTGGACCAGGCCGTGGCGGCCGAGTACCAGCCGCAGGAGGTCACCGTGAAGGTGCGCCGCGGCACCATCCGCGGCCGTGGCGCCAACCAGCAGAAGTATCTGCACGCCATCGCCACCCACGACATCAACTTCGGCATCGGCCCGGCCGGCACCGGCAAGACCTTCCTCGCCGTGGCCATGGCGGTGGACGCGCTCAACGAGTCGCGGGTGCAGCGCCTGGTGCTGGTGCGCCCGGCGGTGGAGGCCGGCGAGAAGCTCGGCTTCCTGCCCGGCGACCTGGCGCAGAAGGTGGACCCCTACCTGCGCCCGCTGTACGACGCCCTGTACGAGATGCTGGGCGTGGAGAAGGTGGTCAAGCTGCTGGAGAAGAACGTTATCGAGATCGCGCCGCTGGCCTACATGCGCGGCCGCACCCTCAACGACGCCTTCGTGATCCTGGACGAGGCGCAGAACACCACCATCGAGCAGATGAAGATGTTCCTGACCCGCCTGGGCTTCGGCTCCACCGCGGTGGTCACCGGCGACATGACCCAGATCGACCTGCCGCGGCACGTGAAGTCGGGCCTGAAGGACGCCATCGAGGTGCTGCGCGGGGTGGAGGGCGTCAGCTTCACCTTCTTCGAGGCCAGGGACGTGGTCCGCCACCCGCTGGTGGCGCGCATCGTCGACGCCTACGACCGCCGGGACGCCCAGGACCGGCTGACCGGACCGGCCGCATGAACACGCATTCCGCGCACCCGTACCGCCACGGAGGCCGCGCATGACCCGCGGTCCGGTCCGCCTGGACGTGGCGGTCAGCTACGGCCTCCCCCGCCGCGGCGTGCCGGCCGCGGCGAGCTTCCGCAAGTGGGTGGCCGCGGCCCTGGCCGGGCGCATCCGCGAGGCCGACCTGGCCATCCGCATCGTGGACGAGAAGGAGGGCCGCGCCCTCAACCGCCACTACCGCGGCAAGGACTACGCCACCAACGTGCTCAGCTTCCCGGCCGAGCTGCCCGAGGGCCTGCCCAAGGGTGTGAAGTTCCCCCTGCTGGGCGACCTGGTGATCTGCGCGCCGGTGGTGGCACGCGAGGCGCGCGAGCAGGGCAAGCCGCTGGCGGCGCACTACGCCCACCTGACCGTGCACGGCACCCTGCACCTGCTGGGCTGGGACCACGAGGACGACAAGGAGGCCGAGGCCATGGAACAGCTGGAGCGGCAGATCCTCGCCACCCTCGGCCTGCCCGACCCCTACGCCGCCGAGCGGGAGGCCTGAGCGTGCGCGGCGGCCGACCGTTCCGCCCCGTGGCCGCCGTGCTGGCGCTCGCCGCCGGCCTGGCCCGGGCTTCGCCACCGGAGGCGCAGGCCGCGCCGGAGCTGGCCGACCTGATCGAGTGCCGCGCCTCCTACGCGGACATGCTGGCCCTGCTGCCGGTGGCGGAGGACCCGCTGCAGGCGGTGGCGCGCGGCTGGCAGCCGCTGCCGCAGGCCAACCCGTTCATGGTCGAGTTCCGCCTGCTGGCGCCGATCACCGTGTTCGGCCACAGCACCGACCACATCGCCCTGGCCGGGCCCGGGGTGCTGGCGGTGCTGGACCTGCCCGATCCGCGCCCGCTGGCCCGCCAGCTGGAGCTGGAGGCCGGCATCGACACGCCGGAGAAGGCCATGTTCGGCCGCGAGGTGCGTGCCGTGGAGGTGCCTGGTCCGGACGGGACGCCGTGGATCGAATCGGCGGTGCTGGGCGTGTCCAACGTGGACTCGCATCCCGGCAAGACCCTGGCCGGCTGCAGCTACGGCCTGGAGCCGGCCGAGCCCGGCGAGGACGGGGAAGACGGGGACCCGGCCGGCACGCCGCCGACCCAGGCCTCCGCCCTGCCCTCGCCCGCGCCCGCCCTTCCGCGATAGACTGCCGGCAACGCCGGGAGGCCCCGGCGCCCGCTTTTCCTGTGATGTCCGAAGACGACAGTAGCAGCCCCCACCATTCCTCCGAGCCGCACGAACGGCGGCGCAGCTGGCTGGAGCGCCTGAGCGCGGCCTTCTCCAGCGAACCCGACACCCGCGAAGACCTGGTCGCCATCCTGCGCGATGCCCAGGGCAACGGCCTGATCGACGCAGACACCCTGCGCATGATGGAGGGCGCGCTCTCGGTGTCCGAGCTCACCGTGGGCGACGTCATGGTGTCCCGCTCGCAGATGGTCTCGCTGCCGGCCGACGCCAGCCTGCTGGAGCTGATGAAGCAGGTGGTCCAGTCCGGGCATTCGCGCTTCCCCGTGCACGGCGAGAACCGTGACGAGATCCTGGGCATCCTCCTGGCCAAGGACCTGCTGCGCGGGGTGGTGGCCGACAACGGTCCGGCCAGCATCCACGCCCTGCTGCGACCGGCCGTGCTGATCCCCGAGTCGAAGAAGCTGAACGTCCTGCTCAAGGAGTTCCGCCTCTCGCGCAACCACATGGCCATCGTGGTGGACGAGTACGGCGGCGTGGCCGGCCTGATCACCATCGAGGACGTGCTGGAGCAGATCGTCGGCGAGATCGACGACGAGCACGACGAGGCCCATGACGACAGCGCCCTGATCGCGGTGCAGGCCGACGGCCAGTACGTGGTCGACGCGCTGACCCCGATCGAGGACTTCAACCGCCGCTTCGGTGCCGACTTCCCGGACGACGAGTACGACACCATCGGCGGCCTGGTCACCGAGGCGATCGGCCACCTGCCCGAGGTCGGCGAGGAGCTGACCCTGGACCGCTTCGCCTTCCGCGTGATCCGCGCCGATGCCCGCCGCGTGCGCGCCTTCCAGGTCGGCGTGCTGGCGCCCCAGCCGGAGGACGCGGACTGATGCCGCTCGCGGCCCCGGCGGCGCACGCGCCGCTCCGGCCGCTGTCCCGGGCGGCCGCACTGCTGCTGGGACTGCTGCTGCCGCTGCTGGCGGCGGCCGCGCCGGCGCCGCGCATCGGCGTGGTCACGATGGCGCCGGGCGAGGTGTTCTTCGAACGCTTCGGCCACGACGCCATCGTCGTCTACGAGCCGGACACCGGCCGGGCCACCTCGTACAACTTCGGCTTCTTCGACCCGGAGGAGCCGGACTTCGTCGCCCGCTTCGTGCGCGGGGAGATGATGTACTACCTGGTCGCCCTGCCCCTGGCCGAGGACCTGGAGCAGTACCGCCGTTCCGGACGCGGCGTGCGCCTGCAGTGGCTGGACCTGGAACCGGAGCAGGCGCGCCACCTGGCCGCGGCCCTGGCCGAGCGCGCGCGCCCGGAGAACGCCCGCTACCGCTACGACTACTTCACCGCCAACTGCGCCACCCAGGTGCGCGACGCCCTGGACGAGGCGCTGGGCGGCGCGCTGCGCTCGCAGCTGTCCGGCCGCTCGCGCGGCAACACCTACCGCAGCGAGGCGGTGCGCCTGGCGCGGCCGGCGCCGTGGATGTGGCTGGGCTTCGACCTGGGCCTGGGGCCGTACGCCGACCGCCCGCTGTCGCGCTGGGAGGAGGCCTTCGTGCCCATGCGCCTGGCCGAGAGCCTGCGCGAGGCGCGCAACAGCCAGGGCCGTCCGCTGGTGCTGGCCGAGGAGGAGCTGCTGCCGCACCGCATCGCACCCGAGCCCGGGGAGCGGCCACGCCGCGTGTGGCCGTGGCTGCTGGCCGGCCTGGCCGGCGCCGCCGCGGTACTGGCGCTGCGCCGGCGTCCGCGCCTGCTGGCCGCCGCCGCGCTGCCGCTGTGGCTGGTCTGCAGCCTGGCCGGCGCGCTGATGCTGTACCTGTGGGGGTTCACCGCGCACGAGGCCGGCTGGGCCAACCGCAACCTGTTCCTGCTCGATCCGCTGTGCCTGCTGCTGCTGCCCGGTGCGGTGGCGCTGCTGCGCGGCCGCGCGCCGGGCCGGCTGTTCGGCACCGTGCTCTGGGCGGTGGCCGCGCTGGCCGCGCTGGGCTGGGGCCTGCAGTGGCTGGCGCGGACGCCGCAGTACAACCTGCCCTGGATCGCCCTGCTGCTGCCACTGCACGCGGCACTGGCCCTGGCGCTGGGCCGCCGCCGCGCCGCGGCCTGAGCCCGCCGGCTTGCCCGCGGCCCTGGCCCCGGCGCAGGATGCCGGCATGGACACCGCGCCCGCCTGCGTGATCGCCTGCGCCTGGTACGCCCCCGACGGCAGGCGCCAGGACCTGCCCATCGAGCATCTGAGCGAGGCCCTGGCGGAGAACCGCCCGGGCTTCGCCTGGATCGGCCTGTACGAGCCACCGGCACAGGTGCTGGAAACGCTGCGCCAGGAGCTGGGCCTGCACGAGCTGGCCATCGAGGACGCGATGAACGCGCACCAGCGGCCCAAGCTGGAGGCCTACGGCGACGTGCTGTTCGTGGTGGCGCACACCGCGCAGATGGTGGACGGGAAGATCCGCTACGGCGAGACCCACCTGTTCCTCGGCCCGCGCTTCCTGCTGACCATCCGCCACGGCGCCTCGTTGTCCTACGCGGCGGTGCGCACGCGCCTGGAGCGCGAGCCGCACCTGCTGCGCCAGGGGCCCGCCATGGCCCTGTACGCGGTGCTGGACTTCATCGTGGACAACTACGCGCCGATCGTGGACGAGCACCGCGACACCCTGCAGGAGCTGGAGCGCGACATCTTCTCGGCCACCTACCGCCGCGCCATCGTCATGCGCCTGTACGACCTCAAGCGCGACCTGACCTACATGCGTGTGGCCGTGGCCCCGCTGCAGGACGTGCTGGCGCAGCTGCTACGCGCCCAGGGCATGGCCGGGCAGCTGCTGGGCGAGGACGTGCGCATCTACCTGCGCGACGTCCACGACCACGTGGTCCGGGTCAACGACGCCATCGACAGCCTGCGCGACATGCTCGGCACCGCGCTGAGCGTGAACCTGTCGCTGGTGACCCTGGCCCAGGGTGAGACGGTCAAGCGCCTGGGCGCGTGGGCCGCGCTGTTGGCCGCGCCCACCCTGGTCACCAGCTGGTACGGCATGAACTTCCGCCACATGCCGGAGCTGGAGCCGCGCTGGGCCTATCCGCTGCTCATTGGCGCCGTGGCCGTGGTCTGCGGCGTGCTGTACCGGCTGTTCAAGCGCGCCCGCTGGCTCTAGCCGTCCTGTCCCAGCAGCGCGGCGAAGTCCGCCAGCGCCGCCTCGCCGACCACGTCGCCGGCCAGCAGCGGCAGTTCCTGGCAGGGGATCGCCGGCAGCGCCGCGCGCAGCGTGTCCAGGTGTGCCTGTTCCTGCCTGCGGCGCTCGGCCAGCAGCCCGCCGCACCCGGCCGGCGAACGGCGGTTGACCACCAGCGCGGCCACGTCGATCCCCGCCGCGGCCAGGCGCGCGTGCAGCTCGATGGTCTCCAGCACCGGCAGGCGTTCGGCGGTGAGCACGATGGCGAAGGCGGTGAGGGCGCGGTCGGCCAGGACACCGCGCATGTGCGCGAACAGGTGGCGGCGGCGCTGCAGCACCGCGCGGATCGCCTGGTCGCGGTCGCCGGGTGCGGCCGGCGCGCGCGCGCCGCCGAGCGCGCGCTCCCCCACCCCGTCGTCGCCGCCCAGGTTGCGCAGCGCCTGGGCGAAGCGGCCGCTGCGCTCCTGGCGCCGCAGCAGGCCGTCGGTCCAGGCGGCCATCATCTCCGGCAGCGCCATCAGCCGCGCGGTGTGGCCCGACGGTGCGGTGTCGAACACCAGCAGGTCGTAGGCGGCCAGCCCGTCCTGCAGCAGCCGCGCGATGCGCTCCAGCAGCGCCGCCTCGTGCACACCTGGCGCGTCGCGCGACAGCGCCAGGTGGCGGTCGACCTCGCCGGCCAGGTGCGGCGGCATCAGCCTGCGCAGCGCGTCGCCGACCTGGGCCAGGTGCGCCTCGACGGTGGCCTGGGGGTCGATCTCCACCGCATCCAGCCCGTCCAGCAGGCGCACCGGCTCGGCGCCGATGCGGCGCTGCCAGACATGGCCGAGGTTGTGCGCCGGGTCGGTGGAGGCCAGCAGCACGCGCCGTCCGGCGCGCGCCTGGGCATGGGCCACCGCCGAGGCCACGGTGGTCTTGCCCACACCGCCCTTGCCGCCCACGAACAGGACCCGGCGCGCGGCCGCCAGCCTCAGCAGCATCCGATGTGGTCCAGGGGCGAACGCTCCATGCCCATGCGCCGGTGCCAGTCGTGGAAGCGCTCGTACAGCACCGGCAGCAGTTCCAGCGTGTACCACGCCGCCGGGTTGGGCACGCCAAGCGACTCGGAGCAGACCAGCAGCATGAACAGGTCCTCCTCCTCGCGCCGCGCCCGCGCGAAGGTGCGCCGGTAGGGGGCGGCGTAGAACTCCTCCAGGAGCGCGGCCAGCCGCCCGGGCGCCCGCTCCTTCCGTCCGCGGCTCATGGCTGCCCGCCGTCGGCCGCGTCGCCCCCGCTGCCGGCTTGCGCCTCGCGGCCCTGGCGCATGGCCAGCAGGGCCTCGAACGACACCCACAGCGCGGCCACCAGGATCACCAGGTCCATGCCCAGAAGGAGCCAGTTCCTCTGCTCCAGGAAGGTGCCCAGCTGCACCACCAGCGCGTACACCGACATCACCAGCAGGAACGCCAGCGGCACCAGGGTGTACACGGGGTTGCGGCCCTTGCGGATCAGGATCACCGAGACCACGGCCAGGGTCAGCGCCGCCAGCAGCTGGTTGGTGGTGCCGAACAGCGGCCAGATCACCATGCCACCGCTGCCCTCGCTGCCGGCGCCGAAGGCCAGGGCCAGGCACACCGCCAGCGCGATGAGCGTGCCTGCCACCGTGCCGACCCGGAACCCGGCCAGCTCGGCCGCCTCCTGGATCACGAACCGCTGCAGGCGCAGGCCGGTGTCCATGGTGGTGGCGGCGAAAAGGATGGCCATGGTCGCCAGCAGGGTCGAGCCCAGCTGCGCGGGCATGCCCAGACCCTGGACCAGCAGGTTGTCGCCGCCATCCACGAAGGCCTTCACCCCGCCACCGCCGAACTGGCTGTAGATGGCCTGCCAGTCGGCCAGGGTGGCGAAGCCGGCGGCGCAGCACACGATCGAAGCCAGCGAGAGCATGCCCTCGCCCACCGCGCCGAAGTAGCCGACGAAGCGGGCGTCGGTCTCCTTGTCCAGCTGCTTGGAGGTGGTGCCGGAGGCGACCATGCCGTGGAAGCCGGAGATCGCACCGCAGGCGATGGTCACGAACAGCAGCGGCACGATCGACGGCGTACCCTCCGGCAGCGCGTCGTTGAAGGCCGGCGCGACGATGGTCGGCGAGGCCAGCAGCACCGCCAGGTAGAGGATGCCCAGGCCGACGAACAGCTGCAGGCCGTTGATGTAGTCGCGCGGCTGCAGCAGCACCCACACCGGCAGGATCGAGGCGATGCCCGCGTACAGGAACAGCAGCACGATCCAGGCCGAGCGCGGACTCATGCCGAGGACGGGATCGGGCAGCACGACCGGGTAGCTGTTGCCGACCAGGACCAGGGCGTACAGCACGATCACGCCGCCGATCGAGGGCCACAGCAGGCCCACCTTCCAGCGGTAGATCAGCTGGCCGATCACCAGCGCCACCAGGATCGCGCCCCACACCGGGATCACCGATGTCGGCGTGGACACCAGCAGATTGGCGATCACCACCGCGAAGGCCGCGTTGACCATCAGCAGCAGCAGGAAGATCACCACCAGGAACAGGTTGCGCCCGCGGCGGCCGATGTAGCTGCCACTGAGCATGCCCATCGACTGCCCCCTGTTGCGCACGCTCGCCCACAGCGCGCCGAAGTCGTGCACGCCGGCGAAGAACACCGTGCCCAGCGTCACCCACAGGAACGCTGGCCCCCCCAGCCCCAGATCATCGCGATCGCCGGTCCGACGATAGGCGCCGCGCCGGCCACCGAGGTGAAGTGGTGTCCCCAGAGCACGAAGCGGTTGGTGGGCACGTAGTCCACGCCGTCGCGCATGGTGTGGGCCGGGGTCGGATAGTCGGCCTCCAGCCGGTAGATCTTCTCGGCGATGAACTTCGAGTAGAACAGGTAGCCCAGCATCATCGCGCCGAGCCCGAGCAAGAGCAGGACGATCGCATTCATGGGGGATGCTCCCTGTCTGGCCGGCATGAGGTTAACCTGCGCAAGCGGTGCCTGCTGCATCGCAGCAGCCGCGACGGACACGACCAAAGTCGTAGGCCTGCGGCACGGCCAGGCGATTGACCCGGCCGCCGCGGAGGACGACTCTTGGTCATCCCCCGTCGGAGATCCTCCATGAAGGCATTGTCCAAGGCCGCGTGGGCGGCGCTGGCGCTGCTGGGCGCGTTCTGCCTCGGCACGCTGGCGCTGCGCCGCGGCGAACACGTCAACGCGCTGTGGATCGTGGTGGCCGCCGTGTCCATCTACCTGGTGGCCTACCGCTACTACGCGCTGTTCATCGCCAACAAGGTGATGCGCCTGGATCCGACCCGGGCCACGCCCGCGGTGGTGCACAACGACGGCCTGGACTACGTGCCCACCCACCGCCACGTGCTGTTCGGCCACCACTTCGCGGCCATCGCCGGCGCCGGCCCGCTGGTCGGCCCGGTGCTGGCCGCGCAGATGGGCTACCTGCCCGGCCTGCTGTGGCTCGTGGCCGGCGTGGTCCTGGCCGGCGCGGTGCAGGACTTCATGGTCCTGTTCATCTCCAGCCGCCGGGACGGCCGCTCGCTGGGCGAGCTGGTGCGCGAGGAGATGGGCCCAGTGCCCGGCACCATCGCCCTGTTCGGCGCTTTCCTGATCATGATCATCATCCTGGCGGTGCTGGCCATGGTGGTGGTCAAGGCGCTGGCCGAGAGCCCCTGGGGCATGTTCACCGTCATCGCCACCATGCCCATCGCCATCCTGATGGGCCTGTACATGCGCTACGTCCGTCCCGGCCGCATCGGCGAGATCTCCGTGGCCGGCCTGGTGCTGCTGCTGGTGGCGATCTGGCTGGGCGGCAGGGTCGCCGCCGACCCGGTGTGGGGCCCGGCCTTCACCTTCAGCGCCACGCAGATCACCTGGATGCTGATCGGCTACGGCTTCGTGGCCTCGGTGCTGCCGGTGTGGCTGCTGCTGGCGCCCCGCGACTACCTGTCCACCTTCCTCAAGATCGGCACCATCCTCGCCCTGGCCATCGGCATCCTGATCGTGATGCCCGACCTGCGCATGCCGGCGCTGACCCGGTTCGCCGCCAGCGGCGACGGCCCGGTGTGGAAGGGCGGCATCTTCCCGTTCCTGTTCATCACCATCGCCTGCGGCGCGGTGTCCGGCTTCCACGCCCTGATCAGCTCCGGCACCACGCCCAAGCTGCTGGCCAACGAGTCGCACATGCGCTACATCGGCTACGGCGGCATGCTGATGGAGTCGTTCGTGGCGGTGATGGCGCTGGTCGCGGCCAGCATCATCGAGCCGGGCGTGTACTTCGCCATGAACAGCCCGGCCGGGCTGGTCGGCAGCGACACCGCCTCGGTCGCGGCCACCATCAGCCACTGGGGCTTCAGCATCTCTCCCGACGTGCTGGAGGCCACCGCGCGCGACATCGGCGAAAGCACCATCCTCGCCCGCGCCGGCGGCGCGCCGACCCTGGCGGTGGGCATCGCCCAGATCCTGCACTCGCTGCTGCCCGGCGAGGACACCATGGCGTTCTGGTACCACTTCGCCATCCTGTTCGAGGCGCTGTTCATCCTCACGGCGGTGGACGCCGGCACCCGCGCCGGCCGCTTCATGCTGCAGGACCTGCTGGGCACCTTCGTGCCGGCGCTGCGCCGTACCGAGTCGTGGGCGGCCAACATCATCGCCACCGCCGGCTGCGTGGCGCTCTGGGGCTACCTGCTCTACACCGGCGTGGTAGACCCGTTCGGCGGCATCCAGACCCTGTGGCCGCTGTTCGGCATTTCCAACCAGATGCTTGCCGGCATCGCCCTGATGCTGGGCACCGTGGTGCTGTTCAAGCTCAAGCGCGACCGCTACGCCTGGGTCACCGCGCTGCCGGCCGCCTGGCTGCTGGTGTGCACCACCGCCGCGGGCCTGATCAAGATCTTCGACGGCAACCCGGCGCAGGGCTTCCTGGCCCAGGCGCGCAAGTTCCAGGACGGCATCGCCGCCGGCCAGTTGCTGGCCCCGGCCAGGACCATGGACCAGATGCACCAGGTCGTGACCAACGCCTACGTCAACACCGGCCTGACCGTACTGTTCCTGCTGGTGGTGTTCGCCATCCTGGTCTACTCGGTGCGCTCCATCCTGGCCGCCCGTGCGCGCCCGGAGCGCAGTGACTGCGAGACGCCGTACGTGCCCCTGACCCCGGAGCAGCAGGCGGCGCAGGCCGGCCTGTAGGGAGGCGACGCCATGGGTACCGCCCTCGTTCCCGCGCAGTACTACACCACCCACCGGCGCGTGTGGCGCCGGCTGGTGCAGGCCGCCCGTCTGTGCTGCGGCATCCCCGACTACGACAACTACGTCCGGCACATGCTGGAAAAGCACCCGGACCAGGAACCGATGGACTACCCGACCTTCTTCCGCGAGCGCCAGGCGGCGCGCTACGGCGGCAGGTCGGGGTTCCGCTGCTGCTGAGGCCACCTCCCGGTCGCGGCGGGTGCGCCGGCGCCGAAGGCGTCTGGCGCATGCCAGCGTGCCCGCGGCAGGCACCGAAGCACCCCGTCTGGACGTCGGCCCCGGCCGGCCGGGGCACCACGTACGCGCTCCGGCAGCGGCGTTTCCTTCGGGCTGCGGCTGCGGCGGCCTACTGCCCCGCCATCACCCTCAGGATCTGGCCGAGCCAGTAGGCGATCACCGTGCCGGTGGCGTAACCCACCGTGCCCAGCAGCACGCCCACCGGGGCGAGGGTGGGATGGAAGGCCGCGGCCACCACCGGTGCCGAGGCCGCGGCGCCGATGTTGCCCTGCGAGCCGATGGCGAAATAGAACAGCGGCGCGCGCACCAGTCTGGCCGCGCCCCACAGCACCAGCACGTGCACGGCCATCCACACCACGCCCAGGGCCAGCAGGCCCGGGCGCTCGGCCAGGCGGGTGAAGTCCATCTGCATGCCGATGCTGGCGATCAGGAAGTACAGGCAGGCGCTGCCGACCTTGGCCATGCCCGCGTTCTCCAGCCGGCGCGCCGGGGTGAAGCTCAGCGCCAGGCCGGCGAAGGTGGCCAGCAGCACCACCCAGACGAAGGCCGAGTCCAGGCTGTACTGGCCGGCATTGGGCACGTGCGCGGCGAACCAGGCGGCCACCGGGGCGGACACGGCGTGTGCCGCGCCGACGATGCCGAAGCCGATGCCCAGGATCACCATCAGGTCGGTCAGGGTCGGAATGCGCGCGTTGGCCGCCTCGTAGGCCTCCAGGCGCGCCTTCATCTCGTCGATGGCGCTGGTGTCGGCGCCGCTGCGCGCGTCGATGCTGGCCGCGCGCCCGGCCAGGAACAGCAGCACGGCCATCCAGGTGTTGGCGATGGCCACGTCCACCACCGCGAACTGGCCGAACAGGGTGGCGTCCACCTGGTACACCTCGCGGATGGCCACCATGTTGGCGCCGCCGCCGATCCAGCTGCCGGCCAGTGCGGCCATGCCCTTCCACACCTCGCCGGCCACCACCGAGGGCATGAACCACTTGAACAGCTGGAAGGCCACGATCGCGCCCAGGAACAGGCCGAAGGTGCCCGCGCAGAACACGAACAGCAGGCGCGGACCCAGCTTCAGCACGCCCTTCAGGTCGATGGTCATGGTCAGCAGGACCAGGGCCACCGGCAGCAGCACGCGGCTGCCGATGGGGTTGTAGACCGCGCCCTGGGTGCCGTCGATCAGGCCGACCGTGTTGTAGATGGCAGGAACGAAGTAGCACAGCAGCAGCGCCGGCACCCAGGCGAAGAACTTCCTCCAGAATGGTGTCGGGCCGCTGGCCAGCCAGAAGATCAGGCCCAGCGTGGCGGCGATCAGGCCGAAGACGACGATGTCGTTCTGGATCAGCGCGGTGGACGGGGCGGCGGCTTCGATCGCCATCTGGTCACTCCTGCGGAACCTCGAAAGGCGATGGCCGGCGGATGCCGGCCATCGGGGGGGATCACTGGCCGATGTGCTTCTTCAACCAGGCGTTGACGGTGTCGTGCCAGAGCACGCTGTTGGCCGGCTTGAGCACCCAGTGGTTCTCGTCCGGGAAGTACAGCAGCTGCGACTCGATGCCGCGGCGCTGCAGCGCGGTGAAGGTGGACAGGCCCTGGTCCACCGGCACGCGGTAGTCCTTCTCGCCCTGCACCACCAGCATCGGCACGCGCCACTTGGCCACGTGGTTGACCGGGTTGAACTTCTCGAAATTCTCCGGCTTGTCGTACGGGGTGCCGCCGTTCTCCCACTCGGTGAACCACAGCTCCTCGGTCACGTAGCCCATCGACCGGGTGTCGAACACGCCGTCGTGGTTGACCAGGCACTTCCACGGCTCGTTCCAGTTGCCGGCGATCCAGTTGATCATGTAGCCGCCGTAGCTGGCGCCCAGCGCGCAGGCGCGCTCGCCGTCCAGGAACGGGTACTTCTGCTGCGCCGCCTCCCAGCCCTTCTGCAGGTCGACCAGCGGCTTGCCGCCCCAGTCGCCGCTGATGGAGTCGGTGAAGGCCTGGCCGTAGCCGGTGGAACCGTGGAAGTCGATCATCACCACGGCGTAGCCCTGGCCGGCGTAGGTCTGCGGGTTCCAGCGGTAGCTCCAGCTGTTGCCGAAGCTGCCCTGCGGGCCGCCGTGGATCAGGAAGGCCACCGGGTAGCGCTTGCCCTCCTCGTAGTTCCACGGCTTGACCACGTAGCCGTACACGGTCTCGTCGTTCCAGCCCTTGAAGCTGAACTGCTCGAACTGGCCGAAGGCCACCTCCGGCAGCACCTCGCCGGCGCTGGGGGTGAGCGCGCGCTCGGCCTGCGGGTTGGACAGCGAGGCCACGAACACCTGGTCGCCGCTGTGCAGGCTGTTGCGGGTGAACACCAGGGTGTCGCCGGCGATGGCGAAGGACGAGATGCTGCCGCCGCCCACGACCTTCTCCACCTTGCCGGTGGCGATGTCCACGGCGAACAGCGGGTGCTCGCCCATGTCCTGGGCGGTGGTGTAGATCGTGCGGCCGTCAGCCGACAGGACGATGCCGTCGGCGCTGCGGTCCCAGTCCGGGGCGATCTCGCGGGTGGCGCCGGTGGCCAGGTCCAGCTCCATCAGGGCGAAGCGGTCGGCCTCGAAACCCGGGCGCTTCATCGCCCGGTAGTACAGCTTGCTGCCGTCGGCGTTGAACACCGGGCCGGTGTCCCAGGCCGGGTTGGAGACGGTGAGGTTCTCCACCGCCTGGGCGCCGGCGCGGTAGCGGAACAGGTCGAAGTTGGTGGACCACGGCTCCTGGCGGTCGGCCGGGCGCATGGCGAAGACGATGGACCGGCCATCCGGCGACCAGGTGTACTCGTCGTCGCCACCGAACGGCCTGGACGGCACGTTGCCCGGCGCCGGCGCGCCCGCCGGCACGCTCGCCAGCGTGGGCGCGGCCTGCTCCTTGCCGGTGGCCACCGGGGCGATGAACAGCTGGTTGAGGCGGCCGTCCTCCCAGGTGTCCCAGTGGCGCACGAACAGCTTGTCGTAGAGCACGCCACTGGCGCGGGACTGCTTGCGCCCGTCCAGGCGCTTGACCGTGCAGTCCAGGTCCGCGCCGCAGTCGGGGAACACCTCCATGCTCACCGCCAGGCGGCTGCCGTCGGGCGAGAGCTTGAAGCTGCCCACGTCCAGCGGATAGCGGGTCACCTGCTGCGGGGTACCACCGGTGGCGGGCATCCGGTACACCTGCTGGGTGCCGGACCTGGCGCTGAGGAAGTACACCCACTGGCCGTCCGGCGAGAACGCCGGCGCGCTGACATTCCAGCCCTCCGGGCTGATCCGCACCGGCGGGCGGAGGTCGCGGGTGCGCAGGTCGCGCATCCACAGGCCGGTGCTGGTCCTGGCGAAGTCCTCGGTGATCTCGCGCTTGACGAACACCACCCGCGCGCCGTCCGGGGACAGCACCGGGGAGGAAACGCGGTCCAGCCTGTGCAGGTCGCGGACGTCGAAGCCGCGGGCGGCTTCGACGTCGCCGGCCGCGGCGGCGCCGAGCAGGCCGGCCAGGGCCAGGGCGAGGGGCATGCGTGCGGACATCCGGAACTCCTTGGTGTGAGGCGGTCCCGGATGCTAGGCGGCGCCGCCGGGCCGGCGCAACGGCGGAAGGTCACGGCCTTCCGCCGGAGGCGGCGCTCAGGCCGCCTGCTCCCCGCGCTTGCCGGTGCGGTACAGCAGCCAGCCGACCAGGGCCAGCACCGCCAGGCCGACCCACTGGCCGGCGGCCCCCAGGTCCACCGGCAGGGCCAGCACCTCGGCGTCCTGGGCGATCACGATCGGCAGGGCGATGCCGATGCCCATCAGCGCCTCGCCGGTGATCAGGCCGGCGGAGAACAGCACGCCCGGACGGTGCACGCGGTCCAGCGCGGCATGGTCGTCCGGGGACACCTGGTGGAAGCGTTCGACCAGGTGCGCCAGCAGGCCGCCGAGGAAGATCGGCACCATCAGCTCCAGCGGCAGGTAGATGCCGATGGCCGCGGCCAGCACCGGCACGCGGAAGCGCTTGCCGGTCTTCTTCAGCCAGCCGTCGATGGCGATGACCACCGCGCCGATCACGCCGCCGATGGCGATCATGGTCCACGGCAGCTCGCCGCCGAACAGGCCCTTGGCCACCGAGGCCATCAGGTTGGCCTGCGGCGCCGGCAGGGTCTTGGAGCCGATGCCGTAGGCCTCCTGCAGCAGGTTCAGCACCGGGGCCATGATCAGCGCGCAGGAGAAGGCGCCGATGCCCAGCATCAGCTGCTGCTTCCACGGGGTGGCGCCGACCAGGTAGCCGGTCTTCAGGTCCTGCAGGTTGTCGCCACCCACGGCGGCGGCGCAGCACACCACCGCGCCGATCATGATCGCCGCCACCGCGCCCAGCGGCGCGCCGCCGACCTGGTTCTGGCCGTCGGCGCCCAGCAGCACCAGCAGCACCACCGAGGCGAACAGGATGGTGGCGATGGTGATGCCCGAGACCGGGTTGTTGGACGAGCCCACCAGGCCGGCCAGGTAGCCGGACACCGACACGAACAGGAAGCCGGCCACGATCATGATCAGGGTCATGGCCAGGCTGGCCACCCAGAAGCCGACGATGGCGTGGTACAGCAGCCACAGCGGCACGACGAAGGCCACCAGCGCCACCAGCATCCACTTCATCGGCAGGTCGCGGTCGGTCTCGGCGATGGCCGCGCCCTGCGCCGCGCCCTTGCGCGCGGCGGCCAGGCCGCTCCTGATGCCGGCCACCAGCGACTTGCGCAGCGAGAACAGGGTCCACACGCCGCCGACCAGCATGGCGCCCACGCCCAGGAAGCGGATCTTGGCCGACCAGATGGCGAAGGCCGCGTCGGTGGCCGAGGCGCCGGCAACCGAGGCGGCCAGGGCCGGGTCGCTGTCCAGGAACGCGGCGTGGTACAGCGGGATGGCGATGTGCCAGGACAGGATGGCGCCGGACAGCACCACGATGCCCACGTTCAGGCCGACGATGTAGCCCACGCCCAGCAGCGCCGGCGACAGGCCGGTGCCGAGGTAGCCGATGATCCGGTTGTTGGCGAAGTAGCCGGCCACCGCCCAGCTGTCCGGGATCAGGCGCAGGCCGTTGGCCGCGGCCAGCTTGACCACGCCACCGATGGCCGCCGACAGGCCCAGGATCTTCAGGCCCGGGCCGGGGTTCTCGCCGGCCTTGAGCACCTCGGCCGCGGCCTTGCCCTCGGGGAAAGGCAGCGGATCCTCGACGATCATCGTGCGCCGCAGCGGCACCGAGAACAGCACGCCCAGCAGGCCGCCCAGGCCGGCGATGCCCAGCACCCACCAGTAGTCGAAGTCGGGCCAGTAGCCCATCAGCACCAGCGCCGGGATGGTGAAGATCACGCCGGCGGCGATGGAGGAACCGGCCGAGGCACCGGTCTGGACGATGTTGTTCTCCAGGATGGTGCCGCCGCCGAGCAGGCGCAGCACGCCCATGGAGACGACCGCCGCCGGGATGGCGGTGGCCACGGTCAGGCCCGCGAACAGGCCGAGGTAGGCGTTGGCCGCCGACAGCACCACCGCCAGGACGATGGCGAGGACGACGGCGCGGAAGGTCAACTGGGGCGTGGCTGGACCGGCCATGCATGGTTCCCTGCGGATGCGAAGGCCGACACGCTATCGGGCCGGGGGCGGCAAGTCCAGTGACGGAGGGCCCGCCCGCGCCCGCGGGCAGGCCCGGACGGCCCGTCCCGCGCGGGAACGGGCGGCTCAGCCGGCCCGGGCCAGCTCCGTGACCACGCCGCGCAGGCCCTCGCGCCAGTCCGGCAGTTCCACGCCGAAGTCGCGCCGCAGGCGGGTGGTGTCCAGGCACGAATAGGCCGGGCGGCGGGCCCGGGTCGGGTACCCGGCGGTGGTGATCGGCAGCACACGCGGGGCGCGCGGCAGCAGGCCGGCGGCCACCGCTTCGGCGAAGATCGCCTCGGCGAAACCGTGCCAGCTGGTCTGCCCGGCCGCCACCAGGTGCCACAGGCCGGCCACCGCGGGCCCGGCCAGGGCGCGGCGCAGGGCCACGGCGGTGACGTCGGCGATCAGCGCGGCCGGGGTCGGCGTGCCGACCTGGTCGGCCACCACCCGCAGCTCCTCGCGCTCGGCGCCCAGGCGCAGCATGGTGCGCAGGAAGTTGTGCCCGTGCGCGGCGTAGACCCAGGCGGTGCGGAACACCAGCGGCCGCCCGCCGGCGGCCAGCACCGCCTCCTCGCCGGCGCGCTTGCTGGCGCCGTACGCGCCCAGCGGCGCGGTCGGATCGTCCTCCCGGTACGGGCGCGTGCCGCGGCCGTCGAACACGTAGTCGGTGGAATAGTGCACCAGCGGGATGCCGGCCCCGGCGCAGGCACGGGCCAGCACGCCGGGGGCCTGCGCGTTGATCCGCCAGGCCACGTCCGGTTCGTCCTCGGCCTTGTCCACCGCGGTGTAGGCGGCAGCATTGACCACCGCGTCGGGGGTGGTGTCACGCACCAGCCGCGCCAGCCCGTCCGGATCGCCCAGGTCGGCGACCGCGCAGGCGGTGCCGTCGTCCAGGCGGCCGTCGCGGGTGGCCGGCAGCACCTGGCCCAGCTCGGCCAGACTGCGCCGCAGTTCGCGGCCGACCTGGCCGTTGGCGCCGACGACCAGCAGCCTCATGCCGGGTACACCGGCAGCCGCTCGGCCGGGATCTGCTCCAGGAACGGCGCGTTGGCGTCCTTGTCCGACAGCAGCGGCGCGGCCTCGGGCCAGTCCACCGCCAGGGCGGCGTCGTTCCAGCGCACGCCGGCGTCGGCGGCCTTGTCGTAGGGGGCGGTGCAGAGGTAGCTGAACAGTGCGCGCTCGGACAGCACCAGGAAGCCGTGGGCGAAGCCCTCCGGGATCCAGAAGTGTCGCTTGTTCGCGGCGCTGAGCACCACCGCGGTCCAGCGTCCGAAGTGCGGCGAGCCGCGGCGGATGTCCACCGCCACGTCGTACACCTCGCCCTCCAGCACGCTGACCAGCTTGCCCTGCGGGTTGGGCCACTGGTAGTGCAGGCCGCGCAGCACGCCGCGCGTGGACGAGGACACATTGCTCTGCACGAAGCGGTCCGGCAGGTCGTGGGCGCGGAAGCGCTCGGCGTTCCAGGCCTCGTAGAAGAAGCCGCGGGCGTCGCCGTACACGGCCGGCTCGATCACCACGCACCCGGGCAGATCCGTCTCGATCACCTTCATCTCACCACCCTGCCGCGCTTGGCCAGGTTCATCAGGTAGCGGCCGTACTCGTTCTTGGCCAGCGGCGCGGCCAGCTTCTCCAGCTGTGCCGCGTCGATCCAGCCGTTGCCGTAGGCGATCTCCTCCGGGCAGCACACCTGCAGGCCCTGGCGGTCCTGGATGGCCTGGATGAAGTTGGAGGCGTCGTGCAGCGACTGGTGGGTCCCGGTATCCAGCCAGGCGTAGCCGCGGCCCAGCTGCTCCAGGTACAGCGCGCCCTCCTCCAGGTAGCGCCGGTTGAGGTCGGTGATCTCCAGCTCGCCGCGCGCCGAGGGCTTGAGCTCGGCGGCGAAGTCGCTGGCCCGGCCGTCGTAGAAGTACAGGCCGGTGACCGCGTAGTTGGAGCGCGGCTGCGCCGGCTTCTCCTCGATGCCGACCACCCGCCCCTGGGCGTCGAATTCGGCCACACCGTAGCGCTCCGGATCGCGCACCCAGTAGCCGAACACGGTGGCCCCGTCCTGGCGCGCGTCGGCGCGGCGCAGCAGGTCGGTCAGGCCGTGGCCGTAGAAGATGTTGTCGCCCAGCACCAGGCAGCTGGGCTTGCCGCCGACGAAATCGCGGCCGATCAGGTAGGCCTGGGCCAGCCCGTCGGGGCTGGGCTGCACCGCGTACCGGATGTCGATGCCCCACTGCGAACCGTCGCCCAGCAGGGCCTGGAACAGGGCCTGTTCGTGCGGGGTGTTGATGACCAGCACCTCGCGGATGCCCGCCAGCATCAGCACGCTGAGCGGGTAGTAGATCATCGGCTTGTCGTACACGGGCAGCAGCTGCTTGCTGACCCCGCGCGTGATCGGGTACAGGCGGGTGCCGGAACCGCCGGCCAGGATGATGCCCTTGCGTTGCGTCATGGAATCCTCCCCCCGCCCTCAGGCCGCGGTGCCGATGCGTTCGAGCCGGTAGCTGCCGTCCAGCACCCGCTGCACCCAGTCCTGGTTGGCCAGGTACCAGTCCACGGTGGCCGCGATGCCTTCCTCGAAGGTGTAGCGCGGCTCCCAGCCCAGCTCGTTGCGGATCTTGGACGCGTCGATGGCGTAGCGGCGATCGTGCCCGGGCCGGTCGGCGACGAAGGTGATCAGGCTCTCGTGCGGGCTGCCGTCCGGACGCGGCCGGCGCTCGTCCAGCAGGCGGCAGATGGTGCGCACCACCTCGATGTTGCGGCGCTCGGCGTTGCCGCCGACGTTGTAGGTCTGCCCCACCCGGCCCTTGGCCAGGACGGTGCGGATGGCCTCGCAGTGGTCGGACACGTACAGCCAGTCGCGCACCTGCTGGCCGTCGCCGTACACCGGCAGCGGCTGGCCGGCCAGGGCGCGCTGGATCACCAGCGGGATCAGCTTCTCCGGGAAGTGGTACGGCCCGTAGTTGTTGGAGCAGTTGGTGGTGAGCGTGGGCAGACCGTAGGTGTGGTGGAAGGCCCGCACCAGGTGGTCCGAGGCCGCCTTGCTGGCCGAGTACGGCGAGTTGGGCGCGTACGGCGTGGTCTCGGTGAACTTGCCGGTCTCGCCCAGCGAGCCGTACACCTCGTCGGTGGACACGTGCAGGAAACGGAAGGCGTCCCTCGCCTCGCCCTGAAGGCCCTTCCAGTGGTCGCGCACCGCCTCCAGCAGGCCCAGGGTGCCGACCACGTTGGTCTGGATGAAGGCGGCCGGCCCGTCGATGGAGCGGTCCACGTGACTCTCGGCAGCGAAGTTCACCACCGCGTCCGGGCGGTGCTCCTCCAGCAGCCGGCGCACCAGCGCCTGGTCGCCGATGTCGCCCTGCACGAACACGTGGTCGGGGTTGCCCTCCAGCGAGGCCAGGGTGTCGAGGTTGCCGGCGTAGGTGAGCTTGTCGAGGTTGACCACGCGCACGCCGCGGGCCACGGCCTCGAGCACGAAGTTGCCGCCGATGAAACCGGCGCCGCCGGTAACGAGCCAGGTAGGCACGGACAGGAATCCTTCTGAAAGACTGAAAGATGGTGGGGGCGGGCCAGGCACTGCGTCCCGGCGCCCGCAAAGCGGGCTCCAGCATGACCTGTGGCGGCGCACCCGGACCTGAACGCCCGGTCGGCGCCGGGGAGCGCGGGAATCTTAGACCATACCCGCCACGCGCCTTGCGCGCCGCGTGCCGCCGGATGCCGTCACGCGCCGGCGTCGGCCCAGCGCGCCAGGTCCTGGCGGATCCGGTCCATGCCCTCCCACGGATCACGCCGGCGGCGGCGCAGCTTCTCCGGCACGCTGGCGAGGGTGAAGGCGTCCGGCCTGGCGAGCCGCGCCAGCTCGTTCCAGCCGATCGGCATGGCCACCGGCGCGCGCGGCCGTGCGCGCAGCGAGTACGAGGCCACCGCGGTGGCGCCCCGGCCGTTGCGCAGGTAGTCGATGAAGATGCGGCGGTTGCGCAGGCGCTTGGTGGCCACGGCCAGGAAGCGGTCCGGTTCGGCCTGGGCCAGCGCCTCGGCGAAGCCGCGCGCGAAGCGCCGGGTCAGCGCCCAGTCGCAGCCCGGATTGAGCGGCACCACCACGTGCAGGCCCTTGCCGCCGGACACGCGCAGGAACGACTCCAGCTCCAGCCGCGCCAGCAGCCGGCGCAGGTCCTGCGCCGCGCGCTTGACCTCGGCGAAGGGCACGTCCGGCCCAGGGTCCAGGTCGAACACCACCCGGTCGGCCGTATCCGGTGCGTCCGCGTGCGCACCCCACGGATGGAACTCCAGGGTGTTGAACTGCACCAGCTCCATCAGCCCGGCCGCATCCTCGACTACCAGGTAATCGCCCGAGCCGCCGCTTTCCTCCTTCAGCCGCACCGTGGCCACCCGTTCCAGCCCGGCCGTGCGGTGCTTCTGGAAGAAGCAGGCGCGGGCGATGCCGCCCGGGCAGCGGATGACCGACAGCGGCCGGCCGGCGATCTGCGGCAGCAGCTGGTCCATCACCGTCTGGTAGTAGTTCCACACGTCGGCCTTGGTGTAGCCGTCGCCGGGATAGAGCACCTTGCCGGGGCTGGACAGCTCCGGCGGCGCGCCCGCCCCGGCCGCGCGCCTGCGCGTGCGCGGCGCGGCGGTCTTGTCCGCGCCCGCCTTCTTCGCCCTGGCCGCGCCGGCCTTCTTCACGGCGCCGGCACGCTTTCCAGGGCTTGCCGCCTTGGCCGCCCGCCCCGCCGTGGCGCGCTTCGTTCCGCCCATCCTGGTGCTCCCCGGGCCCGGCGGCCCGCGATCCGGATCGGACAGGTCCGCGGCACGCTTGTCCGGGCGCAGCGCCTTCAGCGACGGCTGCCGCAGCACCTGCTGCGCGCCGATGCCGCGGTAAAACACCTCCACCACCAGCTCCGGCTCGATCCAGGCCGCGCGCCGCAGCTCCGGATCGTCCACGTCCACGAACACGCTCGGCGCACGCGAACCCTTGCCCAGGCGTCCGGCCAGCTCCCGCAGCTGCGCCTCGCTGAAGCCGGAGCCGACCTTGCCGGCGTAGCGCCAGCCGTGCTCCGGGTCGGGGCGGGCCAGCAGCAGCGAGCCGAAGCCGGTGCGCGTGCCCCTGGGTGCGGTGAAGCCCACCACCGCGAACTCGTCGCTTTCCAGCAGCTTTGTCTTGCGCCAGTCGTCGCTGCGCCCAGGACGGTACGGCCGGTCGCCACGCTTGGAGACGATGCCTTCGAATCCCTGCATGCCGGCCACGCGGAAGGCCTCACCGCCCTTGCCCTCGGCATGGCTGCTGTAGGCCAGGTGGCCGCCGTGGCCTGCGTCCAGCACGCGCCGCAGCAGCGCCTTGCGTTCGCGCAGCGGCACCCCGGCCAGATCCACGCCGTCCAGGTGCAGCAGGTCGAACAGGACCAGCACCAGCCTGGCCTGCCGTTCGCCGGACAGCACGGCCTGCAGCAGGTTGAAGTCGGTGCGCGCACCGCGGCCGGCGACCAGCTCGCCGTCCAGCACCGCCGAGCGCAGCCCCAGCGCGCCCAGTGCGTCACGCACCTCGGGCACGCGCCCGGTCCAATCCAGGCCGTTGCGCGACCACAGCCGCACCTGCCCGTCGGCGATGGTCGCCAGCAGGCGGTAACCGTCCCATTTAAGCTCGTGCAGCCAGTCCGCGCCCTCCGGTGGTGTCTGCACCAGCCGCGCCAGCTGCGGTGCGAACGCGCCATCCGGCGCCGCGCCCTTGCGCGCGCCGGGCAGGGCCAGCGCGGCCTTCGCCCAGTCGCGCCGGCGCGTGGCCGGTGCCTTCACCTCCGTCTTCCTCCTGCGCGTGGCCTTGCCGCTGCCGGCGCGCCGCCGGTCCTGCGCCGGCGGCGGGGTGACGCCGGCCAGCAGGTCGTCGGCCTCCAGCGGCCCGGCGTAGGCGTCCTCGTCCTTGAACAGCAGCCACTGCGGCTGCCGCGCCGGCTTGCCCGAGCGCACCAGGTGCCAGCCGCCCTTGAGCTTGCGGCCGAACAGCTCGAAGCGCAGATGGCCCTTGGCCAGCTGCGCCTCCGGATCGCCGTCGGTGCTCCACACGCCCTGGTCGAAGCGGGCCACGTGGCCGCCGCCGTATTCGCCCCGCGGGATCTGCCCCTCGAAATCGGCGTATTCCAGCGGATGGTCCTCGACCTCCACGGCCATGCGCTTGGCCTTCGGGTCGTAGCTGGGTCCCTTCGGCACGGCCCAGCTGCGCAGCGCATCGCCCACCTGCAGGCGGAAGTCGTAGTGGCGGCGGCTGGCGTGGTGCAGCTGCACCACGAACAGCGGACGGCGGCCGCGCGGCGCCGGCCTGCCCGGTTCCGGTTCACCGGTGCGGGTGAAGCTGCGCTTGCGGCGGTAGTCGGCCAGGCTCATCGCGTCACGTCCACAGGGCATCGCTCCCGCGCGGCGGGACTGCCGCCCTGCCGACTTTCCCGCGCCCGGCATCAGCGGCGTGTGTAGGGCGCACCGCGCACGTTTCCTCCCTGCAGGGGGGCCGCGTCAGCGGCGACCTGGACGGCGACGCGGATATTGGCCCGCAGGCGCAAAAAAGGCCCGGCCCCTTGCGGGGGCCGGGCCCGGGATGGCACGTGGACGCCCGCCGCGCGGACGCCCGGCGGTCAGAAGGGAATGTCGTCATCGGCGAAGTCGTCGAAGCCGCCACTGGAGGCCGGCGGCGCCGCGGCCGGGGCCGGGGCGTTGCGCGGGGCGAACTCGCGGCGCGGCGGCGCGCTGCGCTGCGGGCGCTCGCCGAAGCCCTCGCCACCACCGCCGCCACGGCCGCCGAGCATCTGCATCTCGTCGGCGATGATCTCGGTGATGTAGCGCTCCTGCCCGTCCTGGCCGGTGAACTTGTCGTAGCGGATGCTGCCCTCGATGTAGCACTGCGAGCCCTTGCGCAGGTACTCGCCGGCGATCTCGCCGAGCTTGCCGAACAGCTTCACCCGGTGCCACTCGGTGCGCTCCTGGGTGTTGCCGTCGCGGTCCTTGCGCACGCTGGTGGTGGCCAGGCGGATCGTGGTCACCGCCATTCCGGACTGGGTGTACTTGACCTCGGGATCGTCGCCGAGGTTGCCGATGAGGATGACCTTGTTGATGCCGCGCGCCATAGTCCTGTTTCCGTCTGGTGGAGCCCGGCGGATCCCGGGCAGCAGGATTCCAGTATAGACGCCCGCAACCGGCCAGCGCCGGAATCCGCGCCGCGCGGTAGGTGTTTTCCGAGCCGCGGCCGGGACGGACAGGGCCCGTGCCCTTATAATTCAGGAACTTTGCCCGGGCCCCACAATGGCAGACGATTCCCTCACCCTCACCCACGCTCCGCTGCCCCGGATCCAGGCGCTGGCGGCGGCCGACATGGCCGCGGTCGACGCGCTGATCCGCCGCCGCCTTGCCTCGGACGTGGTGCTGATCAACCAGATCGCCGAACACATCATCAACGCCGGCGGCAAGCGCCTGCGGCCGATGCTCGTGGTGCTGGCCGGCCAGGCCACCGGCGGCGCGGGCCCGGACCACCACCAGCTGGCGGCGATCATCGAGTTCATCCACACCTCCACCCTGCTGCACGACGACGTGGTGGACGAGTCCGACCTGCGCCGCGGCCGCAGCACCGCCAACGCCATCTGGGGCAACGCGGCCAGCGTGCTGGTGGGCGATTTCCTCTACTCGCGCAGCTTCCAGCTCATGGTGGAACTGGACCGCATGGAGGTGATGCGGATCCTGGCCGACACCACCAACCGCATCGCCGAGGGCGAGGTGCTGCAGCTGCTGCACGTGCGCAACCCGGACACCGACGAGGCGGCCTACCTGCGCGTGATCGAGCGCAAGACCGCGGTGCTGTTCGCCACCGGCACGCGCCTGGGCGCGCTGGCCTCCGGCGCCGACGAGGCGGTGCAGCAGGCCCTGTACGACTACGGCATGAACCTGGGCTACGCCTTCCAGATCGCCGACGACGTGCTCGATTACACCGCCGACGCCGCCGAGCTGGGCAAGAACCTGGGCGACGACCTGGCCGAGGGCAAGGCCACCCTGCCCCTGATCCGCGCCATGGACCGTTCGGATGCGGCCACACGGGAGCGCCTGCGCCGGATCGTGCAGGAGGGCGACACCTCGGCCATGGCCGAGGTGCTGGCCGCGATCCACGCCACCGGCGGCCTGGAGTACAGCCGCCAGCGCGCGATGGACTACGCCCGCGCCGCCGAGGCCGCCCTGTCCATCCTGCCGGAGAGCGAGGCGGTGGCCGCCCTGCGCGGCCTGGCCCGCTACGCGGTCGAGCGCACGCACTGAGGGCGGCAGGCGCGCCTGCGCCGGAAGCACCCGGGACCCGGCGATCGAACGCAGGCGCCGGATGCACGCGGCGGGGTCGCCGCATACGCGGCTCCTGCGGGAGGTGAGACGGCGCCGGGTGCGCGGGGCCGTTGTCGCGGTTCAGGCGATGCCCAGACCCGGGATGGCGCTGATGCCGTCCGGGTCGAAGCCGGCCAGCGCGGCGAAGTGGCGGCCGCGCTCGGTGTAGTCGCGGTAGGCGCCGAAGCTGGGCGCACCCGGCGACAGCAGCACCACGCCCTCCCCGCCCAGCAGCCGGCGCGCGCGCGCCACCGCGTCGGCCAGGCCGTCGGCCTGCTCCAGGGCGAAGCCGCCCGCCGCGGCCAGCGGCGCCAGCAGGGCGTGGATGCGCGGGCCGTTGGCGCCCATGGTCACCACCGCCTTCGGCGGCTCGGTGCGCATGCGCTCGGCGAAGGCGCTCCAGTCCAGCCCGCGGTCATGGCCGCCGACCAGGATCGCCACCGGCCGGCCGCGGTGGCAGTCCAATGCGGCCAGGCTGGCGTGCGGGGTGGTGCTGATCGAATCGTTGACGTAGCCGATGCCCTCGCGCTCGCCCAGCCACTGCAGGCGGTGCGGCAGCGGGCGGAAATCCTGCACCGCCGGCGCCAGCGGCGCCGCGTCCAGGCCCAGGGCCTCCAGCGCGGCCAGCACCGCGCACAGGTTGCCGCGGTTGTGGTGGCCCGGCAGCGGTGCGCCGCCGGTGTCGAACACCCGCACGTCGCCGCGGTAAAGCACTTCGCCGCGCAGGTGCCAGCCGTCCTCGCGGTTGAACCAGACGATGCGCGAATCCGGCAGTTCCAGCGCGGCCAGGCGCGGATCGGCGGCGTTGAGCACCGCGGTACGCGGCCGCGCCTGGGTCACCAGGCGGAGCTTGTCGGCCATGTAGCGTTCGTGGCTGCCGTGCCAGTCCAGGTGTTCGGGGAACAGGTTGAGCACCACCGCCACCTCCGGCCGCGTGCCGCTGGCGGCCACGTCGCCGGTCTGGTAGCTGGACAGCTCGATGGCCCAGAACTCCGGCGCCGGCTGCGGGTCCAGCAGCTCCAGCAGCGGCAGGCCGATGTTGCCAGCCAGCGCGGTGCGGTGTCCTGCCGTGCGCAGCAGGTGCACCACCAGCGCGGTGGTGGTGCTCTTGCCCTTGGTGCCGGTCACGCACACGGTGCGCGCCTGCGGATGCTCGGCGAACCACAGCGTGGTGCCGCCGATGAACACGGTGCCGCGGGAGGCCGCGGCCAGCGCCTCGGGCCGGTAGGGGCTGATCCCCGGCGACTTGACCACGACCTCGAAGCCGGCCAGCGCGCCGCCATCCACGGTGGTGCGCGGCAGCAGCAGCGGGTCGCCCAGCGCCGCGGCGCTTTCGGCCTCTGCCGCGCTGCAGAACAGGGTCAACGGCTGGTGCGGCAGGCGCGCGCGGATGGCGCGCCAGGCCGCGCGGCCCTCGCGGCCCCAGCCCCACAGTGCGACGCGCCGGCCCTCAAGCTGCGAAATACGCACCCACGCGCTCCCATACCGGCGCCGGCACCCGGTGCTCGCCGCTCGCGGCCAGCAGCGGCGCCACCTCCAGCTCGGCCGGATCCAGCTGGGGCCGGATCTCGTGCGCGAAACGCCTGACCAGCGCGTCCTCCCGCCACTCGGCGCGCCCGGCCAGCAGAGCCATGGCCGCGCGCGATTCGCGGCCCTCGCCCACGCACTCGAACGGCTTATGGTCCTGGTACTCCAGCAGTGCGTCGAAGCCCGGGGCCAGCCCCGGATCGTCCAGCAGGTTGCGGCCGAAGATGGCCACCAGGCGCGGCTTGGGCATGAACGGCGCCAAGGCCAGGAACACGAAGTGGCATTTCGGGCACAGCCCGCACCAGCGCTGCGCCGGTTTCTCGCCGAGGATGTGGAAGTTGCGGTTGCAGCTGGAGAAGTACGCGTCGTAGCGGTCGTTCCTGGCGAACTGGCGCGCCACCGCCAGCTCCGACAGCGGCCGCAGCAGCGAGTAGTAGTGCAGGTCCGCGGCCACCGTGCGCTCCACGTGCGTGCCGAAGGCCTGCTCGAAGGCCCAGCCCTTGGACCACTGGTGGTTGACCTCGCCGGTGCCCGGGATGAGGCTGCCGTAGCTGGCCGAGCGCTCGTTGGAGAACACCACCTGGCCGTGGCCGGTGAGCACCGCCGCCAGCACGAGGATGGCCGAGTTGATCGCGGTCACCGGGATGTGGCCGTTGTACGCGCCCTGGCGGTTGATCTCGAACAGGGCCGGGGCCAGCGCGCGACCGATGTTGAGCATGGGCAGGCCGGTGCGCTCGGCGCAGGCGCGGATCAGCTGCGAGCCGCCGATCCAGGCCACGGTCTGCGCCACCCCGGCCGCGCGCAGCGCCTCGATGGTCACCAGCGAGTCCTTGCCGCCGCCGATGGCCACCAGCGCCGGCCCGTCCAGGCCCAGCGCGGGCGCGGGCGCCGGCGCCGCGGCCTCGGCCGGGAAGCGGATGCGGCCGCGCAGGTCCAGACCGTTGCGGTAGGCGAATTCGCCCAGGCCGTTGAGGTAGACCTGGTCCATCAGCGCGGCGGTGGCCGCGTCGATGGCATAGCCGTCGATGCGGATGACAGGCGGCACCGCGGCCTTGTAGTAGCTCACGCCGGCGACCAGGTGCAGCAGGCGCAGCGCGCGCGTGGCCGCCTCGGCGCGCGCGCCCTCCAGGGCGAACGGCGCGCCGGGGAAGGTCACGGTCTCCACCAGCTCCGGACCGTCGTCGAAGGCATAGGCCAGCTCGGCCACGCCGGTGGCCGGATCAAGGCCGCAGCGGACGAAGCGGAAGGTCTGGATGGCGTCGCGGTCGAAAGTGGTCATGCAAAGTCCGTGGTGGAACCGCCGCGGCGGCGCAGGTGGCGCCGGCACGGCACGAAAGCGGAAAGCGGCGCGGGCCAAGTGCCGACCGGCACGGCCACGAGGGTGGCGCCGGGCACGATGGAAGGCAACCACGGCGCCGGCCCGGGCGGGGCCGTGGCCGCACCGGCCGGCGCCGAGGCCGGCGGCCGCTCAGTCCGCGGGACCATCGATCACGTCCTCGGCCGGCAGCGCGCGCAGGTTGTAGGTGCTGGCCATGGCGTGGCCGTAGGCGCCCGCGTCGGCGATCAGCATCAGGTCGTCCGGTGCGGTGGCAGCCGGCAGGTGCCGGCGCCTGCCGAACACGTCGGAGGACTCGCAGATCGGGCCGACCACGTCGAACACGGCGTCGGCCGGCTCGTCCAGGCGGTCCAGGTTGGCGATGTCGTGCCAGGCGTCGTACAGGGCCGGGCGGACCAGCGCGTTCATGCCGGCGTCCAGGCCCACGCGGCGCACGCCGTCCTTCTCGACCACCTGGGTGGCGCGCGCCAGCAGCACGCCGCACTCGGCCACCAGGAAGCGGCCCGGCTCGACCACCAGGTCGAAGGCCGGATGCACCGCGCGCACCTCGGCCAGGCTGGCGGCCCAGGCGTCCAGGTCGAACGGCTCCTCGTCGTCGCTGTAGGCGATCGGCAGGCCACCACCGATGTCCAGGGTGGCCACGGTGCCGATGCGGCGGGCGAAGCCGGCCAGCTCGTCGCACATCAGGCGCCAGTGGCCCGGATCGTCCACGCCGCTGCCCATGTGCGCGTGCAGCCCGGTGATGACCATGCCCAGCGCGCGCGCCGCGTCCACGAACTCGTCCACGCGCGCCAGCGACAGGCCGAACTTGGAGGCCTTGCCGCCGGTGACCACCTTCTGGTGGTGGCCGGCGCCGTGGCCCAGGTCGATGCGCAGCCAGACGCGGCGGCCGCGGAAGATCTCCGGCCAGCGCTGCAGCGCCTCGACGTTGTCCAGGGTGACGTTGACGCCCAGGGCGAAGGCCTCGGCGTACTCCTGGCGCGGGGCGAAGCTGGGGGTGAACAGCACCCGTCCCGGATCCAGTTCCGGCAGCACCGCGAACACGTGGCGCAGCTCGGCCAGGGACACGCATTCCAGGCCGAAGCCCTCCTCCACCACGGTGCGCAGGATGGCCGGGTGCGGGTTGGCCTTGATCGCATAGAAGCGCCGGTCCACCGCCGCCACCGCCTTGAGCTGGCGCGCACGCTCGCGCACCGTGGGCAGGTGGTAGACGTAGCGCGGGGTGCCGGCGGCGGCCAGCTCGCGCAGGCGTGCACGCATGGCCGGGGCGTGCCACCACGGCACCGGGCGCGGGCGGAAGCGGCCCTCCAGCTCGCGCCAGCGCGGGCCGAACACGGAGCTTTCGTGCACCGGCATGGCGCCGCTGTCGATCAGCTCGGCGTGCAGCTCGGCCATCAGCCCGTCGGCGTCGGCCTCGTCGATCACGAAGGTCAGGTTCAGGTCGTTGGACGACTGCGAGATCATGTGCACGCGCTCGCGGCCGAACGTCGCCCACACGTCCGACAGCTTGTACAGCAGCGAACGCATGCCGCGGCCGACCAGGGTGATGGCCGCGCACGGCACGATCACCTTGACCCGGCACACCTCGGCCAGGTCGGCCGACAGCGCCGAGAGCACGTCGGTGCTGACCAGGTTCTCCGAGGGGTCCAGCGACACGGTCACGTTGGTCTCGGAGGTGGTGATCAGGTCCACCGACAGGCCGTGGCGCTTGAAGCGCTCGAAGACGTCGGCCAGGAAGCCCACCTGCTGCCACATGCCGATGCCTTCCATGGACACCAGCACGATGCCGTTGCGGCGGCTGATCGCCTTGACGCCCGGCACCGGCTCGGCGGTCCCGTCGATGCGCGTGCCCGGCAGGTCCGGGCGCGCGGTGTCGAGGATGGCCATGGGCACGCCGGCGTTGCGGCAGGGCTTGATCGAGCGCGGGTGCAGCACCTTGGCGCCGGTGGTGGCGATCTCCTGCGCCTCGTAGTAGTCCAGCCGGGTCAGCAGGCGCGCGTCGGGCACCTCGCGCGGATTGGCGCTGAACATGCCCGGCACGTCGGTCCAGATCTCCACCCGCACCGCGCCCAGCAGCGCGCCGAAGTACGCGGCCGAGGTGTCCGAGCCGCCGCGGCCGAGGATCGCCGTGCCGCCGTCGGCGTGGCGGGCGATGAAGCCCTGGGTCAGCAGCATGCGCCCGGGCTGGGCGGCGAAGCGCGCGCGCCAGCCGTCATCGGCCTGGGCCTGGCAGGTCACCGACAGCCGCTGCGACCACTCGCTCTGGTTGGGCTGGCGCGGCAGCGCGGCGAGCCAGTCGCGCGCGTCCATCCAGGCGAAGTCCAGGCCCTGCGCCTGCAGGTAGGCCACGCCCAGGGTCGAGGACAGCAGCTCGCCCTGGGCCAGCACCTCGGCCTGCCAGTCCAGCGGGCGCGCGGCCGCGCGCGGGTCCTCCAGCAGGCCGCGCAGCGCCGCCAGGCGCCGGCCGAGCACGGCCTCGGCGTCCAGCCCGAGCTCGGCGGCGAAGTCGCGGTGGCGCCGCTCCAGCGCCTCCACGCGGCCGGCGGCGTCGGCCGCGCCGTCGGCGATGGCGGCCAGCTCGTTGGTCACCCCGGACAGCGCCGAGACCACCACCAGCACGCGCCCGCCGGTCTCCTCCGCGCGCCGTTTCGCCAGCCGGCCGATCGTGTCCCAGCGGTGGCGACGCGACACCGAGGTGCCGCCGAACTTGAGGACGATCCATCCGCCGGAAGCGGATTCGGGCGCGGATGCGGCTGCGGACATGGAGTGCGTTGGATTCACCCGGGCAGCGGGCACTGAGCCGCCGATTCTAAGCGCTTTTCCCGCGCCGCCGTGGCGCACGTGCACCCGCAACCCGTGACCCGCGCGCGCGGCACTCGCGGCGCGGCGCGGCGGCGCTTACCCTGCGCGCTGCCCGTCCTCCGGAGACCGCCATGACCGTCCGCCGTTTCCTCCAGCTCGACGTGTTCGCGCCGTACGCCGGCGCAGGCAACCCGCTGGCCGTGGTGCTGGACGCCGCGGACCTGGACACGGCGCGCATGCAGGCCTTCGCCGCCTGGACCAACCTTTCGGAGACGGTCTTCTTCCTGCCGCCGACCGCGCCGGAGGCCGACTACCGCATCCGCATCTTCACCCCGCGCATGGAGCTGCCCTTCGCCGGCCACCCCAGCGTGGGCGCGGCCTGGGCGGCGCTGGAGGCGGGACTGGCGCGCGGGCGCGACGGCGGCCTGGTGCAGGAATGCGCGGCCGGCCTGCTGCCGGTGCGGATCGCCGCCAGGACGGGCGGATCGTGCCCACCGTGCGCAGCCCGCGCGCGCAGCGCCGCGAGGCGGCCGCGCCGGACTGGCTGCTGGCGCCGGAGGTGTTCGGCGCCCGTCGCGGCGCCCTGCCCCCGGCGCTGTGGAACAACGGCCCGGACTGGTGGCTGCTGGAACTGGCCGACGCCGCCGCGGTGCGCGGCCTGCGCCCGAACCTGGGCGCGATCGCCGCCCTGCCCGGCCAGGGCAAGCTGGCGGTGTTCGCGCCGGGCGACGGTGCGGCCGACCTGGTGGTGCGCGCCTTCCCACCCGGCGCCGGCATCGCCGAGGAGCCGGCCACCGGCAGCGTCAATGCGTCCATCGCCGCCGCCCTGCACCAGGCCGGGCGCCTGCCCGGCCGCGACGGCCGCTACCGCGCCAGCCAGGGCCGCGAGCTGGGCCGCGACGCGGTGCTGCAGCTGGAGGTGGACGGCGCGGGCGAGGTCTGGGTCGGTGGACCGGTGCACGCGATGATCCGCGGCACGGTCGACTGGTAACCTCGGGTGTCCGCCTTCAGGAGACCGCCCATGGCCCCGCGCCCCTACGTCCTGGTGGACGTGTTCGCCGACCGGCCCGGCGCCGGCAACCCGCTGGCCGTGGTGCTGGACGCCACCGGCCTGGACGAGGCCGCGATGCAGGCCATCGCCCGCTGGACGCGGCTGCCGGAGACCACCTTCGTGTTCCCGCCCACGCAACCGGGCGCCAGCTATGCCATCCGCATGTTCAGCCCCAGGCGCGAGGTGCCCTTCGCCGGCCATCCGAGCGTGGGCACCGCGCACGCGGTGCTGGAGGCGGGACTGGCCGCACCCGACGCCGACGGCCTGCTGCGCCAGGAAGGCGTGGCCGGACTGCTGCCGCTGCGCGTGGAGCAGGTGGACGGCACCCGCCGTATCGCCATCCGCACCCCGCGCGCGCGGCTGGTGGAGGTGGCCGACGCGCGCAGCTCGCGCCTGCTGGAGGCGCTGGACTGGCTGCCGCCGGGCGCGCTGCCGCCGGCGCTGATGGACGGCGGCCGGCGCTGGTGGGTGGCCGAGGCCAAGGACGAGGCGGCGCTGCGCAACGCCCGCCCGGACTGGCAGGCCATCGCCGGGCTGGCCCGGTCCACCTCCAGCATGGGCGTGCTGGCCTTCGCCCGCTGCCGCGGCGGCGACTACCAGGTGGCCGCGCGCGCCTTCGTCGGCGGCCCGGCCGTGTTCGAGGACGCTGCCTCCGGCGCGGCCAACGCCACCCTGGCGGCATGGCTGGCGCTGCGAGACGCCCTGCCCGGCGCCGGCGGGCGCTACCGCGTCAGCCAGGGCCGCGAGGTGGGCCACGACGCGCGCCTGGACATGTACGTGGATGCCGCCGGCGAAGTCTGGGCCGGCGGCCAGGTGGTCAGCGTGGTGAGCGGCCGGCTCGACTGGCCGTAGGACGGCCGCGCCGGGCCGGCGCGGCCGGGTTCAGCCGTTGCGGGTCCACCACAGCGCCGCCAGGCCGGCGGCCAGCACCACGCCGCCGATGCGGCGCAGGCGCGAGGGCGGCAGCGCGAGCAGCTGCGCCATCGCCTGGCGCCAGGCCTGCGGCGCCACGAACAGGACCAGGCCCTCCAGCACCGCGACCAGGCAGAGGGCCGAGACCAGCTCGGCCGGCATCAGCGGTCGTTCTTCAGGTACTGCAGGAACGGATCGTTGCGGTCCAGCACGATCACGCCCTGGCCGTCGGCGAAGGCCGCGCGGTAGGCCTCCAGGCTGCGGTAGAAGTGGTAGAAGCCCGGATCGGCGGCGGCGGCCTCGGCGTACAGGCGCGCGGCCTCGGCGTCGCCCTCGCCGCGCAGGCGCTGGGCGTCGCGCTCGGCCTCGGCCACGATCACCGACTGGTCGCGGTCGGCCTGGGCGCGGATCGAGCGGGCCTGCTCCTCGCCCTCGGCGCGCAGCGCACTGGCCACCTGCTTGCGCTCGGCGCGCATGCGGTCGTAGACCTGCTTGATCACGTCCGAGTCGGTGGGCAGGTCGATCTGCTTCAGGCGGATGTCGACGATGCGCATGCCCAGGGTGGAGGCGCCGCGGTTGATGCCCTCCAGCTGCCTGGCGATCACGTCGCTGCGGTCGCCGGAGACCAGCTGGGTCAGGGTGCGGGCGTTGATCTCGTTGCGCAGCGAGTCCTTGATGATCGGCGCCAGACGGTCGGCCGCGGCCGACTCGTCGCCGCCGGTGGCGCGGTAGAACGCGCGCACGTCGTCGATGTAGCCGATGGCCACGAAGTCCACCGCCACGTCCTTGCGCTCGGAGGTCAGGTAGCGCTCGGGCGAGAAGTCGATCAGGGCGAAGCGGCGGTCGAACACGCGCGCCGTCTCCACCAGCGGCCACTTGAAGTGCAGGCCCGGGCCGATGTCGGTGCGGCTGACCCGGCCCAGGTTCAGCACCAGGCCGACCTGGTCCTCGCGCACCACGAAGACCGAGCCCATCAGGCCCAGCACGGCGGCCACCGCCAGGGCGATCCAGAACGGGTACTTCATCGCCTCACCTCGTCACGGCCGGTGCGCTGCGGATTGCGCGTGCCGTCGCGCAGCGGTTCGGGGTTGCTTTCGATGCCCGGCAGCAGGGCCTCGGCCGGCACCACCGGCGCGGCCTGCTGCCCGGGCGCCGGCATGCCGCTGCCGGAAGGCATGGGCACGTAGATCAGCTGGCGGCCGTCGCCGCCGACCACCTTGCGGTTCTGCGCCAGCACCTCCTGGACGGTCTCCAGCCACAGGCGCTTGCGGGTGACCTCCGGCGCGGCGCGGTACTGCTCGCGCAGCAGGGTGAAGCGGGCCACGTCACCCTGCGCCTGGGCGATCTTGGCGGCCTTGTAGCCCTCGGCCACGGTGCGCCGGCGCGCCGCCTCGCCGCGCGCCTCCGGCACCACCTTGGCGGCGTAGGCACGGGCCTCGTTGATCAGCTGGTCCTTGATCTGCTGGGCACTGTTGACCTCGTCGAAGGCCGGCTTGACCTCCTCCGGCGGGCGCGCGTCCTGCAGGTTCAGCTCGGTGACCACCAGACCGGTGCGGTAGGCGTCCAGGGAGGCCTGAAGCTGCTCGGCGGCGCTGACCGACAGCGGGCCGCGGGCGCCGAGCACGGTGTCCAGGGTCGAGCGGCCGACCTGTTCGCGCACCACGCTCTGCGCCACCTGCTCCAGCACCCGGTCGGCGTCGCGCGAGCCGAACAGGTACAGGCGCGGGTCACCCACGCGGTACTGCACGTTCATGGCCACGTTGACGATGTTCTCGTCGCGGGTCAGCACCGGCACGGTGTTGCTGAAGGTCTTGATCTGGGTGGCGTTGACCGTGATCACGCGCTCGATCGGCCACGGCCACTTCAGGTTCGGGCCCGGCTGCATGACCCGGGCGAACTGGCCGAAGCGCAGGACCACGCCGCGCTGCTGCTCGCCGACCAGCTGGAAGCTGCTCAACAGCACCAGCAGGCCCACGGCCAGCACGATCCAGCGGCCGGTGCCGCCGCCACCGAAGGCGCCGCGCAGCCTGCCCAGCACGTCGTCGAAACCGCCCCCGCCGCGCGACGGGCGCCGCGGCGGCCAGGGCGACTGGCGGTTGTTGTCGGGGGAGTCCCCGCCCTTGCCTGGCGTGTTCCAGACCATGAATGCTCCGTGGTGATGGGATCCGGCGCGGCCCGGAGCCGCCCGGGGGCTGCCCGATTCTAGCAAGACCGGGGCCAGCGCCCCGGCCGCGGGCTCATTCCGCTTCTTCGGCCTGGCGCGGCGGCAGCAGCGCGCGCAGCGGCTCGCCGTCGGCACGCGCGGCCAGGCGCTCGGCCTCGCCGCGCGGCAGGTCCAGGCGCAGGCGCCAGCCGTGCTCGTCGGCCTCCTCGGCGCGCACCGCGCCCAGCTGGTGCAGGCGCGCGCGCAGGCGCCCGGCCTGCGGCGGCAGGCGCAGCTCGCCGGCCACGCGCTGCAGGTCCAGGCGCCGCGCCAGCGCGCCCTGCAGCAGCTCCATGCCGCGGCCGTCGCGCGCCGACAGCCACACCCGCTCGCGGTGGCCCGGCTCGCCGGGCGCGCCGCCGTCGTGGTCGTGGCGCGGCACCGCACCCTCGATGCGGTCGATCTTGTTCATCACCAGCAGCTGCGGGATCCCGCCGGCGCCGATCTCGGCCAGGACCGCGTCCACCTGGGCGATGCGTTCCTCGCGGTGCGGATCGGCGGCATCGACCACGTGCAGCAGCAGGTCGGCCTCGCGCGCCTCGGCCAGGGTCGAGCGGAACGCCGCCACCAGCTCGTGCGGCAGGTCGCGCACGAAGCCCACGGTGTCGGCCAGGACGATGGTGCCGCCGGGCAGGGCGACCCGGCGCACGGTCGGGTCCAGGGTGGCGAACAGCTGGTCGGCGGCGTAGGCGTCGGCGCCGGTGAGGGCGTTGAACAGGGTGGACTTGCCGGCGTTGGTGTAGCCGACCAGGGCCACCCGCGGCAGCTCGCTGCGCACGCGGGCGCGGCGCATCTGCGCGTGCTGCACCTCGACCTTCTCCAGCCGCCGCTGCAGCTGCTCCACCCGCTTCTGCAGCAGGCGGCGGTCGGTTTCCAGCTGGGTCTCGCCGGGGCCGCGCAGGCCGATGGAGCCGCCGCGCTGGCGCTCCAGGTGGGTCCAGCCGCGCACCAGGCGGGTGGCCATGTGCTTGAGCTGGGCCAGCTCGACCTGCAGCTTGCCCTCGTGGCTGCGCGCGCGCTGGGCGAAGATGTCCAGGATCAGGCCGGTGCGGTCCACCACCCGGCGCTGCAGTGCCTTCTCCAGGTTGCGCTCCTGCACCGGCGTCAGCGCGTGGTTGACCAGCACCAGGTCTGCGCCGGTGGCCTCGGCGGCGGCCTTCACCTCCTCCAGCTTGCCGCTGCCGATCAGCGTGGCCGGGTTGGGCCGGTCGATGCGCGCGGTGATGGTGGCGGCGATGCTGGCGCCGGCCGAGCGGGCCAGGTCGGCGAATTCCTCGAGCACGTCCTCCGCAACGGCCCCGCCCGCGTGGGGCTGGATCAGCAACGCATGTTCACCCTTGCGGGAACGTTCGAACAATCAGGACTCCTCGGTGTTGCGCTCGCCCTCCGCGCGGGTCTCGCCGGCCGGCTCGGCCTGGTCGGCGTGCTGGACGTAACCGCCGCCGGGTCCGACCCGGACATTGCGCGACGGCACGACGGTGGAGATGGCGTGCTTGTAGACCATCTGGCTCACGGTGCTGCGCAACAGCACCACGAACTGGTCGAAGGACTCGATCGTACCCTGCAGCTTGATGCCGTTGACCAGGTACACCGACACCGGCACGCGCTCGCGTCGCAGAGCGTTCAGGAACGGATCCTGCAGCGATTGCCCCTTGGACATAGGTAGGTCCCCTTTCTTGTTCTGTTTATTTATTGTTCTGGTCCTGGCGGGCCTCCCCCCGGGCCCGTGAAGGCATGTTACACAAGCCGGCGCGCCCGCACCGCCTGCGCCGGCAGGAAACGGCCCACCGCGTCGCAAAGCCCGTCCCGTTCACGTTGCGGGTCGAACCAGCGGGCGTCCAGCTGCCCGCGCAGCCAGGTCAGCTGGCGCTTGGCCAGCTGGCGGGTGGCGAAGACCGCCCGGTCACGGAACCCGGCCGCGTCGTACCGCCCGTCCAGGTGCTCCCAGGCCTGGCGGTAGCCCACCGCGCGCAGCGCCGGCAGGTCCAGCGGCCGCGGGTGGTCGCGCAGCTGCGGCAGCGCGCGCAGCCGGCGCACCTCGTCGAGGAAGCCGGCCTCCAGCATGCGGTCGAAGCGGGTGGCGATGCGCGCGTGCAGCTCGGCGCGCTCGCGCGGGGCCAGCACCAGCTTGAGCACCCGCAGCGGCGGCCGCGGCGGCGGCGGGTCGCGCTGCCAGGCGCTGATCGGCCGGCCGCTGAGCCGGTACACCTCCAGCGCGCGCTGGATGCGCTGGGCGTCGCCCGGGCGGATGCGTGCGGCCGCCTCCGGGTCGACGCGGGCCAGTTCGGCGTGCAGGGCCGGCCAGCCGCGCTCCCGCGCCTCGTCGGCGATGCGCCGGCGCAGCTCCGGGTCGGCCTCGGGCATCGGCGCCAGGCCATGCAGCAGGGCGTGGAAGTACAGGCCGGTGCCGCCGGCCAGCACCGGCAGGCGGCCCCGGGCCAGGATGGCGTCGATGACCGCGCGCGCGTCGGCGGCGAACTCGGCGGCCGAGTACGGCTCCCATGGCTCGCGCACGTCCAGCAGGTGGTGCGGCACGCCGGCGCGCTCGGCCGCGTCCGGCTTGGCCGCGCCGATGTCCAGGCCGCGGTAGACCAGGGCCGAGTCCACGCTGACGATCTCCCCGCCCAGCGCCCGGGCCAGCTCCACGGCGAAGGCGGTCTTGCCCGACGCGGTCGGGCCCATGATGGCGATCGCCGACGGGCGTGAGTCCTCCGCCATCGCCGCCTCAGTAGCCGTGCTCGCGCAGGCTGGCGCGGACCTGGGCATGGGTGGCCTGGACCTGCACCGACGGCGCGCGGTCGGCCAGGCTGGCCACGACGATGGCCAGGCTGGCGGCCAGGAAGCCGGGCACCATCTCGTACAGGGCGCTGCCGGTGTGCTTCCACAGGATCACGGTCAGGGCGCCGGCCAGCATGCCGGCGAGGGCGCCGTTGCGGGTCATCCGCCCCCAGCACAGCGAGAACAGCACCACCGGGCCGAAGGCCGCGCCGAACCCGGCCCAGGCGTAGCTGACCAGGCCCAGCACGCGGCTGTCCGGGTCGCGCGCCAGCCAGATCGCCAGCAGTGCCACCGCCAGCACCGCCGCCCGGCCCACCCAGACCAGCTCGCGCTGGCCGGCGTGCGGGCGCAACAGACCGCGGTAGAAGTCCTCGGTCAGGGCGCTGGAACAGACCAGCAGCTGGCAGGACAGGGTGCTCATGATCGCCGCCAGGATCGCCGACAGCAGCACGCCGGCCACCCAGGGGTTGAACAGCGCGCCGGCCAGGGCGATGAACACCCGCTCCGGGTTGCCGTGGACCAGGGCGCCCTGCCCCGGGAAGCGGGTGAAGTACGCCAGGCCGGCCAGGCCGACCGCGATCGCGCCGGCCAGGCACAGCACCATCCAGGCCATGCCGATGCGGCGCGCGCGCGGCAGCGTGGCCAGGTCCTGCGCGGCCATGAAGCGGGCCAGGATGTGCGGCTGGCCGAAGTAGCCCAGGCCCCAGGCCGCGGCCGAGACCACCGCCACCAGGCCGCCGGCGCCGATCCACTGCAGCCGCGCCGGGTCCACCTGCTCCACCAGGGCCAGCGCCTGCGCCGGGCCGCCCAGCTGCAGCAGCGCCACCACCGGGGTCAGCAGCAGGGCGAAGATCATCAGTGTGGCCTGCACCGCGTCGGTCCAGCTCACCGCCAGGAAGCCGCCGAGGAAGGTGTAGACGATGGTCGCCGCCGCACCCCACCACAGCGCCTGGGCGTAGGGCAGGCCGAACACGCTCTCGAACAGGCGCGCACCGGCGACGATGCCGGAGGCGCAGTACACGGCGAAGAACACCAGGATCACCAGCGCCGAGAGGATGCGCAGCACCCGGCTGCGGTCCTCGAAGCGGTGGGTGAAGTAGTCCGGCAGGGTCAGCGCGTTGTGGGTGCGCTCGGTGTACAGGCGCAGCGGCCCGGCGACGAAGCGCCAGTTCAGCCAGGCGCCGAGGGTCAGGCCGATGGCGATCCAGGCCTCGGCCAGGCCGGACAGGTACAGCGCGCCGGGCAGGCCCATCAGCAGCCAGCCGCTCATGTCCGAGGCGCCGGCCGACAGTGCGGTGACCACGCTGCCCAGGGAACGCCCGCCGAGGATGTAGTCGTCGAAGCTGTGGGTGCGGAACCAGGCCCACAGGCCGATGCCCACCATCAGCAGCAGGTAGGCGACGAAGGTGGCAAGCAGTGGCGTGCTGGCGGTCATGCGCTCCCCTCTCCGGCAGGAGCGCGCAGCTTACCGTCTGCCCGCCGGGCCGCGCAGCCGCAGGACGGCCGGTCAGTCCTCCGGCCAGGCGATCCCCGGTGCGGCGGCGCGCCGCGGCGCCGGCACCGCGGCCACCGCCTCCCACACCCTCAGCGCGTCCACCGTGGCGGCCACGTCGTGCACGCGCACGATGCGCGCACCGCGCTGGGCGGCGACCAGGTGCGCGGCCACCGAGCCGGCCACGCGTTCGGCCGGCACCTCGCGCCCGGTCAGCTCGCCGATGCTGCGCTTGCGCGACAGCCCGGCCAGCACCGGCACGCCCAGCTCGGTGAAGCGCTCCAGCTGCGCCAGCAGGGCCAGGTTGTGCGCGGTGGTCTTGCCGAAGCCGAAACCCGGGTCCACCACCAGGCGCTTCTTCGGAATGCCGGCCAGCTCGGCGGCGAACACCCGCTCGGCCAGGAAGCGGTGCACCTCGGCGACCACGTCGTCGTAGCGCGGGTCGTCCTGCATGGTGCGCGGCTCGCCCCGCATGTGCATCAGCACCACCGGCACGCCCAGCGCTGCGGCGGTGTCCAGCGCGCCCTCGCGGCGCAGCGCACACACGTCGTTGATCATGCCGGCGCCCGCCTCCACCGCCGCGCGCATCACCTCCGGCTTGCAGGTGTCCACGCTGATCGGCACGGAGGTCTGGCGCGCCAGGCGCTCGATGACCGGCACCACCCGGCGCAGCTCCTCCTCCACCGGCACCTCGGCCGCGCCGGGGCGGGTGGACTCCCCGCCCACGTCGAGGATGTCCGCGCCCTCCTCGGCCAGGCGCAGGCCGTGGGCCACGGCCGCGTCCACGCTGGCGTGCAGGCCGCCGTCGGAAAAGGAGTCCGGAGTGACGTTGACGATGCCCATGACGCGGGTGCGGTCCAGGACCAGCACGCGCCCGGCGCAATCCAGTTGCGGCGAGATGTCGAACACGGCAGTTCCCCCGGCGGGCCGCTCAGCGGCCCAGGTGCTCGGCGTCGAAGCGCGCGGCGCGGTGCCGCGCGTACAGGGCCAGGCCGGCGGCGGCGGCCGCCAGCCCCACGCTGATCCCGACCAGGGCCAGCGGCAGCCGGCCCAGCGCGTAGAACAGCGTGGTGGTGGTCAGGATGGTGGAGGCGCCGGCCATGCCGCCCGCCACCCATGGACGCCACGGGTTGCGGACGTAGTAGCTGCGGCGCGGCCCGGACCCGGGAGCGGACACCTGGGGCTCCGCTCAGGGCTGGGTGGCGACCGGCCCGCCCACCGACGGCACCGGGCGTTCGCCGCCGCCCTTGCTGTCGCCGCCGTCGCCGGCGCCCGGCGTGCGGCCCCAGCCGGCCGGCGGGGGCGGCTCGCGGCCTTCCATGATGGCGTCGATCTGCGGCCCGTCGATGGTCTCGTACTGCAGCAGCGCCGCCGACATGGCATGCAGCTTGTCGATGTTCTCGGTCAGGATCTGCCGGGTGCGCGCATAGGCCTTCTCCAGGATCGAGCGCACGACCTCGTCGATCTTGCGCGCGGTCTCGTCGGAGACGTTCTTGTGCTGGGTCACCGAGCGGCCGAGGAACACCTCGTCCTCCTGCTCGCCGTAGGCGATCGGGCCCATCTCCTCCGACAGACCCCACTTGGTGACCATGTTGCGCGCCAGCTTGGTCGCGCGCTCGATGTCGTTGGAGGCGCCGGTGGTGACCTTGTCCTCGCCGAAGATCAGCTCCTCGGCCACGCGGCCGCCGTACAGCGAGCACAGCTGCGACTCGATGGCCGCGCGGCTCATCGAGTAGCGGTCGCCCTCGGGCAGGTACATGGTCACGCCCAGGGCGCGGCCGCGCGGGATGATGGTGACCTTGTAGACCGGGTCGTGCTCGGGCATCAGGCGGCCGACGATGGCGTGGCCGGCCTCGTGGTAGGCGGTCAGCCGCTTCTCCTCCTCGCTCATGGCCATCGAGCGGCGCTCGGCGCCCATGAGGATCTTGTCGCGGGCGCGGTCGAAGTGCTCCATGCGCACTTCCTTGGCGTTCTCGCGCGCGGCGAACAGCGCCGCCTCGTTGCACAGGTTGGCCAGGTCGGCGCCGGAGAAGCCCGGGGTGCCGCGGGCGATGACCATCGGCTCGACGTCGTCGGCCAGGGCCAGCTTGCGCATGTGCACCTTGAGGATCTGCTCGCGGCCCTTCACGTCCGGCAGGCCGACCACCACCTGGCGGTCGAAGCGCCCCGGGCGCAGCAGCGCCGGGTCGAGCACGTCCGGGCGGTTGGTCGCGGCGATGACGATCACGCCCTCGCCGCCCTCGAAGCCGTCCATCTCCACCAGCAGCTGGTTGAGGGTCTGCTCGCGCTCGTCGTGGCCGCCGCCCAGGCCGGCGCCGCGGTGCCGGCCGACCGCGTCGATCTCGTCGATGAAGATGATGCAGGGGGCGTGCTTCTTGGCCTGCTCGAACATGTCACGCACGCGGCTGGCGCCCACGCCCACGAACATCTCTACGAAGTCCGAGCCGGAAATGGAGAAGAACGGCACCTTGGCCTCGCCGGCGATGGCCTTGGCCAGCAGCGTCTTGCCGGTGCCCGGCGGGCCGACCATCAGCACGCCGCGCGGGATCTTGCCGCCCAGGCGCTGGAACTTGGTCGGATCGCGCAGGAACTCCACCAGCTCGGCGACCTCCTCCTTGGCCTCGTCGCAGCCGGCCACGTCGGCGAAGGTGACCTTGACCTGGTCCTCGCCCTGCAGCTTGGCGCGCGACTTGCCGAAGGACATGGCGCCCTTGGCGCCGCCCGCGCCGCCCTGCATCTGCCGCATCATGAAGATCCAGAAGCCGATCAGCAGCAGGATCGGCGAGAACTGCAGGAAGATGGTCCAGAAGCCCGGGCCGGTCTGCGGCTTCTCGCGGACCACGTCGATGTTCTTGCTGATCAGCTGGTCCAGCAGCTTCTGGTCGGTGGGGCCGACCACCTGGCCCTCGGTCCCGTCGGTGCGCCGGTACCGGATCACGTTGGTGCTGAAGGTGCTCTCGTCGGTGAACACCACCGAGCGGATGCGCCCGGCGTCCACCTCCTGCACGAAGCGGGTGTAGCTGGGGGACTCGCCGGCGGCCACGCTGCCCGCGCCACGCGGCGAGAAGCTCTGGAACACCACCATCAGTACGACGGCGACGACCACCCAGAGCAGCAGATTCTTGGTCAAGTCGTTCATCCTCATGGCTCCGGTGTGACGCTCCGCGGGTACTGCGTGTGGGGGGGGACTGGCCTGGGCCAGCTTACTTCATCTGGGCCAGCTTGCCCTGGCCGAGGGCATAGACTTCCGGCGAACGCTTGCGCGAGGCCGCCGGCTTCCGGATCGCCACCTTCTGGTAGCGCCGGCGCAGCTCGCGCACGTATTCGTCGAACCCCACCCCCTGGAACAGCTTGATCAGGAAGGCGCCATCGGGGCGCAGGTGGGTGTCGGCGAAGTCCATCGCCAGCTCCGCCAGGTACATGGCCCGCGGCTGGTCCACCGCGTCCACGCCACTCATATTGGGGGCCATGTCCGAGAGCACAAGGTCCACGGGCTGGCCGCCCAGGCGCGATTCCAGTTCGGATAAGACGGCATCCTCCCTGAAATCCCCATGAAGGAACTCGACCCCGGCCAGCGGCGGCATCTCCAGGATGTCCAGGGCGATGACCCGGCCGGTGTCGCCCAGGGCCTGGCGCACGTACTGGGACCAGCCACCGGGGGCCGCGCCCAGGTCGACCACGACCATGCCCGGCCGGAGCAGGCGGTCGCGCTCGATCAGCTCCTCCAGCTTGTAGGCCGCGCGCGAGCGCATGCCCTCGGCCTGGGCCTTCTTCACGTAGGGGTCGGCGAAATGCTCGCGGAGCCAGCGGTGGCTGCTCTTGCTGCGTGAGCTGCGGGACATGCGGAAGAGCGGGCCGGGCCCGCGGGGACATGGAAGGCCATGATACCCTGATCCGCCCCCTTCCCCCGGTTTGTCCCCATGTCCGCCGTCCTCACCGCCGCCCAGACCCGCTTCCTGCGCAGCCAGGCGCACGGGCTCAAGGCCCTGATGCAGGTGGGCGGCAAGGGCGTCACCCCCGCCCTGCTGGCCGAGCTGGACGCGGTGCTGGAACGCCACGAGCTGGTCAAGGTGAAGGTCGCCGCCGAGGACCGCGAGGCGCGCGACGCCATGATCGCCGAGCTGGCCGCGCAGACCGGCGCGGCCCTGGTCCAGCGCATCGGCCACACCGCCACCCTGTACCGTCCGTCGCGGGAGAAGCCCGGGATCGTCCTGCCCCGGGCCTGAACACGCCCATGTTCCTGAACCAGGAAATCCCCGACTACCAGTACGTGCTGCGTGCCGCCGACGGCCGCAGCGCCCGGGTCAACGACCGGGTGCTGGCCGCCAGCTTCTTCCTGGCGCCTTCGGCCCTGGTCGAGGACTGGCCGGTGGCATCGGTGGCCGCACTGTCCCCGGCCGCGCTGGAACCGCTGCTGGCCCTGGAGCCGGACGTGGTGCTGCTCGGCACCGGCGCCACCCAGGTGTTCCCGCCGCCGGCGGTGCTGGCCGCCTGCCTGACCCGCGGCGTCGGCATCGAGGTCATGGACAACCCCGCTGCTGCGCGCACCTACAACGTCCTGGCCAGCGAGGGCCGCAAGGTGGTGGCCGCCTTCATCCTGCCCGGCTGAGTCCCGCCGGCACGCCACGTGAAAACGCAACTCCGGTCAAGGCCACGGCCACCCGGCCGGCGCTAGATTCGGCTCCGCGCCGGTTCCCTGCCCCGCCCCGGCGGATGCGCGCCGCGCTGCCGGCGCCCCCGTCGCCGCCGGGCAGGCCCGGTCCCCGCTTCCACCTTCTTCCCGCCCCCCACGACAGAAGGAGGAACATGCCGATGAAAGCCCGTTTGGCGGCATCCTGGCCCTTGCCTTCGCCCTGCCCGCCGCGGCCGAGGTCCGCGTCGAGGAGGTGGAGTTCACCTCCGGCGGGGAGCGCCTGGCCGGCGACCTGCACCTCCCGGACGGCGCCGGTCCGGATCGCCCCGTGCCGGCGATGGTGGTCGCCGGCGCCTGGATGACCGTGAAGGAGCAGATGCCGGCCCGCTACGCCCGCGCCCTGGCCGAACGCGGCCTGGCGGCGCTGGCCTTCGACTTCCGCGGCTGGGGCCGCAGCGGCGGCGACCGGCGCCAGTTCGAGGACCCGGCGCGCAAGGTCGAGGACATCGAGGCGGCGCTCGGCTTCCTGGCCACCCACCCGGCGGTGGACGCCACGCGCCTGGGCGGCCTGGGCATCTGCGTCGGTGCCGGCTACATGGCCCATGCCGCCGCCCGCGCGCCGGCCATGCGCGCGCTGGCGCTGGTCGCCCCCTGGCTGCACGACCGCGCGGTGCTGGAGGAAACCTACGGCGGCGCCGCGGGTGTGGACGCGCTGCTCCGCGCCGGCGACGAGGCCGAGGCCCGCTTCCGCGAAACCGGGCGGCAGACGTTCGTGCCCATCGCCAGCCGCACCGACCGCGGCGCGCTGATGTTCGACGTGCCCTACTACACCGAGCCGGACCGCGGCCTGGTCCCGGACTGGCGCAATGAGGCCGACCCGGCCTTCTGGCGCGGCTGGCTGGAGTTCGACGGCATCGCCATCGCCCCGGCGGTGGCCCGGCCGGTGTTGCTGGTGCACAGCGAGGCGGCCGCCATCCCGCAAGGCGCGCGCCGCTTCTTCGAGGGCCTGGCCGGGCCGAAGGAGGCGCTGTGGCTGGAGGGGGGGCCGCAGTTCGACTTCTACGACGCCGACGGCCCGGTCACGGCCGCGGCGGATGCGGCCGTGGCGCACTTCCGGCGCTGGCTGGCGGCCGGCGGGGAGGCGGCGCGATGAGCCGGTTCGGCCTCCTGCGCAGCCCCCTGCGGGCGCTGCGGGCAGCCGGCGCGGCCGCGCCGGCGGCCGACGGCACCACGCTGCCGCCGGCCGCGCACGCCGAGATCGCCGGGGTGGTCGCCGGCATCGGCCTGTTCGCCGACCTGCGCGACTGGCCGCGGCTGGAGCGCCTGCTCGCGCCGCAGGTCGAGCTCGACTACACCAGCCTGTTCGGCGGCCAGCCCGCGGCCCTGGAACGGGCCGCACTGCTGGCACAGTGGCAGGCACTGCTGCCGGGCTTCGACGCCACCCAGCACCTGGTCACCAACATCCACGTCGAAGGCGCCGGCGCGGTGGCCACCGCCACCAGCCACGTACGGGCCACGCACTGGATCGGCACGGAGTCGTGGACGGTCGGCGGGATCTACACCCACCGTCTGGAACGCGGCGCCGACGGCTGGCGGGTGACCCGCATGCGCCTGCAGCGGCTGTACGAGGAAGGCGACCGCGGGCTGGTGGAGCGTGCGGCGCGGCGCGCCGCCGCCGCACGCTGACCGGCGCGGGCGGTACGGCGGCCGGGCCGGGCCGCGGCGGCGCGGCCGCTACCGCTTGGGCAGGTAGCGCAGCGGATCGACCGGCTTGCCGTTGTAGCGGATCTCGAAGTGCAGCATGTCGCGGTCGGTGCCGGTGCGCCCCATCTCCGCGATCTGCTGGCCGGCCTTCACCGCCTGGCCCTCGCCGACCAGGCGCTTGCGGTTGTGGCCGTAGGCCGACAGCCAGTGCTCGTCGTGCTTGATGATGATCAGCTCGCCGTAGCCGACCAGGCCGGCGCCGGAATACACCACCACGCCGTCGGCCGCGGCGACCACCGGCTGGCCGCTGCTGCCGCCGATGTCGATGCCCTGGCGGGTGTTGTCGCCGGGGACGAAGGTCCGAAGCAGCACGCCCTGCGCGGGCCAGCGCCAGGTGAAGCCGCTGCTGGCCGGCACGCCCGGGGTGGACGCCGTCGCCGCGGGCGTGCCGGAGGGCGTGCCGGAGGCCGGGCCGCTGGCCGGGCCGCCCGCGGCTGGCCTGGCGGTGCCGGTGCCGGCGGCCGGCCTGGCCGCGGTACCGCGCGCGGTCGTGCTGGCGGCGGTGGCACCGGAGGCCGGGCCCAGGCGCAGGCGCTGGCCCGGATAGATCGTGTACGGCGGCTGCAGACCGTTCCAGCCGGCCACCTGGGCCACGGTCAGGCCGTGGCGGCGGGCGATGCTGTACAGCGTGTCGCCGCGCTGCACCACCACCGTCCCGCCGGGCGCGCCTGCGGCCGTGCTGCCGGTGCCGCTGGCCGGCGTGCGCACCACCGTGCTCTTGGCGCAGGCGGCCAGCAGCGCCAGCAGTGCAAGCGCCAGCAGCAGGCGCGCGGAGCGGGACAGTCCCTCGGCTTTCATGCGAACTTCGCCCTCCATACAAGCCAGGCCACCAGGGCGGCGACCGCCACCGTCGCGATCCAGCCCAGCGGCTCGATCCAGCGCCGCAGCGCGTCGGCCGCGCGCGCGCCGCCGAAGCGGATCACCCCGGCCAGCAGGAACACGCGCTTGCCGCGGCCGACCAGCATGCTCAGGAAATACGGCAGCAGCGGCACCCCGACAATACCCGAGGCCCAGGTGAAGACCTTCATCGGGATCGGCATGAAGCCGCCCAGCACCAGGAACCAGAACACCGCCCACGGCGAGTCATGCATCTTGCCCTGGATCGTGGCGATGCCCTCTTCGATCTTCGGCAGCATGCCCGTCCATTCCAGCAGCGGCTTGACCGCCTCGAAGGCGAAGTGGCCCAGGGCGTAGCCGACCATGGCCCCGGCCATGGAGCCCGCCAGGCTGAGGGTGGCGAACCACCAGCCGCGCCTGGGCCGGGCCACGCACATCGGCGCCAGCATCACCTCCGGCATCACCGGGAAGAAGATCGCCTCGATGAAGCTGAGCACCGTCAGGTAGGTCGGCGCGCGCGGATGGGCGGCCCAGGCCAGGGCGCGGTCGTAGAGGGGGCCGAATACCTGCATGCGTCAGTCCAGCGTGCCTGCCAGCAGCGGCACGAACACCACCGGCGCCAGCGTCCGCTCCTCGATGCCGCCGTCGGCCTTGCGCTCCAGCCGCAGCAGCGACTGCCCGGAGGCGCCGCCCACCGGCGCGACCAGCACGCCGCCCGGTGCCAGCTGCTCGACCAGGTCCGGCACCAGCGCCGGGGCCGCGGCGGTGACCAGGATGGCGTCGAACGGCGCGTACTCCGGCCAGCCGATGCGGCCATCGTCGTGCTTGCTGCGCACGTTCAGGCCCAGCGAGCGGAAGCGCTTGCGCGCCTGCCGCAGCAGGTCCCCGATGCGCTCGACGGTGTAGACCTCCAGCCCCAGCGCGGCCAGCACCGCGGCCTGGTAGCCCGAGCCGGTCCCCACCTCCAGCACCTTCTTCGGCCCGGCGGAGAGCACTTCCTCGGTCATGCGCGCCACCACCCACGGCTGCGAGATGGTCTGGCCGTGGCCGATGGGCAAGGCGGTGTCCTCGTAGGCACGGCTGGCCAGCGCCTCGTCCACGAACAGGTGGCGCGGCAGCGTGCGGATCACGTTGAGCACGCGCTCGTCGGCGATGCCCGCCTCGCGCAGGCGCTCGGCCAGGCGGTCGCGCACGCGCTGCGAGGTCATGCCCACGCCCACCGCCTGGGGCTGCAGCCGCAGACGCGCCATCATGCTGTGCCCTCCCTCGCGCCGGCCAGCGTGGCGGTGAGCCCGCCGACCCAGCCGGCGACCTTCTCCAGCGCCTGGTAGCGGGTCAGGTCCACGTGGATCGGCGTGATCGAGATGTGGCCGGTGCGCACCGCGTGGAAGTCGGTGCCGGGGCCGGCGTCCTGCTCCGGGCCGGCCGGGCCGATCCAGTACACGGTGTTGCCGCGCGGGTCCGGCTGCGGGATGCACGCCTCGGCGCGGTGGCGGTTGCCCAGGCGGGTGACCTCGAAGCCGCGCAGCCGTTCCCAGGGCAGGTCCGGCACGTTGACGTTGAGGATGGTGTCGGCCGGCAGCGGATCGGCACCCAGGCGCGCCACGATCTCCACGGCCGCGCGCGCGGCCGTGGCGTAGTGCTCGCCCTGGTGGTTGCGGGTCACCAGCGACACCGCCACCGCCGGCAGGCCGAGGAAACGTCCTTCCATCGCCGCCGACACGGTGCCGGAGTAGATCACGTCGTCGCCCAGGTTGGCGCTGTTGTTGATGCCCGAGACCACGATGTCCGGCTCGAACTCGAACATCCCGGTCAGCGCCAGGTGCACGCAGTCGGTCGGCGTGCCGGCCACCGAGCAGGTGTAGTGGTCCAGCCGCTTGACCCGGATCGGCAGGTCCAGCGTCAGCGAGTTGCTGGCGCCGGAGCGGTCGCGGTCGGGCGCGACCACGTAGACCTCGTGGCCGGCCTCGCGCAGGCCCCGGGCCAGGGCGTGGATGCCCGGAGCGTCCACACCGTCGTCATTGCTTACCAGTACGCGCATGGGCTTCCTCGGAAACGGACGCATGATACCGGAAGCGTCCGCCCGGGTTCCCGGCACCGGCGCACACGCTTGCGCCCGGCGCCGCTGCCGATACCCTGTGCCCATGCACGAGGACGAAGACGACGACGCCGCGCTGTTCCGCGCCGCGGTGGGCAAGGTGGTGCCGCTGCGCAAGGGCGCGGCGCACGTCCCGGAACGGCCGCGGCCGCGCCCGGCGCGGCGGCCGGCGGAGACGCAGGCCGAACGCCTGGACCGCCTGGCCGACACGCCCGAGGCGCTGCTGCTGCGTGGCGATCCTTCCGCCTTCCGCCGCGAGCGCGTCAACGCGCGCACCTGGCAGCGCCTGCGCCGCGGCCAGTTCGCCGTGCAGGACGAGCTGGACCTGCACGGCGCCAGCGCGCTGCAGGCCGAGACCATGCTGGCGCGCTTCCTGGCCGAGGCGGTGGCCGCAGGCTACGGGTGCGTACGGATCATCCACGGCAAGGGCAGCGCCGAGCCGGGCGTGCCGGTGCTCAAGAACCTCGTGGACCGCCTGCTGCGCCAGCGCGGCGAGGTGCTGGCCTTCCATTCGGCGCCGCCGGCGCAGGGCGGCACCGGCGCGCTGCTGGTGCTGCTGGCGCGGCGCTGAGCCGTGCGAGGGGCCGGGGAGCTCCCGCGTAAGGCTAGAATGCGCGGCATGGAAACCCCCGCCTACACCGCCGCCGAACTGGCCGAACGCTTCTCCCTGCAGCTCCATGGCGACGGCCGGACGGTCGTGCGCGGCGTGGCCACACTGGCCAATGCCGGGCCGGAACAGCTGGCCTTCCTCGCCAACCCGCGCTACCGCCCGCAGCTGGCCGCCGCACGCGCCGGCGTGGTGGTGGTGCGCGCCGACGACGCGGAGGCCGTGCCCGGCACCGCGCTGGTGGCGCGCGATCCCTACGCGGCCTTCGCCCGCATCGCCGCGCTGTTCGAGCGGGTACCGGTGCGCGAGCCGGGCATCCACCCCTCGGCGGTGATCGACCCCGATGCGGAGGTCTCGCCGCAGGCGCACATCGGCCCGTTCGTCACCATCGGCGCGCGCAGCCGCGTGGCCGCCGGCTGCGTCATCGGCCCGGGCTGCGTGATCGGCGAGGACTGCGAGCTGGGCGAGGGCTGCGAGCTGGTGGCACGGGTCACGCTGGTGACGCGCGTGCGCCTGGGCAGGCGCGTGCGCATCCTGCCGGGGGCGGTGCTGGGCGCCCCCGGCTTCGGCCTGGCGATGGAGAACGGGCGCTGGATCAACGTGCCGCAGCTCGGCGGCGTGGTGGTGGGCGACGACTGCGAGATCGGCGCCAACACCTGCATCGACCGCGGCGCGCTCGAGGACACCGTGCTCGAGGAGGACGTGCGCCTGGACAACCTGGTGCAGATCGGCCACAACGTGCGCATCGGCGCGCACACCGCCATGGCCGGCTGTTCGGCCGCAGCCGGCAGCGCGCGCATCGGCCGCTACTGTCTGGTCGGCGGCGGCGCCGGCATCCTCGGCCACCTGGAGGTGACCGACAAGGTCACGGTCACCGCCATGTCGCTGGTCACCCACTCCATCCGCGAGCCGGGCGAGTACTCCTCCGGCACGCCGCTGACGGACAACCGCACCTGGCGCAAGAACGCGGCCCGCTTCAAGCAGCTGGACGCGCTGGCGCGCAGGGTCAACGCTTCCCTCCAGGAAAGTCCCGAATGAACGAAAACGTGCAACTTCCTGTCGACGTCAACACCATCCGGGAGCTGATCCCGCACCGTTATCCGTTCCTGCTCGTTGACCGGGTGGTGGAACTGGACCTCGAGGGCAAGCGCATCGTCGCCCGCAAGAACGTCACCATCAACGAACCGTTCTTCCAGGGCCACTTCCCCGGGCAGCCGATCATGCCGGGCGTGCTGATCATCGAGGCCCTGGCCCAGGCCGGCGGCGTGCTGACCCAGCTGTCGCTGGGCCGCGACGCACAGTCCAAGCTGTTCTACATGGTCAAGGTGGAGAACGCCCGCTTCAGCAAGCAGGTGGTGCCGGGCGACGTGCTGGAGCTGCACGTGCAGATCAAGCGCGTCATCCGCAACATGGCCGTGTACTACGGCGAGGCCAAGGTCGACGGCGAGGTGGTCGCCTGCGCCGAGGTGCTCTGCGCCGGAACCCGCGAATGACCCCGTCCACCCCCACGCCGGGAGTCCCGCGATGAACGATTCCTCCACCCGCATCCATCCCACCGCCGTGGTCGATCCCGGCGCGCGCCTGGGCCAGGGCGTGACCGTGGGCGCCTTCACCTACATCGGGCCGGAGGTCGAGATCGGCGACGGCTGCCAGATCGGCCCGCACTGCAGCTTCACCGGGCCGACCCGCATCGGCCGCGACAACCGCTTCGTCGGCCACGCGGCCATCGGCGGCGACCCGCAGGACAAGAAGTTCGGCGGCGAGCGCACCGAGCTGGTGATCGGCGACCGCAACCTGTTCCGCGAGTTCGTCACCCTCAACCGCGGCACCGGCAACGGCGGCGGCGTCACCCGCATCGGCAACGACAACTGGATGCTGGCCTACACGCACGTGGCCCACGACTGCATCGTCGGCAACAACTGCGTGTTCTCCAACAACACCACCCTCGCCGGCCACGTCGTCGTGGACGACTGGGTGATCATGAGCGGCTTCTCCGGTGCCCACCAGTTCTGCCGCATCGGCGCCCACGCCTTCATCGGCATGGGCGCGCTGGTCAACGGCGACGTGCCGCCCTACACCATGGTCGGCGGCAACTCGCTGGGCCGGCCGCGCGGCATCAACACCGAGGGCCTGAAGCGCCGCGGCTTCTCGCCCGAGCGCATCGCCGCGATCAAGCGCGCCTACCGCACCCTGTACGTGGCCGGCCTGCCGCTGGCCGAGGCGCGCGAGAAGCTGGCCGAACAGGCGCAGTCCAGCGAGGACGTGCGCCTGCTGGTCGAGTTCCTGGGAGGCGGCGAACGGCCGCTGCTGCGCTGAGCATGGACGCGCCCGGTCCCGCCAGCGCCGGCCTGCGCATCGCCCTGGTCGCCGGGGAGGCCTCCGGCGACGCGCTCGGCGCCGGCCTGGTCGCCGCGCTGCGCCGCCGCTTCCCGGCCGCGGAATTCGCCGGCATCGGTGGCGACGCCATGCGCGCGGCCGGCGTGCAGACCTGGAACGACGCCAGCGAGCTGGCGGTGATGGGCCTGGCCGAGGTGCTGCGCCACCTGCCGCGCCTGCTGCGCCTGCGCAACGAGTTCCGCCAGAGGGTGCTGGACTGGCGTCCGGACGTGTTCGTCGGCATCGACGCGCCGGATTTCAACCTCGGCATGGAGCGCTGGCTGCGCCAGCGCGGCGTGCGCACCGTGCACTACGTCAGCCCCTCGGTGTGGGCCTGGCGCGAGGGCCGCGCGGAGAAGATCGGCGCCAGCGCCGACCGGGTGCTGTGCCTGTTCCCGATGGAGCCGGAGATCTACGCCCGCCACGGCGTGGACGCGCGCTTCGTCGGCCACCCGATGGCCGACGAGATGCCACTGGAGCCGGACCGCGCTGCGGCGCGCGCGCACCTGGGCCTGCCGGCCGGCGCCCGGGTGCTGGCGGTGCTGCCGGGCAGCCGCCTGGGCGAGATCGAACGCCTGGGCGGGATCTTCTTCGAAGCCGCCTGGCGGGTGATGGAAGCCATCCCGGAGCTGCGCGTGGTGGTGCCGGCCGCCAACGAGGCCTGCAGCGGCCTGCTGCGCCAGCAGCTGGCCGCCTCCGCCCTGCCGGAGCGGCAGTGCCTGCTGTTGCAGGGCCAGGCACGCACCGTGCTCGACGCGGCCGACGTGGTGCTGCTGGCCTCGGGCACGGCGGCCCTGGAGGCGATGCTGGCCAAGCGGCCGATGGTGGTCGGCTACCGCGTCGCCCCGCTGACCTACGGCCTGGTGCGCCTGCTGGGCCTGCTCAAGGTGGACCGCTACGCGCTGCCCAACGTGCTGGCCGGCGAGGACCTGGCGCCGGAGCTGATGCAGGACGACTGCACCCCCGACCGCCTGGCCGACGCGGTGCTGCACTGGTTCCGCTCGCCGGAGGCGGTGGCCGCGCTGCAGCCGCGCTACCGCGACCTGCACCTGCAGCTGCGCCAGGACGCCTCGACGCGCGCTGCCGAGGCGATCGCGTCCCTGCCCGGCCTGGCGGAGGCGCGGCGGTGAGCCGGCGCGGCCGGCCCGGCGACATCGGCACCGGGCTGTTCCCGGTGGACCGCCGCCAGCTGCGCGTGTGCGGCGTGGACGAAGCCGGGCGCGGCCCGCTGGCCGGCCCGGTGGCGGTGGCCGCGGTGGTGCTGGATCCCGCACGCCGCATCCGCGGCCTGGACGACTCCAAGAAGCTCACCCCCGCCGAGCGCGAGGCCCTGTACCCGCGCATCCTCGAGCGCGCCCTGGCCTGGCACGTGGAGATGGTGCCGGTGGAGGAAATCGACCGGCTCAACATCCTGCAGGCCACCCTGGAGGGCATGCGCCGGGCCATCTGCGCCCTGCAGCCGCCGGTGGAGCTGGCCCGCATCGACGGCAACATGGTTCCACGCGGCCTGCCCTGCATGGCCGAGGCCCTGGTCGGCGGCGACGGCCTGGAGCGCGCGATCATGGCCGCCTCGATCCTGGCCAAGGTCAGCCGCGACCGGCTGATGGCCCGGCTGCACGAGCAGTACCCCGAGTACGGCTTCGACGTGCACAAGGGCTACCCGACCCCGGCGCACCTGGCCGCACTGCAGCGCCACGGCCCCTGCCCGCAGCACCGGCGCAGCTTCGCCCCGGTGCGCGAGGCCCTGGCCCGCCTGGCCGGCGCGCCAGCGCCGGAGCCGGCCGTGGCGCCCGCACCGCAGCCCATGCCGCTGCCGGCCTGAACGGCCGGGCGGCGCCGTCCGCGGCCGGAAACGCGGACGGCCCGCCGAAGCGGGCCGTCCCGGGTGCCACCGGCGGCAGGGCTCAGTGCTCGTGGCCGCCGTCGCCGTGCACGTGGCCGTGCTCGATCTCCTCGGCGGTGGCCTCGCGCACTTCCACGATCTCCACGTCGAAGTGCAGGTCCTTGCCCGCCATCGGGTGGTTCAGGTCCACATCCACCACGCTCAGGCCGACCTTCTGCACGGTCACCGCGCGCGGACCGAAGTTGGTCTGCAGGACCACCTGCATGCCCGGCTGCAGGCGCATGTCGCCGAAGTGCTTCTTCGGGATGCGCTGGACCAGGCCCTCGCGGCGCTCGCCGTAGGCCTCGGTCGCCGGCACGTCCACCGAGAAGCTGTCGCCGGCCTGGCGGTCCTGCATGGCGGCCTCCAGACCCGGGATGATGTTGTTGTGGCCGATCAGGATCGCGATCGGCTCGCGGTCCTTGGAGCTCTCCAGGGGCGGCTGGCCAACCTCGGAAACGGTGTAGTGGAAACGGACGACGCGGTCTTTTTCGATCTTCATGCGGGACTCGGGCTGGCTGCCGCCGCCATGGGCAGCAGGAAGTGGACGGCTTGTCGGCCGCGGGGGAAGCGGCCAAGATGGCCGCGTGAGGAAAGGTTTGCATTATCCCGCCCCTGTCCCGCGCATGCCAGCACCGGCGCGCGCGGCCTTGGCCGCCGTGGTGCTGGCCGCGCTGCTGGCCGGCTGCGGCCGCGAGGCGGTACGCCCCGCCGCGCCCGCCTCCACCCGGGCCTGGCCGCAGGTGGCCCCGTCCGATCCGGCCGCCGCCAACGCGGTGATCCTGCGCGCACTCAGCCTGGTCGGCACGCCCTACCGCTACGGCGGCAGCAGCCCGGAGACCGGCTTCGACTGCTCCGGCCTGGTCAACTACGTGTACCGCGACATGCTGGACCTGCGCCTGCCGCGCAGCTCGCGCGAGCTGGCCCGGCTGCAGGGCCCGAAGCTGCCGCCCGAGCGCCTGGCCGCCGGCGACCTGGTGTTCTTCGGCTCCGGCGGCCAGGTCAACCACGTGGGCATCTACGTGGGCGAGGGCCGTTTCGTCCACGCCCCCAGCACCGGCGGCACGGTCCGCCTGGACCACCTGGACTCGCCCTACTGGCGCCAGCACTACACCGGCGCGCGCCGGGTCCTTTGACCGGAAACGTGACCGCGGGCCGACCGGCAAACGGAAATTTAACTTTTTGTGAACATCAGGGCCGCGTGAAGGCGGCATCATGCGGCCTTCACCGTTTCCCGACCGCCGCGTGACGTCCGACGACCTGACCGCAGGCCCGCGAGCCGCCACTGCCGTCCGCTCCGCGCGGTCGGTCCGCCTCATCCTCTCCCTCGCGCTGGCCGGCGTGGCCGGCCCGCTGCCGGCCGCCCCCGCGCCGGAACCGGCGCCGGTCGTGCCCGAGCCGCTGGCGGTCGAGTCCGCGGGCACCGCCCCGGCGGCGGCCACGCCCGCACCGGCGGGCGTCCCGGGCCAGGCCACGCAGGGCGGCACCGGGGCCGGCACCGCCAGCGGCGGCCTGCGCCGCCGGGCGGATGCCGCCGCCAGCGCCACCCTGGCCGCCCTGCTCCCGCACCTGGGACCGGGCGATGGCCTGCCGCTGCTGGAGAGCTCGGCCAACTTCGCCGGCGACGTCAACCGCCTGCTCGCCGCCACCCAGCAGGAGGCCGGCCAGGACGCCACCGCGCCCCCGGCGCAGGCCGAAGGCCGCGTGCAGCAGGTGCTGAAGGCCGCCGTGTCGCTGCTGGGCACGCCCTACCGCTGGGGCGGCAGCTCGCCGGACAGCGGCTTCGACTGCAGCGGTCTGGTCAGTTACGTGTTCCGCAGCGCCCTGGGCATCGAGCTGCCGCGCGCCTCCCGGGAGATGGCCGCGCAGGTGCGCGGCGAGCTGATCCGCGACCGCGACCGCCTCAACCCGGGCGATCTGGTGTTCTTCGGTCCCGGCCGCATCAACCACGTGGGCATCTACGTGGGCAACGGCATGTTCCTGCACGCTCCCAGCCGCGGCAAGGACGTGCGCGTAGACAGCCTGGCCAGCGGCTACTGGGCCAACCGCTTCCTGCAGGCCCGCCGGGTCGAACCGGGCAGCTGACCCCCGCGTCGCGGCTCCCCGGACGGCCCGCACTGCGCGGGCCATTCCGCGTTCCCGGCGCCCTCCGGGCGCGGCCGCCTGCCCCTCAGCCGGCGCGGTCGCGCTCCGGATCCTCCAGACCGACGTTGCTGGAGGCGGCCTCGTACACGCCGCGGTCGAGCAGGCCGGTCTCCTTGGCCACCAGCACCGGCACCAGCATCTGCCCGGTCACGTTGGTCATGGTCCGCATCATGTCGAGGATGCGGTCGATGGCCACCAGGTAGCCGATACCCTCCAGCGGCAGGCCCGCGGCCGACAGCACCAGGGTCACCATGACCGTGGCCGTGCCCGGCACGCCGGCGGTGCCGAAACTGCCCAGCACCGAGGCCAGCAGGATCACGAAGTACTGGTTCACCGACAGGTCCAGGCCGAAGTACTGGGCCACGAACACGCTGGTCAGGGCCGGATAGATGGCGCCGCAACCGTCCATCTTGATGCTGGCGCCCAGCGGCACGGCGAAGGCGGCGTAGTCGCGGTCCACGCCAAGGTTGTGGGTGACGCTGCGCAGGGCCACCGGCATGGAGGCGAAGCTGGAGGAGCTGACGAAGGCCACCTGCATGCCCGGCGCGGCGCCGCGGAAGAAGCGCACCGGGTTGAGCCCGTGCGCCAGCAGCAGGCCACCGTAGGTGAGCACGATGTGCAGGGCACAGGCCAGGTACAGGGCCAGCACGAAGTTGCCCAGCGGCAGCAGCTTCTCGAAGCCGTAGCTGCCCACCAGCCCGGCGATCAGACCGAAGGTGCCCAGCGGCGTCATCTCCAGGACGAAACGGGTCACCTGGATCATCGCCTCGCTGGCCTCGCCGGCCAGTGCGCGCAGCCGCGCGGTGCGCTCGCCCAGCTTGACCAGGGCAAAGCCCAGCAGGCCGGCGAAGAAGATCACCTGCAGGATCTTGCCCTCGGTCAGCGCCCTGAACGGGTTGGCCGGCACCACGTCCAGCAGCACGTGCACCGGATCGGGCACTTCGCGCGGGCTGTAGTCCGGTGCCATCTCCAGGCCGCTGAGACCGTAGCCGGGCTTGAGCACCAGGCCCACCACCAGGCCGACCAGCACCGCCAGGGTGGCGGTGACGGCGAACCACAGGAAGGTGCGCCCGCCCAGCGCGGCCACCGACTTCTGCCCGTGCAGCGATGCCACCGCGTTGACCACGGCGAAGAACACCAGCGGCACGGCGATCATGCGGATCAGCGTCACGTACACCGTGCCCAGCGGCCCGAACCAGGCCTGCGCCGCCGGTCCGGCCAGCCAGCCGGCCAGCGCGCCGAGCACGAAGCCCGCCAGCACGCGCTGCCAGAAGGGGATGGCCAGCCAGGCCGAGACCAGTCGCATCATCGAAGCTCGTCCGCGAAAGGGGGAAAGGGCGGCACGATACCGCGGCGCGCCCGCGCTGGCGATCACCCGGCCGGAACACTGTCGTCCGCACGCCGGCGCCGAGGCGGCATAATGACGCGCCCCCGTTTCCCCTCCCGCGCACCGCGGCGTGTGCGTCGGCGCCGCCGCGGTGCCACGCGCACGTCCGGTGCCCATCCAGCCCGACCTGCAATGCCCCGACACCTCCTGCCGTCCACCCTCGCCACCACCCTCGCCACCACCCTCTGCGCCACCCTGCTCGGCGCCTGCGCCGCCACCGCTGCCCACCATGCGCCGCCCGCCCCGGCCACCGTGCAGGTGCCGGTACCGGAGATCGCCCGCCCCGCCGGCGAGACCCCCGAATGGTGGTACCGCGCCGGCGCCGCGCGCGCGGCCGCCAACGGCGCCATGGCCGGCCGGGCAAAGAACGTGATCCTGTTCCTCGGCGACGGCATGAGCCTGACCACGGTGGCCGCCGCGCGCATCTTCGAAGGCCAGCGCAACGGCCGCCCCGGCGAGGAGAACCTGCTCAGCTGGGAGCGCTTCCCGCACACCGCCTTCAGCAAGACCTACAACACCGATGCCCAGACCCCGGACTCGGCCGGCACCATGACCGCCATCACCACCGGGGTGAAGACCCACATGGGCGCCATCGGCGTGTCCGCCGGCAAGCGCAACGACTGCGCCGACAGCCTGGGCAAGCACCGGCTGACCTGGCTGCAGCTGGCCGACGCCGCCGGCATGGCCACCGGCATCGTCAGCACCGCGCGCCTGACCCACGCCACCCCGGCAGCGACCTGGGCGCACTCGCCCGACCGCAACTGGGAGCACGACGCGGCCATGCCGGCCGAGGCCATCGCCCAGGGCTGCGTGGACATCGCCCGGCAGATGGTCGCCACCCCGTTCGGCCCCGGCCCGAAGGTGATGCTGGGCGGCGGCCGCGGGCAGTTCCTGCCGGTGGAACAGCGCGATCCGGAGTACCCCGACAAGACCGGCCTGCGCCGCGACGGCCGCGACCTGGTCGCCGAATGGAAGGCCGCCCACCCCGGCGGCGTGTACGTGTGGAACCGGCAGCAGCTGGAGGCCGCCGCCGACGCCCCGGCGGTGCTGGGCCTGTTCGAGCACGACCACATGCAGTTCGAGCACGAGAAGGACCGCGCCGCCGAGCCGACCCTGGCCGAGCTGACCGCCGAGGCGATCCGGCGCCTGTCGCGCGAGCCCAACGGCTTCGTGCTGATGGTCGAGGGCGCGCGCATCGACCACGCCAACCACATGGGCAACGCCTACCGCGCCCTGGACGAGACCGTGGCCCTATCCGAGGCGGTGCGCACCGCGGTGGAGATGACCTCGCCGGAGGACACACTGATCCTGGTCACCGCCGACCACTCGCACACGCTCAACTTCGTCGGCTATCCGGCGCGCGGCAATCCGATCCTGGACAAGGTGCGCGGCTACAGCGGCGAGGACGGTGCCAACGGCGGCTACGCCCTGGACGCCAGCGGCCTGCCCTACACCACCCTCAGCTACGCCAACGGCCCGGGCCACACCGGCGCCAGCAACCGCCAGCCGGCCGGCCCCAAGCGCTTCCCGCACTTCCCGTCGAAGGTGGAGCCGGCGGCCGGGCGCCCGGACCTGACCGCGGTGGACACCACCGACCCGGACTACATGCAGGAGGCGCTGGTGCCGCTGAAGACCGAGACCCACGGCGGCGAGGACGTGGGCATCTGGGCGCGCGGCCCGGGCGCGGAGGCGGTGCGCGGCACCCTGGAGCAGAACACCATCTTCCACATCATCGTCCAGGCCACCCCGCGCCTGCGCGAGCGCCTGTGCCAGGCCGGCACCTGCGACGCCAACGGCGTGCCGGTGGAGCTGCCGCGCCTGGACGACTTCCGCCGGCACTGAGCCGTCCCCGCCCGGCGGCGGCCACCGCCGGAGCGGAAAAATCAGACATGTCTGATGGCGCGGCGCGCCGGCCGGCGGGATAATGGCGGCCATGGGGCACCCCCCGAGGAACGCCGGGACCGTCGCCAGCGGACGCCGCCCCGCCTCTGGGCGGGCACGCCGCCGGCCACGGGCGCCGCGCGCCTTCCTTGCCGGAAGCCCCGCCGTTCCGGCCGCCGGCCCCACGTCGCCCCATCCCCCCGGGTCGGGCCGGCGG